>ERZ773192.512-NODE-512-length-46924-cov-7.466876_pt1 | contig 46924 bp, 38 predicted proteins | sample MGYA00581010_ERZ773192 | MGnify/ENA primary metagenome ERZ773192 (study PRJEB29015, sample SAMEA2737741) | human gut metagenome | biome: human gut; feature: human-associated habitat; material: faeces | place: China | collected 2012 ...
AGATTCAGAACGTGGATGAGATTGGGATTCTGGTTGATGTGCTTGCATCTGCAATCGGCGCACCGACCAACCCTTCAAAGATTGCCAATACCTTTGCCAGTGAGCGCCAGATGACTTATGCTAATAAAACCATCTCCAAGCATATCGACTATTTGACAGATGCCTTTTTGATTTCCAAGGCAAGCCGATACGATATTAAGGGCAGAAAGTATATCGGTGCAAATCTGAAATACTACTTTACGGATCTGGGACTGAGAAATGCACGTCTGAATTTCAGACAGCAGGAGCCTACTCATATCATGGAGAACATTGTTTATAACGAGCTGTTGATCCGTGGCTACAATGTTGATGTGGGTGTCGTGGATATCTTCGATAAGGATAAAGAGGGCAAACGTGTTCGCAAGCAGTTGGAGGTTGACTTTGTGGTGAATCAAGGAAACCAGAGATACTATATCCAGGTTGCATATGACATGACTTCGGAAGAAAAGCAGACGCAGGAGTTTAATTCTCTGCGTAATATCCCGGACTCTTTTAAGAAGATTGTCATTGTAAATGGCAGTAAGAAGCCTTGGAGAAATGATGAAGGTTTTGTCATCATGGGAATGAAGTATTTCTTACTGAATGCGAATAGTCTGGAATTTTAAGTCGATTTGAGTTGTTTGTATCTGGAAACAATTCTCGGATTCTGAGAGTGATTCTGAGTCTGTTGGGTGGTATTCTCACTACCGAAATCTTAGAATAAAGACGCAGAAAGCAAACCACCTATCCAAAAGGAGGACTCAATATGGAAAAAAAACCATCGGCGGTTTAATAATCCCAAACAGAAATTTAATGTAGTATTCTTAGCGGGGAATCATTATATTTATGAGTATGAAACTATTGTTGATACAAAAGGAATCTATAGCGAAAAACTTATCAGAAGCAGCCAGCGGAAATCAGCTGAGCATGTAGTATTTGAGGGAGAATGCTCTCCTCTGCTTCAGATTCGAGATGCTTACCCCAAAATGATTATTGCGCGAACCAGGCATCCGAAATATACCTATGAAGGAGTCGAGAATTACGATATAGCTGATTGGCTGTTGCAGGAGTAAAAAAAAATACAGTTACAGCTTGGTTACGGAATAACCGAAAAAAGTAAAAGTTTGATAAATAATTACTGCGTTTCTCCGGTTTTTTGCTTTTTGTTTTTCAAAAAATGTCAAAAAAATAAAATAATGTTGATATTTACGATAATTGTGCAATTCTAGAATAAATGACTGGACAAAAAAGAAAATATAGGTTAATGTGTATATATAACAAATGTGACGGGTAAGATAATTGTGCAAATTTACATACTGAAAAGGTCTGCAGAATCTATCGGTTGTCAATTCGTCAAAACAAATGGGAACAGGAGATGAGAAACGGATGAAACAGTTTACTTACGTGATCACGGATGAAATTGGTATTCATGCAAGACCGGCAGGTCTTCTGGCTAAGGAAGCCAAACAGTTCCAAAGTACAGTGATGCTGACCTGTAATGGAAAGAGTGCCGCTGCAACCAAGCTTATGGCTGTTATGGGGATGGGCGTTAAGCATGGTGATCCGGTTGAGGTTTCGATTGAGGGACCGGATGAGGATATTGCTTATGAGGCAATGGAGAAGTTTTTCCAGGAGAATCTGTAAAACAGAATCCTGTAAATCACATGAGAGGGTGAAAAATGGAAAAATATATTGGAAAATCCGTATATAAGGGAATCGCAATCGGTCCTGTCCATGTTCTGAAGAAAAGAGATCACCTCGTCAAAAGAATACATGTAGATCATGTGGAAAAAGAGCTGGAGCGTCTTGAGAAGGCCAAGGAGCAGGCGATAGGCCAGCTTGGGGAGCTGTATGAGAAGGCCATGCAGGAGGTCGGAGAAGTCAATGCGGCAATCTTCGAGGTTCATCAGATGATGCTTGAGGATGATGATTATCAGGATGCCATACACAATCTGATCCAGAATGAGGAAGTGAATGCGGAGTATGCAGTAGCAGTTACCGGTGATAATTTTGCCGAAATGTTTGCTAACATGGATGATGAGTATATGCAGGCACGCTCGGCGGATGTCAGGGATATTTCGAACCGGCTGGTCCGTAACCTTGCCGGAGAGGAACAGATGGACTGGAGTAAGCTGGAACCGTCCATTATTGTTGCGGATGATCTGACGCCGAGTGAAACGGTACAGATGGATAAGAATAAGATCCTTGCTTTTGTCACCGTTCACGGCTCTACGAATTCGCACACCGCGATTCTTGCCCGTATGATGAATATTCCGGCGCTGATCGGTGTACCGCTTGAGCTGGAGAAGCTTCATAATGGAACCATAGCTGTTGTGGATGGTAAAAAGGGCGCCTTTTTCCTTGATCCGGATGAGAATGAGATCCATCTGGCAGAGGTACAGCAGCTGGAGGAACAGGAGCAGAAGCGTCTTTTAGAGAATTATAAGGGCAGGGAATCCGTTACGAAAAGCGGAAAGAAAATCCATGTCTTTGCAAATATCGGAAGCGTCTCGGATGTGGCTTATGTGCTTGAGAATGATGCTGAGGGTATCGGGTTATTCCGGAGTGAGTTCCTGTATCTTGGAAGATCCGGGCTTCCGGATGAGAATGAGCAGTTCAACGCTTATCGCCAGGTATTGCAGATGATGGCCGGAAAGAAGGTTGTCATAAGGACATTGGATATCGGGGCAGATAAGAACGTGGATTATCTTGGACTGGGACAGGAAGATAACCCAGCCATGGGATATCGCGCAATTCGGATCTGTCTGGAGCAGCCGGATATTTTTAAAACACAGCTGAGAGCTCTTCTGCGGGCTGCTAAATATGGAAATCTCGCGATCATGTATCCGATGATCATTTCGGTAGAAGAGGTCAAGAGTATTGGAGAAATTGTTAAGGAGGTGGCAAGGGAGCTGGATGAAGAAAAGGTTCCGTACACCATTCCGGAGCAGGGGATCATGGTGGAGACACCAGCAGCAGTCATGATGAGTGAAGAGCTTGCGGAGCTTGTGGATTTCTTCAGTATCGGAACCAATGATCTGACCCAGTATACACTAGCGATCGACCGGCAGAACAGTAAGCTGGATCGGTTCTATAATCCGCATCATGAGGCGGTTCTTAGGATGATACAGAAGACGATTGATGGAGCCCATAAGCATGGTAAGTGGGTTGGCATCTGCGGAGAGCTTGGAGCAGATACAGCACTTACAGAGCGGTTTGTACAGATGGGGATTGACGAGCTGAGTGTTGCACCGTCGATGGTGCTTCCGGTTCGTAGTAAAATATGTGAAATGGAGTAAATGAAATGAGAATATACAGGGCAAAAGATTATGAGGAAATGAGCAGAAGGGCAGCAGGCATCGTTTCTGCTCAGATCATTATGAAACCCGATTGTGTGCTTGGACTGGCAACAGGATCCACTCCGGTTGGTCTTTACAAGCAGCTGATCGAATGGTACCGGAATGGTGATCTGGATTTTTCCGGAGTAAGAACAGTGAACCTGGATGAATATAAGGGAATCAGCCGCGAGAATGATCAGAGCTATTATTACTTCATGCATCAGAATCTGTTTGACCATGTGAATATTCCGGCGGGTAATACACACCTGCCAGATGGTATGGAGCCGGATTCTGAAAAGGAATGCAGGAGATACGAGGAATTGATCCGATCCATGGGAAGTGTGGACTTACAGCTTCTTGGCATCGGACATAACGGACATATCGGTTTTAATGAGCCGTCAGATGTGTTTGATAAGCAGGTTCACTGTGTGAACCTGACACAGTCAACTATTGAAGCGAACAAGAGATTTTTCGCATCGGCAGAGGACGTTCCGAAGCAGGCTTATACCATGGGGATCCAGACGATCATGCGCTCGAAAAAAATTCTTATCATGGCTAATGGTGAGGGCAAGGCAGATATTGTAAGGGATTCCTTCTTTGGACCGATTACGCCGAAGGTTCCGGCATCCGTTCTTCAGCTGCATAATGATGTCACGCTGGTAGCTGATGAAGCTGCCCTTAGTAAGATCCCTGTATCGTTCGTCTAAGAGACGCAGTGAGAAAACAGAACAGATAGAGGTGTGGAACGATGATTATAAAGAATGCAGATATTTTTACACCGGATCACCGGTTTGTACAGGGTGATGTTGCCGTTACCGGAGATCGGTTTTCCACAGTCCTTGAGAAAGCGGATGGTGACGGACAAGTGGTGGATGCTGCCGGGCTATATATGATTCCGGGACTCGTAGATATTCATTTTCATGGCTGCAAGGGCGCGGATATGTGTGATGGAACGCAGGAAGCCCTGGATATCATAACAGAATACGAGGCCAGCGTCGGAGTAACATCGGTTTGTCCGGCAACCATGACGATACCGAAGGATGAGCTCCTTGCGGTAATGAAGAATGCCGGTGCATATTCCTATAAGGGAGGAGCACACCTGGTCGGGATCAATATGGAAGGACCGTTTATCAGTGCTTCGAAAAAGGGTGCACAGGCAGCAGAAAATATTATTCCCTGTGATTATGAGTATTTCAGACAGCTTCAGGATGCTGCTGGCGGGTTGATCCGGCTTGTGGATATTGCTCCCGAAGAGCCAGGAGCAATGGAATTTATTGACCGGACGAAATCAGAGGTGGTTATATCCATAGCGCATACGGTATCGGATTACGATACGGCATGTGAAGCTATCCGGCATGGGGCATCCCATGCAACGCATCTGTACAATGCAATGCCGCCGCTGAATCACCGGAATCCGGGGGTGATCGGCGCAGTCAGAGATTCAGAAGCGTGTCATGTGGAATTAATCTGTGACGGCGTACATGTCCATCCGTCTGTAATCCGTGCAACCTTTGCCATGTTTGGTGCAGAACGGGTGATCTTGATCAGTGACAGCATGAGGGCAACCGGATTAGAGGATGGTGAATACACGCTGGGCGGACAGCCGGTAGTGGTAAAAGGAAATCTGGCAACGCTTCATGACGGTACGATAGCAGGTTCAGCCACGAACCTGATGGATTGTATGAGATTTGTTGTAAAGAATGCAGGTATTCCGCTGGAGGATGCAGTGATGTGTGCAACAGAGAATCCAGCCAGGGAAATCGGTATTTTTGACCAGACAGGAAGTATTCAGGCAGGTAAAAAAGCAGATTTCGTGCTTCTTGATAAAGAATTAAATATTGTAGGTATTTATATCGATGGAAAGGAACAGCCATGTTAGGTTTTTTAAAAGGAAAGACAAAGGAAAATGTGATCTGTTCACCCTGTGAAGGAACGGTGACACCGCTCACCGAGGTTCCTGATCCTACTTTTTCAGAGAAGATACTGGGTGACGGATTTGCAGTGATTCCGTCTGAGGGAAGATTTTTCGCTCCGGCGGACGGAGAGGTGACGATGGTGTTTGATACCCTGCATGCGGTTACGATGACGACTGCACAGGGAACGGAGCTTCTGCTTCATATCGGACTGGAGACTGTTACATTAAAGGGAGAGCCCTTTCGTGTGCATGTAGCAGCAGGAGATCAGGTGAAGCAGGGAGATCTCTTAATGGAGGCAGATCTTGATAAGATCAGGGAGGCCGGACTTAATATCATATCTCCGGTTGTAGTATGCAATACCGATGATTATTCCAAAATAAGCCTCCTGAAGGAAGGCGGAGTTCTGCCGGGAGAGGCAGTACTCAAAATCGGGTAGACCCCGGATCATACTGTAAAATGGATTGGAACAATCCAATTTTAATTTTATAAGAACAAGCAAAGGAGGAAGAAAGTATGAAATTTCTTCAAAAACTGGGAAAAGCGTTAATGCTTCCCGTAGCAGTGCTGCCCATCTGCGGTATTCTCATGGGTATTGGCTACTGGCTGTGTCCGGCAACTATGCAGGGTGGAGAAATCCAGGGTGCAGCTAACTTAATCGGTCTGTTTTTAGTAAAAGCCGGTGGTGCTTTGATTGATAACATGGCCATTCTGTTTGCGATCGGTGTCGGTGTCGGTATGTCAGAGAAAAATGATGGTACCGGCGGAATCGCAGCACTTGCTTCCTGGTTGATGATCACCACACTTCTTTCAACCGGAGTTGTAACAACTATCATGCCGTCTGTCGCAGACAGCGCAACCAAGACTCTGGCATTTAACAAGATCGCGAATCCGTTTATCGGAATCCTTGCCGGAATTATCGGTTCTATGTGTTATAACAAGTTTAAGAACACCAAGCTTCCGGACTGGTTATCATTCTTCAGCGGAAAGCGCTGCGTAGCAATTATCGCCGGTGTAGTTTCCATTTTGGTATCCGCAGTACTGCTGTTCGTATGGCCGTTACTGTTTGGCGGACTGGTTGCACTTGGAGAAGCAATCGTAGGTATGGATGTAGTTGGTGCAGGTATTTATGCATTCCTGAACCGTCTGTTAATTCCTACCGGATTACACCATGCATTGAATAACGTATTCTGGTTTGATACCATTGGACTTGGAGATCTTCAGCACTTCTGGGCTGGTGAAACCTCCGCAGATGTATCCTGGAGTCTCGGAATGTATATGTCCGGCTTCTTCCCTTGTATGATGTTCGGTATCCCCGGTGCGGCACTTGCAATGGTCAGATGTGCGAAGACCGCCAAGAAAAAAGCTGCGATCGGACTTGTTGCTTCCGCAGCTCTCTGTGCATTCATTTGCGGTGTTACAGAGCCGTTTGAATTTGGTTTCATGTTCCTTGCTCCTGGACTTTATGTAATTTATGCATTACTTTACGGTATCTTCACCATGATCACCGTTGCACTTGGCTTCCGTGCAGGCTTTAGCTTCTCTGCAGGCGCGATGGATCTGTTATTCTCATCCTCACTTCCTGCAGCTCAGAAAACATGGCTTATTATCCCGCTCGGAATCGCAGCATTTGCTGTATTCTACTTCGTATTCTACTTTGCCATTAAGAAGTGGGATCTTAAGACCCCTGGCAGAGAAGATGATGATGATTTAGAGAAGGAAAAGAGCATTGAGCTTGCAAGTGATGATTATACAGCCATTGCAAAGGCTATTCTTGAGGGCTGTGGCGGAAAGGATAATATCACAAGCATTGACAACTGTGTTACAAGATTGAGACTGGAGGTAAAGGATATTACAGCAGTCAATGATAAGAAGATTAAGGCCGCAGGTGTTGCGGGAGTTATCAAGCCAGGTAAGACCTCAGTTCAGGTAGTGGTTGGAACCAAGGTTCAGTTCGTGGCAGATGCGTTCTCAAAGCTTTGCGAATAGGAAAACAGCCGTAGGTACGGCAGCTAAGGGGCTATGTATGACATAGCCCCTTTTTTAGTGTGTTTTTAACGCGATATTATCAAAGTGTTATACGGACAAAATGCGATCTGAAAGCTGATCAGATGATCCTTTTGTATGAATAGTGCACAAAAATTTATGAATGGAATTGTATAATTCATTGAATTTGACTAATATAATTACATATGAGTTGACCAATAAAAGCATATGCACTATAATGTATGCATACGATAGCATACAACTAAAGGAGGTATTTAGATGAAAAAGGCGGTAACAAAAGTATTAGCGATGATGTTAGTATCGACAAGTTTGTTTGGCTGTGGAAGTGCACAGCAAGGGATGCAAAATGGCAATACAAAGGAAACAACTTCCAATGAAACAGAAGAGATAGAGTTGAAAATGTTTCATAATTGGACTATTGATTCTGAGGTTGCATATTTTAAAGAGGCAGCAGATGTTTTTCACAAGGAGCATCCGAATGTGGTAATAAAAATTGAAAATGTAGGAGATCCAGATTATTCTACAAAGTTAAAAGTTATGATGGGAACGGATGATGCTCCGGATATTTTCTTTTCTTTTAGTGGAGAGTCATTAAATAAGTATGTGCGTGCAGGACATGTATTGGACTTGGAAAGCTATTACGAGGAAGACAGTGAATGGAATGAATCATTTGTTCCCGCTTCAAAGAATCCATTTGAAAATGAAGAAGGTATTTATGCTGTACCTTTTAGGATTACTACAAAGCAAATGGTGTATAACAAAGATTTATTTGATGAATATCAGGTAAGTGTACCTACCACATGGGATGAGTTTCTTAATGTATGTGAGGTTTTCAAAGAAGCGGGAATTATTCCGCAGGCATTTGGAGATTTAGAGGCATGGGCAGTCTGCCATTATATGACAACATTCAATACATTATGTGTACCGGATGATGTCAGAAAGGCTGATAGTGATTCAAAAACATGTACATATACAGATCCTGGATATGTTCAGGCGTTAAATATGCTGAAGCAGCTACAGGATAATGGATATTTTACACCAAATACCAATGCAATTGACTTTGATGTGGCAAGAGAAGATTTTCTGATTGGAAATGCAGCAATGGCTTATTTGGAAAACATTGAATACGTTGATGTAGAAAATGCAGGAATTAATGCAGGAATTTTTTCTATTCCTTCTCCGGCAGGAGCAACCGGTAACGACAAAATGGTTACAGGATCTGTAGATGGGTTTGCCGTATCTGCAAACTGTAAAAATCCAGAAATAGCAGTTGAGTTTTTAAAATTATTAACCAGTATGGAATGGCAGGAAAAAGCAATGGGAATGTCCTGTACCTCTGTAATCAAGGGAGCTCACAATAGTGATAATTCTAATGAGCTGATGCTAGAAGATGCAAAAATATGTGAGACTGCAGAAGGATTTACCAACTGGATGGATATGGACATGCCTAGTGAAATTTCGGATGTTTACCTTCCGGGAATGCAGGAAATTATAGCAGGAACGGTCACACCGGAAGAGTTGATGAAGAAAGTTCAGGTAGTAGCTGAAAATGTACGTAATGCTGAAAAATAGCAAATGCAGAGGAGGGAGTGCCCAATAGAACAGTAAACCATTAGGATGACAGCCCTCCTCATCCTTACCACATACTACTAGAAAAGAGATAGCAATATGAAGATGTATAGAAATAAAAAAATTATCATTACATTTTTGGCACCGACGATAATAGGACTTACCTTATTTGTTTATTATCCTTTAGTGAAATCTATCTTGAATAGTTTTTATGAATGGACTCTTTTTTCTTCTGATAAAAAATGGGTAGGATTAGGTAATTTTATAGAAATAATTACAGGTGAAAATATAGGATTAATTTTAAAAAATAATACTCTGTATGCTGTAATATCTGTTATTTGCCAAGTACTGATTGCAATGGTTTTGGCTGCGTGCCTGGAAGAAGCATTTATGAGAAAGTTTCAGCCTTTCTTCAGGTCGATTCTGTTTATGCCTTCTCTTATATCAATGACGGTTGTTGCAATCTTGTGGAAAAATATATTTAATCCAAATACCGGGATTTTGAATTCACTTATCCATGCGATAGGATTTACAGATGTAACTCCGCAGTGGATTGGCGATGCACATATGGCTATTTTTTGCTGCATCTTCATTTCACAGTGGCAAGGGATGGGATACTGTATTTTGCTGGATCTGATTGGAATACAAAAAATTCCTAGTGCATTATATGAAGCGGCAAAGATTGATGGTGCGGGAGCATTAAAAAGATTCTTTTATGTTACTGTTCCAATGGCAAAAGAATCCATGCTGGTGACGTCATTAATTATCGTAATTGGAAGCTTTAAGCTGTTTACAGAAATTCAAGTGTTAACCGGTGGAGGTCCTGGCAGGGCGACAGAGGTTTTGGCAACAGCCATGTATCGTGCAGCATTTACCAATGATAAGATGGGAATTGGAAGTGCATATGCCGTTATTATTTTTGTGATCACAATGACCTTATCTCTTATACAGATGAAAGTGTCTAAGACAGGGAAAGAGTAGGTGGTATTTGAATGGAAATTGATAAATGGTGTAGATCACTTGCTAAAATTATTTGTTTTCTATTTTTTTGTATATTTGCCGTTTCAATTATAATTCCGATAGGATGGATGATACTTTCAAGTTTAAAAACAAATAGAGAGTTTCTGACTGATCCATGGGGATTACCGGAAGTGTGGCAATGGGAAAATTATGTTTTGGCATTTCGGCAGGGTGTAGGAAAATTTTTCTTTAATAGTGTATTAGTTACGGCAGTATCAGTACTGTTAATTGTAATAATTAGCGCAATGGCATCATATGCGCTAAGCAGGTTTGAGTTCAAATGGAAGGGTGCAATTTTTATATTTATTATAGGTGGAATGATGATATCGCCGGAAGTAAATCTGGTTTCATTATTTAAATTAATGAAAATTACACATTTATATAATACACATATAGGATTGATTATTGTGTACTGTGTTTTTGACTTGGCATTTACGGTACTGTTAATGCGTTCTTATATGTTATCGCTTCCGAAAGAAATAGAAGAATCTGCATTTATAGATGGCTGCTCTATTGCGCAAGTGTTTGCAAAAATTGTATTACCTATGTGCAGACCTGTTCTTGCGTCAGCTGCATTACTTGCAACAATGAATTGTTGGAATGAGTATATGTTTGCAGCCATATTTATTGAATCCAAGGAACTCAGAACATTACCGGTTGGTCTTGCAAGCTTGCAAAAAGCCTTATCAACAAAATATCCTATTCTGATTGCCGGACTTACCATGTCTGCAGTTGTAGTGATAATTGTATTTTTGATATTTCAAAAACAATTTATCAGAGGATTATCACAGGGTAGTGTGAAAGGTTAATAATTTATTTTTAGGAGGAAAGAAAATGAAAATATTGGGTTTTGGAAACTGTTGTGTAGATTACTATATCCAACAGGGAATAGCATATCCAGGTGGAAATGGACTAAATGTAGCTGTATTTGCAAAAGATAATGGAATGGATGCAGCTTTTCTTGGAACTATAGGAACGGATGACATAGGAAAGCATATAATCAAAACAGCCAAAAAGATGGGAATTGATATATCACATAGTCCAATCAAGAAGGGAGCATCTGGAAAGGCTGCAGTTAATATTATTAATGGTGATCGTGTATGGGATGAAGAGTATTTTGGAGATGAACATGGTGTGGGTACCCTGTTTCCGCCAATGCTCAGTGAATGTGATTTAGAATATGTGGAAGGATTTGATTTAATACATGGGTGTAGTTATGCTTATTTGGAAGACCAGTTTTTGCGCCTTGTAAAGACAGATTCTTTACTCACCTATGACTTTTCAGATGATGATGAGTATAGGACAGAGGAATACTTAAAAGAGATATGTCCGATTTTGGATTTGGGTTTATTTTCTTGTGAGCATATAGCAGAAGAGAATATTTTAGACTTTGTAACATTTGTAAAATCCTGTGGATGTAAAAATGTACTGATTACAATGGGACCTCGTGGACAAAGATTTTATTCAGAATCAGGAGAGGTGTATGAAGGAAAAGCAAAGTATATAACGCCTATTGATACTATGGGAGCGGGAGATTCATTTTGTGCAGCCTTTTTAGCTGGTTTATTGAAAAGAGGATGGAAAAAGCATGTTGAACTGACAGGTGATATGATTATTCCAGCATTGGCGGATGCAGCTGAATATTCTGCAAAGAATTGTTTGGTAGAAGGATCATTTGGTCATGGCTTAAAAATAGATATGTAATTTTTTTCACCCTATTGACGCATACATATTATTATGATACCATACAAATGCATACAACATATACAAATACATACAGAAAAGGAGGCATCTTATGTTAAAATTCAATGAAGAAGAAATCAGGAAGGACATTCAAAATGTTTTAGCTTGTAGACCAGAGGTGGAAAAAGTAGTAGATAGTATCTGTTCGGACGGTTATGAGAACTTAATATTACTTGGTATAGGTGGAACATATGCCGCTTCAATGGAGCTGGAAAGCTACATGCGGGGACATTCTTCTATTCCGGTATACTTGGAAAATGCAGCCGATTTACTTGCACTAGGAAATACAAGCCTCACAGAAAGATCTCTGGTATTAGTAACATCTGTTACAGGGAATACCATTGAGATGGTGAAAGCCGTTGATTATGTGCACGAAAGAGGAGCGAAAGTAATTGGTTTTATTGATGAAACAGAATCTCCATTAGCCAAAGCAGTTGATTTTGAATTTTGTGCGAAGGGCAGCGATTACTTTGAAATTCTTTTAGTTGCATTGAGATTAATGAAAAATGCAGGGGAGTTCCCACAGTATGAACAGTTCTATGATCAGATTGAAAAGAATTTAGGTACAGGCCTGGTAGAAGTCGAAAAAAAAGCAGATAAGGCCGCAGAAGAATATGCCAAGAAGCATTGTGATGATGAGATGCAATATGTAATAGGAGCAGGAAATCTGTGGGGAGCAGCATATTGTTATGCAATGTGTTACATGGAAGAAATGTTATGGATGAAAACAAAATCTATTTCCGCATCAGAATTTTTCCATGGAACCCTGGAAGTAATTGAAAGAGATTCTAATGTTATGATTTTTATGGGTGAAGACGAAGCAAGGGTACAGACAGACAGGGTATATGCGTTTGTTAAAACGATTTGTAATAACATAACTGTATTTGATACAAAAGAGTATCATATGGAAGGAATTGATGATCAATTTCGAGGGATTCTGAGTCCTGTTATTATGGCAGCGATATATGCGCGTATTAATGTGCAACTGGAAGAAGCACGAAAACATCCTATGGATATAAGACGTTATTATAGAAGATTAAAATATTAATAAACTAAGGAGGATATACTGTATGGTAATCAATTACAAAGAATCTGTGAAGAAAATTTTAGAATCCAGGAAAAAAACAGGTGGTATCGATAAAATTTATTTTGTAGCGTGTGGTGGATCAAAAGCAGAATTAACGATCGCAAATTTCTTCCTGAGCTGTGAGGCAAAAAAAATTAAAACATGGATTTATACGGCTAAAGAATTTGTGTTATGTACACCTAAAGCATTAGATGAAAATTCTATTGTAGTAACGCTTTCCTCAAGCGGAACAACAAAGGAAACGGTAGAAGCAGCAGCATTAGCTCAAAGAATTGGCGCAGTTTCTATTGTAATAACAGGGGATGATAAATCTCCGCTGGCAGCAAAAGGGGATTACGTTTTTTGCGATGGAGATGAGCCACAGTATCATTATTCAACATTATCCTTATCGATTGCTTTAAAATTTGCAGTGGAGCTTGTAAATCAGGTAGAAGGTTATGAGCATTATGATGAAATGCAGAACGGTTTTGATATTTTGGATGATGTAATTGGAAAAGCTAGAAAATATGCAGAGAACGGTGCGATAGCCTTTGCGGAAGCCAATAAAAAAGAACCTGTGATTCACGTGATGGCCAGTGGTGCTAATTATAATGTTGCATATACAACAACAACCTGTATTCTAATGGAATGTCAATGGATTCATTCAAACCCTATTCATTGTGGAGAGTTTTTCCATGGACCATTTGAAATCACAGATAAAGAAGTACCGTTTCTTGTCCTGTTAGGAACTGGAAGAGAAAGAGAAATGGATGAGAGAGCCGTACGTTTCCTTAATAAATATGGAAAGAAGGTTTATGTACTGGATGCAAAAGAATTTGGCGTGGATGTATTAGGAGCCAATGTATGCGAATATTTAAGCCCGATTGTATTTACAGGTGTATTAAGTATTTATAGTCACAAGCTGGCAGATGCAAGAAGTCATTCTGTGTATGTACGGCGTTATATGTGGCATGTAGAGTATTAAGCAGAAAAAAAGCAGAAAAAATAAAATAAAATTGTAATGTATCTGCATTTGTATTATAATGTATTATAATATATTTTAATATGGAGCGATAAAGATGGAAGGATTAGATGCAAGCAGCATTGTACCACTCTATAAGCAGTTAAAAGACTTAATTTTGAAGGAAATTAAAGAAGGAAAGTTAAAGACCAATCAGAAGATTCCAACAGAACAGGAGCTTAGCGAAAAATACCAGATCAGTCGAATGACGGTAAGAAAAGCATTGGCTCAGTTGGTGGATGAGGAAGTTCTTGCAAAAAAACAAGGAAAAGGAACTTTTGTTCAGGAACCTAAAATTGTCGAGGATTTGGATAATGCCAATAGTTTTACAAATCTATGTAAACGAAATGGAAAAATTCCGGGAGGAAAGACTCTCAAATTTGTGTTGGAGGAACCTTCAGACCGGGATATTAGAGAATTGCAGTTGGAACCAAAAGAACAAGTGATTCATATTCAACGTGTTCGTACGGCTGATAATATACCTGTTATGTTGGAAAACCTTTACTTCCCAGGTCATCTGAAAGATATACTTACGGAAAATCTTGATGATAGTTCGCTTTATCAGATTTTACAGGAAAAGTATGGACTTCGTGATAAAGATTTCATTATGGAAATCGAAGTGAGTGAATGCAATAATTATGAGGCATCAGTTTTAGACATTAAAAATAATTCGCCTCTTCTACTAGTGCGTGAATTGATCTACGATCAATATAACCATCCTTTACATAGAACAAAATCATTGCTTCGTGGAGATAAAATCAAATATATTACCTCAAGATTAAATACAAGTGAAGGCTAAGCAACAGAAGAAAAGAGAGCCTCTGCAGATATTAATGACTGCAGAGGCTTTTTTTGCGTGTGATCGGAGGTGCATGTTTGTAACGAGTGATTAGGCTAGAAACGATGAAGCTAGAAAAAAAGATTGTTCTATAAGAGAAAAGAGGGATATGATGAAAACATCGAGAAGAACATTTCTGATAAGTTTTTTGGGAATGGCTGTTCCAGTAATTTTTCAAGCATTAGCCGGTACAATTCTGGGAGTTATTGATTCGGTTATGGTTGGAAGTATTTCAGAAATTGCGATTAGCGGTGTAACTGTAGCAAATAAAACATATGTTCTGTATGATCTTATCGTGTTTGGGATGAGTAGTGGAATTGGTATTTTCCTGGCACAATATTATGGTGCGAATGAGCAAAAAAAATGCAGGAGTACGTTCTGGTTTGGAGTAGAATTAGCATGTGGAATGGGGTTGGTATTTCTACTTTTATTATATTTGATGCCAACCAAACTGATACAAATATACATAGATGATATTCATATTATGGAAATTGGAGTATGCTATCTGAAAATAGTTAAATACTCCTATTTACCGGAGGCAATCAGCAGAGTAACAGCTGTTTACTTTAGAACCTGTAATAAACCCAAATTGCCAATGTACGCCAGCCTTATATCCATTATCTGTAATATAGTATTCAATTACATATTTATCTTTGGTAAACTGGGTGTACCTGAAATGGGGGTACAGGGAGCTGCACTTGGTACAGTTATTTCGAAATTTATAGAGATGGGAATTATGTTTTATTTCGTAATAAAAGAACCAACCATTTCTTTATTTTATAAGATATCAGAGAAAGATAAAATCAATTATTTCCATATTCTTAAGAAAATGGTTCCTCTTGTTTTAAATGAAGGGGTGTGGGCATTATCTAAAAATATAGTTTTTTATAATTATTGTAAAGTGAATGAAGATTATATTCCGGCACTTACGATTAATGATAATATATATGATATAGTCGATGCCATTATATTTGGATGCGCAGTATCAGCGGGAGTTATTATAGGTGAAGAATTGGGAGCTGGAAATTTTTGTGAGGCAAAAAAGACATCAAAGCAGGTGATTAAATGGAATGTGCTTATAAGCATAAGCTGCTGTGCTTTAATTTTTGCTGCAACACCTTTTATTCCATCTTTGTTTTCTTTGTCCGGTAAATATGCAACGGCAGCTATAATGCTTCTTAGGATTAAAGCTATATTCTGTTGGACACAAGGATATTGGGATACAGTTTATTATGTAATGCGGGCAGGAGGAGATACCAAGGATGTATTTTGGGTAGATGGTTTCTTTATGCTTTGCGGACCTATGCTCATAAGTACATTGATGGTTCAGCTTACAAATCTGCCATTTCCATATATTTTTCTGGCAACAGAAAGTACGTATCTTATGAAGAGTATAATAGCTACATATCTTTATAAAAAAGAACGATGGGTGAAGAATATCGCAACCAGCTAAGATATGATTGCTGCTTTACAAAAATAGGTTGATAGTTGAAAGGATAAATACCTATGTTTAATGGAATCAAAGGAAAAAATATTATAATAATAACTGGCAGTAGTGTATTTCTTGCATTTGGTCTCTACCATATCCATAGCGTATCAGGGATAACAGAAGGAGGAATTATTGGTCTGACACTTCTGTTGGAGCATTGGTTTGGTATTTCACCTTCTATTACAAACTTTGTAACAAATGTCAGTTTTTATTTGCTTGGATGGAAATTATTGGGAAGAATGTTTATTATTTACTCTGGAGTAGCTACTTTAAGTTTTTCTGTTTCCTATGCGGTGTTTGAGCAGTTTCCACCATTTTGGCCGCAGCTTTATAATATGCCTTTACTGGCATCAATTCTTGGAGCATTGTTTGTTGGTATAGGAGCAGGGATATGTGTAAAAGTGGGAGGTGCTGCTTCTGGAGATGATGCATTGGCAATGTGTATATCACATATTTCCCACATAAAAATTCAATGGATATATTTATTCAGTGATTTGATTATCCTGAGTTTATCATTGTCTTATATTCCCGCAAGCAGGATAGTTTATTCATTATTAACAGTAATATTATCTGGGCAAATTATAGGACTTATTCAACGACTTAGATGTCAGGAAGAGATTATTAGTTTTCACAACAACTGAATGAAAAATAATGATTTTAACGGGTAGCAGGCCGGCGCAGATCCAGCCTGCTGCCCATTTCCTGTGGAAAAGGGAAAGATAAAATAAAAGTAGATGCCAAAAACCTATTGACTTTGAAGAGGTATTCTGCTATATATTAGTCGAAAATAAAGAGAAAGGAAATAATAATCTATGTTGGCACGAAAGAGTATGGTGAAGAAGAAATTGGAAAATATGCATCTGCAGGAAAGGATAAATTACGGTTACAAAAAGGTCATCAGCATGATGCTGATCTCGGGGCTGTTTTCCATAGTGGTCATAGGTGTGTTGTTTGCCAATATGGGAAATTACATAGAAAATGTCACAGCTGCGGATCAGGCAGTAAAAATCTGTAGGATAAGTGTGAATGCGGCAGCGAGAAATATCAGGGAAATGGCATTAAATGATGATACATCTGCTTATGACGGTTATGAACAGACAGTCAAAAAGCTGCTTGCAGAGGTTGATGATGAGCTGAAAACCCTAAAGAAAACAGGAGTTGTTCCTGATGCGGATTATGAAGAATACGCATCTGCTCTTTCTGACTGGGGAACCCTGGGTTATTCTATCATAGAAGAAATTAAAAATGGTGACAGGGAAAAAGCAATCGACTTAATTCTTAATGATTGTACTCCGGCATTAAATAAGCTTGTACAAATTGCTATAAAATTGGATGACCTGACAGATAAAGTAAGCAACCGGGCTGCCAGAACTACTTTTATCTTTACCGGCGCAGGAATTGTATGTATTATCGTCTGTTTAGTCTTTGCGTTAGTGCTGGCGAAGAAAACAAGCAAAAAGGTACTTGATACCATTCTGGAGCCATTACGTGCAGTGGAAGATGTTGCAAAGGAATTGACGGAGGGAAATCTGCATAGTACGCTTGGGTATCATTCTGAAGATGAGATAGGAAGCCTGGCACACAGCATGCGCAAATCAATTCGTATTCTGGGAAGCTATGTAGATGATATTGACCGTGCAATGAAGCAGTTTGCAGAAGGAAATTTTGATGTTCAGCCAGAAGTAGAGTGGAAGGGTGATTTTGTCGGGATTCTGAATTCCTTTATGATGTTTGAGGAAAGCATGGCAGAAACGATCAAGGATATTCAGAATGTTTCGAATGAAGTTTCAAGTTCAGCAGAGCAGGTGGCATCAAGCTCTAATGATCTTGCAGACGGAGCTACAAACCAGGCGGCAGTCGTAGAAGAGCTGACAGCAACAGTTGCTGGTGTTTCTGAACAGGTAGAAAAGAATTCGCAATCTGCGAAGGAAATCAGTGGAAGAGTGGATGAGCTTGGAAATGCCATCGCAGAAAGCAATGGCAAGATGCATGAAATGGTTGCTTCCATGAATGAGATCAACGAAGCATCCAGAGAGATTGACAAAATTATTGCGACGATCAATCAGATCGCATCTCAGACCAATCTTCTTGCATTGAATGCTTCTATTGAAGCAGCAAGAGCCGGAGAGGCCGGAAAAGGATTTGCAGTTGTGGCAAATCAGGTAAATCAGTTAGCTGATCAGAGTGCCCAGGCAGCAAAGGAATCTGCAGCATTGATTGAAACCTCTGTGAAAGCTGTGGAAAAGGGTATGGTGATCGCAGGAGAGACTGCAACACAGCTGGAAGGAGTAGCAGAAAACTCCAAGATGATCACAGAAGAGGTTACTAATATCGCAGAAACCTTAGAGACACAGACGGCAGAGATCCAGCAGATCAATGAGGGAATTGAACAGATCAATGACGTTGTACAGACGAATTCAGCAACATCAGAGGAATGTGCGGCTGCCAGCCATGAGATGAGCAATGAAGCTGAAAATCTGCGTGAAATGATCCGCAAATTTAAGGTCGCAAAGTTTGAAAAGACTGAAAAATAAAGGTTAGTATCCGGGGATGAGGTCACTTCACATAGAAAATTTCAAGCCGGTGCTCCCGGCAGTAATCCGGGAGCTTCTTGTAAGAATGTTCCGCAGACTGATAGGTACAGAGGCGATCCGGTCAGAATTTGATTGAAAGCCTCACAATAAGATGATAATATAAATACATGGGAAACCAGAGAGCCGGGCGGCTTACCCTCTTTTTCGGAGGGGCTTACCCTCCAGACGAAAGAAAGGAGGGCGTTGCCAATGGTTACATATTCTGATTTGATTCAGTTTTGTATATTCATTGTTGCCCTTGTTGGTCTTTGCTATAAGATTTTCAAGGATAAACGAAAATAGCCGCCAACTATTCGCAGTAGTTGACGGCTGTTTGTAAAAACAGTTTGTAAATTTACTTGAGGGTAGCCGCTTCTCTGGCTTTCCCTTTTTCTATCTTCAATATACCACATGTTAGCCTATTTTTTCAAGGTAGAAAATCGGTGTTATCGATAAAATATTGTTAAATCTATAAAAATCCTATAAAATATAATCAAATAAAGACAAGTAGAGCCATGAGCCGGGTGTAAATCATCCGGCTTTTTTTCTGTTTATGGGAGGTATCACGATGAAAGCAAACAAAGCAAAGATCATTGATCTAATGTGTGCGAAAGATTTGACGCAAGAACAGCTTGCCAATATTAACCCCATGGACAGCCCACCCGGAAAGATCCGATGAATGCTTGACTGAACACCAAAAAACATAGATACCGAAAGCGTGAAAATAACGGATAGCTCGCTTATTCTGTCGGTGCAGATATGAAAGCGGTTCGGATCTCGTGACAGTTTTGTGACAATCTTGTGACAAATACCCTCAATATAACGAAGTCTGACACAACCACACGGAGAGTATAACAAACGAGGATATATTGAAAATGAAAGGGACGGAGATTGACGGAAATAGTCGAACACATGTGTGACAAGAAAACACACTTTACATTATTCATGATTTGGATTAGAATAAATCTATATATAGTGGAAGTTGGAAAATATATAAAGGCAGGAAATGCAATTATGGGAAGGTTGTTGAGCCTGTTTATGGGAGGAGATTTTTATATAGCTATTTCAGTGGGAACCCTCGCATGCTATTTATTCTTATTGTCCTGTTTTGTCAGTATTTCAAGGGAAGAAAGAGTCGTGCATTATTTGAGGATCATCCTGGTGGCACTTTCGTGCTGGACAGGTGGTTCTGTCCTGATGCGCCTGCAGATCAGTCCCGGGATGCAATTCTGGTTTCATTTCTCAATACTTGGTTTACTCATTATTCCTGTAGGAATGTATGGATTTTTGTTCTGTGTGCTTGAGATCCAGGGGAAACAGAAGCTTCTGAACATCTGCATGCTGGCATCCATAGTGACATTGCTTTTAAATGCATATACAGAGTGTCTCCTTCCGGTACCGGAAATACAGCAGCTGCCTGGTGGGAACATCTCTTATATTTACCATGCAAGACCGGGAATCTGGTTATGGATCGTCGCAGAGTGGATTCTTTTAATCTATGTAACTGTTCTTGCCCACAGAAAAATCGGAACACAGTATGAGTACAGGAGAAAGCTGGGTCCGCTGTTACTTGGGATGCTGCTTGTTTTTGCAGGAAATATTGCCTGTATTACACCACTTGGAAAAAATCTGCCGCTGGATGCCCTTGGCGGGGCGGGAATGGCGATCTGCATTTTACATGTTATTTTCACGCAATATTTCTTTTCGATTTCATCCCGTTTCATTACGGGAGCGGCTTATTTTGGAGCGACAGTTGTAGCATTTATCCCGGTGGTATGGTTTGGGCGTATTGCTGATGGCCTGTTTGACAAGGGCAGTCCTGATGAGCAGATAGTTATCATATTTATCGTGGCAGAGGGGATATGGTGTATCCTGATTTCAGCGCTTGCAAGGAGCTGGGCAGAGCATATACTGATCAGGAAAAGGAAATATATTGTTGACAGCCTTCTGGAATTTCAGGATAGTGTCAATTCCATTATGAATAAAGACAAGCTGTATCAGATGATCCGGGAGACTGTCAATGCAGCGGTGAAGGACTGCTGTGTACATATTCTGGAGGAAAGGGACGGAGTCTTTGCAGAATACACAGAAAATGGAATGATGCCCCTGGCGAAAGAGGTGGAAGCACAGCTGGAACAGTTCCTTGACAGCGGCAGGGTGTATAAGGATCCGGCGTTTGCGGTCTTTAAATATGACGCTAAGATTTATGGGTTCCTATATGTAGAGCTTTGCAGGAAGAACAGACTTATTTATGACGAAATAGACTGCATCAGGCAGATCGGAAACAGTGTATCCAGCGTGCTGAAGAGTATCAATGCGTATGAGAGGCTGTATCAGGTATCGATCCACGATGGACTGACAGGCCTGTATAATAGAAATTTCTGTCGTGAGAATTTGGGAAAGCTGGATATCACGGCACGTCCTGTCGGTATGATCTATATGGATATGGACAACTTCAAGCTATATAATGAGCTGTATGGAGAAAGCATAGGAGATCAGGTTTTGTGCTGGTGTGCAAAACAGCTGCAGGAGGCTGCAGATGACAGCATGAAGGTGTTCCGTATGGGTGCCAATGAGTTCCTGATCATCACAGCTGAAGACAATAAGGACAAGCTGATTTCATTCGCAAAGCAGATCCAGAAGATCATGCTGGAGACAACGGAGGATAAGCCGAAGGTCATTCAGCTGATCACGTTCAGCATAGGTATCGCCTGGGATAAATCCATGGCGGAAGATGCAGATGAGCTGGCCCAGCAGGCGAAGCGGGCATCGTTTTATGCCAAGGGAAATGGAAAAAACTGTATTGAGGTTTATGAAAAGGATCTGAAGGAAAAGGATCAGGAGAGTGAAAGCAGCGAAAAGGGATATAGTCAGGTATCACCGACGATCTTTGCCCTGATGGCGGCAATAGATGCCAAGGATTCCTTCACCTTCGAGCATTCTGAAAATGTTTCCAGATATGCAGAAAAGCTGGCGGCAAAGCTCGGGCTTCCGAAGGAGGATATCCAGACTGTAAAGGTAGCAGGACTGCTCCATGATATTGGCAAGATCGGTATTCAGGACAGTATCCTGAAAAAGCAGGGTAAGCTCACAGACGAGGAGTATAGCATAATAAAAACACATGTAGAAAAGTCTGTTGAGATGATCCGCGTTCTTCCTCATATGGATTATGTCATTCCTGCAGTTTTGTCCCATCATGAACGGTATGATGGAAAAGGATATCCGAATGGGATCCGTGGAAATGAGATCCCCATCCTTGGAAGGATTCTTACGGTTTGTGACAGCTTTGATGCCATGGTCTCTCGAAGAGCCTATAAGGAAGCTATGAGTATAGAGTATGCGACAGGGGAGCTGGAACGCGGCAAGGGAACACAGTTTGATCCAGACGTGGCACAGGCATTTATTGAATTAATAAGGGAGAATCCTTCGTTTATTGCACAGTGATCAGATTTGGGACCCGGGATAATATAAGTAAAATAGGAATGAGGATCAGAATTTTATGGAACTGGATGTTTTAGGACTGGTTGCAGCATGTTCATATGCACTGGACTGTGTGGAAACAGAGCTGGTACATGTGACCAGCAGACATGCGAAGCGTGTGGCCTATATGAGTGTCTGCGTGGCAGAACAGCTTGGAATATGTGGAAAAGATCTACAGGATCTGGCGGTGTATGCCCTGCTGCATGATAATGCCCTGACACAGTATATCCAGGAGGAGCTGCACAGTAATCTTACTGATATGAAGGAGATGCCCAGGATAGGTGTTCACTGTTCGATTGGAGAGGAAAATATACAGGGATTTCCTTTTCATACAGATGTGAAAAATGTAATATTATATCACCATGAAAATGCAGATGGGAGCGGACCGTTTGGAAAGAAATCTGAGGAGGTACCGCTTTTTTCGCGGATCATACATCTGTGTGATCTGTTGGATCAGGCATGCTGCCGCAAGGCGTTTACCACAGAGACATGGGAATGGGCGAAGGACGTTCTCAAAAGGATAAGAGGTACTATGGTAGATGAAGAATGTGCAGAGGCACTTGAAAAGATATTTTCAGAAGAGTATTTTCTGTCCCTTGGAGGAAATTTTGAAGCCTCCCTGTGGAATAAGGTACCAAGGCAGAAGCAGGAGCTTGACTTTTCCCAGATCAAGAAGCTGGCAGGGTTTTTTGCAAAGATCGTAGATTATAAATCTCCCTTTACCAGTACACATTCGATCGGTGTGGCAGAGAGGGCAGAGAAGCTGAGCCGCTATATGGGCTTTGATGAAGAAACGGTGCAGAAGATGTATCTTGCCGGAGCACTGCATGATATAGGAAAGGTTGCAGTAGGTAATGAGATTCTGGAGAAGCCGGATCGGCTGACCGATGCCGAGTTTGCTGTGATGAAGCATCATGCTGCTTATACATACAATATTCTGTCAGAAATTGATGATTTTGAGGAAATACGGGACTTTGCAGCATTTCACCACGAGCGGCTGGACGGAACGGGTTATCCCTTTGGCAAGGATGCTTCTGAATTGAATGTACAGGAACGGATGATGGCGTGTATTGATATTTACCAGGCACTGACAGAGAGCCGTCCTTATAAAAAGGGCATGTCCCACGAAAGGGCCTGTGAGATCCTGAAGAATATGGCAGATAAAGGATGGCTGGATATGGATATCATAGATAAGATCGAAATGAGCATGTAACGGAGGTATTTACTATGGCAATTCTGTAAAATTTTCATAAAGACTTGCTGTGAACTTCCCGGAAAAATTAATCCCGATGAATTCCGGATTTATTTCCGGGAGTCATCGGGATCGGGGAAAGTCATGATTTCTTCAAATCAACGGCTGCTTTGCTTAAAGCTGCTGGTGCACCTTCCGGATAACAGCTTCGCTTAATTCAGGAGCCTTGGCGGGATCCAGATCATCCGGGAATTCGCAGTCGATCGTGGAAACCTCCGGTCTGTAATTCAGACGGAGTGCATGAGCCTGAATATAATCGGCAGCCTTATTGTAAACCTCTTCACTGACACCATTTAATGTAATCGTATATAATCCTGACATATAGCATATCCTCCATTTCTTTATTTCAATTTCACTTTTGATAGTTATATTATATACTTTCTCATCCAATAAAGATATATACAGAAATGTAGAATTTAATAATAGTAATCATTACTAATTTTATGCAATTTACATAAAAATGACGTATCTTTTACCATGATGTGATTTCATGCATTTTTACCGGATCTTACAGTGAAAAAAAGGGGGTCATCCTATGAATAGAGAACCTTATCTTCACTTCTCAATAATACAAGACCGGGTCTTGTGATCATGACCGGCGATCAGCTGAAGGGTTATTCGCCATGATGGGCATGAAGCACTCAGGCTTTATCTGATAGACAGTGGAAATATTACAGCGCATGGTCAATATGCACCACCTTTTTATGTCAGCACAGATCATCACACCGGTTCTTTCCGGTGCAGTCATGGAATTTAACGGATATCGTTATCTGTACCTGTATTCGGTAACCTGTGCTATTCTTGCAGCGCTCCCGCTGATCTTTGTGAAAAAGGGGAATACGGTTCTGCTGAAGGATCTGGAGATGGGGGATCCAGGGAATTGCAGCAGTTACATCAGAGATCGAGACCCTGTAGGCTGACAGGAATTATCATATTTATGTTTAAATGGATCAGAGTTATCCTTTTTGGGTATGGATAAAAATGAAATGATGTGATATGATAAGAACATAAGTTCGATAATTGCGGAAAAGCTGAAGAAGGGAGCGGCATGGGATCGTATGGAAGAGAAAAGCTATATTGCGATCGATCTGAAGTCTTTTTTTGCGTCTGTTGAGTGTGTCGAACGCGATCTGGATCCTCTGAATACGAATCTGGTCGTAGCGGATGCGGGCCGTACCGAGAAAACCATCTGTCTTGCTGTATCTCCTTCCTTGAAGGCCTACGGGATTCCAGGACGTGCGAGACTGTTTGAGGTGGTACAGAAGGTGAAGGAGGCCAACAGAAGGAGGCGTATGTCAGCGCCCGGAGGCAGGTTTGCCGGAGAATCACACTTTGCAGATGAGCTGAAAGCACATCCGGAGCTTGCCATAGATTATATCGTGGCACCGCCGCAGATGGCACGGTATATGAAGCACAGCACGGCTATCTATAATATTTATCTGAAATATGTGGCACCGGAGGATATCCATGTGTATTCCATTGATGAGGTATTTATTGATGTGACCGGATATCTGCCAACATACGGTATGACAGCCCATGAGCTTGCCATGACCATGATCCGGGATGTACTTGGAAACACCGGTATCACGGCTACAGCAGGGATCGGCTCCAATATGTATCTGTGCAAGATCGCCATGGATATTGTGGCCAAGCATGTGGCACCGGACGCAGATGGTGTGCGGATCGCAGAGCTGACAGAGAGGAGCTACCGGCAGCAGCTTTGGGGACATAAGCCGATCACCGATTTCTGGCGTGTAGGAAGGGGCTATGCCAGGAAGCTGGCAGAGAATGGAATGTACACCATGGGTGATGTGGCCAGATGCTCTGTCGGGAAGCCGGAGGATTTTCATAATGAAGATCTTCTGTATGAGCTTTTCGGTGTAAACGCAGAGCTTCTGATCGACCATGCCTGGGGATACGAACCCTGTACCATAGCAGACGTGAAGGCCTATAAACCGGAGAATAACAGCTTCTGCTCCGGACAGGTATTGCAGTGCCCGTATTCCTTTGAAAAGGCGAGACTGGTTATTCATGAGATGGCAGACGGAGCGGCTCTTGACCTGGTAGATAAGAAATTGGTGACAGACCAGATTGTACTGGATATAGGGTATGACATAGAATCCTTAAGTAATCCGGAGATCCGCCGGAAATATAAGGGACCTGTGACGACAGACCGCTATGGACGACAGGTTCCGAAGCCGGCTCACGGTTCCATTAACCTGAAACGGCAGACCGCGTCAGCCAGGATGATCATAGAAGCTACGCTTACGCTGTATGACCGGATCGTGAACCCGGAGCTTCTGGTCAGAAGGATGAGCGTGACGACCAATCATGTGGTCAGTGAGGAAGAGATCCGGGAAGAAGAAAGCTATGAACAGCTTGATCTTTTTACTGATTATCAGGAAAAGGATCAGCAGCGGGAGCAGGAGAAGGAAGAGCTGGAGAAGGAGCGTAAGGTACAGGAAGCGCTTCTTTCTATTAAAAAGAAGTATGGGAAAAATGCTGTGCTGAAGGGAATGAGCTTTCTGGATGGCGCGACTGCCAGAGAGCGGAACGGACAGATCGGGGGACATCGTGCCGGAACAGCAGATGGCGAAGCAGCGCAGAAGGAGCAGGGAAAGGAGAAATCAGAAAATCATGAAGGATTCGTATGAGGATATCATAGATCTGCCGCATCCCACCAGCAAGAAGCATGAGAGGATGTCAAGGATGAACCGGGCAGCGCAGTTTGCTCCTTTTTCTGCGCTGACGGGACTTGGCAGGGCACTTAAGCAGACGGCAGATAAGAATGAAGAGAAGTGGGAAATGGAATATGGGGAAGAAGACGAAACGGATATCATGGATGATCCATAAACAGCCTGCCGGTACGGAACCGGCAGGCTGTTTTGGAGGGAAGATGCATCTTGGAGATGCATCCTGTTGTGTAAAAGATTATTCTGCAACAGCAGATTCTGCGAAATCAAGATAAGTAAGTCTGTCAGCATCAAGAGCATCTTTCTCTTCGTCTGTCAGACTGTCAATGATTTCCCTTACCTTTTCAACGAAAACAGCATCTCTTGACAAGGCGGGATCAGAGCTTACACCTGCAAGACGTTTGCCAACAAGGCCGCCTTCTTCTTCATCAGGATTGAGACAACCAAGCAGGCGGTTAGCAGACTTGATACGGTCCTCTGATGACTGTGTGAAGGGGAAGGTCTTGGGATCCTTGATCGTGAAGTCAACCCAGATAATACCGCAGTTCTGCTTTGTTACTTCGGAAAGCCGCTGTCCAAGGGAAAGGACAACCGGGTCATCCATTGTATAGAACCAGCTTTCATCGGACGCATATCCAATCTGATATAATACGTCATTGTCCGGGAAGGCATCTGCAAAACGTTTGAATTCAGGGAAGAATCCAAGAACATCATCAAGGTTTTCATCATAGGTACCTAAAGCATCGCCAACAGGACTTCCAAATCCCTGACTGTCATTTACAAACAGAATGTCGCTTCTGTAGGTAGGAGGAAGGTAACGGATATTGTAATGCTTTAAGAAAAGCCTGTATTCCGGGTTGATTTCCTTGATGTGTTTATCCCATTTTTCTGCCAGGGCATCGGAAACCGGAAGACCGGAATCTTCTGTAACACCATGATACCATTCTACATCCACACCAATGCCGGCGATGCAGGGATGATCGCCATACTGATCCATGATCAGGTCGATCAGGGTATCGACATCTGCAAAACCAGGCTCTACCTGTAAGTAAACCTTGATATTATTATCATCAAAATATTTGAAATATTCTTCATGTGATAAGTGATTCTCACGGTCAGGCTCTGAGAAGTAGATATATTGTCTGGCAAGAGCCTCTGTATCGACATCAGATGAAGGTGTAAACTCAAGGTTACATCCCATTCCGCTCAGACTGCCGATGATCCATACCATAGTGGTCTGTGTCTGGGGATACCATTCCTGAAGCTGGTCTGTGACCTGCTTCCACTCATCGGGTAATAACCAGGTATCACCAAGACCATAGACAGAGGAACGAGTTCCTGAATATACAATATTGGAGAAGTCTTCTTTTTCGCCTAAAGCATCTCTTAAAACAGAATAGTGTTCTACGTAAGTCTGCTGCATATCGGTCAGATTGTCATACATTTTGGCAACCTCTGCTACAGCATCGGCATCTGACGGATCCATATCCAGAATAGCAGCATCTACTTCCTGTCCTGCCTTCAGGTTTTCCCTCTTTTCCTCCTGGAAGCCAGGAATGAGGTCATTATAAGGAAGGAATTTAGTCTCATAAAGAGGAACAAGCTCCTTGGCGGTATCTTCTCCAAGTGCTTCACTTACAGCATCGTAGCGTTCTTCCATGATCCATGTAATTCCACCATCTTCTACGGAATCAAGAGGTGTATCCCTGATCCAGAGATTTAAAACTCTGGCTTCAGCCTGAACCAGAAGATTTAAAGTTCCATCAGCATCCAGAGCCTGCTGATCTTCTTCTGGAAGATTGTCAAACAGAGATCTTGCCAGTGTGACTGGCTCACGGTACTCAGATATTTCTGCACTGTCCGGCTGGAAAGCATCCGTGTTGATCGCAAGAGTATCGATCATTTCCTTTGCAGAGGCAGCATCAGCAGAAAGGTCCTCACTGACTTCCGTTTCCTGGTCAGAAGTGTCTGCTGTATCACCGGCTTCGGTTTCCTGGGTTGTTGTGTCAGGTTCTGTACCTCCTGTGGATCCACATCCAATAATAGAGGCTGCCAGAACGCAGACACTGAGAGAAATAAGTAAAAACTTTTTCTTCATAAAGTATCCTCCTGTACATTACATTATAAGTTTTGGGGTTCGCTAGCGATACTTCTTTAAGATGCTTAAATAAGTATATGAATATAATAACATAGAATGAAACGAATAGCAAGTAGGCTATTTGAAACGGGTACTCCAAAGGAATGAAAAACAGCTTGTAATAATATGATAATGTGCTACAATGAGACTGGTTAGCAAAGACTAACTAATGCGGTCAGAAGGAGAAAAAGGATGGTAACAATAGTTGCAACGATCATGATCATGGTGGCATATTTTCTGGTTTTATATGGGGTTGTTGGTTTTATTCAGGATAAAAAATTTTTTTCTACTGCACCAAAAGAAAATCTGGCTGTGATCCCAGATCAAAAAGAGAGATTTCGTGGTGCACATGTGATTGGCTGGATCATAGAAATCATTGCAGTTTTGATTTTTCTGGGAGCGGCTGTTCTTGGTATATGGGACGGAGTAAGGAATGATTTCAGTTATCTGCAGTTCTTTGGGCGGTTTCTGTTCATGCTTTATGTCATGGAGCTTTATGACATTATTTTCTTTGACTGGATCCTGCTCTGTAATTCCAATTTCTTTCCTCACTTTTATCCGGAACTGAAAGGGGTAGTGGGACCGCACATGTTTGGGTATAACATGAAGTCACATATATTACATTTTATTATCTATATTCCGGTCTGCGCTGTGATCGCAGGGATCTGCATGCTTATAGCAGCATTATAATGAGGGATGGTCATTGACGAAATCTTCCCTCCATTCTTTCAGTGCAGCAGAGAGCTTTCTGTCAATATCCTTTCTGGTTGCTTCACATTCGCCCGGATAATCTTTTGCAGCTTTGAAAACAAACCGTAACACAAATTTGAGTCCGACAGGCAATGCTTTACGGAGCAGAGATTCCGGCAGCACAAAATGCGTTCCATGTTCATACACAAGTGCCTCATATTCACAGGTATGGGGACGTTCCTTTAAACGCTGATCCATACGGTGGATATATTTTGCGGTCTCCCAGAAGGAATCGTCCTCTGCACCTACGAGAAACAGTTTTCCCTTAATATTTTCAATCTTGATCATTTCCTCTTCTGAGTGTTCTCTTGCCTTTTCAGAGTCAATAAACAGACAGGTACTGCGTTCGAAATCCCCGGAGCCTTTGGTCTCTTCCTGAACCTTCTGCCAGTATACCGGATGTTCATATACAAAGGGCATATAAGGAAGGGGCTTTCCTTTATAGGAAAGGGTGGAAGAACCCGGAACAGGCCATTCTCTGCAGCCACCGGATCGCTGTTTCAATTCTTTCCATAGGGTAATTCACATGGCTGTAATTTTTCTTCCCGGGAGACATGCAGAGTGCATTCACTCCATTTTTATGTAACCATTTTACGCCGCACTTTGCCATAAAATCATTTGGATCGTCCCCAAATAATCCAATGACAGTACAGTCTGAACCTTTGGAATCTGACGGGTTTTTCGTATATTCTTTTCTGTCATTTTTGGTGTTAGCATAAACTAACCATATTGCCAACTTCTAATTACAAATATCGGGATTTTTATTTATTTATGAAAAATTTGTGGAAAATATTGACCTGAAGTCAGGTTCAGGTATTATAATAGCCACATTGTAATACAGACAGGAGAGATGAAGTATGTACGAATTCATAGAACGGATTAATGAGGCAGCAGACGTAAAGAAGTTCAAAGTGGAAGAGCTTGATCAGCTTGCAGAAGAAATAAGAGAGGCGCTGTTTAATCGTCTGACCAAGATCGGCGGACACTTTGGTCCCAATTTTGGTATGGTTGAGGCTGAGATCGCCATGCATTATGTCTTTCATTCACCGGTAGACCAGTTTGTTTTTGATGTATCCCATCAGAGTTATCCGCACAAGATACTGACAGGAAGAAAAGCGGGATATATTTATGATGATCATTTCTTTGAGGATTCCGGTTATACGAATCCGGGTGAGAGTGAGCATGACCTTTTTAATGTAGGACATACATCAACATCCATTTCACTTGCCTCAGGACTTGCGAAAGCAAGGGATTTAAAGGGCGAGAAGAGAAATGTGATCGCAGTGATCGGTGATGGTTCGCTGTCTGGCGGAGAGGCTATGGAAGCTCTGAATGTGGCCGGAAGCGAACTGAATTCCAATTTTATTATCCTGGTAAACGATAATGAAATGGCGATCGCAGAAAATCATGGTGGTATCTACAGAAACCTGGCAGAACTGAGAAAGACGGATGGAAAGGCAGAGAACAATATTTTCAGGGCATTTGGCCTTGACTATATGTATGTGGAAAAAGGAAATGATATCCCTGCGCTGATCGAGGCTTTTAACAGGGTAAAAGATATTGATCATCCCATTGTAGTCCATATTCATACAACCAAGGGACTTGGATACCAGCCGGCAGTTGAGCATAAAGAAGCATGGCACTGGTGCATGCCGTTTGACAGGAAAACAGGTCTTCCGACAGTAGATTTTGGAGACGGTGAAGATTACACATCAATGACCGCAAAGTATATCATGGACAAGGCCAAAAAGGATAAAGATTTTCTTGTGATCACACCTGCCATGCCCATGACCGGCGGACTTTCTGAGGACTTAAGAAAAGAACTTGGAAGTCAGTATATTGATGTGGGTATCGCAGAGGAACAGGCTGTTGCCATGGCATCAGGTGCTGCCAGAAACGGAGCAAAACCGCTTGTAATAACCAATACCACATTTATTCAGAGGACATATGACCAGATTTCACAGGATGTATGTATCAATGGAAGTGCAGTTACCATTCTGCTTAATTATACAAGCTTTGCGGGACTTACTGATGTGACCCATCTCGGAATTTTTGGGATCTCTGCATTTTCCAATATTCCGAATCTTCAGATCCTTGCACCTAGTTCAAAGAGCGAGTACCTGAATATGCTCGACTGGGCACTGGATCAGAACGAGCATCCTGTAATGATCCTGATCCCCGGAAATGCGGTCACAGACAGAGAGGCCGACAGGGATTACAGCAATATTGGCAGGTTTAAAGTGGAGCAGCAGGGTGAGAAGGTGGCAATACTGGCACTTGGTGATTTCTACCAGATGGGAGAGAGCCTTGCAGCTGCAGTAAAGGAGAAGCTTGGCTTTGAGCCAACACTGATCAATCCAAGGTTTGCATCAACGATCGATACAGAATTACTGGAACAGCTGAAAGAAAAGCACAGCCTTATAGTTACACTTGAGGATGGAATCCTTGATGGCGGATTCGGACAGAAGATTGATGCTTATTATTCAACAAGTGATGTCAAAGTGAAGAATTACGGACTTGAGAAAAAGTTCTATGACAGATATGATCCGGCGAAGCTGCTCGAAGAGCTTGGAATGACAAATGAAGCAATGGTTGATGATATCCGGGAACTTTTATAGATCTCAGAGAAATGAGAACGGCGAAAGAGGATGAGTCTTTCGCCGTTTTTCATCTTTATTCAAATCGATTTTATTAAAATTCAGTGATTTTTATCTAAATATATAATTCACATTCGGAAAACAGGGCAGCCTTTCCTGCCAGAAATACTTTATCTCCGGACATTCTGCAATAGAGGATGCCGCCACGTCTGGAAGCCTGATAGGCCACGATATTTTCCTTGCCAAGCCTTTCAGCCCAGTAAGGGACAATATGGCAGTGCCCAGAGCCACATACGGGATCTTCTGTTACATTCAGTTTTGGAGCAAAGCTCCGGGAGATGGAATCGGTAGTTTCTCCCGGTGCAGTAACCTGTAAAAGCAGGCCATCCAGTTTCAGCAGTTTGTCCATATCAGGGGTAAGATTCCTTATAGTATCAGCATGATCAAATACGCAAAGAAGATCTCTTCCCATATAGGCTTCTGTTGGAACAGCCCCGATCGCATCGATCATGTCCTGTGTAACAGGAACCTTTTTCAGCCTGTAGGCAGGGAACACCATTTCCAGTAAATCGCCATTCCTGCTCACGATCAGATCACCGCTGAGGGTTGAAAAGACAATTTTATCTGCATCAGGAATATAAAACCGGAATAAAACGTAAGCGCAGGCAAGGGTAGCATGCCCGCAAAGGTCAATTACCTCATCTGTAAATGCATCTACAATGTACTGTTTCATAATCCTGCGCCTTTCTTTGATTTATGTATGTGTGATTATTTTTAATCTGTGACAGACAGCGATTCATCCAATCCCATGGTGTTTCATCCTGTACAGTTCTTCTGTTGCAAGTCTTGTTTTGGCTACGACATTTTCTCCATGCTTCGGGAAGCAGTAATATTGTACCTGCGCATCCCCGATGCTGATCATATCTCCGATTTCATACCAGTAAAAATCGGAATAAAGACTGTAAGAAGCCTGTGGTAACTGTTTATATTCCAGCTTTCCGTCACAGCCGGTCAGTTCAAAGCCATCCGTTGTATGCAGAAGCCGTCCCTCACCAACCTTATATACGCATCTGGTATCTGTCAGCATATAGATATCTACTGCAAGATCGAGCCAGTAGCTGCCATCTGCGAGTTCCTTTCTTACGCATTCTCTTTCCCAGCGGTACCAGTCCGGAATATGGGAAAAACATGTCTCTCCAAAGTCGGCTTTCAGATATCCAGTCTCTGATAATTCATAGCTGATCCCGCATGCGTGACAGATCAGCCTGGTTCCTTTTCCCTCTGTCATCCCTTCAGTCTGGCAATGGGGACAGCGGTACAGTGCTTTCTGTAATCCATCGGCCCGGAAAGGTTCTTTTATGAGAATACCCTGTTCCTGCTGTTCTTTAAAATAGTCAAAGGAAAAGACATTCCGCAGTATCTCATTGATTTCTCCTGCAGATTTTTCTGCTATTTCCTCCGGAGAAAGCAGATATTCCATTTTGGCGGATACTTTCGTTTTCCGCAGCTGCAATCCGTTATACAGAGGATCCCGTAAAAAAGCCCCGTATGTCCTGAGCATGATCACCGGAACCTTTAACAGCTTGATGCATTTGCCAAGGCTGTCGGGAAGGGGTGTTTCTGTTCCGTCAAAGCTGTAACTTGCTTCGGGGTACATCAGAACAGATGCGTGCAGTTTCTGGAGCGTATAGCGCATATCCTTGATAAGGGTAATGTCATTGATAAACTTTTTGGCCGGAATACAGCCCAAAAGACGCATCAGCAGTCTTTTGCCCACAAAACCGTCCTGTGTACAGACGATATGATATTCTCTGTCCGAAAGCAGAGTTGCGACAATTTTTAAATCGATGAAGCTGGAATGGTTCATTAATATCAGACAGGGTTCTTTTGCTCCAAGCTTTTCCATCCCTGTTTTTTCAAAGGTAAATCCAACAGCCCTCAGGTCAAAAAAAGAAACAGCCTTTAAAAGCAGGCGGACAGCACCTGTCTGCCGCATCGGATTCCTGTGCTTTTCCCGTGGCAATGCCAGTACTTCTTCATAACTCAGTTCTTTCGTTCTAATTTTCATAAGGCGGCTCCCTTATCAGGTTTAGGTGTTTCTATCCAAACAGTACAAACATTCCGGCTGTCATTATACACAGGAAAGGATACAATATAAATCTTAAGGTAAGCTTCCAAAATCAGGCAGAAATCGTAATACAACATCCGGTTTTACCATCGGACTTGCGGGCACGATCACAAAGATTTCAATGATACATAAGCAAAGTGCTACGAGTATTGTTTTATCATGCTATCTTTACCTTCCCTTGCAGTTCTCCTCTATGTTATTTTAGCGTTTATCTATATAATATTCAACGCATATTTATAAGAGGTTCAGGAGTTTTATGAAATCCAGGAGAGCCGCTTCCAACTATTTCCCGAAAATCTTCCAAGAAAAGGTAATCTGATCAGAATTTGATTGAAAGATATGCTGTTAGATGATAATATAGACATATGGGAAACCAGAGAGCCAGGCGGCTTACCCTCTTTTTCGGAGGGGCTAACCCTCCAGACGAAAGAAAGGAGGGCGTTGCCGATGTATGTTACATACTCTGATTTAATTCAGATTGGAATATTCATTTGCACCCTTGTGGGATTATGTTACATGATTTTCAAGGGAAAACGAAAATAGCCGCCATTACTGCGAATAATGACGGCTGACCTTTTATAAAAGGTTGATGCTATAATGTTCGGGGTAAGCCGCATCTCTGGCTTTCCCTTTTTCTATATTCAATATAACATGAGAGTATATTTTTTTCAAGGTAAATATGGGAGAAAGGTGTGCTTCCGGTAAACAGAAAGCACACCTTTATGATAAGATACTAAAAATATATTAGCCGTTTAAGGAACCAACCGCACTCTGGGTACTTGGCAGAGCCAGGGACTGGCCGGCAAAGGTGATCCATACGATGAACAGGGCACATACGATGGCACCTACAATGATACGGCGTGTCTTTACACTGAAGTGAGTAGAAAGAATACTGTTAATTCCGAACATCGGAATCAGGGAGAAGCAGATACACATGAATCCGCTGTTACCCATCATGTAAGGGGTTTCTCGATACAGGAAGGAAGGACGGGTGCTGACAAAGTAAACAATATTCCAGATGATATACATAACTGTGATACCACCGACACCCTGCAATACGCCAATTAACTGGTTCTTTACAATATTTCTGTCGGCTGCCTTTTCTGCATTTTCTTCAGAATCATCCCGGAGGATTGCAGAGAAAGCAAGGTTTCCGATCAGGAAGGATACAAAGAAAGGAATGAAGTATTCTACAATATAAGCCAGTCTGTTAAGACGGAAGGTACGGATACAGGAAATCGGGGTTGCCATTTCCACATTCAGTACAGTTTCTGTAATGCTGAGTCCTGCGAATAAAACGATGATGAGGATCAGGGCATACAGAACGGATTTTCCGATATAGGAAAGAGCAGTCTTTTTATCTTCAAAGGCAAGACCATAAACCTTTAAGTTGCCGCCATGCTTTTTGCCATAAGCGAAATGCCAGATCAGGAATACGATCAGCATAAGGACAGAGTTGGCAATCGTCCACAGGAGATAACCGGAAGAACTGGGGTTAAACGGGAAGAGAGCCGTCTGTTTTACATTGTTTTCACCATAAACATAAGTAGGTACAAAGGTAAGTACCGGAATCAGAGTGAACAGGATAATGAAGAAAGCCTTGTATAAAGGACCTCTTTTTCCGTCCAGCTTCTGAGCGGGTGCACTCTGTTCTGCAGTCAGAATCTTGAAAGGAGCGGCATGCAGAAGAAGAGTAGCAAAGGAAAGGAATATCATAATAAAGCCAACGGTTTCTGCGATACCACCGGCATAGCGCATCCACCAGATCTGATTGGAAGAGTCGATCCAGTAAGGAGCAGCCATGGAATTGTTAAAGAAATCAAGGCCGTTGGCAATGGCTGTTTTGCTGATAACAGTAGTAACATGGGTACAGTTTTCCAGTGTGTAGAAGATACGCATGGTTCCGTCTTTCCAGCTTCCAAGACCCTCGTTCAGATAGTCTGCAATATCAGCACCACCCCACTGTTCATCAAACAGGGCTGCGGCAGCGTCACCTCTCAGATAATCATAATTCCATTCTGTTCCGAAAATATGATGGAGCAGATCCTGTCCGCATTCATCATAGCGGGACATGTTCAGTCCTACATTTGTGTGGGTTGCAACTTCATCAAAGGCACCGCCTGTAACAGAAGGAGCCATATAGCCGTTCAGAAGGATCGCTTTTACCTGATCGGGATAAGCCTTTGCCATACCGGTAGCAGCATTGCTTCCCTTGGAATGGCCGGTACCGCCAAGCTGGTCTGCATCTACAAAATCAAGGGTCATTAAGTATTCAGCAGCGGCGATTCCACCATAACTGCCATCACCTTCTGCATCAGGAACATAATCAGAATCCCCGTGACCTTCCATTTCAAGAGCAAGTACTACATAACCACGTCTTGCCAGTTCAATGGTATATCCGGCCATAGCAGAAATATACCCATTATTTCCGTGGGCAGTAACAATAGCAGGAGCCGGTGTATCAGCAGTAGCATTTTGAGGTACATACAGATAACCGCTGATGTTATAGCCAGCCTGGTCCTGGAAGGTAACGTGTTTGATGGAAATGCGGCCGAAACAGGACTGGATCTGGGATGAGAAAAGGGCACCCAGGATAAAAAGAACAAGACCTATAGCGAGCCATCGTTTACTTTTTGCTAAATTTTTTGATGAATTCATTTTCTTTCTCCTTAAAGTATGGTATACTTTGTGTGAACGATTCCACATGCAAGTAAAAAAAAGAGAATACGTTCTGTGAACGTTCACACAAGTAGAGTATAAACGAAAGTGTGATGTTTAACAATATTACAAATACAACAAATGAAATTCTATATTTTTGTGCAATAGTAACAAAAACAATATTTTATCTGCGAATAATAAGCTATGGAGAAAATGGTGTGAATATTAATGAAATTGCCAAAATGGCAGGCGTTTCCAGAACTACCGTATCACGTGTATTCCATGGAGGATATGTCAGTGAAGATGCGAAAAAAAGAATTGAAAAGGTTCTTGAGGAAACCGGATATGTGCCAAATGCCAGAGCGCAGGCGCTGCGTATGAAACACAATCATCTGCTTGGTGTGCTGGTGCCGGGATTCGATTCCGATCAGGTGCGTCATATGCTGGAGAAGACTCTGGAGAACACGGAGCAAAAGGGGTATCAGTCTATTGTTATGTGTTATGGCGGACTGACAGAGCATCTGATCTCCCAGATCAGGATGCTGAAAAGCCGTGGTGCAGATGGCCTTGTGCTGTTTCTGACCACATTTGACAGGACAATCAGTGAAGAACTGAATAACAGATATGTACCTTCTGTTACAATCGGGCCGAGCAGTTTTGAAGATATTGCAGGTATTGTGCATGATGATGCGGCAGGCTTTGGGATGCTGGCAGAGCTTGCATTGCAGGAGGGATACCGGAAGATAGGAACACTGTTCCCACCAGCATTTGAAACTATGACGACGATCCGAAAGGATGCGATTGCAGATGTTTTGAAGAAAAACGATGTCGTAATACCGGAAAAGTGGGATATTTCCAGTGAATGGAAAGGACTTGGACACTGGACATACAGTGATATTTTCGCAGAAAAGATTCTGGCGCTGGATCAGCTTCCGGAGGTTTTCATAGCCGGTTCCGACAGATTTGCGTTCCGGGCGATCGATGCCATGCAGAATAAAGGGATCCGAGTACCGGAGGATATTGCAGTAGCCGGGTTTGGTAATACGGAGATCGGACAGTTTATGACCCCGCAGCTGACGACTATTGACAGTAATCCGGCTCTGCTGGTAGAGAAGGCACTTTCTCTTTTGTTCAGGCAGATCGAAAAGGATGAAAAACTATGTGAGCACGAAATGGTGGCACCGTTATTGATTCGGAGAAAGAGTTTATAGGGGAGTTTATATGGCAGCAGTCGTGACTGTGTTTATGATCAGTATTACCAATCAGTTATTAACAGCTGTACTTGGGGTATATTTTACGGATATTAACCATTCTGTACTTGGAGCAGGGATGCATCTCAGTATTTTTGCAGTTGGGACACTGACTGGCAAGGCTTTTTTGCTGCTTCATCGTCCTGTAGAGTCGAGAATACTGGTAAGAGCAGGAATGGGTATCACCATATTTGCCAGTATTGGTTATTTACTTGGAGGATTCTGGCATCCATTCTGTCCGGTTGCTGTCTGGGTATCCTTTTTCAGGATGGTACAGGGTATGGGATTCAGCTTTGCTGCGTCAGCCTCTCCGATCCTGATCACAGGTTATTCCAAAGGCCAGCTGTCAGGAAAGATCAGTAATTATGGAATGATCACGACGTTTGCGACATTGATCGGGAATCCGCTTGCACTGCGTATATATGCCGGCATGGCAGAGCAGAAAGCTTTTTTACTGATCTGTCTTCTGGTTCTGATCTGTGCTGCGTGTGCTGTTATCCTGTGTCCGAAGACAGAAGAAGCAGTAGGGGCATTTCAGGGATTTTCAAAAGAGACTTCGGGATCAGAAGTAAAGAAATGGATTCCATTTATTGGCGGCCTGTTTTTGCTGTTTTTCTTTTCCCAGATCCTGACCAGTATTTTCAACGTATTGGTTCCCATTTATGCAAAGCAGATGGGAAGACTGGAGCTGGCATCTGTTTTTCTTATGGTAGTGACTGCAGCAATGCTGGTTATCCGGATCGGTATTCCTGCGCTGCTGCGAAAGATGGGATTCAGACGGTTTGTGATGACAGGCTGTATCCTGTATGTGGCAGGGATTTTATGCTGTCTGGCGGCTGAATCTGTCTGTACGGGTATTATGATGATTTCCGGTGGAATACTGGGCGGCGTGGCATCCGGTATTTTCATGAGTGTGTTTCATATCAAAATGTTATCAGTGGTGCCGGAAGAATTATATGGAAAAGTAAATATCATTTTTCTGCTTGCCATTGATTTTTCACTGATCGTATCGGGAACATTCTGGTCGTTACTTGTGAACCGGTTTGGACTGCATGAGGCCTTCTGTCTGGCGGCAGTGATGGGATTGCTCCCTGGGCTTTGCTGTATAGTAAAACCGAAGAGTCTCTGCAGATCTGCAGAGTAAAAGGTTTCCGGACAGGGCTGTGATCGGACGGGAAGCCTTTATTCCTGCTGCTGCAGATATCTGGCAGGAGTTATGCCGTACTTCTCTCTGAAACAGGAGATAAAATGGGACTGGCTGCAGAAAGCCAGATGGTAGGCGACCTGTTCGCAGGGAAGGCCTTCCTTCAGCATGGGGAGCGCTGCCTGAAGACGCTTGTCCAGAATATAGGAATGGACAGAGGTTCCGGTTTCCTTTTTAAACAGAACAGACAGATAATCATCAGACAGCCCGACATAGGAAGCCAGGGTATGGACTGTGATCTTTTCATGTAAGTGGATATGGATATAGTGGACGCACTTTCGGATCTTGGGAGAAAGTGCGTTTTTGCTTCTGGCGGCATGGACAGCACGCACAAGGTCCAGCGCTTTTTCCTGTAAATAGGAAAGCGCTTCCTGCATGGAAGAGAGAGAATCCAGAGTCTGGATATAGGCATCACTGAGATTATAGGCATCGGTTTCGTCAAGACCGCCAAGGATTGCATAGTGGATCGCAATGGCAACGACGGAAACCGCCCAGTATTTCCACTGTCTTGCTTCATTCAGGGACATTCGTCCAATAATAAATCCATGATTAAAATAGTCGGAAATGGTCTGCATGAGTCTGGCCTCATCCCCTGCCTGAATAGCATGGTACAGGGCATATTCCAGCGCAAAGGAGGAGTGTGTCATGCCAGATTCCCGCTGCTCAAACAGTGCGTTTTTGTACCTGGGAAGCATTTCAATTCTGTAGTTGGATCCGGAGGATACAGTTTCTTTTTTCATAGCTTTATTTTATACCGGAAAAATGATATATACAACGGATTTATGATATTATGCAGCAGAAAGACAGGATAAAGTAAAGATAGAAGAGTCGCTGATACGGAAAGAAAAAGAAATAAGAAGAGAGGTGCTGCGTATGAAACTGGAATTAAAGGATGCGATCCGGCTTGTGACCGGCAGGGGGATGTGGCATACAGATTCCTGCGGAGGAAAGCTTCCGTCACTCCATCTTTCAGATGGCCCGCATGGACTCAGAAAGCAGGAAGAAAAGGTCAGACAGAACAATAACAGTAAAGCAGCTACCTGTTTCCCGACAGCCAGTGCAGTTGCCTGCAGCTTTGATCCGGCACTTGTGGCAGAGATGGCGCAGGCCATTGCCAGGGAAGCCTGGAATGAGGATATTTCAGTATTGCTTGGACCGGGTGTGAATCATAAACGTTCTCCGCTCTGTGGCAGGAATTTTGAATATTTCAGTGAAGATCCATTTCTGTCAGGAGCACTGGGAGAAGCCTATGTGAAGGCTGTACAGAAAGAAGGAATTGCGGTCAGTCTGAAGCACTTTGCGGGAAATAATCAGGAAACCCACAGACAGACGGCGAACAGTCAGATTGATGAAAGAGCGCTTAGGGAAATTTATCTGCTGGCCTTTGAACATATCGTAAAGAAGGCAAAACCGGCGACAGTGATGGCCTCTTATAACCGGCTGAATGGAAAGTATGCCTGTGAAAATAGAAGACTTCTGACAGAGATCCTGAGAGAGGAATGGGGATTTGACGGTGTTATCATTTCCGACTGGGGTGCCTGCGCAGATCTGCCGGGATCACTCTGGGCCGGGATGGATTTGGAGATGCCAGACAGCCGCGGACACCACAGAAAAAAACTGGTGAGAGCATTGAAAAAGAGAGAGATCTCACAAGAAATGATCCTGCAGGCAGCAGGCAGGATACAGAAGCTGGCAGAAAGGTATGCGGTTCCTTACAGGAAAAAGAAAGAAAAATGGGATATTTCAGGGCACCATGACCTTGCCCGGAAAATAGCCTGCCAAAGTGCAGTTCTACTTAAAAATGACGGTGTTCTGCCTCTTAAGAAAGGTGAAAAGTTAAAGATAGCCGTAATCGGGGAACTGGCAGAAAAGATGCGTTTCCAGGGCGGAGGAAGCAGTCATATCAATACCATGCCGGTAAGAAGTGCCGCAGAGATCCTGAAAGAATATAACGAAAATATTTCCTATGCAGCAGGTTATGACAGCAGGACAGAAAAAGAACTTCCTGAACTTGAGAAAGAAGCAGAAGAGCTTGCAAAGGACAGTGATCTGGTTCTTTTCTTTGGCGGTCTGACAGACCGGACAGAGGGGGAAGGGTACGACAGAAAAACGCTGGAAATGCCGGAAAATCAGAAAAAACTGCTGGAGAAGCTTTACCGTGTAAATAAAAATATTGTGTTTGTTTCCTTCGGGGGAGCGCCTTACCGGATCGCCTGTGCGGACAGGATGAGGGCTATTTTACATATGTATCTGGCAGGAGAGGCAGCAGGGGAGGCTTGTGTACAACTGCTGTATGGAGAAGAGAATCCCTGTGGAAAACTGGCGGAAACTTTCCCTCTTTCTGTGGATGACACACCCTGCAGAAATACCTTTGCCACAGGAAGTGATGATGTGGAGTACCGGGAGAGTATTTTTACCGGATATCGTTATTATGACTGTTATCGGATACCGGTGTGTTATCCCTTCGGATTTGGGCTGTCCTATACGGCTTTTGCCTATTCTGATCTGAAGCTGGAAAAGGATCTGTTCACCGGCGAAGAAATGAAAGTAAGCTTCACGATCACCAATACCGGAAACAGGAAGGGTGCAGAAACGGCACAGATTTATGTGAAAAATCCCACAGGGTGTCATTATCTCAGGGCAGAAAAGGAACTGAAGGGCTTTATCAAAACAGAACTTTTGCCGGGAGAGTCGAAACAGGTCAGTGTCAGTCTGGATGAGGGAAGCTTTTCTGTTTATGATGAGAAAATGCAGAAGTTCCTCATGCCATCCGGAGAATATCAGATTCTGGTGGCAGCGTCCAGTCAGGATGTCCGGTTATCGGCATCTCTTGCCGTGAAGGGAGTTTCTTATGAGCGGGATGATAGGGAGCTTGTTTTTGAGTATTTTGATCCGGCAGTCAGGATCCAGGAGATTTCCCATAAGCAGTTTCTGAGACTCTATGGCAGGGAAACAAGTCATTTTGACAGGGCAGAACCGGGGAGCTATACCATGTATCATTCCCTGCGGCAGCTTTCGGAGCGCTCTGGCATGTCCAGAGGATTTCTGAAGCTGGCAGAGAAAGCAGTAGGCATTCTGTTTCCCGGAAAGCCAGCAGATGATCCGGAGGTCATGATGATGCTTGAAGGGATAAGAGATGGAACCATAGACTGTGTTTCCTGCCAGAGCGGTGGTGTCCTGCCATACCGTCTGGCAGAAGCAATCGTATTATCAGCAAACGGAAAGAAAGGCAGGGCAGTCTGTAAGCTCTTATTCGGCTAAAGAACAGAAGGGGTGGGGAAAATGGATAAAAGGACAAAGTGGTCGTATTGTGTTGGAGCAACCGGAAGGGATGCGGCGTATGCGCTGGTCAGCATGTATCTGATGACATATGTGCAGTATACTATGAAGCTGACTGTGGCTCAGTTTTTCGTCATATCGGCAGGTATTGTGGCCTGCCTGATCTGGGATGCGGTGAATGATCTTCTGATGGGAATTATCATTGAAAACTGTCATTTCAAATGGGGAAAATTCAAGCCATGGATCCTGACGGGAGCCTGTCTGAATGCACTGGTTATCATCGGGTTATTTACTTTAAGGCCGCAGGGCTGGGGATTTGTAGCCTTTTTTGCAATCGGATACCTTCTCTGGGGCATGACTTATACCATGAATGATATTGCCTACTGGGGAATGCTGCCCAGCCTCAGCAGTGATCCGAAGGTGAGAGATACTCTGGTGACGCTGATGAGTGTCTTTATCTGCATCGGACAGTTTTCGGTAGCCGGTATCGTGCCTACGGTGATCGCTGGAAATGCGGTAAAGGCCTACCGGGTGATCGCCCTGATCGTAGGACTTGGCTTTATCGCCTTTCAGACGCTTGTTGTGCTTGGCGTGAAGGAACAGGAACGCACAGATCAGGCAGAAAAACTTTCTTTAAAGGGCATGTTTCAGGTGTTTAACAGAAATGACCAGCTGAAAGTGATCGGAACAGCATCTCTTCTGTTTAATGTGGGAAGTAATCTGCTGATTATTTTTGGTGTTAATTTCTTTTACTTTGAATTTGGATATTCAGACAGTGGAAATCTGATCTTTCTGTTTACGGTGATGTATGGACTGGGAACGTTGACTTCACAGGCATTGTATGCTTTTCTGTCCAGTAAATGCAGTCGGATGAAGATACTGAAGATCTGTATGGCAGCAGTTACAGCAGGGTATATTCTTCTGCTTGGATTCGGTTATGTACTGCCGAAAAATCTGATCCTGCTGAATGCTGTAGGATTTGGTATCTTTTTTTTCCAGGGACTTTATAATCTGGTTGTGATCGTAATGCTGAATAATACCATAGAATATGATGAATACCGGTTTTCGGAACGGCATGACAGTGTGATTTCGGCAGTCCGTTCCTTCAGCGTGAAGCTTGCCGGAGCACTGAATCAGGGAATCTCTGCACTGGTACTGATCCTCAGTGGGATCTATGTGACAAGTCAGGGGATCTCCGAACTGGAGATCGAAGTCGGGAAAGGAACACTGACCAGTGAAAGTGCACTCAGTCAGGCAAATGAAGCAATCGCGGCAGTACAGCCATGGCAGACCTTTGCCTTAAGGCTTGGAATGGTGCTGATACCGGTACAGACGCTGCTAGTGGCCTATCTGCTGATCCGTAAAAAATACAGGATCAGCGAGGAAGAATATGATAGAATGGTAGGTGAAATGAAAGCAGGAAGTTAAAAATGCCGGCAGGATTTAGAATATCTGATCCGGCACAGGAGGAAAGGAAATGAGTACAGATTTATTTCAGACGATCCACAGCCCGATGCGGCGCACTGGAGCTGGTGGATGGAAGAATAAATATTGACGGAAATGATTAGAACCATTAAAATGAGGGTAAAATAAAAGAAAAAACACTCATTTTAATGGTTTTTCTCTTTGGAGGGACATATGAAAGAAAGGCTTTTTGCAGTACCGGCGTACACAACTGCAGAAGAGATCAGGGCTTTGCGTAAACGCCTGAAGATGACACAAAGGGAGTTTGCGGAACTGATCTGTTGCGCAAAATCAACAGTAGAGCGCTGGGAAACCAGTAAGGAGAATATTACAGGGCCTGTAGTTTTGCTGCTTCAGATGCTGGATCGTTATACGGATTATCCAAAACAGCTTCAGGTTCCGAAAAGAGAGTATCCTCTCAGACTTTGGTATATGTACCGGCAGAAGCCCTGTACACTGATCGATGTCAATGAAATGGAACAGAGGGTGCGCATTGTCAATTACACGGATAAGCTTATGCTTAGGGCATTTGGTAAAGTAGAGGATCCGGACTACAGGATGTATGAAGAATTTCTGGAATCCAGGTGTTTTCCTGCCAGCAGGGATAAAATGAAACTGGTGTTACAGGATTTGGATCTGCCGTTTTATGACCCCCTTATGATCATAGAAAAGACAGCGGGCAGAATGGCAGAGGATGATTTCTGGATCCAGATAGAACGTTAGATGGGGGAATGGGATGGTAGAACTTTTTGAGCAGGATGAAAGACAGAATAACAGACAGTCTTCCAAGGGAAATCAGTTAAAATGGGAAAACAACGGAATATGGTACAAAGCAGATTATACCGGATATGAGGGGCTTGCAGAATATATGATCTCGCATCTCCTGATGAAATCTTCTCTGCGTCAGGATGAGTTTGTCCTGTATGAGCCTGAACAGGTCAAGTATAAAGCATCAGTTTATTCCGGGGTGATGAGTAATAATTTTCTGAGGGAAGGATGGCAGTTGATTACGCTGGAAAGGCTGTTTAAAACTTTTTTTGGACAGAGTCTTTATCAGTCTGTTTTCAAAATCCTGGAGCCAGAGAAAAGACTGACTTTTTTGGTGGAACAGGTAGAACGGGTCACAAAGCTTCCTGATTTTGGTGCATATATGAATAAGCTGTTTACCATAGATGCTTTTTTCCTGAATGAGGATCGTCACACTCATAATATTGCTATCATGATGAACGGGGATGGGGAGTTTGCCTACAGTCCAATTTTTGACAATGGAGCAGGCCTGCTGGCAGATACATCATTAGATTATCCACTGGGAAAAGATGTATATCTGCAGATGAAGGAAGTCCGGGCAAAGACGATCAGTTCAGATTTTGATGAGCAGCTTGATCTGGCAGAAAAACTGTATGGGAATCATTTGAAGTTCCATTTTCGTGCGAAAGATGTGAATGATCTGCTTGATAAGATCAGCATATATTCTCCGGAAGAGAAGAACCGGGTAAGGGATATTCTTCTCTCCCAGATGAAGAAATATGCGTATTTGTTTGAGTAAGTACCGTTTTTCAGGTTGTATCAGGCTAAAAAGTATCATTATTTCACGTAATAGACCCAGTTGTCCTTGCGGGGATGCGTAGCGGGGTACTCTCCGTCAACATAACCGAGGACACAGTGGCCGATTCCTTCGTATTCACCTTCGATGCCGAGATCCTTCAGGATTTTCTGGCCTTCCGCGGATTCAAATTCTTCTTTGGCTCTGTGGATCCAGCAGCTTCCGATATCCAGTGCATGTGCTGCCAGCATCAGATTGCCCATGACAAGGCTGCCATCGTAAACGTGGGTCGGTGCTTCCTTTTTAGCGAGAACAATGAGGACAACGGGAGCACCGTAGAAGGGATCTTTGTCACTTCCCATGATCTTTGCATTCATTCTGGAAAGTCTGTCTCGCATTTCCTTATTTGTAACAGCTATGATAATGGGTGACTGTCTGTTCATACCTGTGGCTGCATAGGTGCCGGCCTTAATGATCTGATCAATGACATCAGAGGGAATCATGTCAGGCTTGAAGCTGCGCACACTTCTTCTTGTTTCCATGAGTGTTAGTAAATCTGTATTCATCGTAAATACCTCCTGTTCAAGTATAACTTTATACTATTTATAGTAGCATTGTGAAAACGGGATGGCAAGAAAACAGCCGCTATTACTTTGAGATAATAACGGCTGGTGAGAGGCGGAAAATGATGTGCATATTATGTTAATTAAAAAGTTTGGGAATAATTTCTTCCAGTTTACCAGCTGATTATACTATAAAAGTATGGGAGACAGCAGATATGATTTTCATGGGCGAAAAAATTAGAGAACTTCGAACAGAAAAGAAAATGACACAGGAGCAGTTGGCAAATCGTCTTGGTTTGGTAAAGGGCTCCATTTCTGCCTATGAACAGGGAACAAAATATCCCTCTTTGGAAGTATTGGTAAATATATGCCAGATTTTCAATGTTTCCGCAGATTATCTCCTTGGTCTGTCCGATGACAGAATGATAAAAAGTTCTGTACTGACAGATGAACAGACCAAGTTATTGCGGGGATTGATCAAGGAATTTGAAATGGCGAATGCCAGATTTGATTAATCCTGATTTATATTATTTTAATGTGATGGCGTAGACCGTATCGATCTCTGCCGGATAAGTTTCTGCAATGTCACCATTATAATAGATTACAATTTCATCATCAACATTAAGTTGTGTCACACTGTCTTTAAAAATACAGGCCAATACAGTGATGCTAATCCCTCCGGACAAAAGAAAGGAGGGCGATGCCAATGGTTGCTCTGATAAAATTACCATTCAAGCTACTGTCTCTGCCCTTGATTGCTTTTTTTGCCTTCGTGCGTTTTCTGGTAAGAATTCTCAGCAACATTTCTGGATATATCCTTAGTCCGCTGATTCTCTTCATTCTCGGATGCGGTGTTTATACCGTTATTACCCGACAATGGAATCATGTATTGTTGATTGGTATCGTTGAGGCCATCTGCCTTTCTGCACTGTTCGGCACTGTCCTGATCGAAACATTCTTGGATTGGTGCTGCTCCATACTGAAAGGTTTTGTGAGATCGTAAACAATCTATCAGACAGCCACCCCGCGTCTTTGCGGGGTGGCCGTAATTTTTGTATAGGAGGTAATGGATGGCTGCTACACGCCTGATTGCCCTGCATGTTAACAAAGGAAAAACTGTAGCGCAGTGTCTGAAAGATCGGACAGATTATGCGCAAAATCCGGAGAAAACACAAAAAGGAGAATTGGTCACGGGATTTCAGTGTGACCCAATGACTGCGGACGAAGAATTTCTGCTTTCCAAGCGGCAATATCAACACATCACCGGCAAGTATCAAAAGAATAATGTGATCGCGTACCAGATTCGACAATCATTCAAGCCGGGAGAAATT
>ERZ773192.517-NODE-517-length-46638-cov-6.890325_pt1 | contig 46638 bp, 46 predicted proteins | sample MGYA00581010_ERZ773192 | MGnify/ENA primary metagenome ERZ773192 (study PRJEB29015, sample SAMEA2737741) | human gut metagenome | biome: human gut; feature: human-associated habitat; material: faeces | place: China | collected 2012 ...
CCTTATTTTATTAACTATTAACTTTATAAGGTTATTATATAATATACCCCCCCCATGTCAATAATTTTCTTTGAAGTTTTCAACACGGGTCACATTTGGTATATCTTACAAATTTTATTTTATCATAAGAATACGAAAAATATTGCTGGTAATTTTTGCCAAAGAAAAAAGCAAATTAACTACGACAGTAACATATAAATGCCTAACTGCCTTACAGCTAATTTGCTTTTCTAAATATAATATGCATTAAATTTATATGAATGTCAATAATAATCTCAATATTTATTTTTGTTCATATATTTTTATAATTGTTATTTTAACCTTAACCTTCTTATTATTCTTTTATTTTTTATATAATAATATATTCCTCCGATTACAATTATTGTAATTGGTACAATAAAAAGTAAAACTAAATCAAATTTTTTTACTCCTTCTTGATATTCTTCAAATGCTGTAATAGTACTTTTAGCATCTACTACTAAAAATAAAATAAAAAAACTTACTAATAAAACAAATAAATATTTATAATATTTTTTAATATTAATCATCCCCTAACCTAATTAATATTATTCTAAAAAGTAAAAAAACTTAACTAATTAAGTTTTTTTACTTTATTTAATATTATTTGATATTCATTAAATCTTTTTTCTACTCTACCATTTATTAATAATATATCATTTTTATTATATTCTTTTATTAAATCATATTTATTAGGAAATACTGTAATATTTATATTACCTGTTCCATCAACACCATTTACAAAAGCCATAATATCATTATTTTTAGTAGTTATTTCTTTTATTTTATCAATACTTATAATAATATTAATATCTTTATTAAAATTATTACTAACTTCATCTAGATTAGTTATATTTTTATATAATAATTTATATTTTTCTGTTTTATGACTAGTTACATAAAAACCAAATAATTCTTTTTCGTGTTCTAAAATATCATCTACATCATTATCATAAAATTTAAGTATAGGTTTTTCAATAGATATATCATCTAAATCAATAGTTAAAGAAATATAATTCATTATATCATCTAAATTATTAATAAGAGTTGTAATATTTATACCAAATTCATCAAAACAATGTGCATATATTAAAGATTCAATTACTTTAATATTATTTGTTTTCTTATATATTCTTTTTAAAAAATCATATATATCTATAAACTTACCATTTAATCTTTCTTCTTCAATATAATTAGCAATTAAATTACCTATATTTCTAATTGAAGTTAAAGGAAGCATGATTTCTTTATCATTTACTTTATATATTTTAGAATTACTTTCATTAATACTTGGAGGAAGTACTTTTATATTTATTTTTCTAAGTTCATTTAAATATTCAATTGTTTTTATTTCACTACCTATAACTCCTTTTAAAAGTGAAGCATAAAAGTAAGTTGGAAAATATGCTTTTAAATATGCCATACGATATGCAATTAAAGAATAACATATTGAATGACTTTTATTAAATCCATAATTAGCAAATTTTAAAATAAGATCATATACTTCTTTACTTTCCTCTTTTGTATAACCATTTTTAACTGAATTATTTATAAATCTTTCTTCTTCTTGTTTTAAAAGTTCTATTTTTTTCTTAGACATTGCCCTTCTTAATATATCTGCTTCCCCAAGTGTATAAGATGCAAGTTTCTTTGCAATTAACATAATTTGTTCTTGATAAACAATTATTCCATAAGTTTCCTTTAAAATGTCTTCTAAAGCTGGATTTATATAGTCTATTTTTTCAAGGCTTTGTCTTCTTTTAATAAATAAAGGTATATTAGAAGCAGGACCTGGTCTATATAATGCAATTGCACTACTTATATCATTAAAGTTTTCTGGTTTTAAATCTTTTAAAAATTTTTTCATTCCTTCACTTTCAAATTGAAATATACCAGTTGTATCTCCCATTTTAAAAATATCAATTGCAAACTTATCATCAAGTGGAATATTATTAAAATTAATATTTAAACTTTTTTCTTTATTTACATTATCAATAACTTCTTTAATAATAGATAAATTTTTAAGACCTAAAAAGTCCATTTTAATAAGTCCTAATTCTTCAAGATATTCCATTGTATATTCTGTTAAATTAAGATCATCTTGTTTATATATAGGTACAATTTCATCTAAAGCTTTATAACTTATTACAATACCTGCAGCATGAATACTTGTATGTCTTTTATTATTTTCTATTTCATTAACTATATTATATAATAATTTTAATTTATCATCACTATCGATAAAATTGCTTATTTCCATACTTCTTTTTCTTAAATCTTTTAAAGATTCATTCATACTTAATCTTTTACATAAATAATCAATATCACTATTTTTTATATTAAGTATTCTTCCAACATCTCTAATTGCTTGTTTAGATTTTAAAGTTCCAAATGTTATAATACCTGAAACATGATCTTTTCCATATTTTTCTTTAACATAATTAATAACTTTATCCCTATCTTCATCAGGAAAGTCCGTATCAATATCAGGTAAAGTAATTCTTTCAGGATTTAAAAATCTTTCAAATAATAAATTATATTTTAAAGGATCAACATCTGTTATTCCTAAAGAATAACAAACTAAACTTCCCGCAGCACTTCCACGACCTGGTCCTACTAAAATATTATTTTGTTTAGCAAATTTTATATAATCATAAACTACTAAAAAATAATCTTCAAAATGCATTTTTATAATAACATCAAGTTCATGATTTAATCTTTCTTTATATAAATTACTAACATTACCATTTAATCTTTTATTTAAACCCTTATTAGCTAAATTAATTAAAAACTCTTTAGAACTTACGGTATCATATTTAGGCATATATAATTTATTTTCAAACTCAATGTTACACATATTAGCTATTTTTAATGTATTATTTATTTCATTAATACTAACCATATGCATTACTTCATCATAATTAAATAAATAATTATTTTGATATATAAAAGAAATACCATCACTTATTGTTTTACCTTCTTTTATCATAAATATATAAGGTAAATATTTATACTCATATCTTTCAAGATAAAGAGTTTTATTTATAAAAACAATATCTTTAGTATAATTAATATTATTTTTTTCACTTAAACTATTTATACCAACATATATATCATTATATATATTTTTTAAACTAATATATATTTCTTTATCAAAACAAATACATATTAAATCATTATTATATTTATTTAAATCATCAAAACTTATATCTTTTTCTTGACTAATTCCTTCAAGTTTTATTAAATTATGATAACCATTTATATTTTTAGCATATAAAAGAATATTAGAGGATAAATATTTTATATCAAGTCCAATAATAGGTTTTATATTATTTTTATTACATTTTTTAATAAATTCCATTGTACCAAATAAATTATCATCACATATAGCAAGTGAAGTAATATTACAAGCTTTACATTTTTCTATTAAATTATCTATTTTGATTAAACTAGAAAGTAAACTATATTCTGTTTTAATATAAAGTGGACTATACATAAAACATTCCTCCTTATACATATTCTAACACAAAAATTGACTTTTATATATAAATAATATATAATTTATTTACCACATGAAAGGAATATAAACATGGTAAAAAAAATTGAAAATAAAAATTTAGTAATATTTGACAGTATTAATGAAGATGGTTCGATTAAATATAAATCTTTAGAAGAATATATAAATGAACTATTTAATAATAAAAAAGAAGATGCTTTAGAAAATTTATTTTTTGAATGTGTTACAAAATATATTTATATAAAAGATAATCATCTTATTCACTTTTCAAATCCTATATCTATACTTGAAAGTAATAAAATACAAGAAGGATTACTTGTTAAAAAAGAAAATATTGAAGAAACTAATATTAATGAATTAAATAATGCTAATAAGTCTTATTATAAAATGTCAAATGATTCATTTAATGAAATAATAAATCTTTTAACAGATTTTACTAAATTAAGTAAAGATAATGCAGAAAAAACAATTGAAAAAGAATTTAAAGATTATGTTGTAAGAAAAAGAAAATAACAAATATTAATTGACTTATTTATAAATTTATGTTAAATTTATAATGCTTATTTAAAGAGGAGGAATAAAAAATGGCTAAAAATTTATCAAATAGAAAACCAAATGTTAAAAATATAAGACCAAACTGTTTAAAGGCCACTAAAAAGAAACAAGGATTAAATTTACAAGTTGTTACTTTAGATAACGGGCAAAAAGTTAGAGTTACTACAAAAGAAGCTAGAACTATGAAAAAAGCTGCATAATATGCAGTTTTTATTTTGTTATAATTACTATATTCTCATTAATAAAATATGCTTTTTTAATATTATTTATTTCACTAATATTTTCTTCTTTTAATTTAATTATTAATTCATCTAAAATATATCTATTTTTTATTATTTCTTTAAAATTAATCTTACCATTATCTACAATTACTACCCTATTATCTAAATAATATCTAACTTTAGGATTAATTAAATAAATATATTTTATTAAATAATTAAAAGATAAAATAAATAATATTATCGTTATGCCTTTAAATAAAGAATAATCTACATTAACAAGAGTATAAAAAGATATAAGAACTATTAAAGTTGTTTCAATATAATCAAATAAAGTATAATTACTTATCCTTTTAGGATTAATATGATTTAAATAAATAAAAACTAAATATAAAAATATAAGCTTTATAATTAAAATAATATAATTCATAATTTATTCCTTTCATATTTATAATGTTTTAAATCATATTTTTTTATTCAAATAATAATATTTAGTAAAGGAGAAATTATGGAAAATATTAAAAAATATATAATATCTTTAGGATATACATTAGGAATAATACTTATTTTTACTATTATTCTTACAATATTAAATTATTTTGATTTATTAGGAGTTAAAGTTATAAATATACTTAAACTTATAATACCTATAATAGCTACGATAGTAGGAGCTTATCATGTAGGAAATAATAGTGATAGAAAAGGATATCAAACTGGAATAAAATATGGAATATTATTATCTATTATTTCATTTATATTTATCCTAATATTTAGTTCAATTAACCTATTATCATTTGTTTATATAATTATTCTTATATTATCATCAATGATCGGATCAATATTAGGTATAAATAGAAAACTTGCTAAAGAAAACTAGCAAGTCTTTTTATTATTTATTCATTTGTTATTACAAAACGGGAAGATAATAAGTTGTGACAACCACCATTTTGAGCGCTGAAGTCAAACACTCCCATGCCCTTACTACCGCCATAGTAGCCTCCACGTTTGAACCATGGGTAACTCGTACTAGCGAAGTAAGCTTCATCACTATACCATCCATTTGTTTCGGTTAATGCATGACCAGTATAAGATGATCCTGTATAATTATTATAATATTTAGTATCTGGTAAACTACTAAATCCTGAATAACTGCCTTTTGTGTTGTTATATACTCCCATAACATATTCTGTTGTGCCACCACTCATATCATATATTCCATATATATTCTTTGTTGTTGATGCATCTTTTCCAAGATCTGTATTATATGCCCCATTTGTTACAGAACTACTACTTCCTGCAGGAGCTCCATATCCTGTTTGTTTATTAACATTGTTATTTATTCCTACTTCTGTACATGTTGTGCTACTAGTGCACCTTCCATAGATACTTTGTGTTAAATATGCTACTGCTCCCCATTCATTATTTTTACTCATATGCGTATCTACTTCACTACTTACAAATCCAAAACTATTTCCTGTTTGTTCCATACTTCTTGATGCATAAAAGAAACTACTTACTTTTTGACTTCTTAATGATGATACATTTGGTTTTACTACTATATTACTTACATTACATGTTTCATTAGTACATGAACTTGCAAGTGATCCTCCAATTTCAAACTTGCCATACCAAAATCCACTTAGTTCTTTATTTCCAAAGGTAAATGCATCTATTGCTGTTTCATTTTGTTTTACAAATGTTACATCTATCGCATTAGGTTTTGATTGTGTTCCTCCATTATAATTACTTGGTGTTACTGCATTAAACCTTGGTATCCATACCCACATTGTTGTTATATCATCCATACTAATTGTTGTACCTGGTGTTGCATTTAAATAAGTTTGTCTATTTGCTTCTTTTACAGTAACTGCATTAGCCCACATTCCTTTATATTCTCCTGTTGAAGTATAACTATACCATCTATAATCTTTTTGTGAATTATTCTTATCTGCTTTTTTCCATACACTATTTGCTTCATCATAATATACTGGAATCATATTTGATGCTAAAACTGGTTTATTTGCTCCACTTGTATCTAAATTTTGTTCTACTGTACTTACATTAACTTTAAACTTAAAAGTACAACCTGTTAAAGAAATATTAGTTTTACTATCATCTATTTCTTGTTTTACTGTATATTTACTCATATTAATATCACTTTTTAACCATACTCTTAATCTATATGTATGTGTTTGTATTTCATTTGAATTATTATACATAAAACTATTATTATATATTACTTTAGCATTAGCTATTTTTTTACTATTTCCTAAATTACTTATTAATATAGGATTTACTAATGCATTATCATTACCATCAGTTAAATATGCTTTAACATCATTTTCTTCAAAACTATTAGTAGTACTTGTTTTAAGTATAGATATTTCATAATTAATACTTATATCTTTAACTAAATTACTTGCTACATTAAACTCAAAATAATTTTCTTTAATTCCTTCTGTATCACTTTTTGGTTCCATATTAGTTATAGATATTTTATCTTCACTTTCTTTATATGTAAATGATATTACATCTGTTGATACAAAATGTGTTTTTTGTCCTTCTAATTTTATTTTATAATAAGCATAACTTACTAATATAATACAACTTAATAAAGTTATAAATAAAGGTATTAATTTTATAAACAATTCTTTTTTATTAACATTTTTCATAATATATACGCTCCTTTATCTTTCATATTAATTTTAACATATATTTATTATAAAAAAAAGAACTTTTTTAAAATTCTTTCTTACAATACATTTGTAATTTACAATTATTACAACTTGGTTTTTTAGAAGTACAATAATACCTTCCAAATAATACAAATTGTTTATGTAATTTACTCCATATATTCTTATCAAATTTTCTTTTTAATTTTTCTTCTATTTTTATTACATCATCATCTTTTTTAACTAACCCTAATCTTTTACTTACTCTTTCTACATGCGTATCTACTGCGATAGTTGGTTCATTAAACAATTCACTTAAAACAACATTTGTTGTTTTTCTTCCTACCATTGGTAAATTTTCTAAAACCTTTCTATTATTAACTACTTTACCATTATACTTTTCATCTAATATTTTAGCAATGTTTATAACAGCTTCACTTTTTTTATGATAATTACCAAGTTCTTTTATAATACTTTCTATATCTTTTATATTTGCTTCTTTTAATTTTTTTAAACTATCATATTTATTAAATAATACTTTTGTTACTTTATTTACTCTGGCATCTTTAGTTTGGGCACTTAACATTACTGCTAATAATAATTCATAATCTTTATTATAATTTAATTCACAAACAGGATTAGGTATTATTTCATTTAAATAATTTAAAATGTCTTTTTCTTTATTCATTCTTCATCTAACCAATCATAATCAAATAAATCTATTTTTTCTTCTTTTACTTGTCTTTTTTTAACAACATCACTTGGTTTTTTATATCCTTTTTTATTCCATTCATATAAAATCCTATCAATATATTTTAAGTTATTAACCCCATTTAAAATAGCTTCTTTTAATGCTTCTTTAATTAAATCTTCACTTATATTAGAATCTAACCATCCTTTTATAGTTTCATATTCAATAGGACTTAAACATCTACCAAATTCTTTTTCTATAACATCATATATATTAGAATTATCTTTATTAACAATTTCATTTTCACTATCATTTAATGTCATAACAATTATTTTATCATATAAACTACTTATATCTAAGTATTCTCTTATCATCCCTGTTTCTTTTTTATCTGTTACCATAGTTATAATATTTTTAGAAGTCAAACTATCTATAAGTTCCATTATTTCAGGTATACTAAGTGATGTACTAATAGAAAACTTATTTATATCAAACAATATTTTATCATTAAATGTAATTAAATAAGATAAAAAAATCAACTCTTTTTCACTTAAATTAAGTTTTTTATAAGTTTTTAACAAATAACTTGGTATAACTATATTATTTGTTTTCATTATATCTAATATATTATTGGTTTTCATAAATCACTCTCCTAAAAACTCCTTTTATTATAACATTATTTATAGTTATTTAGTATATATTTTTCTATTTCTTCTTTATTATTCTTAATATTTTTAAGTAATATATTTTTTTCTAAATCACTATATATTTCCTTTAAAAAACAACCTGGTTTTTTATTTAATAAACTACATATTTCTTCTGTTGTTATATTTATTTCACTTTTATCTTTAATAACTAATTTTTCATATTTATTACTATATTTCTTTTTTGATAATTTTCTTAAATCACATACAACATTAATTTCATATAAACCTGTTTTATATAATACAAATATATCATTTAAATCTTCTTTTAAAAGTTTATTTATATTATTAATAAGATCTTTTTCTTTTTTAGTAAATGGATAATTATCATTTATTGTAATTGTACTCCACATACCTATTAAATCTTTTGTTCTTAATACATTATCTATATTAGTTAACTCTAACACTTCTAGTAAATCTAATTCTTTTAAAAGTTTTATACCATAAGCTTTATTATCACTTGTAAATATTTTAGTTAATTCTTCTTTTTTTCTTTCATAAGATAAATCTTTAAGTAAATCTTTATTTTCCTTAATAGCATTTTTTAAATTATCTTCTATTTTAAAATTTAAACAACTTGCAAATCTAATAGCTCTAAGTATTCTTAAAGAATCTTGTTTTATTTTAAAATAAGGATCTCCAATTGTTCTAATTATTTTTTTATTTAAATCTTTCTTTCCATTTAATAAATCTATTATTTTACCATCTTTATCCATACATATAGAATTAACTGTAAAATCTCTTCTTGTTATATCTTCTTCTAAAGTATCAACATATTCAATTATAGGTTTTCTATTATTAATGTAATCTATATCTTTTCTAAAAGTTGTTATTTCATATAAATAATCTTTTGTTTCTAATAAAATATTACCATATTCTAAAGGTGTAACTTTATAATCTTTAAATATTTCCATTAAATCCTTTACTCTAGCATTAGTACATATATCAATATCATTTGTTTTTATTTTTCTTAAATAATCTCTTACATAACCTCCCACAACATAAGCTTTAAAACCTTTATTAGTTATCATTTCTAATATTTCTTTTATCTTATCATCCATAATGTACTTCCCTTCATATTAATTATAACAAAAAATATAAAATAAAAAAAGAATAAAAAGAAAAAAGCCCTAAGGCTTCTTACTAATTTACAGATTCTTTTAATGCTGCTCCAGCTTTAAATGTAACAGCGTTTCTTGCAGCGATATTAACTACAGCGCCAGTTTGAGGATTACGTCCTGTTCTAGCTGCTCTTTTTGAAACTGCAAATGTTCCAAATCCAACTAGTGGTACTCTATCTCCTTTTGCAAGTGCTTCTGTAATTACTTCAAATGTTGCGTCTACTGCACGAGCTGCATCTGCTTTTGTAAGTCCAGCTTTTGTAGCTACTGCTTCAACTAATTCTACTTTTTTCATTTAAATTTACCTCCCTATAAATTTATAAGCAATTTATTTTCATACGATGCTTACATATATAAAGTAACATAGATAACTTGCAAAATCAAGAAATTTGACTATTTTTTATTAAAATTTAACATTTTTTATAAATTTTATTCTATATATTTGATAAAAATAAAATAATATGTTATTATTTTATTGAATAGGAAGGTACGAATATGGAAAAAGAAAATCATTTAAAAAAACAAAAAACTATTATTACAATAATTATAGTAATATTATTATCAGTACTCATATTAGGAATATCATATGCGTTTTTTACTGCAGTAATTCATAGTAATAGTGAAAATAAAATAACTACTGGTGTTATTAATTTTTCATACACGGAAAACGAAAATGCTATTAATTTACAAAATGCTTCAAGTATGACTGATGAAGTTGCTAAAGTAAATGAAAACTATTTTGGATTTAATTTAAATGTTACAGCAACAGGAACAATAAAATTGTATTATTATATTTATTTTACTGTAGATCCTACAAGTACATTAAATAAAGATAATGTAAAAGTAAATTTAACCCAAGCAGAAAATGATACTTCTACTATTGCAAGTGAAAGTCAAATCGTTAATCCAACTTATATAAGTGATTTAACACCATTTAATTTAGAAACATTTAAATATGATGCTACTTCAAATGACTATTTACTTTATTTAAATAATTTTGAATTTGTAAATGGTTCTACTGCTAAAAAAAGATATTATAGATTTAGAATGTGGTATTCGCCACAAACAACAGAAAATGGAAGTGGTGATGTTAATATAACTGAAACAGATGATGGTAATCATCAAGCAGTTATTACAGGTGGTAATTTAAAAGTTAAAATTAATATCTATAGTAGTCAAACTGAATTAAAAATGATTACAAAATAAGAGCCAATTAAGACTCTTATTTTTTTATTTTATTTTTTCTTTCTATTAAAACAATTGTTATAAAACTAATTATCCCTATAAAACTTAATAATTTTCCTATATTTAGCCAAGGACTTTTATAAGTTATTTCAACATCATAATTACCTTTTTCTAAATATATTCCTAAAAATCCATTATTTATATTTTCATAAGATACTTCTTTATTATTTACAACAACTTTAAATCCTTTATCATAAGGAATGCTAGTTACTAAATAAGATGAATTATCTATGGTTATATTTCCTTTTATTAAAGAGCTATTAAATGAAGTTATATTAAATGGTTTTATATCTTCTTTCCAATTTTTAAAATCTTCGTAATCTAAAACAAATGTTGAAATATTGGTTATCTTATATGTTCCTTTTGTTAAATTAATTGTTAACTTATCCAAATTATCTTCACTTATAACAAATTTAAAAGTATTATTTTTATTATCATATGGCCATGTTTTACATGTTAAAATGTTTGAAACATCATTAATAGTCATATTTATATTATCATAACTGCAACTATTTTTTTCAAGGCCTTCAAGAATTATAAATAATATTTTATTTATTAACTTTTGATTTAAATTTAATTCTAGTTTTCCAGTATCTTCTACTGTAAGCAAATATCCTTCATCAAGCTTCTTAATTTCTACGCCATCATTATATGTTAAAGTATAATCTAAATTAATCTTTTTAATATCAAATTTATTAATATTATTATTACTATTTTTATTTGAAACGACATTTTTCATTAACAACTCATTTGAATAAGGATACTTATATTTTTCAAAGTCATTTTGGCTCACAATATTACTATTTGCATAAATCAAAGGATAATAATTTTCATTTAAATATATATTATCATCAATTTTAATATATCCTTGTTTTAGTTCCATTTTAGAATATAAATATTTTACTCCCATGTATGAATTAAAAAGTAAATTATTATTCCCAGATACTAGAAAGTAATTATAATCAACCACACTTCCACCAAAAACATTACGTACAAAATTTAAATAATAATTATTATAAGTTGACGAATAAATATTTGTTGTAAAATAATTAGAACTATATATTTTATTAACTATTTTTGTTGGATAATTTAAATTATTCATTCTGTAATATGATTTATCACTTGCTAATATTTTATTTATCTTTTCTTCTATTTGAGGATTAAATATATCATTATATAATATTTTACTAACATTTTCTTCATGAAAGTTTTCAATAACAAATATGGTTATAAAAACAAATAGAATATACCCCATAACTAATTTTATATTATGCTTTTTGTTATATAATAATAATACTAATAAAAAGCAAATTAATATTATATACGAATATGATTTAACATTAAAAGGAAAAAGAATTAAAAATATAAACAATAAATAAATTATAAATTTTTTAATATCTATTTTATTTTCAAATAAATCCTTTAAGAAAGCGATCATAAAATATATACATAATGGAATAAAAGGAATAAAACATTTTTCTCTTAAATACAAACCACCATTTAATAAAAATCTAAAAAATGGCATAAATAAGATTAATAAAATACATGATCCTGTTATTATATTATATTTCTTTTTAGTAAAAAATAAATATAGTATAGATATAAAAGAAATAACAGTTAATCCTATTGCATATGTACCTGAAAAAATTTTAGAAAATTTTAAATTAGGAATCAATATTTTTACTAAATCTATATTTGTTTCACTTTGCCCTCTTCCTTGTAAAAGGGTATATAATGTAGGTACAAGTAAAATACTAGCCATTAATATTGAAATCAAAACAATAATAATAAAAACTCCTAATTTTTTTATAAAATCTTTAAAAACAAATTTATCATTTATTTTAAAATAACTATATATAAAATAAATTCCTATAACAATTATTCCACCAACACTATAATAGTAACTTGTCATAATCATTAAAAATATACTTATAATTAATAATGTTTTTGTGTTTTTATTAAATAAATTATCTACACCCATAAGAGCCATAATTAAAAATGGCATATAGTTAACAAACATAATATGTCTATGCATATGAAAAATAAATGGAGCCGATAACACAAGTAACAACGCCCCAAGTAAACTTAAAATGTTATTAAACTTATGATTTTGTAAAAAATTATAAAATAATATACCTGATATAATAATTATTACTATATTTGTAATAGTTATATAATTTACCATACTTATAAAAGGAAATAAATATGATAAAAGAATAATAGGACTTAAAAATCCATAATAAGACAAATTATAAATATTTTGACCTGCTCCATAATTTAAAGAAAAATTAGGTAAAATTTTACCTGTTTCATAGAATAATGTTCTAAAGTATTCTGGTATAACTGTATGTTGATTAATCCAATCAGTATTAGATCCGAAAACATTAGTAAATCTTGTTGTTAATAAAACTCCAAATAAAACAAATATAATTATAATTAAATAATTTAAGTATTTATTTTTCATACTTTACCTCTTTTTTATTAAAAACAAAAAACTTACTAAAAACATAATTTAATACAATTACCACCACTTGAACGATTAATTTAATTATTTTATCATTAAAACCTAGTAACGTTACTAAAATATACATCATTATCATATCTATTCCTAAAGTAGATAACCTAGATAAATAAAAATTAACCGCTTCTTTTAAAGACATTTTTTGTGTTTGTTGAAACACAAAACTTCGATTAGTAAAATAAGCAAATGTTACTGATGCTATCCAAGATATAATATTAGTTATTTGAAGTTCAATTGCTTTTTTAGGATCAAAAATTGTTAAAGTTAAAATATAATATACACCTAAACTAACCATAGTAGTTAATACTCCAATAATTAAATAACGAATAATTTCACTATATTTTTTTAATAATTCTTTCATACTTTTACTCCATATTTGATTCTTTAACAATATATATTGGTCTATTTTTAACTTCTAAATACATTTTAGATAAATACTCACCAATAACTCCAATACACAAAAGTTGAATCCCACTAACCATGAATATTATACAAGCCAAACTAGGCCATCCTGTTGTAGGATCACCAAATGCAAGGGTTTTCACAATAACTACAATTATCATTATAAAAGCAATTAAGCAGAAAATAAAACCAATAGCAATAGCAATTGTTAATGGGATAGTTGTAAATGCCACAATACCGTCAATTGCATATAATAAAAGTTTCCAAAAAGACCATTTTGTTTCTCCTGCAACTCTTTGAATATTCTCATATTCTAACCATTTTGTCTTAAACCCAACAAAGCTAAATAATCCTTTAGAATAACGATTATATTCTTTTAATGATAAAACACTATTAACAACTTGTCTTGTCATTAATCTAAAATCTCTAGCACCATCAACCATTTCTACTTTACTCATTTTATTTATAATTTTATAAAACATACGAGCAAAAAAACTACGAATAACTGGTTCACCTTTACGAGTTACCCTACGTGTACCTACAATATCATATCCTTCTTCTTTTATTAGTCTAATCATTTCTTTTAAAAGTGAAGGTGGATCTTGTAAATCGCTATCCATTATTGTAACATAATCTCCAGTTGATGCATTAAGTCCAGCCCACATAGCTGCTTCTTTTCCAAAGTTTCTAGAAAACGAAACATATTTTACACGTTTATCTTTTGTTAATCCTTTAATTACATCAAGAGTTTTATCTTTACTTCCATCATCAACAAATATAAGTTCTAACTCTTGTTTTAATTCTTTAAATTCCTTATTTATTTCCTCATAAAAATAAGGAATACTTTCTTCCTCATTATATGCGGGAACAACAATACTTATTTTTTCCATATACTACGCCTCTTTTTAAAATATTTATTTTATATACATATAATAACAATTAGTATCTACAAAGTCAAGTTATTTAACTATGTCGCATCAAAAAAAGAATGATTTTTTCATTCTTTTTATATTACTATTGCTATTAAATTGTTTGAACCTTTATTTACAACCTTAGACATTGTTTGTTGAATTTTATATCTAATATTTTCAGGCATCATTGCTATTTTTGATTGAATACCCTCTTGAACGATAACATCTAAACTTCTACCAAATATTTCACTGTTCCAAATATTTTTAGGATCTGTTTCACTACCTTTCATTAGATAATCTATTAGCTCTTTACTTTGCATTTCGCTACCTATAATTGGTTCAAATGTACTTTCTACATCTACCCTAATCATATGAATTGATGGTGCAGTTGCTTTAAGTTTAATTCCATATCTACTTCCTTGTTTTGTAATTTCAGGAGTATCAAGTTTCATATCACTAAGGGTTGGATTAGCTACTCCATATCCTGTTGTTTTTACCATTTTAAGTGCTGTTTTTATTTGTTCATACTCTTCTTTAGACTCTTTATAATCTTGAAACATTGCAAGTAAGTCAGCTTTTGTTGTTATATCTTGTCCCATCATTTCATTTAAAACATTTGTAAACAATTCATCACTTGCTTCTAGTTTTACAATAACTGTTCCTGTTGATGGTTCAACTTTTGACATATATGCATTTGAAATATATTCATTATCTTTAAAATGTCCTGTTATACTTTCAACATCACGAAGTTTATCAACTTCAACAACACTTTCTTTTATTGATTCAATATAAGCTTTTTTAACATAATGTTCTTTTTTTAATATTCCTATCCAACTTGGAAGTTCAACTTTAACTTCACACACAGGAAATTCATATAAAGCTTCCCTTAAAATATCAAATGTATCTTTCTCATTCATATTTAATACATCCATTGGTAATACTGGTACATTGTAACTTTCTTTTAAAGATTCTGCAAGAGATCTTACTTCATTACTATTTGGTGTAGTTGAATTAAGAACAATTATAAATGGTTTATTTATACTTTTTAATTCTTGAACGACTTTTTCTTCTGCTTTTACATAATCATTTCTATTAAATTCTCCAATTGAACCATCTGTTGTAACAATAATTCCTATTGTAGAATGATCTTTTATAACCTTTTCTGTTCCTATTTCAGCAGCTTCCACGAAAGGTATTTCATCAGTATACCATGGTGTTTTAACCATTCTTGGACCATTTTCATCTTCATATCCTTTAGCATTATCGATAACATAACCTACACAGTCAACAAGCCTCATATTACATTCGAGGTCATCTATTTTTACTTTAGCAACGTTATTTGGAACAAATTTAGGTTCAATTGTCATAATTGTTTTTCCACCAGATGATTGTGGAGTTTCATCAAGAGCTCTTTTCTTTTCAAATTCATCACTAATATTAGGAATTATTAAATTTTCTAATACTTTCTTAATAAAAGTTGATTTACCTGTTCTTACTGCTCCGACTACACCTAAATAAATATCTCCACCCGTTCTTAAAGCAATATTTTTTATTATTTCTTGTTTATCCATATTATTTCACTCACTTTCCTTTTTCTTTCATTTAAATTTATGAGAAAAAACAATATATATGAAAAAAAGTTCAAAATTTGAACTTTTTTATACTGCTACAAAGAAATTTACATATATTAAAAACCCTAATACCATAATACTTATTACTATACCATTAATTCTTAAGTTTACATTTTCTCTATATTTTAATCCTACAACCATTGATGAAAGTATTCCTCCAACTAATCCCCCAATATGAGCAAAATTATCAATTCCAGTTGATGCAAAACCAATTAAAAGATTTATGATAATAATTGGTAACATTTGTCTAATTATAGTATTACCTAAATATACTCTATAATTATAACCAAAATATAACATTGCTCCAAATAGTCCAAAAATAGCACCACTTGCTCCGATACTAGGAACATTACCATTAAACATAATTGACAATAAACTAGATATTATGATACTGAAAAAATAAATAAATAAATATTTTGTTTTTCCATAAAAACTTTCAACTTGACTTCCTATAATATACAAAGCATACATATTAAATAAAATATGAAACAACTCTATATGAACAAATGCACCAGTAAAAATACGATAAATATCTCCGTGAACGATACTTGGCCCATGCGTTGAAAATAAGTTTATAAGTAAAGCTGTTTTATCAAATAGTACACCATATAAAAACACTAAAACATTTATAGCTATTAAAATATATGTTATATAAGGAGTTTTTGGCTTAAAAATACTTTCTGCTTTTTCACTTTCTTCTTGATTTTTCTTAGCAATATCTGATGTTATCTTCATAAATAATTCCATTCCATCTTCATTAAAAACTAATTTATTTTTTATATCTGTAAAATAATTCTTAAACACTTCATATTTATTTATATCTTTTTCATTATTTATATTAACACAAGTTATTGTATTATTTTTATTAAAATCTAAATTAACATTATCTCCTAAATCAACATATATACTTAAAACATTCATATTAAAATTAAATGTTTTCTTTTTTATATTATTAACTATTCTTTTGGTTTTAAATAAATCAAAATCTAATTGTTCGTTATTATGAATATAATTTGATACGATACGGACTATTTTATATTCATTATCCATATTTTCTAACCATATTTCATCTTGTGCTCCATGAAGAACAACTGGATTATAATTTTTTTCTGTTATAAAATAATGTAATAATTTCATTACCATTTCATCTTTAACATTAATTTCCATTGTCATACTTTCACCACCTTTTTAATTATTATACTATAAAATTATTTTTTTGCATTATATTTTTCTAAAAATTCACTTTTATATTCTAAAAATCTATCATCTTTTATTGCTAGTCTTATTTCTTCCATCATTTTTGTTAAAAATCTTATATTATGAATAGATAAAAGTCTTTGACCGAAAGTTTCATCTACTGTAATTAAATGTCTAATGTATGCTTTAGTATAATTTTTACAAGCATAACAATCACATGATATTTCAATTGGGGTAAAATCTTCTTTATATTTAGCATTTTTTAAATTAATTTTACCATTTCTTGTAAAAGCATTAGCATGTCTTGCTATTCTTGTAGGTAAAACACAATCAAATAAATCAACACCACGCGTAACACCTTCAAGTATATCAATAGGATCTCCTACTCCCATTAAATATCTTAATTTATTTTCTGGTAAATAATTTATACAATTATCTATCATTTCATACATTGTTTTTTTATCTTCACCAACACTTGTACCACCAATTGAATAACCATCAAAATCCATTTCTACTGTTTTTTCTGCACTATATTTTCTTAAGTCTTTAAATTCTCCTCCTTGAACAATACCAAATAACATTTGTTCCATATTATTATGTTTTTCTTTTCCTCTTTTAGCCCATCTAAGAGTTCTTTCAACGCTTTGTTTCATATAATCATAAGTACAAGGATAATAAGGACATTCATCAAAAGACATAATTATATCTGCTCCAAGTTTATTTTGAATTTCAATGCTTTTTTCAGGAGTTAAAAATAGTTTACTTCCATCAATATGACTTTTAAAAGTCACACCCTCTTCTTTTATATCTTTTGGTTTAGCTAAACTAAATACTTGAAAGCCACCTGAATCTGTAAGCATTGGCCTATTGTAATTCATAAATTTATGAAGACCACCTGCTTTATTTACAATATCTTCACCTGGTTTTAACCATAAATGATATGTATTAGCAAGAACAATTCCTGTATTACAATCATATAACTCCTCAGGTGATAATGTTTTTACTGTTGCTCTTGTTCCAACAGGCATAAACATTGGTGTTTCAAACTCGCCATATTTACTTTTTATTATTCCATATCTTGCATTATTGTTTTTATGTAATAAATTAAATTCCATTTTACTCATTATCAAAATCTCCTATCAACATTGAATCTCCAAAAGAGAAAAATCTATATTTTTGTTTTACTGCTTCTTTATAAGCATTAAGTATTATTTCACGACTTGCAAAAGCACTTACAAGCATAACTAAAGTTGACTTTGGCAAATGAAAATTAGTTATTTGAACATCAACTGCTTTAAATTTATATCCTGGATATATAAATATATCTGTATTACCAAAACATTTTTTAAATGTATTATATTTAGTCATTACTGTTTCAAGCGTTCTTGTAGATGTAGTACCTACACTTATTATTCTTTTACCATTCTTCTTTGTTTCATTTAAAATATTTGCTACTTCTTCACTCATTTCATAATACTCACTATGCATATGATGTTCTTTAATATTAGTAACACTAACAGGTCTAAATGTTCCAAGTCCAACATGAAGTGTTATAAAAACAACATTAACACCTTTTTTTCTTATTTCATCTAATAATTCTTTTGTAAAATGAAGTCCCGCTGTTGGAGCAGCAGCACTACCTAAATTTTTAGCATAAACAGTTTGGTATCTATTTTGATCTTTTAATTCTTCATGAATATAAGGTGGAAGAGGCATTGTTCCAAGCTTATCTAATAATTCAACAAGTATTCCTTCATAAATAAGTTTAAAATGCCTTATTCCCTCATCAAATACACCAACACACTTAGCTTTTAACAAACCATCTCCAAATGATACAATTGTATTTTCTTTTATCCTTTTAGCAGGTTTAGTTAAACATTCCCATGTATCATTTCCTAAATCTTTTAAAAGAAGCACTTCAATTATTGCATTTGTATTTTCTTTTTCTCCGATTAATCTTGCAGGTAATACTTTTGTATCATTTAAAACAAGTGTATCTCCAGCATTAAAATATGAAACAATATTTTTGAAAGTTTCATGTTTTATTTTTCCTGTTTTTTTATCAACAACCATTAAACGAGATGCTGATCTATTTTCTAAAGGTGTTTGTGCGATTAACTCTTCTGGTAAATCATAATTAAATTCTTCAATATTCATATTATTTAAAAAAACTACTAAAAGTAGTTCCCTTTCCTTAACAACTTTCTGTGACAAATTATATCACATTTTATTTATATCTTCAAGGCAAAATTAAAAACACAATAACCATTAAAAAAACTATCAATACCACATACTTGTATAATTACCATCATTTTTATAAACAGAATCCATAAGCATTATATAAGTCCATGCAGTTGGCATTTTTTCTTTTTTATATTCTTTTACAACTAAGCCATTATAAAAATCCAAAGACTCTGCAACATAATATGTATCGTTATCAATTCCTACGATTACTCCTATATGTCCCCACCAATTAATAAGATCGCCTGCTTTTACTACATTTGAATCAATAAGTTCTTTAGTAACTTTTACCCTTTTACCTAAATCTGTCATTTGAAAATCTGAATCTGGTGTTTCACCTGCTCCACGATCTCCAACATCATAACCACCATTTAATAAAGCCCATGCTACAAATCCACTGCAATCAAGTCCATTTGAATTTGGTCTACCACTAATATATTTCCAACCATAATCTTCATAATTCATTAAAGGGCATCCCCATATTACAGGACCTGCAAAAGTATACTTTATCGAAGAAAATTTATCTTTATTTAAATAAAGTCCAACATGATAATATCTACCTTCACCATCTGCATAATTAGCTCCTGAACTATTTACCCTTCCATTTTCAAAAAAATAATCTATACGATATGGAAATTCTAAAGTCAAAAACCTTGCTGCTGCCACTACTGCTGCTCGCGTTTTATAACCACCGGCTTCTTCTATTCTTTTAAAAAGCAATTTATCTAAATCTTTAGCTTCCTTACTAGAATACCTATTACAAGTTAAATAACTTTTATCATAGTCAAAATGTTTAGGCATTTCTACAGTTAAAGCCTTTACATTAACATCAAAACAAACCTCTTTATCAAGAGCTTTTCCAACTACTTTTGTTTTACCATTTTTAATTCCTATTAAAGTATCATCTTCTATTTTTAAAACAGAATCATCAAAACTATCCCAAGATATATCACAATTTCCATACATTTTTAATACATATGATATTTTTGTGTCTAATCCTTTTGTTATATCATAACAATTTTTATCAACACTAAATTCTAATACCTTATCTGTTACATCATTAATATTAACATATTCTTTTACTTCTTTATTATATTTTAAAAATATATAATAATCATCATAAACTTCATTAAAATTACAAATGTTATTATTTGCTTTAATAAATTCCAATTTTTCAATATCTTGTTCTTTGCTAATAGCACAATAAATGTTTATTGGAAGTTTATTATCAATATAAACATCTATACTAACTTTATCATTTTGTTTATCATAATCAACTATTTCAACACTTTTTATTTTAATCATCTCATAATAGTATAATAAAGTAATCCCCATTCCAAGAAACAAAACACCTAGTATTGATATAATTATTATAATAACTTTATCTTTTCTCACAAAACCAACTCCACATAAGTATATTACTAATACAAATTTTACCAAAATAAAACATAAAATTCAACCTTATACTAATTTTTATTAAAATAACTATAAGCTTTTTCTGTAGCTATTCTACCTCTATTTGTTCTTTTTAATAACCCTATTTGAATTAAATATGGTTCATTCATATCCTCAATTGTACTCGTTTCTTCTCCTAAAGATGTAGCAAGTGTTTCTATTCCAACTGGTCCACCATTAAACTTATCTATAATTGTTAAAATAAGTTCTTTATCTGTTTCATCAAGACCTATTTTATCTATTTTTAAACGATCTAATGCTTTATTAGTTATGTCAATATCAATATGATTTTTATTTTCTACTAAAGCAAAATCTCTTACTCTTCTAAATAATTTATTAGCAATTCTTGGAGTACCACGACTTCTTCTTGCTATTTCGATAGCAGCATCATCATCTATTTCAAAATTAAGAACTTTACTTGTTCTTTTTACAATTAATGTTAACTCATCTTCTGTATAGTATTGAAGCTTATTTATAATACCAAACCTATCCCTTAAAGGATTAGTTATATCTCCTGCTCTTGTTGTTGCTCCAACTAAAGTAAAAGGTGGTAAATCTATTTTAATATTTCTTGTTTGTCCTTCACTACCAATTACAATATCTAAAGTAAAATCTTCCATCGCAGGATAAAGAATTTCTTCAATAAATCTTGGCATACGATGTATTTCATCAATAAATAAAACATCACCTGGTTCTAAGCTTGATAAAATAGCAGCTAAATCTCCACTTTTTTCTATTGATGGTCCACTTGCTGTTTTTATATTTACGCCAAGTTCATTAGCAATTATATAAGCCATTGTTGTTTTTCCAAGTCCTGGAGGCCCATATAATAAAACATGATCCAAACTTTCACCACGCATTTTCGCAGCTTCAATAAATATTTTCATATTCTCTTTTACTTCTGTTTGCCCGATATATTCATTTATTTTAGATGGTCTTATATTTTGTACATCAATTTCTTTTTCTTCAATCATTTCGTTCATAACATCCTCCTACTTAAGTAATAATTTTAATGCTTCCTTTACTTGAAGTTCAATAGGTAAATTATTATCAACTTTATTTATAATATTTTTATAATCTTTATCTTTATAACCAAGTCCCTTTAACACCTCTTGTAATTCTTCATAATTACTATCTTGAACTTCTATCCCCTCTATTTTAATCTTACCCTTTAAATCAAGAATAATTTGTCTTGCAACTTTTTCTCCTATTTTAGGAAATTTTTTCAAGTATAATATATTTTCCCTTTCAATTGCATCTACTATTCCATTTATACTACCAGTTGCTAAAATAGGAAGTGCCATTTTAGGCCCAATTCCTTTTACACTAATAAGTTTTAAAAATAAATCTTTTTCCTCAAGTGTTTTAAATCCATATAAACTATTTTCATCTTCTTTTATATGTTGATATATATAAACTTCATATTCTTTATTTAGTTCAAATGAATATGGATTAGCAACATTTATTAAATATCCTATATTATTATTATCTAATACAATAAAACTTCCATATTGTTCTACTACTTTTCCTTTTATATAAAAATACATACACATCAACTCCCAACTTAATTATATATCATTTATTACTTTTTATCTATATTTCTTTTTCTATAACTCAATACTATCACATAAAACAAATGTTTGTCAATTGAATTATTAAAAAATTGTTACTATTTTTAATAACAATCTTTTCAACTTTTATTTAGCAAATGGATCAGTTATATTTTCATTTGAAATAACAAAACCAGTTGTATTTCTACCTAAATGTTTAACATTATTATTTTCATCTTTAAACATTATTTCTGTAGAAATACTTGTATAACCTCCTACTTGATACATAAGAGTTTTTACATTTGATGCTACTTTTGTCATATTAATATTTGTTACAAGTTTCATTTCACCATCAACTATTTCACCATAAGCAAATTGTTTATTTGATGAAGAATAATAAAGATTACCCTTATCATCTAACACTGCAAATGTATAATAAGCTGTACCTACTTTTACAGAAACTTCAACAGGTGTACCTTCAATACCTATAACTGGTATTTCATTATTGTCGTATCCTAAATATACTTTTTTATCCTTTATGTATAATTTATTTGTTTCATTTGAAATAGAAATAGCATTACTATAATCTGTTTTTACATTAATAACATTTCCATTTGAATCCTTTTCTTCTTTACTATCAAGTAAAACACCAACAACACCATCATTTGGATAATAAGATAATTTTACTTCCTCTTTTGTATTATTATCTTTATTAGGTTTATTATCCTCTTTTTTGTTTAATAATTCATATCCTAAAAATACTAAACAACATAAAATAATTCCAATCAAAATCCCCACAACAATTTTTTTCATAAAAATTCCTCCTAATTAAATAATATTAATTTTATAAGTTTATTATATAATATAACCACACCATGTCAATAATTTTATTACCATTTTTTAATAATAGTCATATCTTTACATTTTTTATTATTTTATATATTTTTAAAGAATCTTTTATACATCTATAATGTGATGTTTCATTTTTCTTTGTTTCATATATCGTAGTAATAGGTATTTCTTTTATACTAATATCGTTCTTTAAAAAATATAATAAAATATTTATCTCATATTCATATCTACTTCCTTCAAGATTAATAATATCTTTTATATATTTATATGGAATTAATCTTAATCCTGACTGTGTATCTTTTATATATTTTTTAGTCTTATTATATACAATTAAAGATGTTATTCTATTACCAAATTTAGAACTAAAGGGAACATGTTTTAAATTAAAATCTCTTGTTCCTATTATTAATGAAAAGTTATCATCTAATAAAGAAAGTTTTACTATATCATCACTACTATGTTGTCCATCAGCATCAGCAAAAATAACACTTTCATCTTTAAAATTATTTAAAACATAATTAAGTCCTGTTTTCATAGCAATTCCTTTTCCTAAATTAATATCATGTTTAAGAATTATAACATCATATTTAATTTTATTAAAAACATCATCGCTACTACTTCCATCATTAACTACAATTAATTTTAAATTTTTTTCTTTTTTTAAAGAACTTACTAAATTTTCTAATCTATAATCTGGTTCGTATGCTGGGATTACCACGACCATAAAACCACCTACCCTATAATATTTCTTATTTCTTCAACTTCTTTTTTAGAATCTATTTTTTCTAATATTTTTTCTATTTTTTTATCTTTCTCATACATATGTAAAATATCTTCATAATGTAATAATTTTTCTTCAATAACTTTTAATTGTTTATGAATACCATTTCTTGAAACATGTAAGTTTTCTTTTATTTCTCCAAGTGATAAGTTATCAAAATAATAAGAAGAAAAATATTTTTGTTGTTTTTCTGTTAATAATTTACCATAATAATCAAATAAAATTGTTAAATAAACTTCTTTTTCCATATTACATCATATCCTTAAATAATCCATATATATATTTTTCTATATCAAATGTTATTAAATCTTCTTCTTTTTCTCCAAGTCCTACATATTTAACAGGTAATCCTACTTCTTGTTTTATTGCAAGAACTATTCCTCCTTTAGCAGTTCCATCTAATTTGGTTAACACTATTCCTGTTATTTTAATAAGTTTACTAAATTCTTTAGCTTGACTAATACCATTTTGTCCTGTTGTTGCATCAATTACTAAAAGTGTTTCATGTGGAGCATCACTAATAAATGAAGAAATGACTCTGTTAATTTTTTCTAATTCATTCATTAAATTAACTTTATTTTGAAGTCGACCTGCAGTATCTATAAAAACAACATCAACATCTTCATCAATAGCCATTTTTAAGCCATCATAAACAACACTTGCAGGATCACTATTTTCTTTACCATAAAATTTACTACCTATTTTATCTGCCCATAACTTTAATTGCTCGTAAGCACCTGCTCTAAAGGTATCACCTGCGATTAAAAGTGTTTTTTTACCTTCCTTATTTAATTTAGAAGCAAGTTTAGCAATCGTCGTAGTTTTACCTACACCATTTACTCCTACAAAAAGAATAACTGTAGGTTTTTTACTAGCATAATTTATTTTACTTGATATAACTTCACCATTAACATAAATAATAAATAATTCATCAACAATTATCTCTTTTAAATAAGAAGTAGATGTAATATTTTCATGTTTAATTCTTTGTCTTAATCTATCCATAAATTCCATAACTGTATTAACCCCAATATCAGCCATGATAAGTATTTCTTCTAGTTCATCTAAATATTCTTCAGTTACTTTACTATATTTATTTGTTAAATTAACTAATTTAGACACAAAATTTTCTCTTGACTTAGTTAATCCTTGATTATATATTTTAATTTCATTTGAAGAAACATCATTTATTTCTTCTTTTTCATTCTTTCTAAATGTATTTTTTATTTTATCAAATATTCCCATCTAAACTCATCCTTTCATATATAAGTATATCATAGATTTAAAAAAGAAAAAATTATATTTTATAAATTACCTTTATAAAAATATAATTTCATAGCATTAGAAGAATAACTTGGTTTAGAAACATCTATATCTAGTGTTTTTCCAACATAATATATTAAAAGTTGTGAAGCAATTAATAAATCATATTCACATAAAATATCATTATAATCACTTTCAATTAATAAATTATTACCATCTTTTAAATAATTAATTATTTCCTTTTCATATGTAGAAGTTTTGCTACTTTTTAAATATATACTATTTTTATTATTTAAGTTTTCATAATTAACAAATCTTCCATGTGAAAAATTTTTCTTTTCATGAATTAAAACATTAACTATACCTGATTCGATAAACTTACTTTCCATATCATAACTTGAGCTTTTAGTATAATCTCCTGTAAATATGTTTATGTTATTTCCTTTTTTAAACATATTTTTTATTTCTTCTTTTTTAAATTCTTTTTCAAAGTAAGTATTCCACTTAAATAATGATTTTTTTAAAAATTCTTCAATATCAATATTATTATTTACTTTTTCTAAATAATATTTCAAAAATATACTAGCAGGTGCTATAGCACCTTCAAAAGATAAAAAGCCTCTTTCTCTTCCTTTGTTAGATGGTGTTTTATAAGATATTATATTATTCTTAGGAACTTTTGTTTTTAAAACAATATTTTTCTTTTCTCCTTTAGTTATAATATATTTATTTACATTTAAAAATTCTTCAGTTCCATATATTAAATCATTTGTTGTTCCCGAATAAGAAAATAAAAATACTTTATCTATGTTTTTATTATTTCTAAAACATATCTCTCTTGGTAATAAAAAGTATGTATTACTTCCATATAATTTATTTATAACAATAGAAGAAAAAACACTTGGAGAAAAAGAACCACCTGTCCCTGTAAAAATATAATTTTCATCACTATTAAAATTAATTTTATTTAACTCATCAAAAGCATTGCTTTTTAAAGCATTAATTACTCTTTTTTCCAAATTATTAATATTTATATTACATCTTTTCACTTTTTTCCTTACAACAAGCTCAAATGAAATACATGAACAGTCATTCTTCTTTTTAATTTTATATAAACTATTAAGATGTGCCCTTGCTCCAAATTTAGTAACAACCTTAGATGTTATCTTAGAAGAATCATCATACCATTTTTCAAATAAGTTATCATTAAATTCTAGTTTGTTTTTTATATAACTTCTTATAATACTAGCGAAAAAAGCATCTCCTGATCCAGTTGCATCAACTTCATTACCAATATTTTTTAAAGCATAATTATATTCTTTGTTATTATATATAAAACTTACTCCTTTTTTACCTTTTGTTATTGTTATTAATTTAGTATCAAACAAATTACATAATTTGATATCGCTTGTTAAATTAAATCTTTCTTTAAAATAATTAATTACTCTTTCATTAAAATTAATTATAGTAAACCTATTTTTTATTTTTTCTATAATTTTCTCATTACTAATATTTTCAAATTCAAAATATTGTCCCAAATCAAGAAATTTTATATTGTTTGTATTCTTAATAATTATCATATTTTTATCATTTAAATTATCAAAGACAAGTAAATCATCTTCTTTTATATTGTCTAATGTATTTTTAGTATCTATTAAGGAATTATCATACCATCTTTTATTATTACAAAAAGGACATCTTTTTTTAGAAGTAAATACTTTTTTATTATCTTCATCATTGTAAGAAACATGAAAACATCTCGTATTTACATTATCTAAAGTTACAACATTATCAATATTAACCTTTAAATCCTCTAAACTCTTTTTACAAACATATCCCATATCATCATTACCACAAACTCCAAATACTGCAGTGCTTATATTATATTTAGCTAAATTTGCTATAATATTATGACTTGTCATTCCTCCAGATACTCCAACCAATTTATTATTTTTATAATAGTAATCTAATACTAAATCTCCGATACTTACTACTCTCATACTATTTCTCCTTTACTTTCTTTTTGCATATTTTATTTTCCTTTCCAACTACATTTAACTATTGCTTTTTTAATTTTTATTTCAAATAAATAAAAGAACACATTAATCTAAATTAGGGTTTGTGAGTCCTAAAATATATTTGTGTTCTCATAAATTTATTAAATTATTTAATAAATATTTCATAATAATCCTCTTTACACTTGATTTATAATTTAATTATAACAAGTATAAAGGAAATATTTTGTCTTTACTATTTAATGTTTTCTATTCTTTCTATTTCAAAATGCCTTATATCTTTTCTTAATTCACAATAAGCTGTTACATAATTTATATCTTTATAATTAAAAAATTGAAGTGGATGAATAGTTCTTTTACTTATCGTACCATCAATATTTCTATATTCTATATTAATTGCTTCTTGTTTTTTTATAGAGGATTTTACTATATTAAAGATTTCATTATTATCAAGAGATTTTATATCTATGATAAACTTACTTTTTTCTTCTGCGATAGAATACATATTTTTTACTTTTTCTAATAAATCTTTATAAGATTTCATAAAAGGAAAGTTACTCTTTTCTAATACTTCAGATATATTTTCAAGTAACTGAACATCATATTTATTAAAAGAAATATAGTTTTTAACTCTATCAAGCATAAAGTATCCTCCATTAGGACCCTTAAATGATTCGATAAAAATACCATTATTTTCTAATTCCTCTTTATAATATCTAATCATTCTTTCAGTTACACCTAACTTTTGTGATAATTCTTTTATTGAATATTTATTACCTGTATTTAACAAATCAATCATAAATAACATATTAGAAAACTTACCCATTAAAAATCCTTCTTTCTTATGTATTAGTATAACATAAAATTAATATATTCAAAGTTTTTCTTTCATAAAAAGAATATATATTATATAATTATAATGTGAGGTGTAATATGAAACATATAGGAACAGTAGTAAGAGGTATTAAAACTCCAATTATTACTAAAAACATGAATTTAAAAGAAGTGGTAGTAAATTCACTACTTGATGCGAGTACTGAAGGAAATTTTTCTTTCAATGATAAGGATGTTGTTGCTATAACTGAATCAGTTGTAGCAAGATGTGAAAATAATTATGTTAATATGGATGATATTTGTTATGACATTAAAAGAAAATTTCATACAAATCATATAGGACTTGTTTTACCTACTCCTGTTAGTAGAAATAGATTTTCATTAATTTTAAAAGGAATTGCAAGAGCAATGGATAAAATTACTATGTTATTAAGTTATCCTGATGATGAAGTTGGTAATTGTTTATTTGATCCAAATTTAGTTTATGAAAATAATTTAAATCCCTTTACTGATGTATTAAATGAAAAAGAATATAGAAATTATTTTAAAGAAGCAACACATATATTTACGGGTGTTGATTATGTAAAATATTTTAGAGATGTTTGTGAAAGGGAAAACTGTGAAATTGAATATGTATTTACAACTAATCCTCTTGAAATACTTAATTATACTAAAGATGTTTTAGTATGTAATATACATAATAGACAAAGAACTAAAGAAATACTAAAAAACAATGGTGCTAAAAGTGTTTATGGTACTGATGATATTTTAACAGAAAGTATAAATGGAAGTGGTTTTAATCCTAAATATGGTTTATTAGGTTCTAATATGGCTACAGATGAAACTTTAAAATTATTTCCTAAAGATGGAGAAAAACTTGTTTACGAAATACAAGAAATGTTAAAAGAAAAAACTAATAAAAATATTGAAGTAATGGTATATGGTGATGGTGCTTTTAAAGATCCAGTTGGTAAAATATGGGAACTTGCTGATCCTGTTGTATCTCCTTTTTATACAAAAGGTCTAGAAGGAACACCAAATGAATTAAAACTTAAATATTTAGCAGATAATAAATATAATTCATTAAATGGCGAAAAATTAAATAAAGCATTAGAAGAAGAAATTAAAAATAAAAATAAAAATTTAGTAGGTAAAAATGTATCTTTAGGTACTACACCAAGAAGATATACTGACCTTCTTGGATCTTTAGCAGATTTAACATCAGGTTCAGGAGATAAAGGTACACCAGTTGTTTTAATTCAACATTATTTTGATAATTATTCTGATTAATTTTAATATATAAAAGAGTTTTTAAAAGTAAATATAACGTTCCTTTTAAAAACTCTTCTTTTTTTAAGGCTATAGAACAAACCATATTATAATTATTGCTACAACTATCTGTATAATGTAATTTTGAATGCCATACTTTAAATAATCAATGATATTCCAATTAATTTTTTTTGAGTTTTCTTCATCTAATATATTAGCAGAATTAATTTCTTTTGATAATATAAAACCTGCAGTAGCTGACCACATAAACAATGAACTTCCTGCGCATATAGAAGCAGCATATGCTATAGCTACCCAATCAGCTTGCAATACAAAAGTTTTAGAGCATAAATTAATTATAACAGGCATCATTGCACTTGTTGCTGGCCCTGCTCCAAATAATCCTGAAACAAGTGAAGTTATGAGCATTATAACAATCATTAAATATTTTTGATTTACTATATTCATTTGCAAATATGAAGCTATATCATTTAATATTCCAATACTAGACACCACTTCTGCTAAATATAAAAATGAGCTTATTGTTAATATCGGTTTAAAGTCAATCTTTTGATATATATTAATCTTCTTTAATTTACAATAAAACATTGCTATTACATAACCTAATACTGCGATTAACTCTGATGGAATTAAATTTTGTGGCACGAAACTCCATCCAATAAACATGAATAAAAATATTATTAATAATCCAAATAAAACATCTTTTTTTACTATTAAATTTTTGTAACGACTTTTTAATAAATCTATTGACAATTGCCTATAATAAAGTTTTGATTTATCATCTTTTACTTTTCTATTCCACCACATTATTAATAAAATTGACGTCAATAGAAACATTGGAAAAGCTCTAACTAAATATCCCAAAAAAGAAGTTATACCACTATTCATAATAACAATAGCAGGAAAATCTCCAATTGGTGAAGAAGCACCACCTGTATTTGACATCGCTAATATCATTGCAAAAAATAAATTTAGATACTTTTTATTAACACCAATTGTTTTTAATAAAACAAATACAATAGGTAAAATCATCATGACAGCGGTTATATTATTCAAAAATGCTGAAATAAAAAACATTAGTAATCCGAATAAAATTAAAATCAATTTTTTATTTCCTTTTGACAATACTGCCAATTTTATTGATAATAATTCCATTATTCCAGTACTTAAAATTAAATTTGTGAATAACTCCATAACAATAAGAATAATTAAAACATTATATTGATAATTTTTCATAACAGCGTTCAATGAAACAGCATTTGTTAAAGCAATTATCGTTCCCATCACATAAATTAAAACTATTAAAAGAAAGCCTCCTATATTATTTTTTTCGTTTTTCATCTAAATCACCCTTGTAAAATATTTTTCCACATTTACAGAAATCCATCCTTTTGGTCTTATATTAACACTTTCTTTAAAACAAGATACAAATATTTTATCTCCCAGAAAATTTTTATATATTTCCAAACTTCTATAGCTATTTTTTGTTAATAAACATTTATCGCCACTTCTATATCCAAACAAAATTATTACTGAATCCTTTGGTTTAATCAATGTTGGATATTCCAATTCATTAATGTATTTTATAACATCTTTATTTGGAGAATTCTTTATTATATTTTCTTTTTGCTCTTTATTCAAATTTCCAGACAATACAACTATTATATTATTAAAATAACCTTTATATTCTAACAGATTTTCTAATGCAAAAATTTCATTTGATAAAAGCATTATATTTTTCTTTTGTAAGTTTAATAATTTTATTACAAATTCATTCACTACATTTTTAGAAAATGAATTTGATGAAACCGGTATACATTTAGAAATATCATATAACACATCTTTATTATTAATATATTTCTCGAGTTGTGAATTAACTTCAAATATACCAATTTCATCTATCACACTCATTAAATTCATATTTTATATCTGCTTTGTCTTTTCTAATATTTTTTGCAATAAACTTACAATAATAGAAATTTCACAAGGTGCATTTTCAATTATTTCAATTGTTTCATCCATTCTTAATCCAAATAAATCAGACAATAGTTTATAATCTTTATCATCAAGGGTCGGTGATGAAAATCTTATTCCTAACTCCATTAACTATTCTCCATAAACTCTGTCAATTTTTTCATATAAATTAATAATAAGCTTAGCAATTATTTGAATTTCTGCTGGACTTTCTTTTAAAGCTTTTATTATTGCTTCTGCCGTATATTCATTTTGAAATATATCGATTAATATTGCAAAATCATCATTAATATTCAAAAGTTCAAATAATTTTGGTTTTGGTGGCAAGGGTTTTTCAGATATTTGATGTTTATTAAATGATAATGGGTGTTCTTTTTTTACAGAAGTTACTATATTATTATTAAATTCTAATTTCATTTCTTTCAATTTTTTCAATAAAATTTCATCTATCTCACTTTCCAAGATGAATCTATCTTCTGACAATTCTTTTTGGTTCATCATTTGTTATCTCCTTTTCAAATAAGTTTTCATTTTTAAATTCAATTAATATACTTTTTAGTTTTAATAAATCTTTTTTATTAGCACATACATTAATAATTAATTCTCCTTTTTCATCAAATAATTTTAGTTTATCAGCTAATTCATGATTTGGTCTTTCATCTACTAGCATTGGTCCATGTATTAACTCATGTTTTGGCTTTTCATTTTTCATTTTAAATTCTCCTTTTTCAGCACTTTTTTTGTGTTTTAATTCTTCATTTTTTAATAAAGTTTTATCTAATGGTAATTTTATTTCTTCTTTCATTTTTATTTATCCTCCTTTCAAATTAATCATACAATTAAAAAAAATAATAAGCAAATACTTATTATTTATACATAACATAAAAAAAATTTATAAAAATTAAATACATTTATATGAAATATAAAAAATTTTTATAACTGTATATTACTTACACTTGATATAATAAAATTAGCAAATTCTAAAGCTGTTTTATTTATTGTTTTTTTATCATAAGCAAGACTAAATTCAATTTTTGGCAAATCCATTTTTATTGGAATTTCATACAATTCATTATTTTCAAGTTCACTTTTTACACAATTTCTTAATACCCATCCAACGCCTACTCCTTCTTTTATTAAACTTATTGTCATTTCAGTTGTATATAAATAAATATTAGATGATAATATAAGATTATTATTTTTAAATGTCTTCTCCAAATAATTACTTGTTGTAAACCCTTTAAGTGGCAATAATAGTGGATATTCAAGTATTACATTTTGTCTTGATGACAATATAAAAGAATCATAATATTTTTTATTACCAACAAAACAACTATCACACGTTAATATTCTTTTTTCATAAATATTATCACAATCAGTATTGTAAATTGGATAATGTAAAATTAATATATCTATTTGATGATTTTTAAACATTTCTTTCATCTCTTTAGTTGTAGAATTATAAATATTTATTTTTGCATTAGGATATTGTTCATGAAATTTTTTTACTATTTTAGGCAATAAAAATGTCCCTATATTTGAATGCGTTCCAATTGTTATTTCGCCTGATAATTGATTTTCTTCTGCTATGGTTAATTCCCTATTACCTGCTATTATATTATTTAATGCATTTTCAACATAAAACTTAAGTTTTTCTCCAGCATCTGTTAATTTTATTCCGGTATTAAGTCTAATAAAAAGTTTTGTATTTAATTCTTCTTCTAATTTTTTTATACTATAACTTATAGCCGGTTGAGATACATATAATTCATTTGCAGCCTTTGAAAAACTTTCATACTTTGCTACCACATAAAAGATTTTATATAAATTTAAATCTATATTATTTTCTACTAATTCCATACTATTCTCCTATAAAGTTTATTATTGCCAACAAAATTCTACTTAACTTTTCACTAATTTCAGTATTTTGAGCAGTATTCTTTATAAAATCATTAACTTGAATTGTTTTAATATTAGCACTTTTTGAGGCTCTGATTCCTCTTTCAGAATCTTCAAATGCAATGCAATTTGTGCTTAAAATGTTCAATTTTTCTAAAGCCATAATATAAGCATCTGACTCAGGTTTTAAATTTTTAACATCCTCCCTTGAAATCACAACTTCAAATAAATCTTGGATATTAAGCTTTGTTAATAACATATCAATAAACTTTTTTCTACTTGTACTAACTAAAGCCAACCTTAATCCTTTACTTTTTAACTGCTTTAACAATTCAAAATTTAATGAAACATCATTTTCATTTAATAAGTCCATAAATTTTTTTTCATATTCTAAATATATTTTTTCCATAATTTTATCATCTACTTCATATGATTCGATAATTCCATTTGATTTTAGATATAATAACAAATTTGCATTTTTTTTAAGTTCATTTTCTTCATATTCCTCATATGAAATATTATAATTGTATTTTGAAAATATTACATGTCTAAAACTTTCAAAAAACTTTTTTTCGCTATCTATTAACGTTCCATCCAAATCAAAAAGTATCGCACTTAATTTTTCCTGAGGTAATACATTAATATAAGTCCTATTAGCAACAAAATCTCTGTATGGTAAGTTTGCACTTTCAAAATTCATGATTTCAAAACGATTTACAAATTCATTTAATTTTTTTTGTAAAAAATCAATATCTTTATCTTCTTTATAATATAAAAGTTCAAATTCCACAAAATTCCCTATATCTTTTATTTCATCTACCATTACATTATACTCATAATCATCAACTCTTTTTGAATAAGTTATTCTCTTTTTATTCACTATCGAATAGCTAAAATAGCCAAGTGAATACAATAAACCTACAATGCTATCATAATCAGCAAGTGATAAATTAATATTATTTTCAACTTTAGCATAGTTATTACTAAAATCCTTTGATTTGCCTTTAAATGTTAATTCCAAATATTTATTATCTACATTTCTTATTCTTAAACAAGTTCTATTTTTTATATACACACTATTTATATCAGTAAAATATTCATCACTTTCATATTTTTCACTACTTTTTACAAGGCCATTTTCAGTAATTAAATTTGTAAGCTTTTTATTATTCGTACAATAAAATTTTTGTTCGATTTCAACTCTTTTACTCATTTTCATTTGCCTCCTTTTCTTCTACTGTTGCTATCATATATCTTCCCATTATGTTGTCAAATGTTTGAAATTTAATATTATGATTTTTTAAAAATGTATTGTTTATTATTAATTTAAATTGTTGTTCTGACAAATAGGTTCCTCCAACATCTTTTAAATATTTCATATACCAATACTTATTAAGAATTTTTGAAAATCCACCAGTTATATCAGGGTTTTCTATTTCAACTATAATTATTTTTTTTGCTATTTTATCCATACTATTTAAAAGATTAATTAAAATCTTTTTATTTGGCATATGATGTAAAGTATTACTACAATAAGCAACATCAAACACCTTATTTATAAAAGGTAACGAAGCAGCATTATGGTTAGTAAATATAACCTCCTGATATTTTTTATTTAATAAATCTATTTGACTCCAACTTATATCATTTCCAACCACTAAATTTATTGATTGTTCGCGTGCTAAATCAAATACATACTTATCATCACCACATGAAACATCTATTATTGATGTAGGATTTCCTATATTTTCTTTTATAATAGCATTAAACTCTGCTTTTTTCTTTTTCTTATCTGTAAGTATATATTTTTTCATTATATTATTATGTACTTTATATCTATTTTTATATTTTTCGTTAGTAGAAATTTCTATATCTTGAAAACAATTATCCGTTTTACTAATAATCTCACTAAATCTGCTTTTAAATATCTCTACTACTTTTTTACTTGCTAATCTATTTATATATGAAAATTCTTCATCGTTTACTTCTATAAAACTTCCTGTTAGCTTTTTATTATCAATAACATACTTATTTCTAATTCTAGCCATAAATCCCATTCCATAATGAATAAATTTTTTGTTTTTATAATTAAATATATTTTCAATTAATGTCACAGGCTCAACATCACCAATTATGATATTTTTATTTACATTTTGTGCAATTCTGTTTAAAGCTTGGTTAATTGTTTCTGTATTTTTAACACTACCACCAGGTAATCCCCAACATAATATATCAGACATATTTCTATCAAAATAGACCTTTCCATCATCATCATAAATTAATAATAATACAAAATACTTTTTTCGCAAACAATATTGAAATAATTTTTCAGAAACAGAACACTCACTCTTTACAGTTGGCAAATTATATATTTTTCTGTAATTTTCAAAAAGTAATTTATTTTTTCCATAATATTCCTTAAATAAATTATCAAATACCAAATCTACACTTTTATCCACAAAACCACCGCCTAAAGATATTATAACAGAAACATAATATTTTGGCTATAAAAATATATTCAAAGATATATTAATAGCTGTTTAATAAACAAAATTATATAATAGAATTAATAATTTTAATAAAAAAAACGCTTTATACAAGAAAAATACACATTTTATTTGACAAATTCATATAATTTGTTATAATTATTACTGCATAGACAAAAGAAACAGCATTTATTTATGAGTTTATAATGTGTTTTTTAAATTATTAGTAACTTTGCTGTTAAGTGAAAGTATTAAAGAAAAACTCCCTATAAAAATTATAAATAACATTTCGATTGTTATGTAATAAATCGAAAGGAGAAAAATTATGTCAAGATATACAGGTTCTAGTTACAAACAAGCTCGTCGTACTGGTTTTTCATTACTTGAAAATGGTAAAGAACTTGCTCGTCGTCCTTATGGACCAGGTCAACATGGAAATGACCGTAAAAGAAGACAATCTACATATGGAGAACAATTAAAAGAAAAAAATAAAGTTCGTTTTATGTATGGTCTTAATGAAAGACAATTCCATAAAACTTTCGTTGAAGCTGGTAAATTATCTGGAGTTCATGGTACAAATTTCTTAATTTTACTTGAATCAAGACTTGATAATTTAGTTTATCGTTTAGGATTTGCTCCAACAAGACGTGCTGCAAGACAACTTGTTAATCATGGTCATATTACTGTTAATGGTAATAAAGTAGACATTCCTTCTTACAGAGTTAAAGTTGGTTCTACTATTGCTGTTAAAGAAAGTGATAAAGATTTAAAAGTTGTTAAAGATTCTTTAGAAAAAGTACTAAAAAGAGTTGAATATGTAACATTTAATGATAAAGATTTATCTGGTGTTTATGTTAGAACTCCTGATAGAAGTGAACTTAACCCAGAAATTAATGAAGCATTAATCGTTGAATTCTATAACAGATAGTAAAAAGAAAAAATCACAATTTCAAAAATTGTGATTTTTTTTTATTAATTAATACATTTTTATTACTTCTAATTTTTTAGCATTATCTTTATTATGAACCATAACTACAGTTACTTCTTTTGGATAACCTAAATCTTTTTCATAAGCAACAGTAACAACAGCTTTATATGCTTTAGAATCACTAACATCTTTATATTTATATGTAGTTGTATTTATACTTTTAATATCTACTGATTTTACAATAGGTAATACTTGAGTACGATCATTATATACATTAAGTTCAATATACTTATATACAGTTTCACTAGCTTCAAGGATAAAATTACTTTTATACTCTTCTTTTATAAATTGAACACCACCGATATCATTTTTAGATACTTTATTATCCAAATTATAAAAGTCTGCTACTAACATTTTAGCAATAAGTGAAGCATAAGCTTCTTCATCTACTTCCTCTTTATTTAATGTTTTCTTTAATTCATTAAACATTTCTTTATCTAGTTTTGTAGCATCTTTTTCTAATGAATATCCATAATCATCTAGTTTATCTACAATTTCAGGTTTAACTACTTCTTTTCCTTTATCAAAAAATCTTTTATAACCTAATATACCTACTCCTACTAATATAATTACTACTGCTGTAATAAATATAATTCTAAATAATCTTTTTGCACCTTTTTTTACTCTCATTCTTTTTCAAACCTCACTTCCGATAATTCCTTCCTAAAATAATTATACACTATTATATCATTTGATACATCTATAATTTTTTCTGTATATGTTTTACAATTTTCAATATAATTTTCTTCAATTGGAACATCCTTTAATAATTTATATTCATTTTTAAGTTCACTATAGTAAACTTTATCCGTAACAAAGTTACCATTTGGAAATACGACAATATTATTTTCTTTATTAAGTAAATCATTTCCTAAGAAATATTTATTATGAATACCAAGTAAATTCATAATTGTAGGACCTACATCTATCATACCTCCTACTTCTTTTATTTCTTTACTTAAAGTTGTTTTAAATTTTTCATCATTAGACCATATAATAAATGGTACTTTTTTATTTATTTCATAAAAATAATAATCTATATCAACATAACTTTCATCATCACTACTTTTAATCGAAGAAGTTTTATAATCATAATTATAAAATCTATTCCATTCACTTTTTTCAATTCTTGCATCATGATCGCCATATATTATAATAACTGTATTATCAAGCATATTTTCTTTTTTTAATTCTTCAATTAAAAGTCCTATTTGAGCATCTGCATAATGTGATGATTTAAAATAATTACCAAGTTTTGTATTTTCCATATAATCATATCTTACACCATCAACACTCATGCTAACATCATATTCTCCATACTTATCAACATCTTCAAAAGGTGTATGATTACTTAAAGTAATTAAGGTTGCATAAAATTTTCCTTTTTCTTTTTCTAATTTTTTTAATTTTTGAACTGACTGTTTTACAAATGATTTATCAGAAAGTCCAAATCCTATTGTTTCATCTATTTCATAAGAAGATTTATCATAGAAATAATCATAACCTAGTTTTGTATACATTTTATTTCTATTCCAAAAATTTCCTACATTAGCATGCATAGAAACAGTCGTATATCCTTTTTCTTTTAAAAGATTATACATACTTACATATTCCCTATCTGCATAATTTATAAATACTGTTCCAACTTTACTTGGAAGAAGTCCTGTTGCTATAGTAAACTCTGTATCACTACTTGTACCAAAACTTACTTGAGAATAGAAATTACTAAAATATATTCCCTCTTTAGCAAGTTTATTTAAATTTGGTGTAACATCAATACCATTAAAACTAATATCCATATTTACTCTTTGCATACTTTCAGCATGTACTGCAATAACATTTTTACCTTCAAAAAAGTTTGTATATTCATTATAATAATTATTATTCTTTTTGTTATCATAATAATCATTTATTTCTTTTCTTGCTTTATCACTTCCAAGCATACTTGCCATCGAAGGTGAAATGCTTTTTAAAACATCACTAATTTGATAAGTATAAACCCCAAAATTATTAACAATATATTCTCTATTCCATTGGGATATAAGTCTTGCATATGCTACATATTCTAAACTACAAACACAAATAATAAGTGATATTAATATCCATTTTAAAGTAAATTTATAATATTCTTTACCATAAGTTTCCTTTAATTTTACTGTCTTTCTTTTATTTACAATATATAAACATATTGGCAACCATATAAAAATAAAATATTTTAATTTTAATAAATTACCTACAACATTAGCATCTCCTGTTTCAGTATTAGTAAAAGCAAAAGATATAAAAGTTACAGAAATAAAACTACTGTAATAACTATAATAAATTGAATTAGCAATACAAACAATCGTAGATATAATAGAAAGAATAAATAAATATTTAAATCTATTTTTTTCTTTTATTAAAAAATAAATACTTGCAAAAATTAATGTAACAAATAAATCTACTACAAAAGGTGACATTTTATAAATTTGTCCTATTGTAAAAGCTCTTAAAAGAATATCATTTAATAAAGTGCCTACAACAAAAACAAATAATAAAGGATTATCTTTTATTACTTTTTTTGTTTGTTTAAAAAATTCAACTATCTTTTTTTTAATTTTATTTCCTTTCATCTTTTCACTTCCATTTATTTTTTATAATATGCATTAATATTTATAGCCATTCCTATTACAAAAAGATAAGCAAGTAAATATATCCAAAGAAGTAGAATAAGAATGTTAGCAAAATTACCATATAATAAAGTATAATTTGCTATATTTGATATATAGAAACTAAATATTGATGTAGCAATAATCCAAGTAAAACTACAAAATAATGCCCCTTTTGTTGCTTTTTTAGTTTCTATTTTAGAATTAGGAGCAATTGTATATAATGCTTTTACACTTACATATATAAATACAAATGATATTAATACTTTAATTATATCATATAAAACTTTATATTTAGAAAAGATAAATGATGAATTAAATAAATCTAATATAAATTTTATTATTGTTTCACCAAATATTGGTATAAATATCATAAATATAAATAATATAATCATAAATATTGTCATAACAAATGATTTTATATATAAATCTATTGTATTAGGTTGTTCTAATTTATATAATGCATTTGATGCAATACAAATTGACCTAGGTCCATTTGATGCTAAAACTAAATAACCAACAAATAAAATAGCAAATGGAATATTTGAAATATTCATATTTACAAGAGGTAATAAAAGTTTAGCTAAAGCATCAGGCAATGTTTTTTCTAGAGTCTCTATTATATTAACATCAATAGTTAAACGAGAAACAAGAAGAAATACTAACATAATAATAGGTATTATTGACATAAGAAAGTAAAAAGCAAGTTGACCTGGTAAAATACGAAGTTCTGGCGTTTTTAATACTTCCATAAATCTTTTTAATATTTTCTTCATAAATTTCTCCTTTTATTTGTAATTTTCCTTATCTTTTCTCATATCAATTGTAGCTTCATTAATCGCATCATCGATTGTTTTTATTTCATCTTCGATCATACTATAACCTATCGCAGCTCCAAAATTATAAGGTAATTTTTCAAATTCTTTAGATAACTTAGAAATATAAGTAGATATTTGACTCTTACTATAACCTATTAAATATATTAAGAATTCATTTCCATCAGTTCTTATTATTTCACTTTTTTCAAGTTGAGTATTAATTAATATAGCTCCTGCTTTTTTAATTAAATTATTTCCTTCTTCATGTCCGTAATTATCATTTACATATTTTAAATTATTTAAATCTATTACTATAATAGTTCTAGGATATACTTTAGTATCATCCCATTTTTCAATATTAGCATTTAAATAATTTCTATTTTTTAAATTAGTTAACATATCATTATATTTTAAAAATTCTTCTTTTCTTGTTATTTTTAACTTTCTTGTTCCTTTTAAAACCACTATACTAAATAAACTAATTATAATTGGTACAAGAATAATAGCAAGTATTATTATATATAATCCTCTTAAATTACTATCGTCTGTAGTTGTTATTATAACATTACTTAAACCAATATTTTTATATTCTTTATTATCTGTATTATTTAAAATAAAATTAAATAAATTATATAATACTTCTTCTTTATTATTTATAACAAAATGATAGTTTCCATCAAAAGAATCACTAAATAAATATTTATAATTTTTAAGTTCATTTTCTTTTAAATATAAATAATCATTTTCATCTAAAATCATTATTCCATCAGAATCTATATTTGATGTATATGATTTTATTTCTTTAATACTAGCATTTATATTATTTTTAATATATTCATATAATAAGTCATCATTTTTTAAATATAATTTATTATTTACTAAACCATATTTATTATCTATATTTTTATACTCTTTACTAATAGCAACAAATTTTTCAATAAATGGACTTGATGTTTTTTTATAAGAATCATTTTCATAATTAAAGTTAATAAAAGCAATATCAACTTTTTTATTATTAAGTGCTTCTTTTAAAGCATTTTTATCTTTATATTCAACAAATTCAACATCCATATTAGTCATATTAATTAAAGTATTAATATACTCTCCACTTATACCATATAAATCTTTATTTCTAACAAAGTTATACGCTAAATCTTTAACATAACCATATTTATATACTTTACTAGTTAATGTTGCTTTTTCTAAAGATGTTATATTACCATTTTCTTCATAATAATCAATTAAAGAAGTTTCTAAATCTTTCCTATATTTATCATTTAACCATATTTCTAATAATTTTCTAACAATTGTATTTAACTTTTCATCATTACTCATTCTTAAAACTATTTTATTAGATAAATTATTTAAATAATAATTAATATATGTATTATTACCTTTAACAATAGAATCAAAATTAGCATATCTAGGTACAATTATATAATTAACACTACCTGATTTTAACATTGAAGCAAGGGTATTATAATCACTACCTGTTTTAATTGTTACTCTTGATTCTTTTAAATATGAAGTAACAACATCATTATCGTTAGTTAAAACTCCAATAATTGTATTATTTAAAAATTTTTCATCATTATAAGATGATGAAGTTTTACCTATTACAACATAAGAATCTTCTAAAATTAACATATCATTATTTTTTATTTTAGCATCATTTTTTAATGTTGCAATTGATAAGATATTTGTTTCATTTTCTTTATAATTAGGATAATCATAAGATATTTTATTAAATCTTAAAGATGTTGTTTTTTCTAAATAATCAAGAAAGCTAAAAATAACTCCTTCACCATTATTTGATATTATTCCTAAATTATTAGGAACTTCAATATCAATTAATGTTTCTTTATTATTTTCAATCCATTGTTTTTCAAGAATTGTTAAACTATTTTCTTCATCTTCACTTGTTAAAAAATAATATATTCCAAGTCCTACAACAAGTAAAACGAAAAGAACAATTAATAATTTTATTATTTTTTTAGGACTTTTTTTCTTTGTTTTTTTCATGCATTACTCCTTTTTAGTGCTTTCTTTTCCAATAGAATATGTAAAATCCTTAGCAGTTTTATTTTTATATCCTATTATAGAGTTTTCTTTATAATCTTCTTTTTCACTTTTTACAAATAATTGATAATCAAAATAATTTATTTGTTCTTTAGTAGAATTATCTAAAATTATTTTAGCAAACTTAGTTGCATCTTCTTTTTTAGGTTTCTCACTAACAGTAACAATAACATTAATTATTTTACCATTTTCATTAATCTCAGCATTAACAACCTTTTCTTCTTTAATCTTTTCTGCAATTAAATTTAAACTATCTTTTGTGTAATTAACATCGTTGATTCCATCTAACCTATTTCCATAAATTGGTGTACCTGTATTTGGAAATAATAGTTTGTATAAAAGAAATCCTACGATAATTACAACAACAAAAATACCAATTGCTATACAAGAATATTTATTATTTTTTAATGTTTTTTTAATATTCATAATCAATCACTCCTTATTTTATGTAATTATTATACATTATTATTTTATAATAATCAATTTACATCCTTTGACAGTAAATCAATTAACATATCATTAACTATTTTAGGATTAGCACTACCTTTTGTTTCTTTCATAATCATTCCCATAAGAAATTTTAAAGCATTTTGTTTTCCTGATTTATAATCATTTACGGATGTTTCATTTTCTTTTAATACTTTTTTTATAATTTCTTCTAGTTTACTTGTATCAGACATTAATGATATATTTTTTTCTTTTAATATTTCTTCCACACTTAAATTACTTGTTAATACTTCTTCTAGTATATCTTTAAATATTTTTGAAGATATAACATTTTTACTTAACATATTTACAATATTTACAAAGTTTTTATCCAAATTAGTATCATAAATAGACATATTATTTTTATTTAAATAACTTGTTATATCGCCAAGTAATATATTACTAGCTATTTTAAAATCAATATCAAAATCTATATATTTATTTAAATAATCAGATAAAGATTTATTAGCAATTAGTTTTTCTATATTAATATCACTTATATTTTTACTTTTATAAATATTTCTTCTTTCATTAGGTAAAAGTTTTATACTTTCTTTAACTTCATTTATATAAGAATCTTCTAAATATAAATATGGAATATCAGGTTCAGGAAAATATCTATAATCGTTTCCAACTTCTTTCTTACGCATAAGAATTGTTGAAGATGTTTTAGCATCAAATCTTCTTGTTTCTTCTTCAATTTTTACACCTTTTTCAAGAAGTTCTATTTGACGCTTTATTTCATAATCAATTGCTGTTTTAACATTTGAAATTGAGCCAATATTTTTAACTTCACATTTTGTTCCAAGTGTATTATCTTTGCTAATAGATACATTAACATCTGCTCTCATTGAACCTTCTTCTATTTTACAATCACTAACCCCTAAATAAAACAAAGTTTCTTTTAAAGCCTCAAGATACTTAACAGCTTCATCACCATTTGAAATACAAGGTTTTGTTACTATTTCAATTAATGGAACACCCGCTCTATTATAATTTAAAAGCGTTTTATTATTTATATGAATACTTTTACAAGTATCTTCTTCCATATGTATTCTTTCTATTTCTATTTTTTTAACACCATCATTTGTATTTATTAAAACATAACCATCATAACCAATCGGAGTTTTATTTTGTGTTATTTGATAACCTTTTGGTAAATCAGGATAATAATAATTTTTACGATCAAAATGCATTTTTTTATTAATTAAACAATTTAAGGCTAAAGATGCCTTTAATGCTTTTTCAACCACTTCACTATTAACTGTAGGTAAAACACCAGGATATGCTAAATCTATTTCATTTATATTAACATTAACACATTCATCGTAACTATTTTTACTAGGACTAAATATCTTAGTATTTGTCTTAAGTTCAACATGAACTTCAATTCCTATCGTAGGTACATAACTATTTTTCATAAAAACCTCCTGGAATTAAATTTAAATCTAATTCTTTTTCAATATAACTAGCTAATTTATATATTGTTTTTTCATCATATTTATTACCAATTATTTGAAGTCCAATTGGTAAATTATTAACAGAAAAACCAATTGGCATACTAAGTGCAGGATTACCTGTCATATTAACAGGATTAGTTAAAATATCATCATAGAAACTCTTTAAAGCATCATTATTATTACTATTTAAATCATAAGCATATGATGTTGTTGTAGGTCCTATTATAAGATCATATGAAGAAAATATATTTTTAAAAGAATTATCAATACTTTTTCTTATTTTTAAAGCTTTTTCATAATACTTTCTAGCATTAACACCACTTAATAAATAAGATCCTACCATTATTCTTCTTTTAACTTCTTCCCCAAAACCTTCACTTCTTGTTTTTGTATATACTTCTTCCATACAAGTAGCATTTAAACTTGAATAACCATATTTTATACCATCAAATCTAGCTAAATTACTACTTAATTCTCCAAGTGCTATTATTTGATATAAACTAACTGAATTTTCTAAATAAGGAAGATCTACAATATCAATAGTTACACCACTTTTTTTTAACATAGAACACACTTCATTAAATTTATTTAATATTTCTTCATTAATTATATCTGATAGATAAAATTTAGGAATAGCTATTTTTAAATCTTTTATATCTTCTCCAATTAAAGATGTAAAATCTTCATAAGTATCAAAACTTGTTAAATCACGATTATCTTTTCCACTAATAGCATTTAATAAAAGAGCATTTTCATATACATTTCTTGTCATTGGTCCAATTTGATCAAGTGAAGATGAAAAAGCAATTAAGCCATATCTTGATACCCTTCCATATGTTGGTTTTAAACCTACTATTCCACACATAGAAGAAGGTTGTCTTATACTTCCACCTGTATCAGTGCCTAAAGCAAATGGCGTAAGTCTTGCACTAACACAAGCTGCTGCGCCACCACTTGAACCACCTGGAATACATGTCTTATCCCATGGATTTAAAACATTTCCAAAATAACTTGTCCTGTTAGTAGAACCACATGCAAACTCATCCATATTAAGCTTTCCAATAATAATCATACCTTTTTCTTTAAGCTTAGATATTACAAAAGCATCATATATTGGAACAAAATTTTCTAACATTTTAGAAGCACAAGTTGTTCTTATATTCTTAGTACAAATATTATCTTTAATGGCTATAGGAAGACCAAATAAAAGATTATCAACTTCTTTATTTTCAAGTTCTTTAGCACATTTTAAAGCTTCTTCTTTATTTAATGTAATAAAACAATTTAAATCATTATTTTTTTCAATACGATCAATTGCTTCATTAACTAAATCAATAGGTAATATTTTCTTTTCTTTTAATAATTTATTTATATCTGTTATACCTAAATCTAAATAATTATTCATCAAAAACACCCCTTACTTCGATATAATCTTCATATACATCTGGTGCATTAGCTAAAACAGGTTTTTTATCTATTTCATATACATAAGATTTATCCCTTAAACTACAAGGATTATCACAAGGACTAATTAATAATTCATCTGTATTTTCATTAACTAAAAGTATTTTTTCTATTTCATCAAATAAATCCTTTAAATCTTTTCTATACTTTTCTATCTCTTCATCACTAAGTTCTAATCTTGCAAGTTTAGCAACATGTAAAACTTCTTCCTTACTTAACTTATCCATAATTTCCTTCTTTCTAATTACTAAATAATTAAACTCTTAAATATTATACCAAAAAATATACACTTTTTCCATATTTTTATCAAAAATAAAAGAACTATGACTAATCATAATTCTAAAATCAAGACACAGTTAAATTAACAAGATCCTCTATAACCCAAGTGTATATGGTGAACTTGAAGTTCCATTTCCTCCGGCGATTTGTACGGAAGATATTAGATATAGGACTGGCCGAACAGCAAACTGGTCGATGATGACATTGCCGCTGCCGACACGACCGTCCGAAAGGACACTGACCCCATTGAACCTGTCGCTGGCTTCCTGAGGCAATAACCATTCATCTTTTTTAATATTATATAACCAGTTTGTTGTATTACATGCTCTTATATCATTTGATGATGAGTTAGAATCATCCCATATTTTTTTAT
>ERZ773192.524-NODE-524-length-46291-cov-4.012955_pt1 | contig 46291 bp, 36 predicted proteins | sample MGYA00581010_ERZ773192 | MGnify/ENA primary metagenome ERZ773192 (study PRJEB29015, sample SAMEA2737741) | human gut metagenome | biome: human gut; feature: human-associated habitat; material: faeces | place: China | collected 2012 ...
ATAAAGATAATAGCGGCACAGTAAACGATTACTATTTTGTATGTAATTGGCGAGGCGACGTAATTCAAATCTACAACGCATCGGGCACATTGGTCGGAAGCTATAGCTACGACGCATGGGGCAGAGTAACCGAAAATGCCACATCAGCCGATACGGAGAATATAACCGAGACCAATCCGATCCGCTATCGTGGTTATTACTACGATACAGAAACGAGACTCTACTATCTCAAGAGCAGATACTATGACCCGGCGGTAAAGAGATTCTTAAATGAAGATGGCCATTTAAGTGATGATTATATTATAGGATACAATTTGTTCACTTATTGCTACAATAATCCTGTAAATATGGTCGATGATGATGGTGATATTCCAAGATGGATGATTGTTGGAATAGTACACATGGCTATATCTGGAACTAGATGTTGGAGTTGGTATTATAGGGCTAAGACAATGATAGCTTCTGTTGGTAATGCCTATTTGTCATATAAAGGATATAGTTTATCTCGTGCATTATTTAATCATGGAATGTGGGGTCATGGAAGAAGATTGTCAAAATCAACCAATAATTTAATTGTGGATCGCCTAAAAAGATCAAGCATAATGAAAAATGCAATCTCAAATATTATAAAAAAAGCAAATGGGAACAGAATTAATACAAGAGGAAGTGTTGAATTTACAGCAAAAGATAAAATCAATGCAGACTTGTATTATTCATTGCAACATGTTAACTTTTCAATTAAAGGCATAAAAAAAAGAGGCGTATGGTATTTAACAATTTCAGTACATGACACATATGATTTTGATAATATACGTTCTTTCTCTAAGTTTTCATTTGGAAATGCAGCGAACGATCTTGGATGGGCGATGCAAAGAGTAGGCATGATGACACCATATAGAATTTCTGTAACTTATAATATTAAATGGTGATAAATATGAAAAAAGTTTTATCTTTAATTGTAACAATATCAAGTTTATTATGTATTGCTGGTTGCAATAACTTTAAAACAGTTGAGCAATCTCAGGCTGATTTTGATAAGATAGAAAGTCAATTGGAAAGCATTACAAAAAAGAGAAATTTAGATTTAGTAGACGGTACTTTAAAGCCTTTTGAAAATCAGTATTGCCAAAAAGAAATACATATATCAGTAAGTAAAAACAGTAAAATAATTATTTTACTTCAAAATTCTGAATATAACTTTTCAAAAGGAATAGAAAGTTTTTCATTAGAATATTGTGTTGACGGCAATGATGAATTTGATATAGATTTCTTTTGCGAATTGGCGAACACGTTATCAAAAAAATCAATTTCAGTGAAAGTTTGCAATGATTTTATTACATCCTTGGAAGATAAATATTCGGCAGAAAAATACGGATATACAAGAGCAAATAATATATTGGTCTACAAATATTATCCGTTAAATTTTTTTGAAGATTGGGTTCTTTTTTATACTGAAGACATTCAAAAAGAAAGAATTCTTTCATTTAGTGGAGTTATGAAAGATTTGACTTAAATCTAATGAATTTGGAAATATTCATGTAAATTGATTGCTTTAATTAATCTGCTTGAAAAGCTTGTTTGTCAAAATTATGTGTTGATATTAATTGATACCTATGTTTTTGCGATGCCAACGCGGACATAGTATCATAAAGCCGTGCACGGTTGCTGAAATTACGACTCCTTTCCAAACGTAACCGCAACCGTGTACGGCAAACCAAATTTTCATATCAAATATATCTGCATGACAAATCTTAATTTAATAGTAATGTTTTTACCTATATTTTTGCAGGTTTAAGCAGTTTTACCGCAAAGAATTTAAGTGGAAGACAAACTATTTCACGATTGAAATTAAACTTTATTAAACCGACGTGTATGCAACAAGTATAAAAGATCGATTCTCGAGTTAGATTATCGGTCTTTTTTTATTGCCTAAATTTATTACATAGCCGTTACTTGAAAGAGTAGCGGCAATTTTTATGAAAGGAGCGTTAGGAATGTTTATTCTGTCAGGGCTTTAGCAATGTTATGTTAAAATCTAAGAGGGAGGTGATTCTATCGAAAAAGAAAGTGTAACAGAAATACCATTGTCACAGATTCGTGACTTTCCCGATCATCCCTATCAGGTTAAAGATGATTAGTGTATGAACGACCTTGTTTCAAGTATTAAGGAACGTGGTCTTATTCAACCTATCATTGTACGACCGATTGAAGATTATCTCTATGAAATGGTGTCCGGTCACAGGCGCAAGCGAGCTTTTGAACTTGCAGGATTAAAGTCAATTCCTGCTAAAGTTGTGGAGCTTACAAGAGATGAAGCAATTTTAGTTATGGTTGACTCAAATTTACAGAGAGAGGTAATTTTGCCAAGTGAAAAAGCGAAAGCATATAAGATGAGGCTTGATGCTATGAAAAGACAGGGACGGCGTTCGGATCTAACTTCCAACCCGGTGGGTGGGAAGTTAAAAGGAATGAAATCAGCTGGTATTATCGGTGAACAATCCGGTGATAGTCAAACACAAGTTCGCCGATATATTCGCCTGACTGAGTTGATCCCCGAAATGCTTGATCTTGTTGATGAAGGGAAAGTTGCAATGAGACCTGCTGTTGAAATTTCATACCTTCCGAAAGAATCTCAGGAGCAGTTGGTTAAGGCAATGGAGTTTTCGGACGCCACACCGTCACATTATCAGGCAATAAGAATGAAGAACTATTATCGTGACGGTAAATTAACAGAAGAAGTTATAGATACAATAATGGATGAGGCAAAGCCCAATCAAAAGGAAAAATCACCGTTTAGAGATACAGTGAAATACTTAACTCGTTTGAAAACGGTATTTCAAGTCAGATTACGATAATAAACAGAAAACTTAAACACAATGAATTAAAAGAAATTGCATTGCTGGAAAAAGCCAATGACAATAAGGATAAATACCGTAAGGAAATCAATGATATGCTCACAATGTTGGCAAACGGAGCAAATGCAATCGTGCAGGATAAATATGTAACGCTGACCATTCAGAAGAAAAGTATAAGTGAAGCGAGAAGTCATTTTAACCGTGTGGGTGCAGACCTGATTGCACATTTTTCAAGACTCGGTTCAAAATGCACCGAACTTGATTTAACAGAAAGACTTCGTATTATACACGATTTTTGCAGACCCGAAGAAGCTGCAGATTATCATTTGGATTTAAGGGATACTATGAGAAAAGGTCAGAGCTTTAAGGACTACATTTCACCGGACGGGTTTGAGTTTAAATCCGATTATTTTAAAATCGGCAACAGATTCAGCAGAGTTCTTTTTATCCGTGACTATCCGTCGTTTGTAAAGGACAGAGTAGTGTGGGATCTTACCGATACAAGCAAAAATATGATATTCAATTATGATATCGTACCTGTTTCGATCGAAGAAGCCCAAAAGTTTGGAGAAAAACAGGCGTTAGGAGTAGAGACCAATATAGCGAATTATCAAAGAAAACAAAATTCAAACAACAATTACACTTCAGTTATTCCCTATGATATGGAACAGCAGAGAAAGGAAGTGAGAGAGTTTCTTGATGACCTGACAACTCGTGATCAAAAGATGTTCAAGGTCATAATCACCGTTATGCACACAGCCGATACACTTGAACAGCTTAACAGCGATACAGAAGCAATACAGGCAATGGGCAGAAATCATATGTGTCAAATAGGTGTCTTAAAATATCAACAGCTTGAGGGATTTAATGCTACACTTCCAATAGGAATAAATAAAATTGAAGCAAGGCGTACTCTTACAACAGAGAGCCTTGCTGTTTTTATGCCGTTTAAAGTTCAGGAAATCCAACATGACGGAGGCGTATTTCAGGGCGTCAATGTTATATCGAAAAATATGATTATTGTAAACCGAAAGTTTCTGCTCAACGATAATTGCTTTATTCTCGGTGTATCCGGTTCGGGCAAATCATTTACCGCAAAGGAAGAAATGGTAAATCTTCTTCTTTCAACCGATGCAGATGTTATGATAATCGACCCGGAACGTGAATACTCCGCTCTTGTTGAAGCAATGGACGGACAGGTCATTGAGCTTTCTGCAAAAAGTAAAAATCATATCAACTGCCTTGATATAAACAAAGAATATGCCGACGGAGCAAGTCCCATTGCATTTAAAGCCGAATTTGTATTATCGTTGTTTGAACAGGTTATCGGCAAAGGCGGAGTTAATGCAATTCAGAAATCCATTGTTGACCGTTGTCTTGCAAATGTATATAAAAACTATATCAAAAGGGGATATACGGGTAAGGTTCCGACACTTGTTGATTTATGTAACGATCTTAAACAACAACCTGAAGTGGAGGCACTTGAACTCGCGACCGCAATGGAACTGTTCGCATCGGGTTCACACAGTACTTTCGCACAGAAAACAAATGTTAATGTTGAGAACAGACTTATATGCTACGACATACTTGAACTCGGCAGCCAGCTTATGCCTCTCGGTATGCTTGTTGTTCTTGACAGTCTTCTTAACCGTATAACCAAGAATCGTGCGGAAGGTAGAGAAACATACATTTTCATTGATGAGATTTATCTTCTCTTTCAACACGAATACTCGGCAAATTTCCTTTTTACACTTTGGAAACGAGTTCGTAAATACGGTGCATACTGCACGGGTATTACTCAAAACGTTGATGATCTTTTGCAAAGCCATACGGCACGAACAATGCTTGCAAACTCTGAGTTCATTATAATGCTCAATCAGGGCGGTACTGATAGAGAAGACCTTGCTAATCTTTTGCAGATTAGTGAAACTCAGATGACACATATTACAAATGTTGAAGTCGGTCACGGTCTTGTTAAAGTCGGTTCGGCACTGGTTCCTTTTGAAAGAAAATTTCCAAAAGATACAGAACTGTATAAGCTTATGTCAACTAAAGTCGGTGAACAGTAATGGAGAAAAAGATAAAAACTCGTGAAGTTATAAATAACATTAAAGTTCACAATGCGGCGTTTAATTTCGGTGACAGAATGAAAAATATCGGCATAAAAACAAAAGAAAAGATATCCGAAAACATTGAACCGAATGACAATACACCACCTGAACAGTATGCGGCTGATAAAGTGTCGGAGAAAATGAGAGCAGCTGCCGAAACTGTTGCGGTTGATTCAGAAAAAGTCAGTCGTAAAGTCGCCGGTGAAACCAAGACCAAGATTAAAGAAAAACGCGCAGAGAAAAAGGAAGCCGTTAAAAATCAGATTGATGATAGAGAGATAAATAAGCCTGATATGACGGACAACAAAAGTGATGATAAGTTACAAAACAAAGATAAAGCGAACAACAAACATGAAAATTATAAAAACAATCAAAAACAGAAAAATGACATTAAAACAAAATCGGATAATGGACAAATAAAAGTCAATAATGATAAACCGACGATTAAAGAAAAGATGTCGGCTTTGCCAAAAACTAAACCACAGTCTGATCCTATTCTTGACGAAAAGAAAAAAACTCGTCAAAGAAAGTTATCTCCGCCGAAAATCAAGGAAAAAGGTACTATAAAAAAGATAGGATCGGAAAGTCAAAAGATTAAAACAGTAAGTAATGAAGCCAATAAGATCAAACAAACGAAAAAGAGCTTTGATAATACCTCAAAAAGCATCAAGACAGCTGAGAAATCTGTCAAGGCTACGAAAAACACAGCAAGTAAAACGGTTGAAAGCGCAAAGAAAACAAAACAGGCGGCAAAAATCGCCGTAAAGGTTGCCGATAAAACTGTTAAAACCACGGTCAGGATAGGTAAAGCAACAGGAAAAGCTATTTCTTCGGGCGTAAAAAGTATAGGAGCGATTATTGCGGCAGGAGGTATACCTGCTGTTGTTGTAATTATAATTATATGTTTGATCGGAGCAATCGGCGGAACTTGTTTTGGAATTTTTCTTGCCAACGATGAAACGACAGGTACCGAAAAAACTATGTCACAGGCTATATCCGAACTTACATCGGAGCATTATGCAAATATTACCGCTATGAAAGCTTCATATTCCTATGATTTGCTCGAAGTGAAAGGAGACACTTCAATCAAGTGGAAAGATATTTTAGCAATCTATGCTATAAAAATAACCTCAGGCGAAGATCCGCTTGAGGTTGTTACACTTAATGAAGTTAAAATAAATTTGCTTCGTGAAATAATGAAAGAAATGAATAAAATATCCGGCGTTGTTACTCCTAAATTGGCTGCTGAAATAAAGGTCACAACCGATGACAATGGCAACTCGGTTAAGCAGACGGTTTATGTCACAAAGAAAGTTCTGAACATTTCTATTATTCATTTAGATGCGAAGCAGATGGCGTTAAAATACAAATTCAATGATGAACAAAATAAAATGTTAGATGAACTTATGGGCGAAGAATATGATGATTTATGGAATAAACTGATAGGGGACAGTGTGAAAAGCTATCCAAGCGGCGGTTCCTTTGTAGGAACAGGAATATTCGCTTGGCCGCTCACCGTTGACGGAACTATTACATCATATTTCGGAACAAGATCTGATCCGATAACGGGCGAAATTTCTACGCATGGAGGAACGGATATTGCCGCACCACAGGGCACCCCGATTCTTGCTGCTGCCGACGGTACAGTTGTAGCGGCAACATGGCACAACGGTTATGGCTACTATGTAAAGATAAAGCACAACAACACATATTCAACGCTTTACGGACATTGTTCGGAACTCCATGTTTCGACAGGACAAAAAGTAAAACAAGGTCAGTTAATTGCAAAAGTCGGCTCAACAGGATATTCTACCGGTCCGCACTTACATTATGAAGTTATTCAAAATGGGGTTAGGGTTGATGCGTTAAGATATTATAAATAAGATACAATTGAAATATATTTCACTATTATAAAAAACAGGGTGCGTAAGAATAACTACGCATCCTGTTTGTATATTAGCAATTCTAAAGATTACAAGTAACTGAATTTATTTATGAGGCTTGTAATTTTTTAAAAACATACTTATTTTTGTTTAGAAAGGGCAAGTTTTTTTATTTGATACCGAATCTTTTCTAATGAAATAAATAATCCCTCAAAAATAATGGTTAATCCTATAGAAAAACTAATTGCTTTACGATAATATGTAAAGATCAATATTGTTAACAAGTAAACAAATAAAATTATAATCGCAATTTTGCGATATTTTTTTCGATCTGTTTTATCAATTTTTTTTGTATCATTATCAATTGGGGCAAATATAAGTATTATTATAAATGATAAAGACAATAAAGCATAAAAAATTGAATTAAAACGATTATCGCTTAGTATAGTAATTAAAAATGTAGAAATAAAAATCATTATTGAAGAGATTAAAAAACATTTTATTTCACTTGATGCATGAAATCCCCCGGTAAACATTCTTAATAATGAAAAGAAAAAGTAAAAAATTATACTTTCAAGAATGCAATGAAAAATAAGCCCGCATGATAAACAAATAAAAGCATATATCACATATGAGAAAATTAAGAAAAATGAATATGATAGTAAGTCAATGTCATCCTTATTTATAACTTTGTAATTGTAAAGTTTTAATGCTAATACATGCGACAAATTATTAATCATCTCTTATACTTTTTAATGTTGTCAGGCTCTTTAGGCTGATAATTCCATATACTTGATGCGGAATTTGCAGCCAAAACCAAATTAAAGTTTGCAAATGATAAAATTGCTGCCAATAAACCATAGAATGCTTTTTTCATAATTTACACCTCCTTTTTATTTAATTTAAAACAATTTTATAGATAAATCAAGTTCATTTAAAAAAGTACTTATTTTTTTGAAAAAAATGCATAAAATGCAAAATGGATTTATAAAAACAAAAAAAGTTTACTTATTACAAATTTAATTGTTAACATAAATTCTATTTTGTTCATTTTTACCATTTTCAATGTTATTATTCTTATGGTGATTTATATGAGTAATAATCAAAAGGCAATAATAGGATCGAGAATAATGCAAAGAAGAAAAGAAATGCATATTAAACAATCTGAGATTGCTGAAATGTTGAATGTTTCGGAAAATCAGATTTCAAATATTGAAAACGGTAAAAGTTTTCCTAGATTACAGAATTTTTTAAAGCTTTGCGAAATCCTTGATTGTAATGCGGATTATTTCTTGTCAGGAACTATTAAAAAATCTGTGGATCAAAACATAATAGATATGGTTGCTTCTTTGTCGTTAGAAGAACAAAAAGTAATTTGGAAGCTGATTGACTGTTATATCCATAGAAATGACAATAATAAAATTTGACAAAATATATTATAAATGATAAACTTGACCAAACCATTGTTGATTTGGTCAAGTTTTTTAAAAAGGTAAGCGACTGTATTTATGAATATTCTTATTTGCGATGATGAGGTACGATATATCGAGGACATTGAGATCAATGTAAAAAACTATTTTAACGAGAAAGGCCAAAAAGTATGCTTTGAATGCTTTACGGACGGGGAGAAGGCACTTAATGATAATCTCGGTCAATACGACATAGCGTTTTTGGATATTGAAATCGGTGAAGTAAAAGGAACGAAAATTGCCGAAATGATTAAGGCTAAGAATTCTCATACTGTGATTTTCTTTATCACAGCATATAATAATTATCTTGACGAGGCAATGGATTTAAACGCATTCAGGTTTTTGTCAAAGCCCTTGGATATCAAAAGATTGTTTGCTGGTCTTGAAAAAGCATTGGAGCTTATTGACAATACGGTCATCAGCTTTATGATTAAAGACAGCAGCACGGTGTATAAAATTTCCGCATCCGATATTATTTATGTTGAAATACTCGGCCGCTACACAAAGGTCGTCACAACGGACGGAAAGTATATGTCTAACAATTCAATGAACTATTGGCAGGAGAAACTGACAGCGACATATTTTTATCTTGTACATAAGAGCTTCATCGTCAACACGAATTATATTACAAAATATAACAGTGACCAAATTGTTTTAAATAACAAGATTGATATCCCCATAGCCTACAGGAAACGAGCGCCGTTCAGACAGTATTTCTTAAGAAAGATTGAGGATCGTTGAGCATGGCTAATGTGTGGGTTAACAGTATTACTTTTTTTGCCGAATTTTTGATTTCTCTTACAATTCTTTTGAACGGATATTCGGTCAGGAAAAGTATTTTAAGAACATTTCTGATAGGATTTACAGGCTATACGGTTGCTTTTGCGGTTTATTTTTGGGGAACAAATATTTATTTGAATCTGCTTGCAACGCTGGTTGTGAATTTATTGTTTTCATACTTCGGCTTTAACACGAATTGGCGTGAATCAATAGTTAACACCGTTTTGATAACGGCATTGATGGCGATTTCGGAGTTCATTTGTTTAAGCATTGCTTCGAGCGTTTTGGATGTAAAAGTCCTGAATTCCGATTTGCATTATTTCATTCTCTTTTCGGTCGCAAGCAAGATAATATACCTGTTCTTGGGAATTATTTTGATTTATTTCATCAAAAAGTTGAGGAACAAGAAGAACAGGCAAAATTCCGATTCGCCGATTTATCTTTTTATTTATCCGATAAGCTCGATTTTTTCAATCTTTGTTTATTGGATGATTTTGGATAAAAGTATTATCTCGGACACAACAAAAATTTATATTTCAATAAGCGTTGTGCTTATATTCTTTTCCGTTATTATTACTTACGCTTTTTATGCTTACACGGCAACAAGAAATCTTGAAATAAACAGATTGAAATCGGAGCTTGATAAGGTGAAAATTGAAGATGAGTATTATAAGCTTCTCGATTTTCAGTCGGAAAATATTAAGCAAATGGCACATGATGAAAAGAATCATCTTTTGGCGATAAAGGGAATGTCGGACAGTGACCGTATCAATGAATATATTGATCAGATTTATTCTGATTTGCAAAAATATACGCCCAAAGGGTTGACCGATAATAAGCAGCTTGATTTCATTTTGAACAAGTATTCCGTGCAATGTGACGCCGAAAAAATCTTGTTCACAACGAATATCCGAACTGCAAACCTTGCCTTTATGAAAGATACGGACTTGATTTCGCTCCTATCAAATTTATTGGATAATGCGGTTGAAGCGGCATCACGTTCAACCGAAAAGCGAATTGATTTGTCGATAAATACGGCAATGGGCATGACGGTTTTGACCTGTATAAATTCATGTGATCTTTTACCCGAAAGTAAGAACATGACATTAAAAACGACAAAGGCGGATAAGGAATCGCATGGACTCGGAACAAAGATAATCAAACGAACGTCAAAGAAATATAAGGGCGAATATACCTGGCGATATGATGAAAAGCAAAAGGAATTTGTTACGGTAATAGCATTTCCAAATAAAGAATAAAGAACAGGATTCGGCGTCCTGTTCTTTTTTTATGCGTTTTTGTCGCAAAACAATGCAGTTTTGCACATTGTATTGACTGATTTAAATCAAAACAATATAATTAAATTGAGATATTCTCAAGGGAAATTTATTATAAACAGATTTGTCAAGAAAGGAAAGGTCTATGAAAAAAAGAAAAATTTGAGTTTAATCGTAACATTGATTTTGATGTGCACGATGTTTGTCCCGCCGCGTAGACGCAAGCATAGACAGCGGATTGGCAAAGAGCAAGCAGGATATTATTGATGCGGCGATAAAGGAAATAATCAATGCAAGAAATAATCTTGTCAGAAAAAATGCCGTCAGCGCGAGAGTTATCGGCACACCGACGCTCGGCTCAAACGCAGTTGTTGAGATTACCGTAAACGGTTCGCCCGAAGCAATCAGACTTATTGACGAAGAGAAAAACGCAGTAACGTTTGACAGAAGCTCGGCGTTGACGGTCAAGGACGGGAATAATGAAATTTGGCGAATCAAGCTTGCAGCTACATTGGAAAAGGCGGTCTACGGCATCTTCGTAAAATATAACGAAGATTATATCGACAGCGGCGTAACGCTGAGCGTGACTGCATCAAGCGGCCCTGATCTCGGTATTCACTCCGTAAGTATACCCGACATGTATCCATCGGGAACATATATTGACGGAAGAATATATGCAGGTGTGCATGACGTAATCATCAGAACAAGCAAGGATGTTTTGAAAATTCAGTTTATCGACCCCGACGGAAACACAAGAACCTTCAGCAAATATTCAATTTCGCCGACAGAGGACGGCGACGAGCTTGTATGGACAATACCGCTTAAATTTAATCTCGGCAAGATGAATTTGGGTATCAGAACATGAGCCGTGCGCACAACCTTCACACTCACAGGTGACTGTGTGACAGGCAGGGTACTGTTCTAAATTGATAAAAATGTGGAAAGCAATTTTTGGAGGATGGGAAAATAATAAAAGAATATAAAATAGTTATACTTTAACAACAATAAACACTGTATGAAAATAAGGCATATCACATTACTCTTATTATTCATACAGTGTTTTATTTATAAGTATTATAAAAGTCCTTTCTTTCGCTTAATGCTTAAGAAAGGACTTTTATGGTATATAGATGGCTATGCTACATAGCTGAATATCCGTAACTCCTTAATTTTGAAAAAGAATTCAAAATTAAGTAGATTACATAAATGTCAAACAGGTATTTTATATGGAAAGAGGCTAATTGCCAAGAGATAAATTCTAAATGGGTGGAGATTTCGGGAAGAGAGTTTTATTCTCTTTTAAAAGAGTCACCGAAAAAAAGATATTTTGAAAAGATTGACGAATGCGTCGAGGACGGAGCAGATGTTCTTGTTTTTGAAACCACTTATGAGAGATATAAAAAATGGCACAGAGAACATGAAAGAAAGTGCAGAAGCAAAAGGTTGGAGCTAAAATACAAAAAATCAATCATCTTTTTGAATGATTATTTTGTAAGCAGTGAAGGCTCTTTAAATGATTTTATTGCCGATATAGATGAGAATGTAGAGGATAAAGCTCTGGAAAATATAGAATGTTTTATTTTACAAGACGCGATTAAAAACTTGAACGATGAAGAGAAACTTGTACTTAATATTGTAAAAAAAGCTATGGAATAGAATAAGAGTGAAAGGGGGATATGTAAGGAACTCGGAATTGATAGGGGAAAATTTAGATATAAAAGAGAAAAAGTGTTTAAAAAAATAAAAAAATATTTTTCCCCAAAACAGGAATAAACGTGCAATGTATATAGTGTAAAGGTTAATTCCTTTTGTACTTTGAAAACTGAATACCAAATCTTCAGGTACATTAACTGTGCCGAGGTAATACCTCAAGCTGTGACATAGATACGCCAAGACCTTTTATTAAGAAGTGAGCGATAAATATTTATATGTCGAAAATTGGGCTGCTCCCAATGATAGCAATGACAAGCATAGTGATAATGACACTTCTGTTCGTGGCCGGCGACGAAATAGGCGGTGGTGAGATTCCAATGAGAGTATGAAGCTAATACTCGCTTGAAGATTTCCTTTTGTAGAGGACAGGAATAATGCTGCAAATTTAGGAACTTGTAAATCATTGTAAGTTCCTATTACATAAGGAGGAGTAAAACTATGGAAAAGAATATAAGAAGGGGAGATATTTTTGTTGCGGCTTTCAACGGAAACATTGGTTCTGTTCAATCAGGTTTGAGACCTGTTGTAGTTATTCAAAACAATATCGGGAATATGTTTAGTCCGACTGTTATAGTTGCTACTATTACGAGTAAAACAGAGAAAAAGAGGGAACTCCCGACGCATATAGTTGTAAATGCGGACGGCTTGATGCAAGAATCAATTGTTCAGCTCGAACAAATTACAACAATTGATAAGAAGCAGGTATTAGATTTCATAGGTACTATGCCTATATCTGTAATGGAACAGATTGATTTGGCGATAAAGGTTAGTTTAGATTTAGAATAAACGGAGGTAAAAACATGGAGACGATTATAAATACGATTATTTACACTTTAGGACAGGGGATTGCATTTAATATTATTCTGCCGTTGTGGTACATAATAATCAAACTTACCGGCAAATAATTTGTGATTTAAAACAGAGAGAAGGTTAGAAATGGAACAGGAAATAAAAAATCAAATCATTTATCTTGTGACGTTGGGATTGATTAGGCGGTTTTTCAGAGAAGGTAAAATTGATATAACGCTTGCTGAAAAACTTAACAGGAAGAATGCCGAAGAATTGGCGTGTGATTGTATCCCGATAGCATAAATCGCACATTGGATTTTTGTGAAACAAACTGATAGAATGTTGATGCAAACGGAGGTGAAACAATGGCAGAAAGAACCGTAAAGGTTATTGAACCGACAATAGGAAATTTAAATCAGAGTAAAATAATAAAGGCGGCGGCTTACTGCCGTGTAAGCACCAATTCCGAGGATCAAGTCAATTCTTTTTCGGCACAGCTTAAGTATTACACCGAATATATTTCGTCAAATCCACGAATGGAGCTTGTTGATATATATGCCGACGAGGGAATAACGGGCACATGTGTAAGCAAAAGAGATGAGTTTAAAAGAATGATGAGAGATTTCTCACGCTTTTGTTTCGTCCTCTGAGGTTTCTGAAAGTGACCGTGCTGCAAGTATAGGTTATGCCACACAAATACCGGCTTCAATATTTGATGATTTCGATTATGTCGCTCTTGGTCATCTCCATATGCCACAGAATATAACCGAGACAGTTCGGTATGCAGGATCTCCAATGCCATATTCTTTTGGCAAGGAAGAAAAACATGAAAAAAGTGTAACCGTGATAGATACCGACTCAGTGGAACGGATCATCGTTCCGCTCAAACTTTTGCATGAACGCACAACGATTGAGGGCACCCTTGATGAGATTCTTCACCCTGATTGTGATGAGAAAATAGTTAATGGTTATGTTAGAGCTGTTTCTACAGATACATATTTGGGATTGGAAGCATTATCGGAGTTAAAAAAGACATATCCATGCTTGCTCGAGGCCAGTGGTAAAAGCTTTGAAAATGATGAGTCTTCAGTAACGCTTTCAATTGATCAACTTGATAATCTCGAAAAGGATCCTGTTGAGGTATTTAAATTTTACTATAATGATCAGATGAAATGTGAGCCAAGCGGACATCTTGTGGAGCTGTTTATAAGTGCTGTGAAATCTGCAGAGGAGGAAAATGTATGAAACCGTTATATCTTGAACTTCAGGCTTTTGGCCCTTATGTAGAAAAACAGACTGTGGATTTTCAAAAGCTTTCAGAAAAAGGAATATTTCTTATTAAAGGAAAAACTGGAAGCGGAAAAACTACTGTTTTTGACGCTATGACCTTTGCTCTTTATGGTGGAGGAAGCGGAGAAAATGAGAAAAGTAAAAATGGTAGAAACGACCTTGAAGAATGGCGATGCAGTCAGGCTGATGATAACATTGACACATATGTATCTTTTACCTTTTCTGTTTATGGCAGAAAATACAGATTCACAAGAAAGCTTGTGAAAAAAAGAGTGAAGTTTTCAGCAGAGTATGAAGCCGGTGAAATTGATGAAGAAGGAAATGTAATTCCGTTCTTTGAAAATCCAAAGAAAGATAGTCTAACGGAAAAAGCAGAGGAGCTTATTGGACTTAGCAAGGAACAGTTTAGACAGGTTGTTCTTCTTCCTCAAGGTCAGTTTGAAATTTTTTTAACTGCCTCTTCTAAAGATAAAGAGAAGATTTTACAGAACATATTTGAGTCAGAAAAATGGGAAAAATATGCTGAAAAATTTTTTGATGCGGCGCAAAGCAGAAAAGTTGTTCTTTCAGAACTGCGTGCTGAAATACAAAATTCACTCAATGAAGAAAATATTGAAACACTTGAGGAACTTGAAAAATTAATAAACCAACAGAAGAAAGAACTCGAGGTTGTAAATTCTAAGCAGGATGATTTTAAAGGGGAAGAAAAGCAGAAACAACTTGTGGAAGATATTTCCCTGTTTGAGCAGTTTAAATCCTTGCATGAGCTTGAAAGAGAAAGGAAAAAGCTTGTTGACCAAAAAGATGAGTTTGCTCAAAAGAAAGTTGATTTTGAAAAGGCTGAAAAAGCTGAAGTACTGCGATCACCTGTTGAAAAATACGAAAGATTTGAGACTGAGTGCTTAAAACGGGAAAAGTGTATTGCAGAGTATATGAAGGATATTCCAAATGCTGAAAAGAACTTTGAAAAAGCAAAAAATGAATATGAACTCCATAATAATAATTCTCCTGTTGAAATGCTGAGCCAAAAGTTAGGCGAATATGCCGCAAGAGAGACTGACTACAAATCAATAAAAGAATTTCGTGATAAATTAGATAAAGCAAATGAAAATTGCTCTTAGGCAGAAAAAGAATACGAAAAAGTTTTACTTGAATTAAACAATGCAAAAAAGAATGCTGAAGAGTTATTTAGCAATCTTTCAATATCAGAAAAAGTGGCAAAAGATTTTAGAGATGGGTATTTCTCCGGAATATACGGAGAGATAGCGAATGATCTCGCAGAAGGGGAAAAATGTCCTGTTTGCGGAAGCATCCATCATCCTGAGCTCGCTGTAAAAATTCCAAACAGTATTAGTAAAGAGCAGATGGAGAAAATGGAAAAACAGGCCGAAAGAGCAAGAAAAATATTTAATGAGGCAAACGATGAAAGGGAAATTTGTGAGAGATTAAGTGGTGAAAAAGAAAAAAATTGGAAGTGGCTAAAGGAGAAAAATCAACTGCGATAAGCCTTTTGAAAAATGTTGAAGAAAAGCTTATTGATGGAATCATTGATTATGACATGTTGATTCGCGAAGAGAAGAAGATCAGAAAAGAAATAGAAGATTTTTTAAAAAGGAGCAATGAGTTAAATGAAAAAGTAAAGTTAAATGAAACGAAATTTAATGAATTAAAAATCCAGATTAAATCAGCTGAAAAGGAAAAAGAAACAGCAAAAAAAGAGCTGATTCTTGCTAAAGAAACTCTTGATTCAGAACTTAAGGCTGCCGGATATCCTAATGCCAAAGCAGTAAAAGGTATGCTTATTTCATCGGAAAAACGAAAAAGGATGCAAACCGAAATAATTGAATATGACAAAGAATGTCGAGATATTGAAAACAAAATTCGGGAAAAAGTGGAGAGCTTAATAGGTAAGGCAGAGCCTGATAATAGCAAGTTCGAAGTCCGACAGAAAGAAATAAGTGATGAAAAAACGGCTTTTATTCAGAAAAGAACCCAGTTGAAAAGTAATATTGATCGCCTAAGTGATAAATTTGAGAAACTTTCTAAAAAGAATGAAAACTATAAAATGAACATTGTTCAGGCAGATGAGGATTTTGCATTTGCAAAAAAGCTACGTGGGGATACGGGAATAGGAATTCAACGTTATGTTCTTGCGATAATGTTTAATCAAGTTATTGCCGAAGCAAATCGTATGCTTGAGAAGGTGCACGGCGGAAGATATCGCCTTTTCAGAACTGATGATAAGGAATCTGGAAATAAACGCGGACTCGAGCTTAGGGTACATGATAATCGTAGCCCTCATCATAAAGAGGGACGATCTGTTGACATGCTTTCGGGAGGAGAAAAATTTCTTGTTTCACTTGCACTTTCAATTGGAATTTCAACTATTGCACAAAACTCAGGTATGCAGATTGAAGCGCTCTTTATAGATGAAGGGTTTGGTACCTTGGATGAAAGTTCAATTCAAGATGCAATGTGTGTTTTGGACAATGTAAGGAAAGGTAGTGGAATGATAGGAATTATCAGCCACGTTCCGTTGCTCGAAGCAAATATTCCTACTCATCTTTAAATAATTAAGAATGAAAGCGGAAGTAAAATTTCTGTTGTTTAACCGTGAACGGACTTTATAATCTGAACCAAAATGTTCAATTATGTACGATTATGAATGTTTTATATAGTTTGATTTTCGTCACGTAAAGACAAACAAAAAGATCGCACGATGTGCGGTCTTTTTGTTTCTGTCGGCACCTCTGCACAGTTCTCTCGCCTGCGACACCGTATTGCAGTAACGGAACGCGGCTGTTATCTGTCGCAGACAAAACAATCCGGTGAATTGTTTTGTCATAGCGATACAATGAGGCAACGGCAGTTGCCGACAACATATTCAAAGTCACAGGTTCGAGCTGCTTGCACCTCGCAGTCACCCTTTTGTTACTACGTGACATTTCTCCTGTTAGGGGAATCTCTGTTTGAGGCGCCAAAAAAAGATCGCACGATGTGCGGCCTTTTTTGTTTCTGTCGGCACCTCTGCACAGTTCTCTCACCTGCGACATCGCATCGCAGCAACGTAACGCGGCTGTTATCTGTCGCAGACAAAACAATCCGGTGAATTGTTTTGTCGTAGCGATAAATTATGGTGGCTTTAAAAATATGTTAAAATTTGTTCTGCATCATACGTGTTTTCAATTGTATAATCAGATAAATGCATAAAAACTCCTGTTTTTGACTCTAAAGTTATAATTCGACTATTTTGTTTTATTAGTTTAACTTCACTTTATACTTTATATTTGTTACTTCAGATTACTGTAAAAAATTAAAGGTAACAATCAACGAAATTAAAAACTTACTATTGCAAAAACAAGCCAAAAACATATACAAATTTGTGAACTAAGCCGTTTGATCCGACAATAGTATAATCTCGACCAAAATAAATCAGAAGATATTTTTCTCAATCTTTTCTTTTTTGTGACCTTATAACAAATGCCGTCGGCAACATTAACGCTTTCCTGCCAAAATCTGAATTGGCAGCTATTGCTTTATTATTGTCAGTTTCTTCTATAAGCTGTTCAATCATAAATCCATTTCTCACTAACTCATTAATATATGTACTAAGCATACGGTTGGAAAGAATGATCTCCTTATTGCCCATTTCTGCACAATACCACTTCTCATTAAAATATGAATTGCTGAAAATGAGCTGTCCGTTTTCGATTGACACACATTTGTGAATTGGGTGCGACCAGCTAAAAACAAATACGCCTCTATCTTTTAAATACGAGTTGATAAGCTTAAATGTAATATTTAAATCAGTACTCCAACCTATTCCGTAAACAGAATATACAACATCAAAATAATCTGTCGGCAAACAGCATTCTTTTTCCATAGGAGAGCAAATAAGATGGGGAGATAAGCCTTTGAATCTAAGATATTCGTTTGCTTTTGCGATTTGATTAGCTGAAATATCCAGTCCCCATAAATCGGTAGCTCCGTGTTTAGCTGCATATTCCAGCGAATGACCGTTGCCACAACCGATTTCAAGAACACTTTTGCCAGTCAAATCTCCGAGCAGGTTCAGCTTGTTTTCCGGCGGTAAAAAGCTGTTCCAACTCGGCAAGGCTGTTGTTCCTAAAATGCCATTTCCGATTGTATCCCAAAATTCAGTATTTGTTTTATGGACAATGTCAGAGTTTTTGTCAACGCTTTTGGATTCACCTAATATCTCGCCGCCGACAATATTCTTTTTCATTAAACTTACCTTTTTAATCAGTTTCATCATATTTTCCTCCGCTTTTTTCTTATAGTCAGCGTCGATAAGTTGCTCTCATGAAAACAACTCGTTGAGATTGATTTTCAGAATATCACAAATAGGTAACATCAAGGATATCTCCGGCATGGCGTTGCCGCATTTTCATTTGCTTACGGATTTATTACTGATACCAAGAAGCTCTGTAAACTCACGCTGAGTTAAACCTTATCGATTCCTCGTTTCAGCAATGAATCTTTAAATTTTAACTTGATTCATACCGACATAACCTTCTTTGAAAATATTATATAATAAAACCGTTAAGAGTCAACCCATTAATAGTAGAGTTTATAAAAATTTACTATTAAAGATAGCATAACAAATCAAATGTTTGGAAAAAACTTGAAAATTTTATAAAAACAGATATAATATAATTGAATAAAGAGGAAGGGACGTGATGCCTATGAAAAAAATAATCAAGGCAATATTGAACTTTCAAGTACTCAAATGTCAAAGACCTTTGTAGCCGGTTTTTCTGCCGTGTCTGGAAACATTGCCAATGCTATTTTATTCTGCAGGTGGGCTCTGCATAAGTGAGGCGCGTGAATAAGAAACAATAATAGGCTCACACAATGCGCACAAGTGTGATATTGAAGGCGTATAATAGTGGAATCCAACCACGATAAAAAATACAAGAGAGCAATCTATACTAACCTTTGCAGCATGTTAGAGCAAACAAAAGCCTAGTAAGAGCTAGCCGAGATGCCTATTCTTTGTGGTTCTTGCTTAACAAGGAGCTGTTATACAGCTCCTTGGTTTTTATACGCTATTGTGTTGTGTTTCACCGCTCACAACAACCGTACGCGGCTGTTATCTGTCGCAGACAAAACAATCCGGTGAATTGTTTTGGCGTTGCGATACAATGAGGCAACGGCAGTTGCCGACAACATATTTAAAGTCACAGGTTCGAGCTGCTTGCACCTCGCAGTCACCCTTTTGTCACTCCGTGACATTTCCCCTGTCAGTGGAATCGCTGTTTGAGGCGCCATAAAAGAAGGGTAATTTTGATACAATATCAAGGTTACTCTTCTTCGTTTATATTCAACACCCCTGGCTGCCGAAGCCCTTGATATATGGACATTTTTGACAACTTTCACACGATTAGTAACTTAAAGTCCTCGATAGTTATTTGTTCTATCGAGGACTTTATTCTTTATTGGATTATACATTGCAGTTGTAATCGTGCGTAAGAAGCGGTAATCGTGTGAAAGATGGGGTAATGGTTGTGGAAAACCAGCAATTCTGTAGAATGAAGTTTTTAGGTATAGATATTGTTTTATATTTGTGTAAAGAAATTTTTGACTAATTCTTTTTTTATTTAAAAATAATTTATTGCAACTGTTTATAGCTGATAAGATAATTGTTATTCAAAACATTTTGAGACATTCTTTTTAAGGTTGTGCGTGTTTGCAACCGTAAATTTTTATTGAATTGCTGAAAAAAACAGGAGTTTATTTATTTTTAAAATATTTTGTATTCTTGTTTTTAGTATATGTATTAATTATATAAATTATATATTTGCTGAAAATATATATTGACAAAATATGTTTGATAATGTATATTTTATTAGGAGAAATAGGAGGTTATATTTGTTGTTTTTTGAATAATTTGAATGGCAGAAAGATTTTGCATTGTTTTTTTGTAAATGCGGTAGAGCGTTTAACGAAAATGAGGTTGAATCATTTAATCCAATCGCAGATGCGATGATGCATTATGATGAAGTCGTAGCCTCTCCAAAACAAAAACGGTTATGTTGCCCAAAATGCAAATCAAATCATTTGCAGGCTATAGTGGAGACAGCAACCTCTGCAAGAACAATAGGAAATGGTTATTCTCCCGCAAAATGTTGTTTAGGTTCCTTGCTGTTTGGATCCGGGGGATGGCTTCTTGGGGCGTTGGGACAGCGGCAAAGAACAATAATTGAAACTCAAAATCGAAATTATTGGATTTGCAATGATTGCGGATATAAATTCAGAAACACAGAAGATTGGCACGAAGAAATAAAGAAAAAAGAGCAAGCTGTGAAAGTCAACCTTGTGTTAACAATCTTTTTTATTATCGTTGCTATGTTACTGTTTACAGGTGGTGAAGTATCCTCAGTTGTTGGCATTGTGTTCTTGATTATTGGAGCGGTAAATGCTATCACTTCTTTCCTAGGAAAAACAAGGATTCGAAATGAACTTCAACATCTTGATGATCTCGAAAGTTCCTCTATGGAGTAATTCAGTAAGCAAAAGATTTTCAAAAACAGTTGGGAAAACCCAGAAAACTGCGATTTGATAAACAAAGAATAAGGAGTATGACAAACATGGGCAGTTTATTTTAGGATATGCTAGGCAGCGACGGTCAAATGATCGATACAAATGTTGATATCGTTTTTGTGATCGATGCCACCGAAAGCATGCAGCCGTTAACTATAAGTTTACAAAAAATTTACATTTTGGAATAAGCTTTGGGTAATCAAGGAGAATTTTATATGAAGAAAAACAACAAACCGGTCAGGGAATACTATACTATCGACTTAGTACATATTTTTAAAACCCTTTGGCAGAGAATATGGCTGATTGTCTTGGCAGGCATAATTGCCGCAGGAATCGGATTTTCCGTGTCGGCATTTTTAATCAAGCCGGAGTATTCCTCATCAATAATGCTTTATGTCAACAACAGCTCGTTTTCGTTGGGCAACACGAGCTTCAGCATCAGCTCCTCCGAAATCACCGCCGCACAGAGCCTTGTTAAAACATACGGCGAGATTCTCAACAACCGCTCGACCCTTGAGCGTGTTATTGAAAAGGCCGATGTTCCGTATTCGTGTAAGCAGTTGAGCAAAAGAATTCAGTCCGGCCAGTCGAACAATACCGAAATCATGAGGGTTGACGTTACAACCAACGACCCTTACGAGGCCGCAAAGATTGCAAACTGTATCGCAGAGGTTCTTCCCGTAAGAATATCGGAGATTATTGACGGCGCCTCCATGGAGGTTGTCGATGCCGCAGTGCCGAACCTTGAAAAGGTTTCACCGAGCATAACTCAATATACCGCCATCGGTCTGATTTTGGGAGTGTTGCTTTCGGCATTGGCGATTGCCGTCGGAGCCTTGATGGATGACACTATCCACGACGAAGAGTACATCTTACAGACTTATGACTACCCGATTTTGGCGAAGGTTCCCGATCTTTTAGGCTCGGACAAGAAAAAGTACGGCTACTACAGCGCCAAAAAGAAAACCTCGAAGAATTCATAAGGACGGTATATAGACATGGGATTATTTAAAAATAATAAAACAAGCGCTGTTTTTACCGAAAAGGATTCAAGAAAGACTCTGCACAAGAACCTTGAATTTACAGCCATTGAACAGTATAAAATTCTCAGAACAAACCTTGATTTTACCCTGCCCGAGGACGTTAAGTGTCCGATTATCGGCGTAACAAGCTCGATGAGAGGAGAGGGAAAAAGCACGACCGCAGTCAATCTTTCATATGTTCTCGCCGAAAAGGGCGATCCGGTTATTCTTATTGACGGCGACCTGAGAATTCCTTCAATCGCAAAGAAAATGAACATCGAATCCACACCGGGTCTTACCGACCTTTTGATGGGTCACGGTGCTCATATGCCGGATTTCCGTTCGGCATTGCTGAAGAACTGGTACATATTGCCCTCGGGAGAAATTCCACCGAACCCGTCGGAGCTTCTCGGCTCTCGAAGAATGGAATTTATCCTCGACAGCCTTCGTGAAAGCTTCGATTATATCATCATTGATTTGCCGCCCGTCAACATCGTTTCGGACGCATTGTCGATAGCCTCACTTATCGACGGTATGGTAGTCGTCGTTCGTGAGGACTACACCGAAAAGAAGGAATTGGAGCGTTGCTTCAGACAGCTTCAGCTTTCTAACGTCAATGTTCTCGGCTGCATTTTGAACGAATCGAAGAACGACGGCGGATCTTACAAGAAATACAGAAAGCACAAGTATTATAAATACTACAAATACTATCAAGGTTCCTCGAAGAGTGATAGAAAATGATTGATTGGCATTCTCATGTTTTGCCCGGCATCGACGACGGAAGCGGCAGTATCGAAGAAAGCCTTGCGCTTTTGAAAATGCAGCGTGAACAGGGAGCGGATACCGTAATCGCAACTCCTCATTTTTTCGCCGACGATGAAACGGTTGATGAATTCTTAGCCCGCAGGCAGGAAAGTCTCGACAGTCTGCTTTCAGCGGCTCGGGACGAAATTCCCCGTATAATCTGCGGTGCCGAGGTCAAATATTATCCGGGTATCGGAAAATTGGAGTCGTTGAGCAAGCTCTGCATCGGTGAAAGCAATCTGATTTTGCTTGAAATGCCGATGGGTAAATGGACGGAATATACGGTTCGTGAATTGACCGAAATTGCCGTGACTCACAGGGTGAGGGTAATTCTGGCTCACATCGACAGATACTTAAAGCTTGAAAGCGATTCCGTGTGGGAACGTCTTTACGAAAGCGGAATCCTGATGCAGGTGAACGCATCCTTCTTCAATGAGCTTTTCACAAAGAAAAAGGCGACGGATATGCTCGCTCGGGGCGGCATTCATGCGATCGGCTCCGATTGTCACAACCTTCGCAACCGTCCGCCACGCTTGGGTAAGGCATATGAGCTAATTCGCAAAAAGCTCGGCGATGAGTTCGTTACACAGTTTAATGAGTATGGTTATTCATTACTCTTTGAATAAAAATTTATTTGAAAGGATTTTTATTATGAAAAAATTATCAACCTTTTTAACTGCAATTTTAATAGCGTCAATCCTTACGGTAGGCGTATTTGCCGCACCGTTCATCAAAAGCCCGGGTTCCGCATCCGCTCCCGAGCTCATTGAATACGAATCGGAATCTCCGGAGTGCAAGGCGAGACTGGTTATCACACCGTATTCTCACCGTGACGATCTGAACAACGACCTCGAGTCGATGATAGTAAAAGCGTATAACGAAATCCGTTCCGCAGGTGATCTCACCGAGTTGAACAAGGATCTGGCAACCGTCGCTCAGAGTAAGGGCATCGCAACCAGGAATTTGGCAGTCTGCGATTTGTTCGATCTTCACTATGAGAACTGCGCCCACCATGAGCCGCACGGCAGCTTCAGAATCAAGCTCAAGGACGACAACGCAAACAGATTTGTTGCGCTCCTGCACTATTACAACGGCGAGTGGGAGCTGATTGACAACGCAAAAATCAACGGCGAATATCTTGAATTTACCATCAAGGAGTTCTCTCCTTTTGCAATTGTTGTCGATAATTCCGATGTTGCCGACGATACGGGCACAGCGGAAAATCCCGCAACGGGTAACATCGAGGACGGAATCAAAATCGGCGTATTGGCAGGAGTAATGTGCGTTTCCCTGGTTGCCGGTGTTGTCCTTTGGAAGAAATCTAAGAAACAGGCCGCTTAAAAAGAGGAGTCTTTATGGGAAAAAAACGGAACGATAAAAGAAAGCTGATGCGTGGCTTAGCCGTCGCTCTTTTGGCAGTGTTTCTTTTAACAGGTGCTTTTTTGCTTTTGGAATTATGGGAAAAGCGTCAAAGCATTTTCCCCGAGCAAAAAACCGAGAATACCGTTTATGAATATAACGGTGTCGAGTATGTGAAAAACGAAGATGTTGAATCGTTTTTGATCCTCGGCCTTGATAAGTTTGAGGACGCAATTAATAACGATTCTTACAATAACGATCAGCGGGCGGACTTCTTGATGCTGTTGGTCTTTGACAACAGTGAGAAAAAGTTCACGGCGGTTCACCTTAACCGTGACACAATGGTTAATATGAACGTTTTGGGCGTTGCCGGTCAGAAGATTGGCACGGTCAACAAACAGCTCGCCTTGGCTCATACCTACGGCAACGGCAGGGATGTCAGCTGTCGCAACACCGCCGACGCTGTTTCCGAGCTTTTGAACGGCGTTAAGGTAAATCACTACCTTTCAATAACCATGGACGCCGTGCCGATTTTGAACGACCTTTTGGGCGGCGTTGAGGTCACCGTTTTGGACGATTTCAGCGGTATTGACGACACACTCATAAAGGGTGAAACGGTTACGCTTCACGGCGATCATGCGCTCACCTATGTGCGCGAACGTTACGGACTTGAGGACAGCTCAAACAGCACCCGTATGGTGCGTCAAAGACAGTATATGACCGCAGTTTACGATAAGGCTATGCTCGAAATCGAAAACGATGACAATTTTGTTATTGAAGCATCTTCAAAGCTTGCCGATTATATCGTGTCCGATCGCTCGGTCAATCAGCTTCAGGAAATTGCGAAAAAGCTGTCGCAGTATAAATTTACCGAAATCGAAACCCTTAAGGGCGAGTCGGTCGTCAAGGACGGCTTGATGGAGTTTCGCCCCGACGCCGATTCGATTGATAAGATTGTTTTTGAATTGTTTTACAAGAAGAAGTAAAAAGAACAGGAGGAGCGTATGGAAGGCAAGAACAGTTATATCATTTCCTCCGGCTCACAAAGCGAAAGCGCCGAGCCCGAAATTACAATATATGAAAATCCTGTCTATCTCGCAGTCAAAAGATGCTTTGATATTGTTTTTTCTTTGCTTTGTATAATTGTTTTTACAATTCCGATTCTGTTTGTAATGCTTTTGATCGTTATCGACAGTCCGGGAGCGGCTCCTATTTATACCCAATACAGAGTTGGCAAAAACGGCAGGGTATTCAAGTTTTATAAATTACGTTCAATGGTGCCCGAAGCGGATCAAATGTTGGATTCGTTGCTTGATCAAAATGAAATGGAAGGTCCGGCATTCAAGATTTCGAACGATCCCCGTATCACACGGGTCGGTCGGGTGATCAGAAGAACCTGTATTGACGAATTGCCTCAGCTTTGGAATATCCTAAAGGGTGATATGAGCTTCGTCGGCCCACGTCCGCCGCTTCCGAGGGAAGTTGAGCAGTACAACGATTTTCAGCGGAACCGCTTGAGCGTTGTGCCGGGGCTCACCTGTTATTGGCAAATTCAGCCAAACAGAAACAGCCTGACCTTTGATAAATGGCTCGAACTGGATTTAAAGTATATCGAAGAGAGAAACGTAAAAACCGATTTGATGATTATATTTAAAACCGTCGGTGCCGTCTTGAACATGGAGGGTGAGTAAATGCCTCAGCGCAAGGACGAAAAATTGCATATTGCCATGTTGGGTCACAAACGAATTCCGTCCAGAGAGGGCGGGGTCGAGATCGTTGTCGGCGAATTGGCTACCCGTATGGCTGCTATGGGTCACGATGTTACCTGCTTTAACAGGGGAGGACACCATGTCAGCGGAGTCGATTTTGACGAAAAGGCGATGACCGAATATAAGGGAGTAAAGCTAAAGCGTGTTTTTACGGTTGATGCAAAGGGATTGGCGGCTGTGACCTCGTCCTTTTTTGCCGCCGTGAAGGCCGCTTTTGGCAAATTCGACGTTGTTCATTTTCATGCCGAGGGTCCGTGCGCCATGCTTTGGATTCCGAAATTGTTCGGCAAAAGGTGCGTCGCAACCGTTCACGGCCTTGACCATCAACGTGCAAAATGGGGTAAATTCGCCTCGTTTTACATTTTTGCCGGTGAAAAATGTGCGGTAAAATTTGCCGATGAAATCATTGTCCTGAGCGAGAATACACAAAAGTATTTTGAGGACACATATTCAAGAAAAACCGTTTTTATACCCAACGGGGTGAGTAAAAACGCTTTGAAGCCGGCCGAGGAAATAACCGAAAGATTCGGCCTTGAAAAGGACGGCTACATCTTATATTTAGGCAGACTTGTTCCCGAAAAGGGAATACATTATCTGATTGAAGCCTTTAAAGAAATTGATACGGATAAGAAGCTTGTCATTGCGGGCGGCGCATCCGACAGCACGGAATATGCCGACGAGCTGAAAAAATCCGCCTGCGACAATATAATTTTCACCGATTTTGTAAAGGGCGGATTGCTGGAGGAGCTTTATTCGAACGCATATATCTATGTTTTGCCCTCCGATTTGGAGGGGATGCCGCTGAGCTTACTTGAAGCGATGAGCTACGGAAACTGTTGCGTCACCTCCGATATTCATGAATGTAAAAGTGTTATCGGAGAGTGCGGCGTTACCTTTAAAAAGGGCGATGTCGGCGACCTGAAAGAAAAGCTTCAACGGCTTTTGAACGATTCCGAGGCCGTTGAAAAATACAAATCCGTTTCGTCCGATTATGTCTGCAACAGGTTTAATTGGGACGAGGTTACTCGGAGAACGCTCGAGCTGTATTACGGTGAATAAATATGAAGGTTTTACTTGTTAATAAATTTTTGTACCCGAAGGGCGGCGCAGAAACCTATGTTTTCAAGCTCGGCGAAGCCTTGAAGGATAACGGCCATGAGGTTGAATATTTCGGACTGGAAAACGAAAAAAACATTGTCGGAAACAGTGCGAATGTTTATGCTCCCGATATGGATTTGACCGCAGGTATTTCCGAAAACCTTTTGGCACCGTTTAAGATTATTTATTCACGTCAGGCAAGGCGGCAGATAAAAAAGGTTTTGGAAAGCTTTAAGCCCGACGTTGTTCACCTTAACAATATTCAGTTTTATCTCACACCGAGCATTATTCTTGAAATTGAAAAATACAGAAAAACCGTCGGCAAAAAGGTAAAGATAATTTACACGGCGCATGACTATCAGCTTGTGTGTCCGAGCCACGGCTTGTTCGATTCAAATATAAATGTTTGCGAAAAATGCATGACGGGCAACTATATGAACTGCGTCAAATCAAGGTGTATGAAGAATTCACTGCCGAAGAGCATTTTGGCAACGGCGGACGCTTATTTTTGGAAGCTGAGCACGGCGTATTCCTATGTCGATACTATTATTTGTCCGTCGTATTTTTTGAAAAGCAAGCTTGATACACAGCCCCGTTTTAAAGAGAAAACGGTTGTGATTCATAATTTTATCGAAAAGCGGGAGATATGTTCCGCAAATAAGGGCGGCTATGTTTTGGAATTCGGTCATCTGTCTAAGGATAAAGGCACCTTGACCTTGCTTGAGGCCGCTCGGCAAATGCCCGAGGTTAAGTTCGTTTTCGCAGGCTTCGGCAAGGCGGTTGAAGAGATCGAAAAAGTGCCCAATGCCGAATACGTCGGCTTCAAAACGGGGGAGGAGCTGAACAGGCTCATTGCAAATGCGACCGTTACAGTTTGTCCCTCCGAATGGTATGAAAATTGTCCGTATTCCGTTATGGAGTCTCTGCTGCTTGGAACACCTGTTGTCGGTGCCGATATTGGCGGCATTCCCGAGCTTATTCGGCCGGGTGAAACGGGTGAGCTGTTTGAATCCGGCAACCGAACACTGCTTTCCGATAAGCTGTATTCCGTAATCCGAAATGCGGATTATTACACCGAAAATTGCAAATCTGTTGAATTTGAAACACCTAAGACATATTATCAAAAGCTATTTAAAATTTACGGAGAATGACATGAAGATTTACGAACTCGGCACAGGCTACACACCGATACCTGCCAAGGTTGCGGCGGCAACCGAAAGCGTGGTTGAGGAGCTGACGAAGGCCTTTTTGCAAATGAATATTGATGTCGAGGCAGTAGATATTTCCGCCGAGGACAGAGCACCGAACAGCTTGCCGATAACCGAGGTTAAGGTGCCGTCGGTTTTCTCTAAATCGGATGTCAGCTTAGGCGTTATACATAAGGTTAAAAGAGTGGTTTATTCCGTTGCACTTGCCTTAAAATTAAAGAAAATATTGAAGAATACCGATCAAAAAACGGTTTTTCATTTTCATAATCAGTACAATATCTTTTTCTTCTTAAAGCTTGTTAAAAAGGAGCTTCGGGACAGGGCGGTTATAGCGTACACCAATCACAACGGCGTATGGTCGTTGCCGTTTGAAGAAGCCGAAAGCACCTTGAAAGCACGCTATTTTCAGGAAATCGAGGGAATGAGGAACGCCGATTTAATCTTCGTTTTGAATCCTAAAATGAAAAAGAATATCGTCAAAAATCTTGGCATTGAAGAGAATAAGGTCGTTCAAATCAATAACGGTGTTAATACCGATATTTATACTCCGCTGAATAGTGAGCGAATTGACACGGTTAAAGAAAAGTTCGGCTTGAAAGATAAAAAGGTGATTTTACAGGTTGGCTCCGTCAATGAAAATAAAGGGCAGGGCAGAACCGTAAAAATAATTGCGCCTTTATTAAAGAAAAACAGCAATATCGTGTTTGTCTTCGCCGGAGATATTGTTTCGCCGGAATACTATCATGAAGTTTTAAACACAGCGAAGGAAGAAAATGTTGAAAAGCAGGTTGTTTATTTAGGCACATTCAGTCCCGGAGAGGAAATGAACGAGATCTACAATATTGCGGATACAACAATTTTTAATTCTTTGTACGAGGGCTTTGCTCTTGTGTGTATTGAGTCAATTTCCTCCGGAGTTCCGGTAGTGCTTTGTTCCGAGTCTTTATCATCCTTCGGCGACGGAAGCATATATGCCGTAAAGGACGATGCTGTTGCTCAAATTACACGCCTTTTGAATGACTCCGACTATCTGAAGGATCTTGAAGGATATGAAGCAGAAGGCGAGGGAAAATGCGGTCGACAATTTCACATGGTCAAAGGTCGCTCAGGATTACTATGATAATTTTAAAAGGTGAATTGAATGTCGAAAAAATTAAACGGCACGGTAATTGTAACATACCGCTGTAATGCAAAATGCACTATGTGCAACCGATATAAGGTCCCGTCGAAGCCCGAGGAAGAAATTTCAATTGAAACGATTAAAAAGCTTCCCGAAATGTATTTCACCAATATCACGGGCGGCGAACCTTTTATTCGTGACGATTTAAAAGATATTGTTCGTGAGCTTTTGAAAAAGAGCGACCGAATTGTAATATCCACAAACGGATTTTTCACCGACAGAATTGTGGAGCTTTGCAAGGAATTTCCGCAGGTCGGAATCAGGATTTCTATTGAGGGTCTTGAAAAGACGAACAATGAAATCCGAGGCCTTGACGACGGCTTTAACCGAGGCTACACAACCCTCAAAAAGCTCGTTGATATGGGCATGAAGGACGTTGGCTTCGGCATGACCGTTCAGGACAGAAACGCCGCGGATTTGGTTCCGCTTTACAATATTTCCGACGAGCTCGGTATGGAGTTTGCAACAGCGTCGCTTCACAACAGCTTCTATTTTGTTGAGTCTAATAATATAATCAAGGATCGCCTCACGGTTGCGCAGAATTTCGAGGATCTCGTTAATCGCTTACTTGATTCCAACAGTCCCAAAAAGTGGTTCAGAGCGTATTTCAATCACGGACTTATCAATTATATTTTCTCTCAAAAACGCTTGTTGCCCTGCGATATGAGCTTTGACACATTCTTTATCGACCCTTACGGCGATGTCATGCCGTGCAACGGCACGAAGGAAAAGCAGGTTATGGGAAACCTGAACAGGCAGAGCTGGGAGGAGCTTTGGAACAGCGAGCAGGCGGAAAAGGTGAGAAGCTTTGTAAGAAACTGCGACCGCAACTGCTGGATGATAGGCTCTGTTTCGCCCGCCATGCACAAGTATATTTATAAGCCGGCCGCTTGGGTTATTAAGCATAAATTTCTACGCTTTTTCAAGAAGAAAAAGTATTCGATGTATGAGAATAAAATCGTTCGGGATTTCTGTGACGGCAAGGTGTCCAAGGAGGAGCTTGACGCTCTTTCGACCTGCGAGGGGTGCGGAAAGAACAAAAGCTGTGCAGAGATAGATTGAGGTTAATATGTTGATTATTTCAAACTCATTGACCGAAAAGGTTGATGAAGGCTGTTTAAAAGTGACCTATAATCTTATTAAAAGATTAAAAAAATCGCATGGCGGCGCTTTCGTTATAACATATGAGCGAAAATCCGAGCTTTCGGACAGGCATATGGAATTGAATAAGCTCATGTTAAACGGCGAGCTTCGTTCGATAATAAAGCAAAAAAAAGAAAAGGTCTTGTATGTGCCGTTCCCAGCGAAGCCGATTGCAACGGCGATAAGGATTTTTGTTATGTCCTTAATGTGCCGAAACGGCTTGGACGTAATTCTGCCGATGAAAATCAATGCCGAAGGTATATCGAAGCTTTTAATAAGACTGAGTAAAGCCGACCTGATTGTTTTTTCAAAGCAGTCCGAAAATTTTTATAAAAGCATCGTACCCAAAGGCAGAATCAGATACATAAAAACCGGCGTCGATACGAAAAAATTCGTGCCTGTAACCTCGGACGAAAAAAGACGGTTAAAACTAAAATACGGGTTAGATCCCGAAAAGCCGCTGGTTCTTCATGTAGGACATCTGAACGAGGGCAGGAACATTCAGACCCTGTTGAATATAGATTCCGAATATCAGGTGCTTTTGGTAGTGAGCACATTGACGAAGGACGAACAGAATTCGGAATTGAGAGAAAAACTGCTCAAAAAATCCAATATAAAAATATTCGATTCGTATATCCCCGAAATTGAGGAGATATATCAAATGAGCGACGTGTATCTTTTCCCCGTGACGGAGGACGGACATTGCATAGATGTTCCGCTTTCCTGTTTGGAGGCGGCGTCGTGCGACCTGCCGGTTATTACAACCGACTTCGGCGAGATGAAGGAATTTATTAATAAGCCCGGATTTTACCGTATGAACGGCGCTGACGAAAACGGATTGAACAAGCTCATAAAATCCGCAACGGAGGATGAGCATTGTTCAACGAGAGAAGCCGTGCTTCCATACGATTGGGATAATTGCATCGGTGACTTTTCGTAATATATTGTAGGAGTTTTGTTATGACGGATATGCCCTTAGTTTCTGTTGTTGTGCCTGTATATAATGTTGAAAAATATTTGGACAGGTGTATGCAGTCTGTTGTCGGTCAAACATATGATAATCTTGAGATTATTCTGGTGGACGACGGCTCAACCGACGGCAGTGCGGTGATTTGTGACAATTGGGCAAGCTCCGACGGCAGAATTAAAGTAATTCATAAAAAGAACGCAGGTCTGGGCATGGCGAGGAACAGCGGTATGGACTCGGCAGGCGGAAAATACATATTCTTTTTCGACAGCGACGACTCCGTTGATACAAAAACGGTCGAAAAATGCGTCTCGACAGCCGAAAAAAATGACAGCGACGCTGTGATTTACGCCCTGTGCGACGTGTATGACGACGGCAGAACCTCAGAAAAAGAGATTGTAACCGATAAAACGTTTTTTGTCGGCGACGAGGTTCAAAACGAGGTCTTGCCCGGAATGTTTACCTATTCGATGGGCTTCGGAATAAGCTCGTGCGGAAAGATGTACCGTTTATCAAAAATTAAAGAATTAAACCTGAAATTTAAATCCGAAAAAGAGATTATTTCCGAGGACGCCTATTTTATTTTGGAGCTTTTCTCTCAAATAAAGAGCGTTTCGATTATAAAAGAGAGTCTGTATTATTATTATAAGCGGAGCAATTCGCTCACTCGCACCTATAAGGCGGACAGGCAAAAGCAGAACGATGTTTTTCTTATAAAGTGCGTCGAGCTTGCCCGACAAAACAATCTTTCGCGACAGGTTATAAATCACGTTACCGCAAGGTATCATATGTATTCAATAACGGCGATGAAGCAAATCGTTGCCGCCGAATTACCCTTGAAAGAAAAGCAGACTGAGTTAAACAAGATTTTTAAAAGCAATGTGCTCAGGAAAAGCCTAACGGCCGACGTTATAAAGCTTCATAATAAAAGGCTCGGCCTGTTTTATACACTGCTAAAGCACAAATGCTATTTTGCCTGCAAAATAATTTTATTTTTAAAACGAAACTAGTATTAAGGAGAACGATTTTCTGTGGATAAGAGTTCAGCAGGAAAATTATATATAAAAAAGAGAACCGTCTCGGAGTGGATGATGCTATTCATCTTTTTCTTCCCCGCTGCGCAGGCCTTTTTGACGGAGCTGTTGCCGATACCCGATGCGATCAAGTTCCTATGCGACGGCTTCTTGGTTTTGCTGTTGCTGAAGCTGTTTTCGCAACGCTTCACGAAGATAGACAATTATTCAATGCCGTTCGTCGTTATTGTGGGTCTGTTCTTCTTCATTACCCTCGTCGGGTATTTGTTTAATTATCTATCGGTGTTTTACTATTTATGGGGATTGAGGAATAATATCAGAATGTTCGTTGCATTCTTTGCGTTCGCATATCTTGCGGATTGGGAGGACGCAAAGGGCTGGATCAAAGCTTTAGATGTTTTATTTGTCATAAACTTTGCGGTTGTAATTCTTCAATATTTTTCAGGCTACGGTCAGGACTATATCGGCGGAATTTTCGGCACGTCAAAGGGCTGTAACGGAAGCCTGCTGATTTTCCTTTGCATCGTCTTTGCGAAAACGATCCTTTCCTTTATGAGAGGTGAGGAAAAGATGAGCAAATGCATATTTGTTTCGGTTGCGTCACTGCTTGTTTCGACCTTGTCCGAGCTGAAGATGTTCTTCATTTTGTTTATTTTAATCCTTTTTATGGCAAGCTTCATGACGGCGCATTCGATAAAAAAGACATTGTTCTTTGTGTTCGGTGCGGTGTTGGTTGTGCTTTTCAGTACACTGCTTACCGTCCTTTATAAGGACTTTACGGATTTTCTTTCCTTTGACAGCCTGATAAAGGCGTTGACCGACACGGGATATGCGACCGATGAGGACATTGGCAGATTTACCGCCCTGCCCGTTATCTCGCAGAGATTTTTGCCCGGCTTTTTCAGAAAGCTGTTCGGCTTAGGCCTCGGTAACTGCGACAGCTCGTCGCTCAGTATGTTCAATACGCCGTTTTTCGAATCTCATCAAACGGTTCACTATTCGTATTTTTCGTATGCATTTTTGTTCTTGGAAACAGGCTTTGTCGGACTGGCATTGTATGCTTCGTTTTTCGTCGCTTCGTTTTTCGTTTCAAGAAAGCTGAAAAAGCTGGAAATGGCAGACGAATTTGCTTGTCAGATGAGCATTATACTTTCGGTGATAAGCCTGATACTTTTGGTTTACAATTCCTCTTTGCGCATGGAGATCGGATTTATGCTGTTCTTTGTTTTGGCATTGCCGATTATTTCCGCCAATGAGCAAAGAGAAAGTGATGATGTTTATATATAATCGTTTGGAAAAATGCAAACAAAGGAGGCAAAAACGATGAGAAGAGTGTCAAAAAGAATTATATCTCTCTTTTTGGTATTAGTGATGCTTCTCGCCATGATACCTGCCGGTACTGTTTTGGCAAGTGCCGCGTCGGGTTCGCTGGACATGACCGCCGAAGGACTTACCGCAACTTATGCGGGTGACGGCACATGGACCGGCGGCGGAAATGTGGCGCACGGCACTGTTACCGGTAAGGGCTCGCTTTTCAAGCAGTCGCAGAGCGGCTCTCTTACCTTCACTAACACCAGAAGTCAAGCCGGATATATTTCTTTTGATTACAAAATCACAGAGAACACCGGATCGGTTACCATTGCCGGTAATACCGTTACGGGCAGCGGCTCTTATGCGCCGTCCGCAGCTTTGGGCAGCGGTGAAACGGTTCAGGTTGTTATCAAATCCGGTAAGGGTAACGACAAAACAACGTCGATTGAGCTTACGAATATCAATCTTGTTGTTGACGTCAGTGCCACGACCACCTTTAAAGCACCGATCAACGGTTCCTATACCGTCAACGGTGAGTCTATCACAAAGGACACAGCCAAAACGCAGTCCTCAACGGTAGCATATAAGCTTGTTGCAAAGCCTGCAACGGGTTATAACTTTATCGGTTGGTACAGCTCGGCAATCAACGGATATTTCGATTACAACAGTACAACAACTCTGAATGTTGAAAGCGATACCGTTGTTTACCCTGTTTTTGTCAGCTCGTCAATGGCTGTATTTCAGGTCGGCTTCAATCTTTACACCGATTTGAATAAGGCAAATGCCGCCGCAGAGGCGGATTCGAGCAAGCAGATTGTGCTCTCGCACAGCGGTATTCTTGCCGCCGGCACATACAAGATTTCAAAGGGAGTTAATCTGTTGATTCCCTTCGATTCTGCCAATACGGCCACCTTCGGCGACGAGCCCGAATGCACAATGAAATATGCTGCCCCGACCATGTACTCATGTCTTACCATGGCGGACGGTGCGGTTATCAACTGCTACGGTAATATCAATGTCAACGCAACCCAGCTTGCTTCGTCAACAAGAACCGCAGGCAGAGTCTGCGGCGCTTACGGTGCAATTCAGATGACCTCCGGCTCTCAGATTAAACTGAAGAGCGGTTCGGCACTCTATGCCTACGGCTACATCGGCGGCGAAGGACTTGTTTGGGGCGAAAGCGGAAGCAAGGTATATCAGTTCATGCAGATTGAGGACTGGCGAGGAGGTAACGATTCCTCTTCATTGCTTTCTTCATTGAAAAACAACTCGTTCCTTTTCTCTCAGTATTATCTTCAGAACGTTGAGGCCGAGCTTCGTATAGACAGCGGTTGCACCATGTACGGTACCGCCGCAATCGCCGCAGGCTTGGGCAGCTCGAAATCACCGAGCCAGGCCTGCGCCGCAATCGTCGGCAAGGATGAGGGTATGTTCCATATCACAAGCGGTTATGCCACACTGAAGTATGACGCAACGACAGACAGAATGACGCTCGATTTCTACGGTGACCTTGTAACGGACGCTATCAGTATGTCGATTAAGCTCACTGTTGTTTCTTCGTCAATGAATACCGCCGATTACATTCTCGCTCTTCCGATGAACTATACCATAAATATTAAATCGGGCAGTAATGTTACATTTGCTCAGAAGTTTAAGCTTCTTCCCGGTACGGCTATCAATGTTGAAGAGGGTGCGACGGCAATCGTTTCCTCGGGCGGCGCAGTTTACCTCTATGACGTTGACGACTGGATGTCGGGCACATACACTTACAATAAGAACATTTTCCAGTTACCCTATGTATTTGCGAAAAAGGGCGCTCCCGTAACTCGCAGTGTAAAGGAAAATTCCGTTCTCAGGGTTGACGGAACGTTGACCGCAAACGGCCCGATATATTCAACCAAATCCGTCACAAACGGCGGCGATGCCGTTATCAAGGGTAAGGGCGTGTATGTTTCGAATGCTCACGGCTCGACAGACCTTAAAGAGGTCACCGGCTCGAACACCACGCTTAAAACCATCGCCTGCGTTCCCGTCAGGGGCACGATCGCAGGACACAGCGGATACAACAGCTTTGCTATCGGCACATACCGCTCGTTGAACGGAAACTGCTGGTATCAGAGAGCAGTTACGGCTAACGGCTTTACTGTCGTTTCGGGCGGCGTTCAGGACGGCGTAAACGTTTATGTTGCCGACACAAAGGACGCAACCGTTACGCTCGTTCTCACAACCGAACAGCCGTGCGTTACGCTTCCCACAAACGCTAAGGTTGCCGTAAGCGGCAATAAATATACATTGACCGAGATTAACAGCAATGTTACGATCGTCGCAAAACAGCATAATCCGGTTGTTTCTGTTCCGGCAAAGGCTCCCGACTGTCTTAACGGCGGCTATACGGCCGAAGAAAAATGCTCGGTCTGCGGCACGGTCGTAAGCCCCTCGGTAAGTCTTCCGGCAACGGGACACAAGGAGGAGATTATCCCCGGAAAAGAGGCCACATGTACGGAAAACGGCTTGACCGAGGGCAAGAAGTGCTCTGTTTGCGGTGAGATCATCGTCGCTCAGGAGGTCATTAAGGCACACGGCCATTCCGAAAAAACCGTTCCCGGAAAAGCTCCGACCTGTACGGAGAACGGCCTGACCGCCGGCAAGGTTTGCTCGGTCTGCGGTGCCGTTATAGAAAAGCAGGAGATTATTCCGGCTACCGGCCATACCTATACGACGGTTGTTACCGCTCCGACTTGCGAAGAGGACGGATACACCACCCATACCTGTGCCTGCGGTTACAGCTATGTTGACAATATCGTTAAAGCAACGGGACACAGCTATACAATCACGGTGGACGGCACATACAAGGCTCCGACCTGTACCGAGGATGGAAAGGAAGCGGATCTTAAATGCGCAAAGTGCGGCGCCGTTAAAAAGGGTGCGGTTATTCCTGCCAAGGGTCACGATGAGGTGATTGATGCGGCGGTTGAGCCTACCTGCACCAAGGACGGTCTTACAGAGGGTCGTCACTGCAAAACCTGTAACGAGGTTATCGTTGCGCAGAAGGTTGTTAAGGCGCTCGGACATGATTATGTTGCGGTTGTAACGCCTCCGACATGCACACAGGACGGCTACACGACACACACCTGCTCACGCTGTCATGACAGCTATGTTGATTCGCACGTTGACAGCACGGGCACCGAGCACAGCTACGATTCAACAAAGGTTTACGAGCCGACCTGTACCGAGGACGGCTACACCGTTAAAATATGTTCAATTTGCGGACATGAGTTGAAGCTGGAGGACACGATCGTTCCGGCATACGGCCACAAGTTTACATACGAGGTTGTTGAGCCGACCTGCACAACGGGCGGTTATACGGTTCGCAAATGTACAGTTTGCGGATACAGCGACACGGTCGATAAGGTTGACGCCTTGGGTCATGACTTTACCTCGGTTGTAACCGAGCCGACCTGTACCGAAAAGGGATATACAACGCTCACATGTAAACGTTGTAACCATACGGAAATTCCCGAGGAGTCGTATGTACCGGCACTCGGACACAAATACGTCGGTGTTGTAACAACTCCGGCAACCTGCACCGAAAACGGTGTCATGACATACACCTGTCATTGCGGCGACAGCTACACCGAGATTATCCCGGCGACAAATCACAGCTATGACGGGGGCGTTGTAACCGCTCCGACCTGTCATGAGCGCGGTTACACGACCTATACTTGTAAAAAATGCGGACACACATATCAGGGCAACTTTGTCGAAGCTCTCGGCTGTGAATTCGGCGATTGGGTAATCGTCAAGAATGCAACCTGCACCGAGAACGGACTTAAGAAGAGAACCTGTATTCGCGGTGACCGCTATGAAACAGAGGTTATTCCGGCTACCGGCCACAGCTATACGGCGGTTGTTACGGAACCGACCTGCACCGAAAGAGGATATACAACCTATACCTGTCACTGCGGTCACAGCTATGTATCCGACTATACGGACGCAAGCGGACATAAGCTTGTAATTGATCCCGCCGTTGCACCTACCTGCACCGAATCGGGACTTACCGAGGGTAGTCACTGCTCCGTTTGCGGCGAAATTATCGTTGAACGTCAGACGGTTGCGGCACTCGGACATTCCTTCGGAAAATGGACTGTATCCAAGGTGGCAACCTGTACCGAAAAGGGTGAAGAGGAACGTTATTGCACCGTTTGCGGTATCAGAGAAACAAGAGAGCTTGCAATACTTCCGCATACTCCGGTAATTGATGCGGCGGTAGCTCCGACATATTCATCAACAGGACTTACAGAGGGCAGTCATTGCTCAAGCTGTAACGAAATCCTTAAAAAGCAAGAGGTTGTTGCCAAGCTCAAGCTTAACTGGGATACCTTTAAGCTTGCAATGTCTCAGCTTGAGGGCTATGCGAGCGACTACGCCAAGAAAAACCCTGGTAAGGATCCCACAAAGCTTATGCTCAACTTCATCCGTACCGGTATCGACCGTTACAACGATGACGATTGGGTAACAATGGCAGGTGCCGAGGAAACCGTTTTCGTCAACGAGGTTATCGCAAAGGACGAAATCAACGGCACTATCGCTTATGCGCTTCGTGAGATCGATTATCTTGAAATAACAATGCCGAACGGCGAAAAAATGGTATTCGACCATCTGTTCGGTTCGTTGAATATTTCAAGCAATAAGAACTATACTCAGTCAAACACAGACTTCGGCAGCTGGGCAGGCGATATTTGCGACTTGATGGAATATTCAAATCCGAGAGTAAAAGCAACAGAGCTTGACGCAATGACCGAAGAAATCAAAACAAAATATTTCGGCGTTGACGATGTTGAGGAAAGCGGCTTCGGCTATGACGATATCAGAACCGACCTTGATGCCTTCTATATCGTTTACCAAATCACATCGGGCGCTTCATCGCTCAGCGAGATTTTTGAAAGTTACTATAACGAGGAGCTTTCGATGCGTTCAAGAGCGGCGTTCTTCCTGAACAACCGCTTCCCGGGCAGCCTGACAAATGCCGAGGTTCGTCAGTCGATTTTCACGACTTACAGAGATCACCTTTTGATTCAGCTTCTTGAATCGGGCAGGGGACTTTCGGGCCTTGATACCCTCAGAGAGTCTTGCTGTTACGCATTTGCCGATTATCTTTATAATCTGGCAAAGGACGATCTGGTAGCTCCCGAGAAACCCGATAAGCCGACAGATGACCCGAACAAGCCGGATATTTACAGCGTATTCTCTTCGAAGGATTCGATGCTTGCTCCGGGTATAACGCAGAACATCAGCTATGCTGTCGATTCGAACGGCGAGCAGATGGTATACTATATGTCAAAGTCGGACATCAACAGAAGCGATGTCAATATTTACGCAAACTATGCAAACAATGACGCTTCTTCATGGGCATTGTCAACTGTCAGCGAGCAGATGGCCGCCGCTCAGAAAAAGCATTCCAACCCCAACGACCCCGATAACTATATTGAAAATTACAATGCGGTTGTCGGCACAAACGCCAACTTCTTCAACATGGGTACAGGTCAGCCGCTCGGCTTGCTTGTTATGAACGGCAAAGAGTATACCCCCATTTACACGAAGGAAAGAGAATATAATTTCTTTGCTATCCTCAAGGACGGCACACCGGTTATCGGAGAAGCCTCGGAATATAACAAATACAAGAACAATATTCAGGAGGCTGTCGGCGGTGCGGAAATCCTTGTTAAGGACGGTGTAAATCAGTTCATCGGCAAAACAAGCGAAAAGATGCCGAGATGCTGCGTCGGTATTACGGCGGACGGACAGATTATAAATCTTGTACTTGACGGACGTCAGTATCCGTATTCGGTCGGCGCAACGTATTATGAGGTTGCACAGATTCTCATTGACGCAGGCTGTGTGGACGCTATGGAGCTTGACGGCGGCGGATCCGCAACCTATGACGCAAAGCAGGAGGGCTCGGACGAGGTAACCGTTGTTAACCGCCCGTGCGACAGCGTGGAGCGTTCCGTAAGCTCATCACTTGTAATCGTTTCCACGGCTGTAACTTCAAAGGAATTTGACCACGCTATCGTTAACACCGCAACGGACTACCTGACCGTAGGTTCTTCCTTCGATGTTTCGCTGACAGGCGTCGGTGCGGCAGGAAATATGACCGAGATTCCGAAGAACGCAACACTCCGACTTTCCGATGAAACAGTCGGCACTCTCAACGGTAATAAATTTACCGCCGTTGCAAAGGGCAAGGTCGATATTCAGGTTGTGGTTGACGGAAAGGTTGTCGGAAGCAAAACAATCGAGGTTATCACAAGACCTACGGCTCTCAGCTTTACAAAGGATAATATCAACGTGATTTACGGCGTTGCTGAAGAGCTTCCGCTTGTTGCAACATACAAGAACAATCCCGTAACGTTCAACACGAACGATATCATCTTTGAAATGACCAATGATCTGGCAGGTGTAATGAACGGCTTCTCGTTCACCGGTAACGAAGCTTCGGGCGTTCGTAACGTTACCGTAACCGCTAAGGTCAAGACCGATGTCAATGTTAGCGCCAATATTTCCCTGCGCCTTTACAAGGCAGACGAAAGCATTTTCGATTTCGAAAAGGCAACGGCAGGTAACGAGTCCCTCGCATGGAACAGATCTGTTTCGAACTCTTATACAATCGACAACAAGCTTTACTATAAGGTAGATTCAAAAAAGGATTCTGTCGCTTCGTATGTATTTGCCATTGATATGAAATCGATTACCGCACCTGCACGCTTACAGCCCTTGATGGAATATCTCAACGGCTTTGCCGGCAACGTCGGTGAAAATGCTACCCCATGGGATTATCTTCTCGCTTTGGGCGGACGTGTAAGCGACCTTACAAATGTTACCGTTACGGCGAAATTCCCCGAGGGAGTAGATGTCGATGTTGAAAATCTGAGGTTTGTAAACGACTTCTTCAAGATCTCGTCATACAAATACGACGAAGCCACGCATACGCTTACAATCGTATGCAAGTGGACAAGACAGACTGAGGGTATCGATCCGTCAACGGCAAACTCGATCGGTATTCTCTCCGGTGTTAAGATTACACCGAAGAAGAACGCCCAAAAGGATAAGGACGGATTGATCAATATTGATGTAACGGGTAATGTCTCTTACGATATTTATCTTGATACAACACAGCTTTACAAGTTCGCAAAGGATCCGGAAAATCAGAAGAAATACGACATTTATGAGTATATCAATCCGAATGATCCGGAGGACGCAGGCGGACACTTCTCCGACACATATGTTACGTTTGAGGATCACTTCTCACTTGACGAAAAGCCCCTCAACGGTTGGATAAGCCCGAACGGTGAACAGTTCTATTACTATGTGAACAACAAAAAGGTCACGGGTATTTACTGCGCACCCGATCAGGACGGTTCGGACAAGAGCTATTATTACAGCTTCGATAACGACGGCGCTTGCACAGGCAAGCTGACAGGTCTTTTCTATGACAATACCGCAAAGGCTTACCGCTATGCCCGTCACGGAGAGCTTCAAAAGGGCTGGGTAATGATAGACAACAGCTGGTACAACTTCGACAATTCATATAACGCACAGACCGGCTCAAAGGCATTCGGCAGTGTAACTTATGAATTTGAGGATAACGGACGCCTGAAGCACGGCGTTTGGGCAAAGACTGTTTTCGGTACAAAGTATTATTACGGCCCGGGTTGCTACAACAGGGGCTGGGCTACAATCGACGGCAACAGGTATTACTTCGAGAACGGTTACCGCTACGAAGGCTACCGCATGATATTCAAGGCAAATGTACGTTATTGGTACGATTTCGGTGATGACGGTATTTGCAAGGATGAGGTTGTTCCCACAGGCTTCTATGAGGACGAAAAGGGTCTCAGCTATGTAATCGACGGCATTGGTGTATACGGCCTTTATAAGATTGACGGCAGTTACTACTGCTTCGATTATTACGGTTATGCAAGAAAGGGCTTCGTCAACGTGGGCGAATCGCACTGTGATCTGAATCCCGGCAATTATTACTTCGGCGACGATTACAAGGCTGTTAACGGCATTGCAAAGAATCAGAATGGCGACTTGGTTTATTACAGAAACGGTCGTCCGGCAATGGTAGGTCTTGTTGAGGTTAACGGCGACTACTACTTCGCAGGCGGTGCAAACGGTGAAGTTTCCATCAACAAAAAGCAGTACACATGGGCGAACACCACTTCGATTCCGAACGGAACCTACGAATTCGGCCCCGACGGCAAGATGCTCAACGGCATTGTCGAAAAGGACGGAACTCTCTACTACTACGAAACAGGAAAGCCGAAGATGGCAGGTCTTGTCATGGTTGACGGCGCTTACTACTTTGCAGGCGGTGCAAACGGCGAGGTTTCGGTAAACAAGGTTCAGTATGTATGGCAGGATAACGGAATCAAGCTCGAAAATCCCAACTGCGAGTTCGGTGCCGACGGCAAGATGCTTGACGGTATCGTGAATAAGAACGGCACGCTCTACTACTATGTAATGGGCAGACCGAAGATGGCAGGACTTATCGAAATTGACGGCGATTACTACTTCGCAGGCGGAGCAAACGGCGAGCTTGCCGTAAGCAAGGTTCAGAATGTTTGGAAAGCCAACGGTATCAGCCTTTCAAACCCGAACTGCGAATTCGGTGCCGACGGTAAGATGCTTAACGGCATTATCGAAAGAGACGGTAAGCTTTATTACTACGAAATGGGCAGACCGAAGGCGGCAGGACTTGTTGAGGTTGACGGCGACTACTACTTCGCCGGCGGCGAAAACGGTGAAATACTGGTCAATGTAAAGCAATACACATGGGCAAACAGCACGTCGCTTCCGAACGGAACATATGAATTCGGCGCAGACGGCAAGATGCTCAACGGTATTGTCGAAAAGGACGGCACGCTTTATTACTACGAAATGGGTAAAACCAAAACCGCAGGCCTTATCCAAATCGACGGCGACTACTATTTCGCAGGCGGTGCTAACGGTGAAATTACCGTTAACAAAAAGCAGTATGTATGGCAGAGCAACGGCTTATTGCCCGAGGATAACTACGAGTTCGGTGCCGACGGCAAGATGCTCAACGGCTTTGTCACAAGGGACGACGGTATTTACTATTACGATACAGGTAAATACGGCAGAGTCGGTTTGAACCTGATTGACGGTGATTACTACTTTGTCGGCTATTACGGTAAGCTGTATACTAACGGTACTTACTATGTATGGGAAACCAACGGTTACTCAATTTGTATGAACTATACATTTGACGAAACCGGTAAGCTGGTGAAATAATCATGAAATGGGGCTGTCGCATTTAGCGCAGAGCAAAACGGTTTCTGCATCTAAATACGACAGCCCTATTGGAGTATTCTAAAGCAAAAAGCGTAAAAATAATTTTGGAAGATTGATTTTAATGAAGAATGCCAAGGTATTTACAAATGCAAAGTGGATTATAATTTGCAAAATCATTCAGTCGGTTTTGCAGCTTTTGGTCGGTATGTTAAGCGCCCGTTATCTGGGCCCGTCTAACTACGGCTTGATTAACTATGCCGCCTCAATAACCGCTTTTGCAATGCCGATTATGAAAATGGGACTTGACGCAACGCTTGTCTTTGAATTGGTAAAAAATCCGAAGCAAGAGGGCAGGGTGCTCGGCACATCGTTGGGCATGAATGTTATATCCTCGTTTTTGAGCATAATCGGCGTTTCGTTTTTTGCTTATTTGGCTAACCCCGACGACCGACAAACTCTCATTGTCTGCGTTGTATATAGTCTCTCGGTTTTCTTTGCGGCGCTGGAAATGATTGAATACTGGTTTCAGTATAAATTGCTTTCCAAGTATTCGTCTGTGGTTATGCTTATTTCCTATGTTGCCGTTTCGGCTTATAAGATATTCCTGCTCGTAACGCAAAAGAACGTAGTTTGGTTTGCTTTTTCTCATTCGATCGAATACGGCTTGATCGCATTTTGTCTTATATTACTGTATTTCAGAAAAAGCGGTGATAAGCTGGTTTTCTCGTTCAGTCTTGCAAAGGACATGTTTTATAAAAGTAAATATTACATTTTTGCGTCGATATTGGTTGTTGTTTTTCAGAATATTGACAAGCTCCTGCTTACCGAGCTGTCGGGTACCGAATCAACGGGCTATTATTCCGCCGCAGTAACCTGCACGGTGATAACGCAGTTTGTATTTACGGCTATCATAGACTCGTTCAGACCGGAAATTTTGAAGCAGAAGAAAGAGGACGAAAAAGAATACGAAACATCGCTTATTTCTCTTTACAGTATAGTTATATATCTGTCATTGCTTCAGAGCGTGGCTTTCACCGTGTTTGCAAAGCCGATTGTCTATGTCATGTACGGCAAGGATTTCATGCCCACCGTGAAGATACTGCAAATCCTGATTTGGTATTTTACCTTTTCCATTATCGGCACGGTTCGAAACGTCTGGATTTTGGCAGAGGACAAGCAGAAGTACCTGTGGGGAATAAACCTGATGGGTGCGGCGTTCAGTGCGATCCTCAACTTCATTTTGATTCCTCATTTTGATGCGATAGGTGCCGCAATAGCGTCGTTCTTTACTCAGCTTTTCACGAATTTCATCTTAGGCTTCATCTTAAGACCGTTAAGGCCGAACAACAGGCTTATATTGAAATCCTTGAATCCGAAGATATTCTTTGCGAATATAAGCTCGATAGTGAAAATGCTGTTGAAAAGACAATGATTTTGCATACAGAGCTGTCAAAGGCAGGGGTGAAAAATGGACATTAAAAAGAAAAAAAGGCTGATGACAGCGGGGATTATCCTCTGCGCCGCCGTGTTTGTTTTCTCGGGTGTAATACTTGCTCGGGAATACATCGACCAAAAAAGAAGAGCCGAAGCCTTTGAAAGGGTTGCAAGTCTGGTTGAAACCGACGGTGAAAACGGCTCGGCGGCGAACGACTCGGAGCAGGATGCGAATAAAGCCGCCGCTTACAATAAATATTCGAAGGTATACGCTCAAAACAACGATTTTATCGGCTGGATCACGTTTCCGGATACCCGAATCAACTACCCTGTTATGCAGTCAAAGAACAATCCGAATTTCTATTTGTACCATGACTTTGAAAAGGCGTACAGCAAATTCGGAGTGCCGTTCATGCAGGAAAACTGCGATGTTGCGACCTCCGATAACCTGATAATGTACGGCCATCATATGTATAACGGCAGTATGTTCACCGATCTTTGCAAGTATATTGACGAGGACTTTTACCGTGATCATAAGTATATTCGCTTTGACACCATGGAGGGCTTCGGTGAATACGAGGTCATTGCCGCCTTCAAGACGGTGGCTTACTCCGATGATGGGTTTAGATACGATCGCTTTGTCCGAGCCGAGCGAAAGGAAGATTTTGACGAATACGTTGCCAAGTGCAAGAAGCTGTCGTTCTATGATACGGGCGTGACCGCCAAATACGGCGACAAGCTCATAACGCTCTCAACCTGCGAGTTTTCAAGGCAAAACGGACGCATGGTTGTTGTTGCGAAGAAGGTCAATGACAGGTTTGAAACAATATCATAACGAATAAGGCACAGCAGAATTTGTGAACTGCTGTGCCTTAATTTATTGTTAAAGAATATCAATAACCTTTTTTATATCCGATTCGATGCAGATTGCCTGCTTTTCGATTTCCGAGGGACAAACCGCATCGCCGTAGTTTACGCACGCATATGTTGCCTTCGGATTTTTTGCCGTCATCTGCGTGCGCAAACAACGGCGATTTGAAGCAAGTCAAGTACGGTAATAACGATTATGTTGACTACACCTACGATGATTACGGCAACATTTCCGCAATCTCGCAGAACGGAACGAAGAATTTCACATGGCAGTATGACTCAACAGGAAATCTGTACTCTCACGAAGACTTAGTCAACAATCAGCGCTTCGTTTATACATACGATTCAACAGGCAGGCTTGTCCGCCAGCAGGTTCTGGATAACAGCAAAAAGAATATTTACAGCTCGCAGTACGGCTATGACCTCAACAACAATGTTTCAAGGTTCACTTCGTCGGCGGGCGGCGTGAGCGTGACCGAAAACTTTGAGTACGGCAAGGATAATCTTGCTTCAAAGTACACCTACCCGTCCGGCAAGACAACGACCTATACATATGACGGGCTTATGAGACGAATCAAGGCATTGACAAATACGAGTGTCAATATCGACCATCAGTATGCATATCTCGCTTCGGCTCGAGGCAATACCGTCAAGTCAACTAAAATCGGCTGGGAACATATAGGTAATTATATTTACGGATATACATATGATGCAAACGGCAACATAACGAAGATAACCCGCAGGGATAAGACCGTTGCAAACTCGGCGTATGAACCTCAACAGCAGTTCGCTTATGATGAATTAAATCAGCTTATCCGTGCCGATGACCTTGCAAAAAATCGCACGGAGGTGTATACTTATGACAACGGCGGAAATATTCTTTCAACGACGGTATATCCGCTGACGTGGGGCAGTCTGAGCGGAGTTACGGCGACAGACACTACGACATATACCTACGGCGACAGCAACTGGAAGGACAAGCTGACGGCATACGGCGACACGCCGATAACCTACGATGCGATAGGAAATCCGCTGACATACAG
>ERZ773192.528-NODE-528-length-46177-cov-13.322449_pt1 | contig 46177 bp, 46 predicted proteins | sample MGYA00581010_ERZ773192 | MGnify/ENA primary metagenome ERZ773192 (study PRJEB29015, sample SAMEA2737741) | human gut metagenome | biome: human gut; feature: human-associated habitat; material: faeces | place: China | collected 2012 ...
ACAAAGGAACTGCCCTTTTCAATATTTAATTTTCCGAAAACTTAATTACGCTAACATCAGGAATTATATGGAGGCAGGCAGGAACTGTATGTATATGAATAATCTTCAGCAGTTTCTTGAGATGGATGAGGAAACTGTGGAGAGCGGAAAGCGCAAGGTGGATCAGCCGCTCGGTGACATTGTTTTTGATCATGTCAGTTTCCGGTATAACGGCAGCGACCATGAGACGATTCGCGATCTGAGTCTTCACATCCGCAAGGGAGAGAGGATTGCTCTTGTCGGAGAGAATGGTGCCGGCAAGACAACACTTGTAAAGCTTTTGATGGGACTTTATCCGATCAGCGGGGGAAAGCTCATGGTGGATGGCGTGGATATACGGGAATATGACAAGAGAGATTACCAGAGGCACTTTGGTGCCGTATTTCAGGATCTGCAGATATTTTCACTGCCGCTTTCCCATAATGTGCTGATGAAGGAACCGGAGAATGAGGAGGAGAGAGCGCTTGTCGTGGAAGCTCTTGAGAAAGCACAATTTGCAGACGTGCTTGAAAAGCTTCCGGACGGTATTGACAGTATGGTGACAAAGGAGTTTGATGATAAGGGCTTTATCTGCTCCGGGGGACAGGCGCAGAAGATTGCGATCGCCCGCGTATTTGCCAAGAAGCCGGATATTGTGATCCTGGATGAACCGTCCAGTGCGCTGGATCCGATCGCCGAGTTTAATATGTACAACAACATGCTGGAGGCTTCCGAGGGAAGAACAGTGTTCTTTATTTCGCATCGCCTTTCCTCTGCGAGGATCGCAGACAGGATTTATTTCCTGGAGCACGGAAGGATTGTGGAGCAGGGCAGCCATGATGAACTGATGCAGCTTGACGGGAAATATGCAGAGATGTTCCGGCTGCAGGCAAGGAATTATAAGGACAGAGGGGAGGTATATGCATATGGATCATGAAACCAATGCGAAGAACGATAAGATATCTTTACGTCGATTGATCTCCAATGTCGCATATATTATGAAGTTTGCCGTAGAGATTGACCGGCGGGCAGTGATCACAGTGTTTATCGCATTTTTTGTCTGCTCTGTGACATATGCCGTATACAGTACGTTGTTTTTAAAGTATTTTATTCAGATCATGCAGCGTCGGGATGTGGATCTGGTGCGTTCCATTCTGTTTGTACTTTGCGGCGTTGCAATTCTTTTTATCAGCGCTGCCGTCGAGATTGGTGTTCAGAACTGGACGGATGTGCGCTTTCTGCGTGTCTCCGGTGATGTTCAGCGGAAGTTTATCCGGAAGGCAGCAGACATTGATCTGATCTGCTATGACAATAAGAAATATTTTGATGATTTCGTGATCGCAGCATCCCAGTCGGAAGAGATGTTGACGCTGGGAGTGATCTCGACCGGATATATCATTGGAAATGCGGCAGGAATATTGACGCTGGGAGCGCTTGTTCTTTCCGTCGATCCGGTGATCGCTGTGTTTCCGCTGGTGGGCTTTGTGGTGAATATCATTACGCGCTTCAAGATCACAGAGTATGAATATAACTATGAGATGGAATACAAGCGCATCATGCGAAAAGCGGATTATTCCAAACGAGTATTTTATCAGCCGGAATATGCCAAGGAGATCAAGCTGTCGGATATCCGAATCCCGCTGAAGCTTCAGTTTAATGAGGCAGTGGAGGAGGTGACCGGGAAGGCACATGAGATTGGTGTGAAGATTGCCCTGTTATCGCTGGTGAACTGGATCGCGACATTTACGGTTATGTCCGACTTTGCGATACCGGTTTATCTGGGATATCTTGCGCTTGTCCGCAAAAGCATTGCGCTGGGCGACGTTGCGGCGATGAACAATGCGGAGGAAGGAATCCGTAATAATCTGGATGGCATGAATTATGCACTCGTCCGCTTTCAGAAGGTGGGACAGTTTGCGGAACGTTTTCGGCGGTTTGTGGATTATGAGATACAGATTGAGAATAAACAGGGAATCTTTCCGATGCCGCAGGAACACCAGACGTTGGAAGTGAAGCATATGTCGTTTCGGTATGATGGTGCGGACAGAGACACGCTGCATGACATTTCACTGACGATCAAACCGGGCGAGAAGGTGGCATTTGTTGGTGAGAATGGTGCCGGCAAAACAACCCTCGTCAAGCTGCTGATGCATCTGTATGATGTGACGGATGGAAGCATTTGTTACGGCGGACACGATATACGTGAGTACGGCACCGGAGAATACAGAGAACGCATTGGTGCGGTTTTTCAGGATTACCAGATCTACGGTGCGACGCTGGCAGAGAATGTATTGATGGACGAAGTGGAGGTTGGTAACAGGGAGCGTATTCTTGAAGCTTTGAAGCAGGCAGATTTTGAAAAGAGGCTTTCACGTCTTCCGGATGGACCGGATACCAATATGACAAGAGAGTTCAGAGAGGACGGCACAATGCTTTCCGGTGGTGAAGCACAGAAGGTGGCGATCGCCAGGATGTTTGTACGGACGGGGAAGCAGTTTCTTGCGATTCTTGATGAGCCGTCCAGTGCGTTGGATCCACTGGCGGAATATAAATTAAATACCAATATGATGAAGAATGCCGGAGATGCTGCGGTGATCTTTATTTCTCACCGTTTATCCACAACAAGGGATGCGGATCGGATTTATATGTTTGAGAATGGAAGGATCATCGAACAGGGAAGTCATCAGGAATTGATGAGGCTTGGCGGGAAATATGCGGCGATGTTTGAAAAGCAGGCATATTATTATCAGGATGAGATTGTTGCATGCTGATGTCTGTTCTGATGCTATCATTATTTTGATACAGTACTTTTCCCGGATGGAACCGCTGCAGGCTACTGCCCGTGCACTCCGGGAAATATATATATATGACAGATCTATGACAGCCGACATGGAGGTGAGACAGTATATGAGTAAGGAAGATGAAATATTTAAAAATGTTTTTTCCTATATAGGAGACAATCTGACAGAGAAGCTGACCGTTGAGGAGATTGCAAAGCATGTCTACTTGTCTCCGACCTATCTGCAGTCTGTATTTAAGGAGAATTATGGCGTTCCTCTGGCGGAGTATGTCAGACGACAGAAGCTCCAAAAAGCCAGAGAATTGCTGTACAATACGCAGAAAAGGATCAGCGATATCGCATATGACTGTGGCTTTGAGCATGAATCGTCTTTTATCCGTTCCTTCAAACGGGAGTTTGGGATGACGCCGGGGGAGGCGAGAAGAAGGGCGCTGCAGGAACAGTGCAGTCTGAGAACGGACCGGAACGGTTTCAGTGACCGGACAACGCACGATACATAGTGGAATCCTCAGAAGGATATAAAAGGGCAAAACCGTTTTGTCTTTGCTTTTCGCTACATTAAGAGAATTTTTCGATATCATAAAACAGACAGGGCAGCTTGATGTGTAAGCTGCCCTGTCCCTCATTATATGAAATGAATAAGGTTTTACTTTTTGGATTTGCTGTCATTATAGATGGTAAAGCCGGAAGCGATGGTCTTGCTCCACTTACCGAAAGAGGAGGTGCCATTGGAACGCTTGCTGACGATTGCGTTATCGATCAGCAGTCCCTTGGAGGTTGCGTGAATACGCCATTTTGTTCCACATCCGTTGTATTTGCGGATGATTGGTTTTCCCTTCTTATTTGTGTAGCTGTCGCGGTGTTTCTTAAGCTCGCCCTTTTTATAAACGCCAAGCTCCACCAGACGGTTTGCAACCTGTGTCATGTTGGAGAACTCTCCGAAATAAAGAGCGACATGACCGCCGCCGCGACCGTAGGTCAGGACATCGCCGAGTTCAAGCTTCTTAAGGCTTGTCCCCTTGTTGTGACGTTTGATGGTTGTCGTCGTCTTAGAGGTTTTCCAGTCGTAGGTGTTCGTCTCCTCATTCAACGTACCGGAGGTGTAAGAAATCTTTACACGGTATGCGGACCAGTCGTAAGAGGTTGGAACACTTTTCTTTCCTTTATGAACACGGATGTTTTTACTGATGGTTTTGATGCCGGCAATAGAGCTTTCCTTGGAGGAAACCGTTTCTAAGGATTCCAGAGCCTTTTCTACATATGTATTACAAACGTACCGGTTTCTTCCGACACCATAGGATTTGCCGAGAAATCCCTTTGAAATTGACCGTTGATAACGATCTAAAGAAATCTGCTGTTTAAATGTGGTATTTGCGGCGTCTACAGAAGTAGAACAAAGCTGAGAAGCAAAAATACCAACGGATAAAGCTAATGTTACAAAAGTTCTTGCTAATTTATGTTTCATGATTAACCCCAAATATTACAAAAGTTTTACGCTAAATATTAACTACAGTTCATGATTATACAACAAATTGTGCAAAAACACAAGAAAAAATTACAGAAATGTTAAGAAAATGTCAAAGTGCATAAATGTAAAAAATACTTGCATTTCAAAAGATACTGTGCTAGTATATTTAGTGTACTAGTTGAGTTAATACAGATGGAACACAGTGGTGAACAGGGGGTGAAATTGTGATACAACTGAACTACCGTGATGCAAGACCGATTTATGAGCAGGTGAAGGACGGGTTCCGGCATCTTATCATACAGGGAGTTATGGAAAAGGATGAGAAGCTTCCGTCGGTGCGTGAGCTTGCAACATCCCTGACGATCAATCCGAATACAATTCAGAGGGCATACAGAGAACTGGAGCAGGAAGGGTATGTGTATACCATTCCTGGAAGGGGGAGCTTCGTGGCAGGTGTGCCGGAGATGGATGGCAGGCGAAAGAACGAATTATTGGATTCCTTTGATAAAACAGTGAAGGAACTATTGTTTCTGGGAATGAGCCCGGAGGAACTCGCAGAACGGATTCGTACAGCTTCAAAATGAAAGAATGGAGGGGATTAAAGTGATTCAGGGAAAGGATGTATGTAAAAAGTTCGGGGACTTTCAGGCGCTCGATCGTGCAAGCTTTCATGTGCCGAAAGGAGCAGTTTACGGTCTGGTGGGGCCAAACGGAGCCGGAAAGTCTACGATACTGCGCCATGTGACGGGAATATTCCGGCAGGACAGCGGAGAGCTTCTTATTGATGGGGAGCCGGTTTTCGAGAATCCGGAAGCGAAGCGCAAGCTTACGTTTATACCGGATGATGTATTTTATTTCCGGCAGGCGAATCTGAAGGAAATGAAGAAGTATTATGAGGGGATTTATCCGACGTTTGATGCAGCGCTCTTTGACAAGCTCATGGACTGCTTTCCGGCAGTGGACCGGAAGCGCAACATACGCAGGATGTCAAAGGGAATGCAGAAGCAGGCGGCATTTTTGCTGGCGATCAGCTGTAAACCGGAGCTTATGGTGCTTGATGAGCCGGTGGACGGTCTTGATCCGGTAATGCGCCGCCAGATCTGGAACATACTGTTAAATGCAGTCAGTGAGGAGAATATGACCGTGCTTGTTTCTTCGCACAATCTGCGTGAGCTGGAGGATGTCTGTGACCATGTCGGTATCATGCATCATGGAAAGGTGATCTTAGAGCGTTCGTTAAGTGATCTGCAGGAAAGTGTGACTAAGCTGCAGCTGGCATTTGAGGGGGATGAGGTGCCGGATATCACGGGACGTTTTGAAGTGATGAATGATACACAGCTTGGTAAGGTACACACCATGATCGTGAAAGGAGATCAGAGAGAATTGGCGGATTATCTTGCAACCTTCCATCCGCTGGTTATGGATATGCTGCCGCTTTCGCTGGAGGAAATCTTTATTTATGAACTGGGAGGAGAGAATTATGAAGTCAAAGACATCATTATTTAATAAGACGATATTCCGGAAGGATATCACAAGATTCTGGCCGTTATGGGCACTTCAGCTTGTAGCAGGTCTTCTGGTACTCATTGCACCGATGATGTCTGAGCTTTCCTATATGAGCTCGATTCATGCCGGAACGGATGAGAAAATGTCTTTTATGGTGACACTGATTAAAAACAGCTGTCTTTCTCCGTATACGATGAGCGCCGGTATTGTTGTTGCTGTCTGCGTATTTTTGTATCTGACGAGAGAGCGGGACGCATATACGATCCATTCATTTCCGTTTACAAGAACGACTCTGTTTGTGAGTCATTATCTTGCAGGTCTGGTAATCCTGCTCGTACCGCCGGTTATCATTGAGCTTCTGCTTGCGCTGATCGCACAGTTTCATGGGTTGAATGTGATTTTTGTTGTAATGATCTTTCTGCTCGAGTGGCTGATCCAGACCTTCTTTTTCTACAGTCTGGCATGTGCTGTTGTCATGCTGACAGGCAATCCGTTTATGAGCCTTGTGATCTATGCTGTGTTGAATTTTCTGGCGGCAGGAGTGCATATGCTGTATTCGAGCCTGGCAGAGCTGTTTGTCTACGGCAATCAGGTCGGCAGTTACGGATATATGAACGGAGAAACCGTGAAGGTTCTGACACCGGTCTATAATTTTCTGAGGAATATATGCAGTAATAATCCTGCAGTATACCGCATTCTGCAAGATGACACCAGGGTGGTCAATTACAAAGAAATGCTTCAATTGGTTGGTTCCACGGCATATTACATTCTTCCGGCAATTCTGTTTGTTGTGGCTGCACTGATGCTTTACCGTGCGCGTAAGCTGGAATCGGCGGGGGATATGGTTGCATTTAACTGGGGAAGACCGGTCTTTCGTGTGGTATTTGTGTTCTGCACCAGCCTTTTGTTTGCGCTTGCGGTCTATGAGCTGTGCTTTGGCACTACAATCAGCAGTTATGCATATGGCAGGATCTTTCGAATCATCCTGGTGCTTGTGGGGGTTGGAACCGTATTGTTCTATCTGCTCAGCAATATGATCCTCGATAAGACCTTCTTTATATGGAGGAAAACGTCTTACTGGCGGATGGCATTATTTGCTGTTCTGATGATGCTTGGTCTGGTTGGAGTCAGAGACGGACAGATAGGAAAAAAAATTCCTGCAAGAAACAACATTACCGAAGTGGATGTCCGGATCCAGTTTGGAGACGAGGATTATTTTTATCAGAAAGCGTTTCTTTCATTAAAAGATGCTAAAGGGATTGATGAAATTTATAAGCAGAACAAGGCAATCCTGAAATACGGACGTAATCTGGATAACAACAGCGATGACGAGACGAGGGATACGATAGAGATTACATATCATTTCAAAGGGGGAAAACGAAAATGTATCTATCCGGTAGAGTCGGGAGAAGCCGTTGTAAATAAACTGGAAAAATATCTGGAAAACAGAGATAATATGTGTGAGATGATTTATGGAGAAAAGTATAAAGAGCATATTCAGAGAAAAATGTATGTGGAAGAGAGATATACGGATCCGATTGAAATCGATGAGGAAGGAAATGAGGAGGAACCTTGGGGATCAGGTGTACTTCATTGCTGGTCGTGGGATAAATCGGATAAAAAACAGCAGGAGATCCGTGATGCATTGTATGAGGCTGTATGTAAAGATATTGAAGCCGGACGATGCGATACGCTTCATATGAAATCGGTCAACTGTTTTTATGTTGGTGTTGTCAATCAGGACAATGATACAGAGCAGGTGGTACAGATTACGGAAAAATGCAGCGAGACGCTGAAGGTGTTGGAAAAGCTTGGTCACGTCAACTATTATGAAGGACAATGGGAAATGTCCTCCGGTGTCGTCGGGGGAGAAGGAATCGACAAATAGCCGGTTAAGGGGAAATAAATTCAAGTGAAGACGTAGTCAGAAACAGGGAACTGTGTTACAATAGGACACAGTTCCCTGTCTGCGGTTTTGCCCTTGGGAGAAAAGAAAAATGCCAAAACATAGTTAAAAACCAATGAGAATTGCGAAGCAATTCTTGGAGGGCAAAACGCTGGTTTTGCCCTTGGGAGAGGGAGGAAAGGTGAGGTGATTTGATGGCTACATTTCAGGTAGAGTTAAAACGGGTTGTGGATGACAGCTATCCGATCGAGATCGGATTTGATCTGATGGATCAGCTTGTTGAGGATATGAAGAATGGCTTGTTAGGCGGCAGAAAGAAGCTCGCAGTGATCACGGACAGTGAAGTGGAGAAGCTTTATGCAGAGCCGATCGCGCGCAAGCTTGAGGATAATGGATTTATTGTGAATGTATTTACCTTCCCGGCAGGGGAGAAGAGTAAGACGCGTCAGACAAAGGAGATCATAGAGGATGCGATGCTTGCGAAGGAGTATCGCAGAGACTGCGGGGTCATCGCTGTGGGCGGTGGTGTTGTGACGGATCTTGCGGGCTTTATTGCAGGCACCTATGGCAGAGGTGTGCCGTTTGTGAATTATGCGACGACACTGCTTGCGGCAGCAGATGCTTCGGTTGGAGGCAAGACGGCGGTTGATACGCCGCTTGCGACGAATCTGATCGGTCTGTTCAATCAGCCGCAGAAGGTATATCTGGATATAGCCACCTGGAAAACGCTGCCGGCAAGACAGCTTTCCAGTGGAATGGCAGAGACGATCAAGCATGCATGTCTGGCAGAGAAAGGCGTGTTCTTTGATTTTCTGGAGGAGAACATGGAGGGGCTTCTTGCTCTGGATCCGGCACTCTGCGAACATATGGCAGAACAGAACTGCAGCATCAAATATCATGTTGTTATGAAGGATGAACGCGAGAGCGGTCTGAGAGAAGTCCTGAATCTGGGACACACAGTCGGGCGTGCGATCGAGACGGTCAGTGATTACAGACTACTTCACGGAGAGGCTGTTTCCATCGGACTGGTAGCACAGCTTCATCTGGCATGCCGCCTCGGATATGTGACAAAGGAGCAGGCGGATCGTGTGACTGCACTGCTTGAGAGAGCGGAACTGCCGGTTCAGATCCCGGATTATATTGACAGAGAGGCTCTCGTTCGCAAGCTGTACACCGACAAGAAGGTCAAGAACGGACAACTTCGTTTCGTGGTTCAGAAGGGGATCGGAGATATTGTGGAATTCGAGGGGGGCCGCTTTGCAACGCCGGTGACGGAGGAGACTGCCCGCGAGATCATTATGGAAATGCGATGATGTGCGAAGGCAAAAGCAGAGCTTTTTCGAACCTTTTGCTGAAGTGTTATGAATTTATGAGATAATATCTCTGCAGAGAAAAAGAGACATTGAAAATGGAATAGTTTTCAATGTCTCTTTTCTTGTTTCCCCTATAAGTTATTTGGCGATCTACTCCTGTGACTGGTCTGTAATCACCTTACGGAAGGCAGGCACGATCTGGGCAGCAACAACTGCTTTGACCAGATCTAAAATAATAAAGGAGAAAAATCCTGCTGCCCATGCGGTAGCCCAAGGCATGTTGTTCATGAATTTGAGCCAGACCATACCGAACAGATCGACAAATACAACGGATGCCACAGATACAATGGTGAAACGGATACGGTTATATTTTGCTCCACGAAGCAGTGGTACAAGGATTGCAACGAGGATAAACGAGAAGGTATATCCGCCAAGAGGTCCCATGAGATAACCGATACCGGCATTACCGCCGATGAATACCGGAACTCCTACGGCACCCAGGAGAAGCCATACAATACTGATCAGAAGTGACTGCTCCAGTGGAAATACGAGAGCGATCAGAGTGATCACAAAATTCAGGAATGTAACGTGATATCCTGTGAGTGGAAGCGGTACACTGATATAGGCTGAGATGCAAAGGATTGCTGCAAACATTGCCATCATTGCCAGACGCTGTGTTGTGAATTTTTTGCCGGTAACGGCTGCTGTTTTGTTCATAAGTAACCTCTTTTCTTTTGTTTTATTTTCGAATCCAAGTATAACGGACAAAAAACGCATTGTCAACCGTAAAATGAAAATGGTTGACGATAAAAGAAAAGGTGATTATTGATAAAAATGTACAGTTAGCACATAGATATCATAAAAACAGAGTATTGACAATATACCCCGCGGGGGTATATAATCTTGCCGGAAAAGGGAGGAATGATTTCGATGGAACCCGGGAATAATGAGGACAAAAAGTGCTGTTGCTGTGAACGGAAAAAGCAGCGGCAGGAGAAGGAGTACAAGGATCTTGTCAACCGGCTGAGCAGGATCGAGGGACAGGTCCGCGGGATCAAGCGGATGGTCGAAGAGGATGCCTACTGCACGGATATCCTGATGCAGGTATCAGCGGTCAATGCAGCTTTGAACAGCTTTAATAAGGTTCTTTTGGCAAATCACATCAAAACCTGTGTCCGTCAGGATATTCTGGATGGACGCGAGGAGACGGTGGATGATCTGGTTGTCACCTTACAGAAACTGATGAAATAAATATTTCAGGAAAAGAGAGGAAGTGTGGATTACCATGGAACAATATATTGTAACCGGAATGAGCTGTGCAGCCTGCAGTGCCCGGGTAGAAAAGGCTGTGTCGGCAGTGGAGGGGGTGACCTCCTGTTCGGTCAGTCTTCTAACTAATTCTATGGGTGTAGAAGGAACGGCATCCCAGAGCCGGATCATTGAGGCAGTACAGCAGGCAGGCTACGGAGCCAGTCTGAAGGGCGCTTCCGATAAGGGAGAAAGTGCAGGAAATATTCAGGCACTGGAGGATTCCCTGAAGGACCGCGAGACGCCGGTACTGCGAAGAAGACTGTTGTCGTCAATTGTTTTTTTGCTGCTTTTAATGTATTTGTCGATGGGACATATGATGTGGGGATGGCCGCTTCCGTCTTTTTTAGACGGCAATCATGTGGCTATGGGACTTGCACAGCTTTTGCTGACAGTGATCATTATGGTACTGAATCAGAAGTTTTTCATCAGTGGTTTTACAAGTCTGTGGCACGGAGCACCGAATATGGATACACTTGTAGCACTTGGCTCCTCCGCAGCATTTGGGTACAGCACCTATGCGTTGTTTGCCATGACTGGTGCGCAGGTGCACGGCGATGCAGATGCGGTCATGGGGTATATGCATGAGTTTTATTTTGAATCTGCGGCAATGATCCTGACGCTGATCACCGTGGGAAAGATGTTAGAGGCATATTCTAAGGGGAAGACCACGAATGCATTGAAGGGACTCATGAATCTGGCACCGAAAACGGCAGTGCTGTTTGTGGATGGGAAAGAGAAGGAAGTTCCGGTTGAGCAGGTCAAAAAGGGAGATGTCTACATTGTACGTCCCGGTGCTGATATTCCGGTAGACGGCGTGGTGCTGGAGGGCGACAGTGCGGTAGACGAATCGGCACTGACCGGAGAGAGTATCCCGGTGGACAAGGCTGCCGGAGACGGCGTCTCCGCCGGAACCATTAACCAGTCCGGTGTGCTTCGCTGTGAGGCAGCCAGAGTCGGAGAGGATACTGCATTATCAAAGATCATTCAGATGGTCAGCGATGCGGCGGCAACAAAGGCTCCGATCGCCAAGATCGCTGACCGTGTTTCCGGAATTTTTGTACCGGCGGTTGTAACAATTGCGGTTGTGACCATTATTGTCTGGCTGCTTGCAGGGCAGAGCGTCGGCTTTGCGCTGGCAAGAGGTATTTCTGTTCTCGTGATCAGTTGTCCGTGTGCGCTTGGTCTGGCGACGCCGGTGGCGATCATGGTGGCAAACGGTGTAGGTGCCAGAAACGGTATCTTATTCAAGACGGCAGTTTCTATGGAAGAGACCGGTAAGACAGCGATTGTTGCTCTGGACAAAACAGGCACGATCACGAAGGGAGAACCCCGTGTGACAGACGTTATTCCTGCAGAGAATATCTTAGAACAGCAGCTTTTGGAAGATGCCTATCATCTGGAGCAGATGAGCGAGCATCCGTTAGCGAAAGCGGTTCTTGACTATGGAACCCAAAAGGGTGTAATCTCTAAGGAAGTAAGTAATTTTAAAGCGCATCCGGGCAATGGTCTTTCTGCAGTCTGCGACGGGGTTAAACTTATGGGAGGAAGCGTGGCATATATTTGCAGTCAGGTTCAGATTCCACAGGAAGTGCAGAAGCAGGCACAGGAGCTTGCCGGTCAGGGCAAGACACCTCTTTGTTTTGTGCGTGACGAAAGCTACATCGGTATGATCGCCGTGGCAGATGTCATGAAGGAGGACAGCCCGCAGGCAATCCGCGAGTTGCAGAACATGGGAATCCATGTCGTTATGCTGACAGGAGACAATCGTAGAACGGCGGAGGCGATCGGGGCGCAGGCAGGTGTGGATCAGGTTGTAGCCGATGTACTGCCGGATGGCAAGGAGAGCGTGATTCGCAAACTGCAGAAGTTTGGTAAGGTTGCGATGGTCGGTGATGGTATCAATGATGCGCCGGCATTGACAAGAGCGGATATGGGGATTGCAATCGGTGCAGGTACGGATGTGGCGATCGATGCGGCAGACGTTGTGCTGATGAAGAGCAGACTCAGTGATGTTCCGGCAGCGATCCGCTTAAGCCGTGCGGCACTGCGCAATATTCATGAGAATCTTTTCTGGGCGTTCTTTTACAATGTGATCGGCATTCCTCTGGCAGCAGGTGTATGGATCCCGCTGTTTGGCTGGAAGCTCAATCCGATGTTCGGAGCGGCTGCCATGAGCTTGTCAAGCTTCTGTGTAGTTACCAATGCCCTGCGGCTGAATCTGTTCCGGATCCATGATGCGGGCAGGGAACGCAAGAGGAAGGATGCGATTTGTGTAGAATTAATTTCCGATAACAACGTTAATAAGAAAGAAGAGGTAGAGACAATGACAAAGACAATTAAGATCGAAGGAATGATGTGTGGACACTGTGAGGCTCATGTGAAGAAGGCTCTGGAGGCAATTGACGGCGTGACGGAGGCGGTAGCAAGCCATGAGAAAGGAACTGCGGTTGTAACACTAGAGCAGCCGGTAGAGGACGATGTTCTTACAAAGGCAGTGGAAGAGCAGGATTACAAGGTGGTTTCTGTAGAGTAGTCAGCGGATGAGGAAGGGATGATTGGTATGCCGGCGGTTTTATTTGAAGGTGGCACATTTCGCCCGGTGTTTAGTTGTGGCGTAATGGATGCTCTGCTGGATGAGGATATCATGTTTCCGTACTGCATTGGTGTTTCGGCAGGCTGTGCGGATGCAGCGTCCTACGTTTCCAGACAGAGAGGGCGTAATATCGAGGTGCTCGAAAAGTACCGCAATGATAAGCGATACATGGGCAAGCGCAATCTGTTCAAGGAGAAAAGTATGTTTGGCATTCAGTTTGCGTTCCGTGATATTCCCAATATTCATGTTCCGTTTGATATGGAAACATTTCAGAATTATGACGGGAAATTTATTGCGGTCACAACGGATGCCCAGACAGGGCATGTACAGTATTTTACGCAGAAGGATGTGGATGAGCGGTTTGAGGTGTTTCATGGCACCTGTGCACTGCCGGCGATCATACCTCCGGCCGTGATCCATGGCAGGGAGTATTTCGACGGTGGTCTGTCCAATCCGATCCCGATCGACAAGGTGTTGAGCGATGGCTGCGACAAGGTACTGGTCGTGCTGACCAGACCGAAGGGATATATCAAGGAATGCCGCAAGTCAGACATTCTGATCGCGCGCCGGATCGAGAAGAAATATCCGGCCGTAGCAAGGGCATTGGTTCACCGCTATAAGAAGTACAACCGCTCCGTGAAGCTCTGTGAAGAGCTGGAGAAACAGGGACGTGCCGTGATCCTCAGACCGGAGCATCCTCTTAAAAGCATGGAGAAGGATGTGAAGGTGCTTCGCCGGTCATGGCAGGAAGGATATGATCTGGCAGCGGAGCGTATGAGTGAGATAAAAGCGTTATTTCATTAATATTTTATGGAATTGCTATTTTCTTTTTTGAAAAAATGGTATATAATAGCAACGAATTAAGGTTTTGTAGTGAATTTTACAAATGGAGGATTAGGATTATGTTAGTATCAGCAAAAGAAATGCTTACAAAAGCAAAAGCAGGTCACTATGCAGTAGGTCAGTTTAACATCAACAACCTTGAGTGGACAAAGTCTATTCTTCAGACAGCTCAGGAGCTTGAGTCACCGGTTATCCTTGGTGTATCTGAGGGTGCTGGAAAGTATATGTGCGGTTATAAGACTATCGTTGGTATGGTAAAGGGTATGATCGAGGAGCTTAACATTACAGTTCCTGTAGCACTTCACCTTGACCATGGTTCATTCGAAGGCGCAAAGGCTTGTATCAACGCAGGCTTCTCTTCTATTATGTTTGATGGTTCCAGCCTTCCGATCGAGGAGAACGTACAGAAGACAACAGAGCTTGTCAACGCATGTGACATTCTTGGCCTTTCTCTTGAGGCAGAGGTTGGTTCAATCGGTGGCGAAGAAGATGGTGTCATCGGTGCCGGCGAGTGTGCAGATCCTGAGGAGTGTAAGAAGGTTGCAGATCTTGGTGTAACAATGCTTGCAGCAGGTATCGGTAATATTCATGGTAAATATCCTGAGAACTGGGCTGGTCTGAGCTTTGAGACTCTTGATGCAATTCAGGCTAAGACAGGAGATATGCCTCTGGTACTTCATGGTGGTACAGGTATTCCTGCAGATATGATCAAGAAAGCAATCTCTCTTGGCGTTGCAAAGATCAACGTAAATACAGAGTGTCAGCTTGCATTCCAGGAAGCTACACGTAAGTACATCGAGGAAGGTAAGGATCTCGAGGGTAAGGGATTTGATCCTCGTAAGCTTCTTGCTCCGGGCGCAGAGGCTATCAAGGCTACTGTTAAGGAGAAGATGGAACTCTTCGGATCAGTTGGAAAGGCTTTCAACTAGTTTGAACAAATGAATAGGCGGAAATGGCAGAGCATAAACTGACAGCATCTGTCGTTTCATCTGGTATAGCAGCTTTGCAGTCTGTATTTGATACAGGCTGCAAAGTTGTTTCTATAATGGAGGATAGAGGATGACGAAACGAGAATTTCTATCAGAGCTGCGTATGGCATTGGAGGGAAATATTCCGGTTCAGGATATCGAGGATAATATTCGCTATTATGATAATTATTTTGCAGAGAGCGGACGCCCGGAAAGGGAGGTCTGCGAGGAGCTTGGCGATCCGCGTCTGATCGCAAGAACACTGATCGATTCGTTTACTGCTGCAAAGGGACCGATGGCTGACTTTTATAAGGAGCAGGCAAGGGATGATTACAGCAGAGAGAGCAGAAATGAGGGCAGCTACGAGAGTGATGGTATCGGTGGCTTTGGAGACAAGTGGTACGACAAGCTGTTTCGTTATGTGCTGCTGATCTCGATCGCGATCATTGTCGGTGCTGTACTGATCTTCGTACTGAAGGTTACTGTGACGGTTGTTATACCGGTCGTGGTGATTGTCTTAATTATTAAATTCTTATTAGATTTATTCCGGAGATATTGACAGGCAGGGCATTGCGGTGCTATTATCGCGGATAGACATATTGGAGGAAGTTATAAGCAATGTATAAGGTATTATGTAAGGATGGCATGGCGAAGCGTGCCAGACTGGAGACGGTTCATGGTACGGTGGAGACACCGGTATTTATGAATGTTGGTACGATCGGTGCAATCAAGGGTGCGGTATCGACCAGGGATCTTGAGGAGATCCATACACAGATCATGCTGTGCAACACCTATCACCTTCATGTGCGTCCGGGGGATGATGTGGTTTACGATATGGGCGGTATCCGCCAGTTTGCGGTATGGGATAAGCCGGTGCTGACAGATTCCGGTGGATTTCAGGTGTTTTCTCTTGCAGGACTGCGCAAGATCAAGGAAGAGGGTGTTTATTTCAACTCTCATATTGACGGGCACCGCATTTTTATGGGTCCGGAGGAGAGTATGCGGATACAGTCCCATCTTGCATCTACGATTGCGATGGCATTTGACGAGTGTCCGCCGCATCCGGCGACCAGAAAGTATATGCAGGATTCTGTGGACAGAACGACAAGATGGCTGGAGCGCTGCCAGAAGGAGATGAAGCGGCTCAATAGTCTGGAGGAGACTCTGAATCCGAACCAGCTCCTGTTTGGTATCGATCAGGGCGGTACGTTCCAGGATATCCGTATTGAGCATGCCAAGAGGATCTCAGAGATGGATCTGGACGGTTACGCACTCGGTGGTCTTGCTGTCGGCGAGACACATGAGGAGATGTACGATGTGATCGAGAAGACGATGGATTATCTGCCGCAGGATAAGCCCACTTATCTGATGGGTGTTGGAACGCCGCAGAATATTCTGGAATCGGTAGAGCGCGGTGTCGACTTCTTCGACTGCGTTTATCCGGCACGTAACGGCCGTCACGGTCATGCATACACCAACCACGGTAAGATGAACCTGTTCAATGCAAGGTATGAGAGGGACGACAGACCGTTGGATGAGGACTGCGGATGTCCGGTTTGTCACAGATACAGTAGAGCCTATATCCGTCATTTGTTGAAAGCGAAGGAGATGCTCGGACTTCGTTGTATGGTGACACACAATCTTTGGTTCTATAACCATTTGATGGAGGAAATTCGGGAAGCGATCGAGAAAGGCTGCTTCCAGGAATATAAAAAGAAAAAATTAGAAAGCATGGAGGAATTAAAATGAATGCAATAAGCGTATTAGCGTCATCGAGTGGACAGGCTTCCACAACACAGAGTATCATCAGCATGGTTGTAATCTATGCTGCGATCATTGGTATTTTCTGGTTTTTCGCAATCCGTCCACAGAAGAAGCAGCAGAAGGAGCACGACACTCTTCTGACCACACTGGAGGTTGGAGACAGCGTACTTACCACAAGCGGTTTCTTCGGCGTTGTGATCGACATTATGGATGAGGTTGTTATCGTTGAGTTCGGTAACAATAAGAACTGCCGTATCCCAATGAAGAAAGAGAATATCGTTGAGATCGATAAGCAGGGCAACGAGAGTAAATAATCCGGCCCGATATGAAATAAAGCGTCAATGCATTGGTTTTTAGTGCATTGACGCTTTTGTTTTTATATTACTTTTATTCGTTCATTGCCTCTAACGGGTAATGAACGGCTGCGGCAAGCTTTTCCAGATATTCATAAGGAACTGCCAGTGTGCCACGACCGGTGCCGATGTCAATGGCAGGCTTGTTTGCTCCGTGGAAATCTGAACCTCCGCTCGGCAGAAGGTGAAATTTTGCCGCAAGCTGACCTGCATAGTATTCATCCTGTTTTGTGTGATTAGAATATCTGACTTCGATTCCCATCAGACCGGATTCCTTCAGCCGTGCGATCAATGCCTCCAGTTCCTTTTCGGGAAGTTTGTAATGAAGCGGGTGTGCCAGGATAGGAACACCGCCGGCATCCCTTATAATGCGGATTCCATCCTCGGGCCGGATATATTCGCGTGGGATGAAATAAGGACATCCCGGATCCAGATATTTGTGAAAGGCTTCGTTTGGTATCTTGACGATATGATGCTCCACCAGATAGCGTGCAAAGTGCGCGCGGGTAATGACGGCGTCAGGATTGCCCTGCGTGAGTTCCTCGTAGGTAACGGGGATGCCGTTTGCATTAAAACGCCGTATCATCTCTTCATTGCGCTCCAGACGGCGCCGGATCAAAAGATCGGTCATGTTCTGGAAGGCTTTATTGTGATGGTCAATGAACAGACCAACGATATGAATGTCCTGCTTCTTGTATGCGACAGAAAGTTCCGTGCCGGGGATGACCTGCAACGGCAGTGCATGGTAGCGGGCAGCCTGTATGGCTTCATCAATGCCGGAAACCGTGTCGTGATCCGTCAGTGCGATGGCGCGCAGTCCCTTATCGGCAGCACGTATCACCACCTCGGCGGGAGAACAGGTGCCATCGGAAGCATTTGAATGTGTATGAAGATCAACGTAATCCATAATGATAGTCTCCTTCCTCTTTTCTCCTGAATAGTTTAACACAGATTGACATATAATGGAGAATAAAACAATGCAGATTTTGGAAGGATTTGTTTTTATGAAAAAAAGTGGGGATGCATTACGTTTTTTGATCATTCTTGTGGGGATGCTTGTTGTGTCGGCGCTTGTTCTTGCAGTTGTAACGGCGTTTATGCTGAAGGGGCATATGACTGCCGGGCTTATCAGTGGTGGCGTGATCGCGGCATATGTTGTGTCGGCACTTCTTGGCGGCTTTTGCATCGGGCAGGTGAAGGGCAGACAGAAATTTCTGTGGGGGCTTCTAATCGGGCTTTGTTATTTTCTGGTGCTGTTTCTGACCGGGAAAATGATATATCATTCGGGGGCAGACTTTGGCTTTCAGACAGTCAGCAGCGGTATGATCTGTGCGGTGGCAGGGATGATCGGAGGAATGCTTGCGCCGGCAAACCGCACAGGTGCATAAAAATTATCATAGAGTTAATAGTTATTTAACATAATAGTAATGGCTATGTGATGATAAAAAAAGTGAGTATGTTATGATAGGTCATGTGCGAAATGAGGGGGGACAAAAATGTTCGTAAATGCACAAGTAAATAAAGTGAGAAAAGGTGAGTAAGTGATGAGCAGAGACGATAAAAGAAGGAGAAAAAGAAGACAGCGTACAGAGGAGAATCCGAAATCTGTCTGGATCATGATGAGCGCAGCTGTTGTGCTGGGGGTGGTCATTATTGCGATGGTGGCACAGCTTGTGCGGCTGAACCGGCAGGGGGAGCGGTTAAATACGCAGACAAAGACAGAGGCATCTGTGGACAACAGTGCGGAGAACAGTAAGAAAGCAGGAGAATCAAAGAAAGCAAAGGGAACGGAAGCACCGCAGGAGACGCAGGCACCGGCAGTAGAGCATATCCGTAAGGACCTTGACCCGGATAAACCGATGGTGGCACTGACCTTTGATGATGGTCCGTATGACCGTGTAACAAACCGGATTGTGAAAGTATTGGCAAAGAATGATTCCAGAGCCACCTTTTTTGTGGTGGGTAATCGTGTGGAGCGCTATGCGGATACCATGAAGAATGCATTTAATAAGGGGAATCAGATTTCGACCCATACCTTTGACCACGGGGATCTGAGTAAGATGAAGAAAAAGCAGATCCGCAGAGAGCTGACACGTGCTTTTCGTGTCATGAAGAAGATCAACGGGGAGGAGCCGACCATGCTGCGACCTCCATACGGTAATGTCAATGATAAGATGCGTCGGACGATCAAGATCCCGATGATCTACTGGAGTGTGGATACAGAGGACTGGGCGAGTCGCAACAGCAAGAAGATCTTAAAGAAGTGCAAGAGCATTTCGGATGGAGACATTGTACTGATGCATGATCTGTATCCGAGTACGGCAGAAGCAGTAGAAAAGCTTGTGCCGAAGCTTCGCAAAAAGGGATTCCAGCTTGTGACCGTTGAGGAGCTGTTCTATTATAAGGGGATTGATGCAGAGGGTGGCAAGGTCTATTTCAGTGGTAAATAAAAAAATATACGATCAATCACTCCGGAACGCTGTGATCACATGTACAGCGGTTTCGGGGTGATTTTCATTTTCGGAGAATTATAAGGAATCCCTTGCCAATCTTTCGATGACTATGCTATAATGATGTTTAACGTGGTTTTTTATGCATGTGCGGATGAAATGCATGAGAATTTCTACGAAAAAGAGTTATTTAAAGGAGATATGCAGCAATGAAGAACAAAAGGAAAGGATTGCTGACTATAATCGTTATTATAGCAGCGATCGCATTTTGTGGTTACACGACTCTTGTCGGACTGGGAGCTGCCCACAAGGGAAGTGCCCAGAACATCAGACTTGGTCTGGATCTTGCCGGTGGTGTCAGCATCACTTATGAGGCAGTGAAGGATACTCCGACAGACACTGAGATGAAGGATACGATTCAGAAGATGCAGCAGCGTGCCGAGGTATACAGTACCGAGTCCTCTGTTGTACAGCAGGGTGATAAGCGTATCGAGGTTGACATCCCCGGTGTTGCCGATGCAGAAGAAGTATTAAAGAGTCTTGGTAAGGAAGGTTCTCTGGACTTTGTATCAGAGGATGATGTAACAGTAAAGAAAGACGGTACTGTTACATATGACAAGAGTAAGGTTATCTGCTCCGGTTCTGAGGTGAAGAACGCTGAGGCGAACACGATTCAGGACGAGACTACCAAGAACAAGGAGAATGTCGTTGACATTACCTTCAATAAAAAGGGAACAAAGAAGTTCGGTGCAGCAACCCAGAAAGCCGCACCATCTAAGAAGAGAATCTATATCATTTATGATGGAAAAGAGCTTTCGTCTCCGGCTGTTCAGAGCGAGATCCTGAACGGTAAGGCACAGATCTCCGGAAGCTTCAAGACCTTCGCAGATGCAGAGGAGCTTGCAGCAGGTATCCGTATCGGTGCCCTTCCGCTGGAGTTGAAGGAAGCACAGTCACAGGTTGTCGGAGCACAGCTTGGTCTTGATGCGATCAAGACAAGTCTTTTGGCAGGTGCGATTGGATTCGGTCTTGTGGTACTGTTCATGGTTGTATTCTACAGACTGCCTGGTCTGGCTGCATCCATTGCGCTTCTGTTCTACCTGGTGCTGATGCTTGTCGTATTAAATGGTCTGAATGTCACCCTGACACTTCCTGGTGTAGCAGGTATCATTTTGAATATTGGTATGGCGGTGGATGCCAACGTTATCATATTCACGCGTATCAAGGAGGAGCTTGCCAAAGGCAAGTCTGTACAGACAAGTATCAAGCTTGGTTTTGATAAGGCGCTGTCCGCAATCGTGGATGGTAACATTACTACCCTGATCGCAGCCTTCGTGCTTTACCTGAAAGGTTCCGGTACGATCAAGGGATTTGCTACAACACTGGCAATCGGTATTATCCTGTCTATGTTCACAGCACTTGTTATCACGAAGCTTCTTCTCGAGGCAATGTATGTGCTCGGTGTAGATGATGTGAAGTACTTCGGTGTTGAGGGTGCAAGAAAGCGTATCCCGTTTGTGGCAAACAGAATGAAGTTTTTCGTGCTTTCGGGCGTGCTGATCCTCGCATGTATCGTAATGCTTGTAGTCAACAAAACAGGACGAATCGGATACATTTTGAACTATGGTCTTGATTTCCTCGGTGGTACCACCTACAATGTCACATTCGACAGTGGAGAGAAGATCGATGCTGATCTGAAGAAGCAGGTTGAGTCCATCTTCAGCAAGACAAGTGGTTCTAACGATGTCGTTATTTCAGACGTAGCAGGAAGCAATACACTTTCCGTTAAGACAGTAGAGCTTACGGATGATCAGAGAGCTGATCTTACCAATCAGCTTGTAAGCAGCTTCAAGGTACAGGAAAAGAACATTCAGTACGACAGTATCAGTGCAGCCGTATCTGATGAAATGAAGACGAATGCGATCGTATCCGTTATTATCGCAGCAATTTGTATGCTGCTTTATATCTGGTTCCGATTCAAGGATGTCATTTTCGCAAGCAGTGCTGTTCTTGCCCTGCTTCATGACTGTGCGATCGTGCTTCTGGTATATGCTGTTTCCAAGATTTCTGTTGGTAACACATTCATCGCTTGTATGCTTACCATTGTTGGTTATTCTATCAACGCGACAATCGTAATCTTCGACCGTATCCGTGAGAATCTGAACGGACGTAAGGATTCTTCTGTACTGGATCAGATCGTAGATGACAGTATTACACAGACATTGACAAGAAGTATCAATACTTCTATCACAACATTCATCATGATCTTTATGCTGGCAATTCTGGGTGTGGATTCCGTAAGAGATTTCGCAATCCCTCTGATGGCTGGTATTATCTGCGGTGCATACTCATCAGTTTGTATTACAGGTACTCTCTGGTACACTATGAAGAGAAAGTTTGCTAAGAAGAAAGCATAATCGGTAAATCGAATAAAGAGATATCAAAAAACAGGGTACTGCATTTTGTGCGGTACCCTGTTTTGCTCGTCCTTGTCATTACAGTGTTGGGAATACTAGGTGTGGTGATGCAATTATTATGAAGTGAATAAAGACAAAGGGGGTCGTGCGGGGATATACTTTGATCTAAATAGAAATGCTAATAATATAAGAACTTTTGTACCTAATATTGACTTATCTCCTAAAATCTAATATCATTTTAGGAGATAAATAGGAAATTAGGAGATTAATTGGGAGATAGAGTATGAGAATATTTGATTATTCGTCATTAAAAGAGAAAACATGGGACAGCGAGATAATCTCGCTTATTGCATAGATTCATGAATATAAGGGACGGCAGGAGGTTTATATTAAGCAGAAACCGGAAGAATTAGATAAATTTGTAGAAATAGAAAAACGACAGAGTACAGAGGCATCAAATGCTATTGAGGGAATACGAACTACAAGTAGCAGATTAAAACAGCTTTGTGAGGAAAAGACCACTCCGAAAAATCGTGCTGAGAAAGAAATTCTTGGATATAGGGATGTTTTAAATACGATACATGAGAACTATGAATATATTCCAATCACAACAAATTACATTTTGCAGTTACATCGGGATTTGTATAAATATACAGAAAAAAGTATCGGCGGTCATTTCAAAGTGTCACAAAATGTGATTGCTGCTATGGACGGAACCGGGAAAGAATATGTGCCTTTTACACCGCTTGCTCCATATGAAACACCGTCTGCTGTTGATGCCATTTGTGAAAATTATAATAGAATGATTGCAAATGATGAGTTGGATTCGATTTTACTAATTCCCATATTTATACATGATTTTCTTTGCATACATCCATTTAGTGATGGAAATGGAAGGATGAGCCGGTTACTGACAGCTTTACTTTTATATAGGAGTGGATATGTTGTTGGCAAATATGTTTCTATTGAGAGTAAGATTGCGAAAAACAAAGATTTATATTATATGGCACTGGAAGAATGCCAGGGTGGCTGGCATGACAACAAAGAAGATGTAACTCCGTTTATAAAACATATGCTAAGAATCATTCTTGCAGCATATAGAGATTTTGAGGAAAGGATTGAGCTTGTAAGTGAAAAGCTTTCGGCAAAAGAAATCGTCAGACGAGCGATATATAGCAAAGTTGGAAAGCTGACTAAAAGTGATATTACTGAATTGTGTCCGTCTATAGGAATAAAATCAGTGGAATTGGCTTTAAAACAATTAGTAGAAGAAGGTGTTCTTTTAAAAAAGGGATCGGGAAGAGCTACATTCTATGTTCGTAGTGATTCGGAGATGAATTGAGATATTAATTTATTCTTATGTGAGATAATATATAAAATCTCCTGAAAATCAACACCAATTAGAGAAAAAAGGAGGATTTTGTAAATGACTTCGTTTAAATATATGGGTGAATTTAAAGATGAGAGCATCCTTCCTAAACGTGTTCAAGAAGGAGCGATTATGTTTAAGGAACCTGATATGAACAAATTTGCTATTATAGCTAACTTACTTTCGCTTGTATTGCTTATAGGATTAGTGGTTTTTGCATTTTTTTATGCAGGACGGCAATATAATACATGGGGGGCAGTGGCATCAATTCTGCTTCTTGTACCACATGAATTTTTACATGCGATATGGATGAAGGGCGACGTGTTTATGTATACGAGTTTGAAAAATATGGTACTGTTCGTGATAAGTACAGAGGACCTTACGAAGGGACAATTTGTTTGGATGAGTTTATTTCCAACAATTTGTTTTGGATTTATTCCGTTTTTGTTATTTGTTTTCAATTCGGGGTGGACATTTTTGGGTTATCTGGGGATATTTTCGATTTCAATGGGAGCGGGTGATTTCTGTAATGTATTTTTTGCTCTGACGCAGATGCCAAATAACGCTGTGACATTTTTAAGTGGCAGTCATTCGTATTGGTATGTACCGGAGAACTTGTAGAGGATGACAGAAGAGAAGCAAGACAGTCAATGCTTGATGCATACCCATCCTTACAGAATATGTACTCCGCTGATGATGGAAATACAGAGGTGTTTTATTTCAAAAATACGACAGCTACATTTTCTTCATTCACACATGAACCGGAAGTAGTGAAGTTCTAAGGACAAAGTGGTTTGCAAGGAATAGCGTAAGATGTTGTCACTTCAGCTTTTGACTTATTTCTTTGAACGGATGGATAAACTATGGTCTGGCGACGAAAGAAATCCATTCGCCCAGTGTGTTTTCTTCAATGATCGTAAAATGATTGGCGGTTAATGCCTTGCGGACATCATCGCCACGGCTTGCAAGAATACCGGAGGAAATGAATATGCCGTCCGGCTTCAGGAAAGGACGGATCATACAGGAAAGAGGGATGATCACATCGGCGAGAATATTGGCAACGACTACGTCAAATGGTTCCGGACATTCTGCTTTGATCGCAGCACTGTCCTCCAAAATATTGCCATGGATCGCACGGATCCTGTCTGCGGCAATGTGATTTCGCTCGGCATTTTCCAGTGTTCCGGTGACTGCAGATGGATCAATGTCGAGACAGAATGCACTTTTCGCACCGTACAACAGTGCGGCGATCGCAAGAATACCGCTGCCACAGCCGGCATCCATGATGCGGGTATCTTTGTGGATGTAGCTTCGCAGGGATGTCATGCAGAGACGTGTTGTTTCGTGTGTTCCGGTACCGAAAGCAGAACCCGGCTCGATCAAAAGAATCGTATCGTTTTCGTTTGCAATTTCCGGTGCCGGCTCCCAGACAGGAGTGACGATCAGATCATCGGTAACGCGGAATGGGTGAAAGCTGTCCTTCCATTTATCCTTCCACTGTGCATCGTCCTGTACGGAATAGGTGATCACCGGATCCGGGAACGGACAGAACTGCTGCATATCGGCGATGCGGCTGCGCAGAGAGGCAACAAGCTCTTCCGGATCCTGATACCCCTCCTGGACAGGACTTGCAGCATCACGCAGGGAAGATCCCGTGCTGTAAAATTCCTTCTCTTCAGGAGTATTGTCTCCTTCGGTATAAAAGGTCAGGACAGCCTTGCCGTCATCCGGCCCCAGATCCGCCGGGATATCGGTATACATCTGCTTCTCCTCCTCCGGGGTCAGAGGAACATGGTCAGAAATCTCAAAGCCCTGTATGCCGAGCTCATAGAGCAGCTCCCCAATAATATCTGCGGCGTTCGTCGTTGTATGAACTTTATATTGAATCCATTTCATTGATGATTATCCTTTCTTCCTGAATTATGGTATACTTTCTAAGAGTGTGATTTAATTATAACAAAAAAAAGGATGTTATACAATGAAACAGTGGATGATAAAATCAAACCATGCCGATCTGTCAAAGATTGCAGCACGGTATAAAATTTCCGAAATTCTGGCGGAGGTTCTTGTGAAAAGGGGGCTGTACGACTGGGAGGCGATGGATACCTACCTGTATCCGTCTATGGATAAGCTGCATGATGTGCATGCTATCTATGATCTGGATCATGCGGTTTCGATCATACGCAATAAGATCGAGAACAATCAGAAAATACAGGTGATCGGCGATTATGATGTGGACGGTGTGATGTCTACGTCCATCCTGGTGAAGGGGCTTCGAAAGCTGGGAGCTGAGGTGAGCTGGCGTGTGCCGCACCGGGAGAGAGACGGATACGGTGTGCGAGATTATATGGCGAGGGAGGCTTTTGAACAGGATGTGGACACGATCATTACCTGCGACAATGGAATCTCAGCTGTTGATGCCGTTGCCTGCGCCAAGGAGCTTGGTATGACGGTGATCGTGACGGATCACCACGATGTGCCGCTTGACAATGAAACGGGACAGGAACTGCTTCCACCGGCAGATGCCGTGGTGGATCTGAAGCGAAAGGACAATATGTATCCATGGCGGGAACTGTGCGGTGCGGCGGTGGCATACCGCCTGATTGAGGCTTTGTTTGAGGGGCGCGAGGAAAGTGCATTTCTGGATGAGCTTTTGTCCATGGCGGCGGTGGCAACCGTCTGTGATGTGGTACCGCTGCAGAGCGAGAACCGAATCATTGTAAGCCGTGGTCTGGAGCTGATACAAAACAGCACTAACAAGGGGCTTTCTTCGCTGATCCGGCAACTGGATCTAAACAGAGACGTTGATTCCGGTGTCATCGGATTCCGGATCGGTCCCTGTATCAATGCGGCAGGGCGTCTGCAGGATGCTTCTACTGGTGTAGAGCTGATGCTTGCGGAGGATCACAAGGAGGCGGATGCGATTGCGGCGCATCTGATCGAGCTGAATGAGGAGCGCAAGGATATTACCGCACGGGCAACCGAACAGGCAGTAAAACAGATTGAAGAGGAAGGATATCTGGACCAAAACGTGCTTGTTGTATTTGTGGAGGAGTGTCCGGAGAGTGTTGCGGGCATTGTGGCAGGAAGGATCAAGGAGAAATATTACCGTCCGACGATGATATTGACCAGATCCGGAGATCATCTGAAGGGCTCCGGCAGATCAATCCCGGGCTATCACATGCAGCAGGAATTAAATGCCTGTGCATCGCTTCTGCTTGAATATGGCGGTCATGCCATGGCTGCGGGATTTTCGCTGAAGGAGGAGAAGCTTGAGTCTCTTCGGGATGCCTTAAATGAGCGGTGCAGACTGACTCCGAAGGATCTGATCGAAAAGATAACGATCGACCGTGAGGTGGCGCTTGCGGAGGTGAGCGGCAATCTGGTGCGTGAACTGAATCTGTTGCAGCCGGTGGGCGAGCAGAATAAGGGTGCTCTTTTTGCAAAGCGTGGTCTGGAGATTCTTTCTGTGAAGATCCGTGGCAAAGAGGGACAGGTAGGGAGTTTTATGGTGCGTGATCAGGGTAGACGTTATAATCTGGTGGATTTTCAGATTGATCAGTGCATGAAGAAGGAAATCTGCGCCAAATATTCCGAGGCGGTGTGGGAATCTCTGGAGCAGGGGAATGCAAGCGGCTGTGTGATGGATATTATTTATATTCCGAGGATCAATGAGCGTTACGGGGAACTGCAGTACACGATAGTTGACTGCCGCTAGATCACATGGTATTCTTAAGGGCAGTAGATATTGTTTTGGACGTTGGAGGATTGTTATGTCAGATATTTCATCTGTTTCATCCCTGTCGAATCTTTCGAGGGATTTATATTATCAGTATATGATCGACCACAACTCCATGAGTACGATGTTTCATGCACTTTCCGGAGATGACAGTGATAGCTTCGGGACATCGGGACTTATGAATGCGGTCAGTTCAGGTCTTACCTCATCCCTGAGTGGTGTGCAGGGACTTGAGAGCTTAAGCGGGCTTCTTGGAGGATCAGACAGCAGTGACAGTCTTCTGGGGGCTTCGCAGAGCATTTCCGGCTTTGCGGGAATTTTAGAGACATATCTGAATGAACAGCGCTCAGAGGCAGCTCAGATGGCGCAGTCCATGTCGGAGGTTTTAAAGGAGGCGGCGAAAACGGAGGACACATCCAGCCTGACCTATCAGACCGTACAGGATATTTATCAGTATTTTCAGGAGCAGACGAAGAAACCGTCTTCTTTATAATTTATAAGAATCATCGGCATGCTTTGCGGATCGCAAAACGATAACAGAAATAAAAGACGGTCTGGCTGATATAGTAGAAGAAAAGCACCATGACCGGAACGCGGCCGAGCGGAAAGTCATACCGGTATTCGGTGGGCTGGATCCACTGCCACACAAGAAGCAGGATCAGAGCAAGCACAAAGCCGAAGCGCTCTGCCTGATAACGGGTGCGGGAAAAGTGATACTGCTTCATAATGTCCGGATGTGCTGCCTGCCGGAGAGCCTCATTGTTTCGCTCCGGGTAAGAGGAATCCAGCGCCAGATTGACGGCGGCAGGAAGTGCAGCCAGTGCTGCGATAATATAAAACGCAGACGGATAATGCAGCGCAGAAAGAGGAACAAGCAGAATGATCAGTATATATCTGGAAATGCGCCAGGCACAGAAATGACTGACGGCGCGTATTTCACGGTGTTTAAAAACAGCAGTAGTTGTCATAGAAATTTTATAATCCTTTCTCAGCTTGCATGTTTAAAATTGCAGGCATAGTATTTTCTACATGGAAAACCCGTACAAATCCCGATTTTCATCCAATATGAATCCAGTGTAATATACATATCGTACAGTTTCAATGCGTAATTATAACTTTTTTCTGAAATATTGCCAGAAATTCAAAATACACTTTGAAAACTCAGAAAAATGGTATATAATAACATAGAATACGTTTATTTTTGTTACAAAACGGAAAAAATAGAGAAATAGGATGCATGGAAAGGAGAAAATAAAATGGTTGGTAGTGATATCGGAATTGATCTTGGTACAGCCAATGTACTTGTATATATAAAGGGAAAGGGTGTTGTTTTAAGAGAGCCGTCAGTTGTTGCATTTGATCGTGATACGAATAAGATCAAAGCAATCGGAGAGGATGCACGTCTGATGCTTGGACGTACACCTGGTAATATTGTGGCAGTAAGACCGCTGCGTCAGGGTGTGATTTCTGATTACACCGTGACAGAGAAGATGCTGCGCTATTTCATTCAGAAGGCATGTGGTAAGACACGTTTCAGAAAGCCGCGCATCAGCGTCTGTGTACCAAGCGGTGTTACAGAGGTAGAGAAGAAGGCGGTTGAGGATGCAACCTACGAGGCAGGTGCACGTGAGGTTGCGATCATTGAGGAGCCTATTGCGGCAGCAATCGGTGCCGGTATCGATATCTCCAGACCATGTGGTAACATGATCGTTGATATCGGAGGCGGTACAGCAGATATCGCTGTTATTTCCCTTGGTGGTACCGTTGTCAGCACTTCGATCAAGGTTGCCGGCGATGACTTTGATGAGGCGATCGTACGTTACATGCGTAAGACGCATAACCTGCTGATCGGTGAGCGCACCGCAGAGGATATCAAGATCCAGATCGGATCTGCATATAAGCGTCCGGAGGTTGTTTCCATGGATGTACGTGGACGTAACCTTGTAACAGGTCTTCCTAAGACGATCACTGTTACCTCCGATGAGACGATGGATGCCTTAAAGGAGATCACATCTCAGATCGTGGAAGCTGTTCACAGCGTACTGGAGAAGACACCGCCAGAGCTTGCAGCAGATGTTTCTGACCGTGGAATCGTCCTGACCGGAGGCGGAAGCCTTCTTTATGGTCTGGAGGAGCTGATCGAGGAGAAGACAGGCATCACAACAATGACCGCAGAGGATCCGATGACCGCAGTAGCGATCGGTACCGGTCAGTTCGTGGAATTTTTGAGCGGAAAGCGCGATGAGGATTAAGAAATATTGGCAGATTGCCGATAATATATTATGAGACAGACTGACTGGATTTCCATCCGGTCAGTTGAAGTTTCCGGGATGTTCTAAGAAGGAGGCCGCCCATGACAAGAGGTTTATATACCGCATATACAGGCATGTATAATGAGCAGAAGAGATTGGATATTATATCCAATAATCTTGCCAATTCGGCAACGATCGGTTACAAAGAGGAGCAGGTGACCAGTCAGGCATTCAAGGAGATGCTGACCTACAAGATCCGTGACCGTTCCAATGGCTTTGTGGACGAGCCGATCGGAAGGATGAGCCTTGGGGTTAAGATCGGTGAGACTTATACGAACTGGGATCAGGGTTCTCTGAGACAGACGGAGAATACATACGATATTGCGATTCAGGGGAGCGGCTTTTTTACGGTTCGCGCAACCAATGCCAAAGGGGAAGATAAGACCTATTACACCCGGAATGGCTGCTTTACCGCGACGCGAGATGGATTTATTGTTGACAGTGATGGCAATCATCTGCAGGGAGAGGGGGGAGACCTTCAGGTTCCTACGGATGCTGCTAAGATCGTGATCGACAGAGATGGTGCCGTATATGCGGATAATGTTTATGTGGATACCATTCAGATCACGGATTTTGAGGATTATAATTATCTTAAACAGCACGGAGATAATTTCTGGGAGACAGTGGACGGTGCAACGGCGATCAAGGGAACCTATTCTCTGGAACAGGGCTATACGGAGCAGTCCAATGTCAATGTGATCGACCAGATGGTGGACATGATCACGATCACCCGGGCATATGAGGCAGGACAGAAGATGATTCAGACACAGGACAGCCTGTTGAATCATTCGGTTAATGATGTCGGCAAGGTTTGATGAAAGGTGTGAGATAGCATTATGATGAGAGCTCTTTGGACGGCTGCTTCCGGCATGAAGGCACAGCAGACCAGTATGGATACGTTGTCCAACAATTTATCCAATATCAATACAACAGGTTACAAGAAGGAGACGACACGTTTCCAGTCACTTTTATATCAGAATATCCAGAAGAAGACGACCGATTCCGAGGGGAATCAGAAGCCGATCGGAGCGCAGGTCGGACTTGGTGTGAAGGTGGGATCGATCGCAACGCAGTTTACACAGGGATCCTTTACAACGACCAATGCTGCATTTGACTTTGCGGTTGAGGGAGATGGACTGTTCATGGTGCAAAAGCCGGACGGTACGATCTGCTATACCAGAAACGGTCATTTTAATCTTTCTAAGAATACATCCGGCGGATGGTCTTTGACGACACAGGAAGGATATGCAGTGTTGGATTCGACCGGCAAGGAGATAAGCTTTGATAAGGATGTGGATACCTCGAAGCTTCGCTTTGATAACTATGGCGGTATCGGTTATGTGGGAGATGATGGCAATGCACTTCCGCTTGGTATCAATATCGGTATGGCACAGTTCAATAATCCAAATGGATTGGAGAAGGTGGGTGACAGCTATTATCTGGCGACAGATGCTTCCGGAGATGCCCGCATTGAGGGGGATGATGCTGCATTAAAGCGCAGTATTGTTAAGAATGGATATCTTGAGGCATCCAATGTGCAGGCAGTGGACGAGATGGTTGACATGATCGTTACACAGCGTGCTTATGAGATGAATTCCAAGGCAATTACCGCATCCGATGAGATGTTGCAGCAGGCGAACAACCTGCGGTCATAATCAGTGAACGGATGGCTGTGTGCAGCTTATCCGGTTAGGAAGGAGCAGCTCCTATGAGTTCAGTTTTAGATGTATCATCATTATACGACAGTTATGCATCACGGATCAGCAGTGCATCTGCAGCAGGAACCTCTGACAAGATCGGTGGGATCGGTAAGGATTCTTCCGACGAAGAACTGATGGAAGCCTGCAAAAGCTTTGAGTCATATTTCGTACAGAAGATGATCGAGGAAGCCAAGAAAACTGTCGAGAATGAAGACGAAGAAGGCGAATACACCAAGATGTTTGCTGATATGCGCAATGAGCAGCTTGCAGATACGGTCACGGAAAGTGGTCAGATCGGTCTTGCGCAGCAGTTATACGATAATCTGAAGCAACAGTACAAGCTGTAATCACAATATACATACAAACGGGCCGCTGTTTATTTGCAGTGGCTGTTTTTCTGTAAAAGGAAGATTTGGCAGAAGGAAGATGGCGGAAAAGGGGGATGAAATGGAAGAGATCGAAGGATATGTAGAGAATATCGTTTTTCGTAATGAAGAGAACGGATACACGGTACTGCATTTGTCACACCCGGAATGGGACGATGACATCTGCTGCGTCGGCTGTTTTTCTTATGTGGCGGAGGGACAGTATCTTGTTGTCCGGGGAGATATGGTCTTTCATAAAGAATACGGAGAGCAGATGAAGGTGACCTCTTATGAGGAGAAGCAGCCGGAGGATTCCATGGCGATCGAAAAGTACTTAGGTTCCGGTGCGATCAAGGGGATTGGACCGGCACTTGCGGCGAGGATCGTCAAGAAGTTTAAGGAGGATACCTTTCGGATCTTTGAGGAGGAACCGGAGCGGCTTGCAGAGGTCAAGGGGATCAGCATGAAGCTTGCGATCCAGGCTGCCGGTCAGTTTAACGAGAAGCGAGAGATGAGACAGGCGATGCTCTTTTTGCAGGATTATGGAATCAGTATGAATCTGGCTGTCAAGATATACAGACAGTATGGTCAGGAAATGTATGAGGTTCTAAGAACCAATCCGTATAAGCTGGCAGAGGATATTTCCGGCGTGGGCTTTAAGATTGCAGATGAGATCGCGCGTCAGGCTGGATTTTATGAGGATTCGGATTTCCGTATTCAGGCGGGGATCGTCTATTGTCTGCAGCAGTCCACGGTACAGGGACATTGTTACCTGCCGCAGAGAGAGCTTGTCGATGTGACGGCGCAGCTTCTTGGACTGGAGCCGGCACTGATCGACTGCCATGTGGACGAGCTGTGCATGAATAAACAGATCATTTGCCGGGAGATTGACGGAGAGCGATGTCTTTATTACGGTCGGTTATATTATATGGAGATGAATTGTGCCAGAATGCTGCTTGATCTGAATCTGGACTTTCCGGTGAAGGAATCTGATCTGGAAAGGAAGGTCCGGGAGGTGGAGCGTTCCGAGAAGATAGAGTTGGATGAGATGCAGCGTAGGGCTGTTTTTCAGGCACTGCAAAATGGTGTGATGGTGATCATGGGTGGACCCGGTACCGGAAAAACCACAACGATCAATACCATTGTACGTATTTTTGAGGAAGAGGGAATGGATATTCTTCTGGCGGCGCCGACCGGCAGAGCGGCAAAGAGAATGTCCGAGACGACCGGTTATGAAGCGCAGACGATCCACCGTCTGCTCGAGTTAAATGGTGCTGTGGACGGGGATGACCGCGACGGTATGCATTTTGAACGAAACGAGCTGCAGCCGCTGGAGGCAGATGTGGTGATCATTGATGAGATGTCTATGGTGGATATTTATCTGATGCATGCGTTGTTGCAGGCGCTTGTGCCGGGAATGCGCCTGATCATGGTGGGAGATGCCAACCAGCTTCCATCTGTGGGACCGGGCAATGTGCTAAAGGATATCATCCGGTCAAAGTTTTGTCATGTGGTTCGTCTGGAAAAGGTATTCCGTCAGGCGGCAGAGAGCGATATTATTTTAAATGCCCACCGGATCAACCGGGGAGAGCCTGTGGAATACAGGAAGGAGAGCAGGGACTTTTTCAGTCTCGAGAGGAATCAGCCTCAGGATATCATCAATGTGGTGATCCAGCTGATCGTCCAGAAACTGCCACCGTACGTCAACGCATCTCCGTATGATATTCAGGTTCTGGCACCGATGCGTAAAGGTGAATTGGGTGTGCTGAATCTGAATGATGTACTGCAGAAGTATCTGAATCCGTCATCGCCGGACAAGGTTGAAAGAGAATTTCACGGTGTTTTATTCCGCGAGAATGATAAAGTGATGCAGATCAAAAACAACTATCAGCTCAAATGGAAGAAGTATAATCCTTATGGAGATGTCTGCGAAGAGGGAGAGGGTGTTTTCAACGGAGACAGTGGAGTGATCCGGACGATCTCAGCCTTGACGGAGAGCGTGACGGTGGAATTTGAGGAAGGAAAGATCGCGGAGTATGAATTTAGTGAGATGGAGGAATTAGAGCTTGCATATGCGATCACTATACATAAGTCGCAGGGAAGTGAGTATCCTGCAGTGATCATTCCGCTGCTGAGCGGACCGAAGATGTTGTTTAACCGCAATCTTTTATATACGGCAGTGACGCGTGCCAAAAAGTGCGTGACGATCGTTGGCAGCAGAAGGATGGTGGATCAGATGATCTGCAATATCAACGAGAAGAAGAGATATTCCAGCCTGTGCCAGCGGATTCAGGAACTGGAGGTGGCAGATGCAGGGATGCTTTCGTGACAGAGTGCTTGATTTTATTTATCCGGCGAGATGTCCGGTATGTGATGACGTGCTTCCGGCAGGAATGCATGGGATTTGTGCCGGCTGTCACACATATATTCAATATATACGGGAACCACGGTGCATGCGATGCGGAAAGCCTCTTGAGGAAGATGAGGAATTTTGCGGGGACTGCAGGGATAACAGTCGTTCGTTTGAGGCGGGAAGAGCGTTGTTTGTCTATGACGGTATCATGCAGGAATCGATGGCACGCTTCAAATATAGCAGCCGCAGGGAATATGGTGCTGTTTATGCGGAAGAATTATACAGGCATTATGGAAGCTGGGTCAAACAAACCGGTGCCGGAATGCTTGTGCCGGTGCCGGTTCATCCGGCACGTTACCGCAGAAGGGGATATAATCAGGCAGAGATTCTTGCCAGACATTTTGGCAAGCTTAGCGGACTGCCGGTAGGAACAGAAATGATTGCCAGAATTAAGGATACCAGACCGCAGAAGGAGCTTTCGGCGGGAGAACGTAAGCGAAATCTGGCAGGCGCATTTTCGGTGGGCAGACAGGTGCAGGAGTTGAATCAGATACCGGAGTGTGTTATAATCATGGATGACATTTACACGACGGGAAGCACGATGGAGGCTTGTTCTGCCGTGTTGAAAGAGACAGGGATCCGCAGGATTTATTTTTTGTGTGTATGTATTGGACAAGGCAATTAAGGAGAGTAGGATATGGACGTAAGAAATTGCAAAATGTGTGGGGCAATATTTAATTTTGACGGATCACCGCTGTGTCCGAAGTGCCGCCGCAAGATGGAAGAAAAGTTCAGTGTTGTCAAGGAATATATTTTAAAGAATCCGAGCAGTTCAATCTCTGTTATTTCTGAGGAAACAGAGGTACCGATCCAGCAGCTGAAGCGCTGGATCCGAGAGGAACGTCTGAGCTTTTCAAAAGAATCCGGGGTGGTGATCCAGTGTGAGAAGTGCGGTGCGCCGATCCTGACCGGACGATTCTGCAAGGAATGCAAGCGGACGATGACAAGATCCTTTGAGAATTTATACAGCAGTCCTAAGGGCGGCAATGAACCAAAGAGGACCTCGGAGAATGCAAGAATGCGTTTTTTCGACAAATAAGAAATAAGCGTTTTGGCCTTGAAGAAAATGACTTGTTTTAAAGATACTTACTGATAATCTGATTAAGACAACCAGTAAAGTACGGAGGAGGTGGAGCGTTTTGGAAGATATTCGGGACATACTTCGCATCCCCGGACGGGAAGTCATGGCAGTGACGAAGATTCTGGCAGGGGTTGATCTGGAAAAGATCGACTCGAAGCAGTGCAGAGACAGTGATATCATCACAGTTATGATACACACAAGAGGATTTTTTCTGGCGAACATCCGTTGCGAAATGAACCATGATATGTATCGCCAGATCCTGTCGGGAATGTATGGAGGCGGCATGCCGCCGGAGGAGGAGCGGGCATTATATATCAATGAATATATGAATGTTGTCTGTGGAAGGATCGTATCCAAGATCAATACGCTGACGGACAGTGTTTCCAAGCTGTCTGTGCCGGAATATTTTGGAGAAAACGATCCGGATTATGGCAGAGATGAGCAGGCGTATCATATTATGCTTGTTTATCGGAATGGTCAGGGATTTGTTCGGTTTATTATTCAGTTTGAGTTTCAACAGAATGGAGGAGACGACGTATGAGTACAACAATTATGGTGGTTGATGATTCCCCCTTTGCATCTAAGCAGATCAAGGATATCGTGGAAGATAATGGATATGAAGTGATCGGTTATGCCAAGGATGGAGAAGAGGCAATCGAGCTTTACAAGGAATTGAAGCCGGATATTGTTATACTGGACATCATAATGCCGGGGCTCAATGGTCTTGAGACAGCAGAGATACTCAAAAAGCAGGATCCGGCTGTGAAGATACTGATGTTAAGTTCTCTTTGTGATGCCGGAACCATGGAGGAAGTGAAAAGCATCGGTGTCAAGCATTTGATTCCGAAGCCTCTGGAGGCAGATGTTTTGCTGGCTTCTCTGGAGCTGGTATCTAAATTTGCCTAATTCGTTTGCAAACAAGTGTTGACGTAATGCGGTATTGTGTCATATACTTGATATGTGAATATGAAAAGGAACAGGAGCAGAAAATGGTTACATCAAGAATAGTGGCCACGGGGGCAGGTATTCCGAGTCAGGTGATCACCAATGATGATCTGGCACAGATTATGGATACCAGCGATGAGTGGATCAGACAGAGAACGGGGATTGGAGAAAGACATATTTCGGGGGGCGAAGATTTATCGTATTACACGACGAAAGCCGCCAGACAGATTATAGAGAGAGCCGGGATCGCACCGGAGGATATTGATCTTATTGTTGTTGCGACCGTTACGGCGGATTATTGCACACCGAGTGCTGCGTGTATGGTACAAAAGGAGATCGGTGCAGTTAATGCAGTAGCATTTGATGTGACGGCAGCCTGCTCGGGATTCTTGTATGGTGTGAGTGTTGCGGATAAGTTTATCCGCTGTGGTGTGTATAAGAACGCGCTGGTGATCGGAGGAGAGATATTATCCAAGATCGTTGACTGGCAGGACCGCTCGACATGTGTGTTATTTGGAGATGGCGCAGCAGGCGTGCTGTTGGAGCGTTCTGAATCACAGCAGGGTATTCTGATGGAAGAGCTTGGAGCAAAGGGTGAGGATTGTGCTGTTCTTACAGCACGGCGTCTGGCACCTGCCAATGCTTTTAACGAGATAGAGCCGCAGGCAGAATGTGGTCATGTCACGATGGATGGAAGAGCCGTGTTTAAGTTTGCAACCAAGAAGATCGTGTCAAGCATCGAGAACGTGCTTGAAAAGTCCGGTGTTTCAAAGGATGAGATTACATATTTTATCACGCATCAGGCAAATGCAAGGATCGTTGAGGTGGCAGCAAAGAAGTTAAAGCTTCCGATGGATCGCTTTTATACCAATATTGAGCATTATGGCAATACTTCCGCAGCAAGTATTCCGATCGCGCTCAATGAAATGAATGAAAAGGGACTTCTTCATGAGGGGGACAAGTTGATCCTCTGCGGCTTCGGAGGAGGCTTGACATGGGGAACACTGCTGATACAATGGTAGGATGAGCATGTGTATTACTGTGATATCACAGTCAATATAAAACAAAATTAACTAATTTCTTTAGGAGGAACTGAAAATGGTATTTGAGAAGATCAGAGAAATCATTGCTTCACAGCTTGGAAAGGATGAAGAGGAGATCACATTGGATACAAATGTAAAGGATGATCTTGACGCTGATTCTTTGGATGTTTTCCAGATCATCAATGATATTGAAGACGAGTTTGAAGTATCAATTGAAGATCCGGAATCTATTGTTACCGTAAAAGATATCGTAGACTTTGTTGAGAACAACAAATAAGACGATTATCGCCAGCAAGCAGATGAAACGGACAGTGAAGACCGTAAAGTTGAGAACCTCGTCCAACGGGGTTCTCATCATTTTGTTATCGGATCGCACTGTCTTTTAAAGCGTGGAGGAGTTTTCATGAAAACTGTATTTATGTTTAGTGGACAGGGTGCACAATATGCAGGTATGGGAAAGGAACTGTACCAGAATTACAGTGTGGCTAAGGATATATTTGATCGGGCAGATGCCGTATTGGGATATTCGATTAAGGATATTTGTTTTCAGGATGAACAGAAATTAGGAGAGACAGAGTATGCACAGCCTGCAATTTTAACAATGAGTATTGCGGCATTCAAAGTGCTTGAGGAGCAGGGCATCCGTGCGGATATGACAGCCGGATTAAGCCTTGGCGAATATTCCGCTTATGTTGCCAGCGGAGCAATGGACTTCGAGGAGGCTGTTGCACTGGTGCAGAAGCGTGGCAGGTTTATGACAGAGGCAGTGCCTTCCGGTGAGGGGGCAATGTATGCGATTATCGGATTGGATCAGGATCTGGTCGAGGAGGCATGTGAGGAGGCAACGGCTCTTGGAAAGGGACTGGCGGTTCCTGCCAATTACAATGCGCCGGGTCAGATCGTAATCGCCGGTAAGACAGAGGCGGTTGCAGAGGCAGCAAGGCTTGCCAAGGAAAAGGGGGCAAAGCTTGCCGTTAAGCTGAAGGTGAGCGGCCCGTTCCATACAAGCCTGTTACAGCCGGCCTCTGACCGTTTACAGCCGGAGCTTGAGAAAATGCATATCAGTGATATGAAGATGCCGGTTTATACCAATGTGAATGCACAGGTGGTGCCATCAAAGGATGACATCATTCCGATTTTGACAAAGCAGATATGCTGTCCGGTAAGATGGGCAGATATCATCCGCAACATGAATGAGCAGGGGGCGGATACTTTTATTGAGTTAGGACCGGGAAAAGCATTGACCGGTTTTGTGAAGAGAACACTCAAGGGAGTGAATATCATGAATGTAGAGGATTTATCCTCTCTGGACAAAACAATCAAAAAGCTTCATGAGATCGTGTAGATCCTGGAAGATGTGATTTAGGAGGAATTATGTTAAAAGAAAAAAACGTCATTGTGACAGGAGCAGCCAAGGGCATCGGCAAGGCGATCGCTCTGGCATTTGCCGAAGAGGGATGTAATATCGTATTGAATTATCACAGTCATCTGGATGAGGAGACCGTGAAGGAGATCGAGGCGTTTGGTGTGATCTGCAAGCCGGTACAGGGTGATGTCAGTGATTTTGCATTTGCGGCTGACATGATCAAAACGGTCAAGAAGGAGCTTGGCAGTGTGGATGTGCTTGTCAATAATGCAGGTATTACGAAGGATATGCTTTTGATGAGGATGACTGAGGAGCAGTTTGACGATGTGATCAATACCAACCTGAAGGGAACTTTTAATATGATCCGCCATGCGAGCAGTGTAATGCTCAAACAGAGAAGCGGAGCAATCATTAACATGGCATCTGTAGTCGGCATCAACGGCAATATCGGACAGGCAAATTATGCGGCGTCCAAGGCGGGTATCATTGGTCTGACCAAATCTACCGCAAAGGAGCTGGCGTCAAGAGGAGTCACCTGTAATGCGATCGCTCCGGGCTTTGTTGAAACAGATATGACAGCAGTGTTGAAGGAGGATGTGCAGGAGGCAATCTTAAATGCAATTCCGCTTAAGAGAGCCGGAAAGGTTGAGGATATTGCCAGAGCAGCAGTGTTCCTTGCAGAGAATAATTATATTACCGGTCAGGTGCTTAATGTTGATGGCGGAATGGTAATGTAGCGAACAGACAGTTGCAGAGACTGAGAGAAATGAGGGTAAGAAATATGGCTAGAAGAGTTGTTGTAACAGGAATGGGTGCGGTGACACCTCTCGGAAGCACAGTGGATACTTTCTGGGATAATATCCGGAAGGGCAAGTGCGGAATCAAGATGATCACAAAGTTTGACACAGAAGAGTTCAAGGTAAAGATTGCCGGAGAGGTAGAAGGGTTTGATCCGGAGCTTTACATGACAAAGAAGGATGTCAAGAGAAACGATCTGTTTGCAGTGTATGCGCTTGGTGCAGCAGTGCAGGCATTTGAGGACAGTGGTCTTGATATGGAAAAGGAAGATGCGGACAGAGTTGGTGTTATTGTAGGCTCCGGTGTCGGTGGACTGATGACCATGGAGGAGCAGGTTACCAAGATGAACGACAGGGGACCGGCAAGGGTTTCTCCGTTGTTTATCACGATGACGATCGGCAATATGGCAGCAGGAAATATTGCGATCCGTTATGGTGCAAAGGGAATCTGCGAGAACGTGGTGACTGCATGTGCGACCGGAACAAATGCGATCGGTGATGCATTCCGTCAGATCAAGGATGGACGTCAGGATGTCATGTTTGCGGGCGGCGCTGAGGCAGCCATCTGCCGTATCGGTATTGCAGGATTTACGAATTTGACAGCATTATCCAAGAATCCGGATCCAAAGGATGCGTGTAAGCCGTTTGACAAGGACAGAGACGGTTTCGTTATGTCTGAGGGGGCAGGTGTACTGATCCTGGAGGAGTTAGAGCATGCAAAAGCGCGTGGTGCAAAGATCTATGGCGAGATCGTTGGTTATGGTTCCAATGCAGATGCATACCATATCACAACACCACTGCCGGATGGCTCCGGTGCTGCAAGGGCAATGGAGCTTGCTATGGAGGAAGCCGGAATTACACCGGAGCAGGTATCCTATATCAATGCACATGGAACAAGTACACATGCCAATGAGATAGGTGAGACAGCAGCGATCAAGCTTGCAATGGGAGATGCGGCATATAAGGTGCCGGTAAGCTCGACCAAGTCTATGACAGGTCATCTGTTGGGAGCAGCCGGTGCGATCGAGTCGATTATCTGTGTTAAGGCAATACAGGATAATTTCCTGCCGGCAACGATCAATTACAAGACACCGGATCCGGAATGTGATCTGGACATCATCCCGAATGAGGGTCGTCAGGTGGATAACGTGGAGTATGTATTATCAAATTCTCTCGGTTTTGGCGGACACAACGCCGTGCTATGTTTTAAGAAGTGGAAGGCTGAGTAGGAATTATTTATGGATATATCTGCCGGAGGGCAGATTGGAAAGGAAGGAAGCATGCGTTACGAAGAGATTAAGCAGTTGATCGATCTGTTTGAGGAAACAGATCTGGCAGAAATGGAACTGACGAGAGAGAATGACGGACTTCGTCTGGTGCGTGGAAATGGTGGCAAGGCAGCAAGCCAGCAGGTGTTACCGGTACAGCCGGAGATCCCGGAGGCTCCATCACTTTCAGATCTGCAGGACATTGTTGCGTCCGTACAGAATGGGGCAAGAGAGGCAATGGCAGGCGGTTCTGCACCGGCTGTTGAGGCACAGGAGGAAGGCAGTGTTGTTACAGCACCGATCGTTGGAACCTTCTATGCAAAGCCGGCACAGGACAAGGATCCGTTTGTAAAGGTTGGAGATACCGTTGCCCAGGGAGATACACTCTGCATTATTGAGGCAATGAAGTTTATGAATGAGGTTCCAAGTACGGTCGGAGGTACAATCAAAGAAGTTCTGGTTCAGGATGGTGATTTCGTAGAATTTGGACAGCCGTTATTCAGAATCGGATAAAGAGAGGAGACCGAAATGGATTATTTAATGGACATTAAACAGATCATGGAGATCATTCCGCATCGTCAGCCGTTTCTGTTAGTAGACCGCATTTTAGATATGGTACCGGGAGAGAGTGTAACAGCGCTCAAGAACGTATCGATGAACGAGCCGTTTTTTGCGGGTCATTTTCCGGGAGAACCGGTTATGCCCGGAGTGCTGATCGTTGAGGCGATGGCACAGGCCGGTGCGGTGGCAATTCTTTCCCAGGAGCAGTTTAAGGGCAAGACCGCATATTTTGGTGGTATCAAGAATGCAAAATTTAAGCAGAAGGTAGTGCCTGGAGATACCCTTCGTATGGAGGTTTCTATTGTAAAGCTTAAGAAAAATGCCGGAATCGGTCAGGGAACAGCCTATGTGGATGGAAAGGTTGCTGCACAGGCAGAATTTATCTTTATGATCGGCTGATCATAAAAGGGATGGAGGAGCGCATGTTTGATAAAATATTAATTGCGAACCGTGGTGAAATAGCTGTTCGTATTATACGGGCCTGTCGAGAGATGGGAATTAGAACGGTTGCTGTATTTTCGGAGGCAGACAGAGATGCTCTGCATACACAGATGGCAGATGAAGCTGTCTGCATCGGTGGTGCGAAGGTGGCTGAGAGTTATCTGAATATGCAGAACATAATCAGTGTGGCTGTAGAGAAGAAGATTCAGGCAATTCATCCGGGCTTTGGTTTTCTGTCCGAGAACAGTACATTTGCATCAATGTGTGAGGTATGCAACATCAAATTCATTGGACCAAGTCCGTCCGTGATCGATGCAATGGGCAACAAAGCAAACGCAAGAGAAATGATGATCAAGGCCGGAGTTCCGGTAATACCGGGCAGCGACGGCGTTATTGAGAGTCTTGATAAAGCATATGAGGTGGCAGACCGACTTGGTTATCCGGTGATGGTCAAAGCATCAGCCGGTGGCGGCGGAAAGGGCATTCGTATTGTGCGCAGCCGTGATGAGCTGGAGAATGCATATGAATCTGCCAAATCAGAAGCAATGGCGGGCTTCGGCGATGATGCTGTCTATATGGAGAAGCTTATCGAGAATGCCAGACATATTGAAGTGCAGGTGTTAGGAGATCAGCAGGGCAATGTGATTCATTTGGGAGAGAGAGACTGTTCTCTGCAGAGAAAGAATCAGAAGGTTCTGGAGGAGTCACCGTCTCCGGCACTGACACAGGAGAAACGCGAGGAAATGTGTGCGGCTGCAGTCAGAGCAGCAAAGGCTGCCGGTTATCAGAGTGCAGGCACGATCGAGTTTCTTTATGACAGATCCGGGGAATTTTATTTCATGGAAATGAACACAAGAGTGCAGGTGGAGCATCCGGTTACGGAGATGGTAACGGGCGTTGATATTATCAAGGAACAGATCCGGATCGCTGCCGGTGAGTCGCTCTCTATGACGCAGGATGATATTCATATCAGTGGACATGCGATCGAGTGCCGGATCAATGCAGAGAATCCGGACAGAAACTTTGCACCATGCCCGGGCAAGATCCAATCCTTGTTGCTGCCGGCAGGAGGTCTTGGACTTCGTGTGGATGCGGCAGTATTTCAGGATTATGTGATCCCGCCATACTATGATTCTATGATCGCAAAGGTGATCGTGCATGGCAGGGATCGCGAGGAGGCAATTGCCAAAATGCGCAGAGCTCTCTATGAATTTGTTATTGATGGCATAGATACAAACATTGATTTTCAGGGGATGATACTGAGCCATCCCGATTATATTGCCGGGGAGTTTGATACCTCATTTATCGAGGAGAAGATTTTGAAATAATTTTCGTAGGATTTGAACTGAATCCAAGAAGTTCTGCTTATATTATGAAAGCATGACATTTCATCTGTACATAAAATGGGACAGACAGAAAGGATGGATCTTGTGAATTTATTCAGCAAAAGGAAAAAATATTTTTCTCTGGAACCACAGACAGACAGGAAAAAATCAGATAAAAAGAAAAAAGAACAGGGGCCGTCGATACCAAATGGTATGTGGATCAAGTGTAATACCTGTAAGATGATCATTTACAAGAAGGAGATCACGGAGTATAAGCTTTGCCCGAGCTGTGGTGCACATTTTCGTATGACACCGGCAGAGCGTATTGCGGTTACCTGTGATGAAGGTTCCTTTCAGGAGTTCGATGCGGATATGATTCCGGAGAATCCGATGGAGTATCCGGATTATGATCGGATCGTAGGAAAGGCACAGGACAAAACCGGACTTCGGGAGGCCGTTGTTACCGGTCGTTGTCAGATTGAAGGCAACGATGCGGTAATTGCTATTATGGACAGTCATTTTATGATGGGAAGCATGGGTTCCGTTGTTGGTGAGAAGATCACCAGAGCAGTGGAGTATGCGACCGGAGAAAAGCTTCCGGTCATTATCTTCACCACATCCGGTGGAGCCAGAATGCAGGAGGGAATCATTTCGCTGATGCAGATGGCGAAGGTGTCCGAGGCACTGGGACGCCACGATGCAGCAGGGCTGTTATATATCACCGTATTGACGGATCCGACAACGGGTGGTGTTACAGCAAGCTTTGCGATGTTAGGCGATATTATTTTGTCAGAGCCTAAAGCACTGATCGGTTTTGCCGGTCAGCGTGTGATCCAGGGAACGATCCACCAGAAGCTGCCGGAGGGATTTCAGAGAGCAGAATTTCAGCAGGATCATGGTTTTGTAGACAGAATTGTTCACCGTGAGGAGCTTCGCGGCGAGCTTGGAAAGATTTTGAAACTTCATCAGATGGGAAAGCGAGGGAATGGAAATGAATGAGAGTATGAGATCCGTGACCATTGCCCGCCAGATCGACCGGCCAAGCACGAAGCAATTTATCGAAGAGATTTTTGATGATTTCATGGAGTTTCACGGAGATCGTTTATTTGGAGATGATGGTGCAGTGATTGGTGGAATCGCCAGTCTGAAGGGGCAACCGGTTACCGTCATTGGAATCCAGAAGGGACATACCTTAGAGGAAAATGTCAATTGCAATTTCGGACAGCCAAATCCGGAGGGATACCGTAAGGCACTTCGTCTGATGAAACAGGCGGAGAAGTTTAAACGCCCGGTGATCACGTTTATCAACACAGCCGGTGCATTTCCGGGTGTCGGTGCAGAGGAGCGCGGACAGGGAGAAGCAATTGCGAGAAACCTTATGGAGATGTCCCGTTTAAAGACGCCGATCATCAGCATCTTTATCGGTGAAGGAGGCAGTGGCGGTGCGCTGGCACTTGCCGTGGCAGATCAGGTGTGGATGTTAGAGCATGCTGTATATTCCATCTTATCGCCGGAGGGATTTTCCAGTATTTTGTGGAAGGATCCGACCAGAGTCGCGGAGGCTGCAGAGAAAATGAAAATGACAGCGAAAGACCTGTTAGAGAATCATGTTGCGGACAGAATGTTTGCGGAGCCGGAGGATGGCCTTGAAAATCATCTGACCGATGTGACCGATGAACTTCAGAAGGCATTGTCAGAGGTACTTCCGGGGCTTCTTGATACCGAGACGGAAGCGCTGGTGCAGAAGCGTTATGAACGTTTCCGCCAGTTCGGAAGCTTCGTAGAATAAGCACATACAATTATTTCGGGTTATCATGTACCGAATGGGGGATTGCTGTAAATCAATGAAAATGATAAAAGCTCAGAACTGTCAAGATTAGAAAATGACAATTCTGAGCTGTTTTTACTTTATGATAGTTGGGTCAATAAGTATTTTGTTCCAAACAAATGCCACAGATTGCTCTATTGCTAAGCAATTTTCGATTGATCCTTGCGTTATTTCATGCGGATGCCGTCATCTCCGATGGTGATAAAACCTTCCTTCATCAGGCGTCCGATCGCACGCTTGAAAGCATTCTTGCTCATATGGAAATGAGATTTGATCTCCTCCGGTGCACTCTTGTCATGATACGGCAGGAAACCATCCGCATCCTCCAGACGATGCAGGATAAATTCGGCATCCTCTTCCATCTGCTCGGGAATCTTTTTCTTGACACTGAGTGACAATCTGCCGTCCTCCAGAACCTGTGAGACACGTGCATAGACCGGCTGATTGATACGATATTTCTCAAATACTTCCTTCTTCGGGATCAGAGCGGAATATTTATCATCTACGGCAACAAAGACACCGAAATTGTCGCTGATCTCATAGACGCGTCCAAACACCTCGTCATCCTTCTGATAGTCCGAATCGTTTCGCAGGCGGTCATAGACATGCATGGATGCGCAGAGACGCTCACTCTTATCAAGATACATGGTCACAAGAACCGCATCCCCCGGTTCTACCTTGTAAAGCTGCTGCTTGAAGGGAAGAAGAAGGTCTTTGGAAAGCCCCATCTCAAGAAAAGCACCGATCTTCGTCACTTCCTTTACCTTTAGGCGGGCAACGCCTCCTAATTCAAGCTCCGGCTCCTCCATGGTAGCGATCGGTCGATCCTCAGAATCACGGTATACAAATACCGTCAGGGCATCCTTTAACTGTGTGCCCTTTGGAACCTGCGTTTTAGGCAGCAGGATCTTATCCGCATCATCCCCTCCCGGTGTGTTCAGATAGACACCGAAGTCTGTGGTCTTCACCACGATCAGTTCCTGTGTTTTCCCAAGTTGTATTTTTTCAGACATAATAATCCTCGTTTCGTTTTTGATGATTTACCCGGACTTTCACACTGATAATGGAAAGTTCTTTTATAACCTTGATAATCATACCATAAGTAGAAAAAATGGGAAAGAGGAAGATAATAAAATCAGAACAAAAAGGCAGCTTAGATATTGGAAGCTAAGCTGTCCGAAATGATTTTTGGTTATTTTACGATCTTTCTATTTTTACTTTTTCGACCATGTGTAAGGTATGGTTTGAATCCTAAATGGAAACGTGTTATACTTTGAAACGGAAGCGACCCGGCAGGGTTGGCTGAACAGATCCGTATGGATAAGAAATTTGGGGTCCCACGACGACAGAAGGTTGTGGGCGGAATGGAGGATAAGATGAAGAACGTAATCAGTACAGATAAGGCGCCGGCAGCAATCGGACCATATTCACAGGCAATCGAGGTAAATGGTCTTGTGTACACATCAGGAGTGATCCCTGTAAATCCTGCAACCGGAGAGATTGTTGGATCAACAGCAGCAGAGCAGGCGGATCAGGCAATCGGCAATCTGAAAAATCTTGTCGAGGCAGCAGGAAGCTCTATGGACAAGGTGATCAAAACAGTGGTATTCATCAAGAACATGGATGATTTCGGAAAGATCAACGAAGTATACGGAAAATATTTCCCGGAGCCATATCCGGCACGCTCCTGCGTAGAGGTAGCACGCCTGCCGAAGGATGTGTTGATTGAGATCGAGGCAATTGCAGCAAAATAATTCATTTAAGCTTCAATACAAACAGACTCTTGAGGGTGTCGGAAATGATACGATTTTCCGGCATCCTTTTTTGTTCCGGTATAGGAAAATGCTCGTAACGTGGTGGAATGCCAACGAGAATTGCGAAGCAATTCTTGGAGGGCAAAACGCTGGTTTTGCC
>ERZ773192.535-NODE-535-length-45993-cov-27.089621_pt1 | contig 45993 bp, 32 predicted proteins | sample MGYA00581010_ERZ773192 | MGnify/ENA primary metagenome ERZ773192 (study PRJEB29015, sample SAMEA2737741) | human gut metagenome | biome: human gut; feature: human-associated habitat; material: faeces | place: China | collected 2012 ...
GAGGCAATCAACCTGTTTGCAGGAACGGATATAGACATAGATGAGAAAGAAGAGGTGATTGATATGTGTAAGGCATGGGAAGATCAGAAAAATGAAGGCAGAGAATTAGGCAGAGAAGAAGGCAGAGAATTAGGAGAAAGACAAAAGATAATTTCTCTTATTGTAAAAAAGCTGCAAAAGGACAAGAGCGTGGCAGAGATAGCGGATGATCTGGAAGAAAAAGAGGAGGTTATTGCTCCAATTTATGAGGCAGCGTTATCAATGAAGCCGGATTATGACGTTGAGAAAATCTATGAGCTTCTTGAGAAAAATAAGAGGCTGGCATAGCAGCTGTAGGTACTGGCAGTAGGACGGGGCTTCATCCCATGAGCCATGGCTTGTGAACACTCTCTCACGTGAGCTACGCTACGCAGCCAAGATACTGTAGGAATTATGCCTTAAAGATTTACGATACTCGACGAAACCGTCGAAACGCGCCGTCCGTGGCGCGGTTCTCCTTGAGCTCCCATCCGTGGGAGCTCATTTCTGTGTATAGTGTGCATAATTCAACAGTATCTAGGCAGCTCCGCTATTCGCTCACGAGAGAGCGCGTGCACAAGCCGGGCACATGGAATGAAGCCCTTCACACTGTGCCAAAATATAGCCTGAAATATAATTTTTTTGAAAAATATGATTTAAATGCAATAAATCGGTTAAAATTTGGTTAAAATTGCTAAAAAAGGCGAAAATAATTATACAGCAATGATACTATTGTACTAGAAAATAACTTGCATTATGCTTTGATTTATGGTACAATGAGCGCATACAAACCAAAGAGATGCTGATAGGGCACAGCTCTTTGCACAAAAACCATGTTATAATGAAAAGGAGAAAAGAACTATGGTAAAGAATGTATTTAAAAAGTTAGGAAAGAAACAGAAGAACAACAAAGGTTTCTCTCTCGTAGAGCTTATTGTTGTAATCGCCATCATGGCAGTGCTTGTAGGTGTACTTGCTCCACAGCTTATCAAGTATGTTGAGAAGTCTAGAGAGGCTACAGATATCCAAACATGTGATAATATTGCTACAGCTTTAAAGACATATTATGCAGACGAAGAGGTTGCGGCTTCGGCTACTGCTGCTAAGGTTACTGTTACATTGGGTAAGACAGAGCTAGGAACAGCTGCTGATACGGCTGTTAAAGATGCCGGATTAACAAAAGCGAAAATTAAAGGCACAAAGTGGACTAATGATAAAATAACAATTGTATATGATAAGAAAGATGGAACTATTGAATATACTGGAGATTCTCCATATTACCATTCAGACAAAGATCAGTTCAAAAAAGGCCCTAAATCATAAATAATATATAAAGAGGCTTTTAACCATGACCACAGAACTGATACCCATCTACATCTTAATATTTGCATTCGGTATAGTTATAGGCAGTTTCCTAAATGTCTGTATCTACCGTATACCGCAGCATGAGACAGTGGTGACCGAAAGATCCCACTGCATGAGATGCGGGTATCAGCTTGCGTGGTATGATATGGTGCCGGTTTTCAGCTGGCTGTTTCTTCGTGGCAGATGCCGCAAGTGCAAAGAACCGATATCACCTCAATACCCTATTATTGAGGCGTTAAACGGTATATTATACATAGTAGTATTTGCAGTAAATGGACTTGAACTTACGAGTATCATCTACTGCTTTCTTACATCTGCACTCATAGTTCTGAGTGTGATAGACTGGAGAACATATGAAATTCCATTAGGAATCAATATATTTATACTGGTGCTTGGAATCCTGCATGTGTTTTTAGACCATGATAACTGGTCTGAATATGTGATAGGATTCTTTTGTGTCAGTTTATTCCTTGAACTCCTTCTTCTTGTAAGTGGAGGAAGAGCCATAGGTGGCGGAGACGTCAAGCTTATGGCATGCGCAGGCCTTGCGATAGGCTGGCAGAATATTACATTAGCATTTTTCCTGGGATGCATCATAGGTTCCGTGATACATCTGATTCGTATGAAAGTAACAAAAGCAGGCAACAGGCTTGCAATGGGACCATACTTGGCAGCCGGAATTTTTATTTCGATGCTATGGGGTGAGAAAATGATAACGGCATATTTGGCACTCGCAGGCTTTTGAAAAGTGTGTTATAATAAAGCGTGCTTGACACAAGCGCAGGCAATATGACTTACGGTGAGATAAAAGCAGAGTAAAACACAGATATACCGAAATTTATATAGAAAGTTTGTAACTATTCAGTACAGTTACGAAAGTTTTACAGACGTATACAGTGTAAAACAAAGATAAACATGGAGGATTAGGTTATGGCAAACAGGGTACTCGGCATTGAAATAGGGGAGAACCTTACCAGAGTAGTTGAGATTGATTACAAAGCGAAAAATCCCAAGATTTACAATATGTTCGGCTTTCCGACACCACCGGGGATGATTGATGATGGAGTGGTACAGCCGGATGGAATGTTTCGTTCTATCTTATACAGCAAGCTAAAGGAAAAGAAGATTGCCACAAAAAAAGCTGTTTTTGTGTTAAATTCAGCACGTATAGCAAGCAGGGATATTGAGCTTCCACTTGTTAAGGAAAAGCAGCTTAGGGAAATGATTGCAATGAATGCATCGGATTATTTTCCGGTGGATTTGAGCCAGTACAAGCTGGTACATCAGATTATAGAGAAGATTGACAGACCGGAAGAAAAGAAATTACGTCTTTCGGTTATTGCTGTGCCTAATGACCTTATTTTGTCATATGGTGCTCTTGCAGCTTATTGCAGACTGCAGCTTGTAGCTCTTGACTATAGTGGAAATGCCATCAAGCAGCTCATGAGAAGAGAGATTCCCGGAGATGTGAAGGTAACTGTCAAGGTGGATGAGGTATCTACCACACTGACTATCATGGATGGAAGCATGGTAAAGCTGCAGCGTAATGTCAACTATGGACTGGCTGATGCTATAGAGGAGATTCAGGACAGTGAGCTTTTCGGAGAGTATCTGTCATTTACCGATGCAGTCGATGTGGCACGCAGAAAGACCTGCCTTGCAATAAGACCTGATGGCACGGTGCCTGATGAGCCGGCGGGCGGCGGCATGGATCCTATGGGTCATGAGATTGATTCAGAGCGCTTTAAGAAGCTTCGCCTGAATGTGTCATACGCACTTTCCAATCTGATAAGCAGTCTCGGACGAGTGATAGACTACTATCAGTCGAGAAACTCAGATACTCCTATCGAGAGAATTTTCCTCATTGGCTTAGGTGCTGATTTCAGCGGACTCTCAAAGCTTTTGACCAATGAACTGAATATTAAGGTAGTTCCGCTCCAGCAGTTTGACGGTATGCATGTGGCAAAGAGTATAAACCTCGCAGAGGCAAAGCTGGCAGAGTATTTCAACTGTGTTGGATGCTCACTGAATCCGCTTGACATATTAGACAGTAAGAAAAACAAGGGAATCGGTGCTCCACTTATGGCAGGAGCAGCTACAGGTGCTATGCCACTTGGCGGTGCACAGGCAGGTACGCAGGGTAATCCGCCTGTTGGCCCTGATGGGAAGCCTCTTCCCGTACCGGCAGGGGAGAAAGCCGAAAAGCCTGTTTCTTTTGCGGTGCAGCTTCTCATTTTTGGATTGTGTGTGGTAGTTGCAGTTGGTATCACGGCATACAGTATTTTTTCAAATCTTGTTTTAACTTCAGACAATATGACGCTTAAAGCACGTGTTTCTGATTTATCATATGCACAGAATATATATGATGTGTACAACCAGACCAAGAAGGACTATGACTGGACTAAGCTTCTTGAGAGTGCCTCATCCAACAAGAATGATGAGATAACGGGCTTCGTGGATGAGCTGGAGCAGAAGCTTCCGTCAGAGGCCAAGCTTGTGAATATGTCTGTTACGACAGATGGTGTTTCGATGACCATCAAGACAGGCAGCAAGGATATAGCGGCTGATGTGATTGCACAGCTTCGTACATTTGAGAGTATCATGGTATCCAATGTGTCAACCATCACAGAGGAGGTTGATGAGACCGGTGCTTCAAAGGTTCAGTTCACAGTAGATTGCACATATGTAAAGGCTGATGACAGTGCTGCTTCTGAATCGGCGGATGGCACAGGCAGTGAGCCAGATGATACATCAAAAGATGCGTCATCACAGGCACAGACGGATAGTAATTCATCATCAGATACAGACAGTACAAATCAGTAGGGGGGTGTTAGGATGTCGACAAGAGATAAAAAGTTACTTATTATATTAGCGGGTGTTGCCATTTTAGCACTGACATTTTTTTTGATTTTTATGCCGCAGTCCAATAAGAGGGATTCACTCAAGAGCGAAAATATGAATCTGAAATCACAGTACAATCAGCTTTCAGCCCTTGCGGCAAAGGCGGATGACTACACAAAGAAGACAAAGGATATGTCTGATGCCATGCAACAGGTATATGACAATTTTCCTTCATATTTACAGATTGAAAACGGCATTATGGATGCGGTTGCTATCGAGAAATCTACTAATACAAATATTACAGAGCTTACAGTCGGCTCACCGACTGCCATTGATGTGAATAATCCGACAGGTGAAGCCGGTACAGATTCTTCGTCCGGCAGCACAACGGACAGCAGTAATACAGACAGTTCGCAGAGCTCTCAGACCGCTGATGGCAACAGTTCTCAGTCACAGACTGATGACGGTAGTGCAGCTGGTAGCGGCACATCATCAGGCTCTGCAAAGTCTACGGTTACAGGCTATCAGCTTTATGATGTCAGCACAGTTATGGCATTCAAGACAGAGTATCATGGGCTTAAGGCTATGCTTGGAGAGGTGATTGGTTCATCGCAGAAGAAGACCATCAGCACACTCAATGTGAGCTTTGATGATTCGACAGGCAAGCTGACAGGTGAGATGCTTGTGGATTCATATTTCCTGTATGGACTTGATAAGCCATATGAGGCACCATACATACCTGCAGTACCACATGGTACAAATAATCTGTTTGGTACAACAAACTAACTGATTAATCATAAATATTAAATGTTAGATTATTGAGTTATGAGATAACAAAATACAAGAGGGGAGGAAGCAGATTTGAGAAAGCTAAAAAACGATGATCGAGGAGTAACACTTGTGGAGATTATTGTGTCGATTGCTATTCTCGCAATAATCGTGCTTCCTTTTTTGAATGCATTTGTCACAGCTACAAAGACCAATGTAAAGGCAAAAAACGAGATGAATGCTACACATCTGGCGACAAACATTATGGAGGGCATTGAGAAGAACTCCATGAAGACACTGGCGTATCAGTTCAACTATCCGTCGGAGGGCTTTGACGTGGCGGACGGCTTTAATATATCAGATGGAAGCAGTGCATGTGAGCTTCTTAAGAAGTCGGGCAAGTTTGATAATGTAAAGAGGCTTGAGGATATCAGTGCTGAGATTGTAAACAAGGACGATGTCATCACTAGCTGTATTCACAAGACTGATGCATCAGACAAAATAATCGATACATCGCTTTGGGATTTCAGGGAGTCGGATGCACACAAGTATTATTTCTATATGTCTGGTGTGCAGTCAGGCACAAAGAAATACAATGCTCTTGTGACAGTGGATGCAAAATCGGACGCAGAGTCGGACAATAAGGTTAAAAAGTACAACATGGACGAGGTAGCGGATATGTCGGCCATGGATGCAAATTTTGACTGCATGAGTGCAGACAAGTATTCTGCTACAAATATTATATCTGCATTTAACAATATGAATCCAGGCTTCAGTGTACAGCAGAGTGATATAAAGAGAACTATCACAATTGATATAGAAAAGAGTGGAGCTGCGAGCAATAAGGCTACCAAGGTGACGGTGTCGTATTCGTATTCTATCAATAAGAATGGAGTAAGAAAGACTTTTCCGGATCCGAATAGTGCACTGAAGGATGATTATACCATGGTGATTTACGACAATTCTTCAGATACTGTAAACCATAATCTGAGAAATGTCTATCTGTTTTACAATCCATGGTACACATCTACAGGAGCACTTTACAATACCTGCAACGATGTCATTATAATCAATAATAAGGACAAGCTGGACTGCACGGTAAATATTGTAAAGCAAAAGACTATATCGGATCAGTCAGAGTTGAGCACGAAGGAGAGTACATATAAGGCATATGTGAAGGTAAGTGAGCCTGGAAATCGTACAGGTCATGCTTATACTCATATAGCCACCAATCTGAATGTAAATATGGGAGCACCGGATAATCCACTACAGCCCGATCAAGCCATATATGGCTTTAATAACAATGTAATTCAGAATGATGTAAAGGCAATTGTCGATATAAAGAATCTGACAAAAAGCAATGCATCTGAAAGGCTGTATGATGTGAAGGTGGCTGTATACGAGAGCAAGGCTTCACTGGATGATATATTTAATGATAAAGACCCGGTTGTTACGATGACCGGAAGCATGGGGTATTAATTATGAAGCGTAACGATAACCGTGGTGCTTCCTTTGTGATGGTTGTAGTTGCAATGGCTATAGTGGCTGTTTTAGCTGTGACTGTGCTGTGGATAGCACTTATGAACCTCCAGATGAAGGTGACGGATGAAAAAAATACAGATAACTTTTACTCGGCAGAGGGTGTGCTGGATCAGATATGTACAGGTCTGCAGGGAGATATTTCCAAGGCTTACTCAGCAGGATATACCAAGGTTATGGAGAATTACTCTGACAGCAGCATAAATGAGGCCGGCAGACAGAGCAACTTTGCGCAGGAGTATCTGAAGAGCTTAAAGACCAGCCTGGAGTATGACAGCACAGGTATGACGTTTAATATGGGAAAGCTCATACAATATGTAGACCCGAAGCTTCTCGAGAATAAAGACAATCAGCCACGTGCTATTATCAAATCGACCAATGCCGATGTAAACGGCAATGGACAGCTCAAGGTGTACCAAAATCGTGTCGTGCTGAACGGACTAAGGGTAGAGTATACCGATGAAAAGGGATTTAAATCAATAATAGAGACAGACATTTCTCTGGGAGTTCCATCCATGAGCTTTACAGCATCGGGAGGAGTTCCGGAGCTTTTTACATATTCTCTTGTAGGAAATGAAGGACTGAAAATTACATCAGGACTTACTAAAGTAAATCTATCCGGCAATCTCTATGCCGGCTGCGAAAATGCGGCAGACACAGGAACTTCTACTACGAGTGTTGTTATTCCAAACAATGCCACACTTGATGTAAAGGATACCAGCTATATGATTGCAGAGGGCGATATAGAGGTGGGAGACTTTGCCGGAAAAGATACGGCTACAATAAAAAATAACATGGCTGGTGTACACAATAACAGTAAACTTTCTGTTGATGCACAGTGTCAGCTGTGGACAAGCAACATAAATGTAAATGGTGCAACAGTCAATCTGGATGGCATGACATATGTGGCGGATGACATGACCTTAAAGGGTACAGGCTCAAAGGTCACACTTGGCAAGAATAATAAGAGTAATAATGCAAAGTACGTCGGCTTTGGCAATGGAGGCGATGACAAGGAAAATCCTGTCGCAGGCGATAGCTCTGCTATTATCATAAACGGCAGGGAGGCATCTCTTGATATGTCAAATATCAGGGAGCTTATGTTAGCAGGAACTGCATATATCAATACACAGGCTATTGTAAATTCAAGTGGTGTGGGTACACAAAACAGCAATGTGGCTATGGGTGAGTCAATCTCTGTAAAGGGTGACCAGATAGCATACCTTGTGCCGCCTGAGTGCATAGGCACAAGTGGAGAGGGTGCGGATGCCAAATCGCTTTATAGCAAGAATCCACTCTCCTATAAGGAGTACAAGGATATCACGGCAACCGGACAGGATCAGACGAAGTATACTGAGATAAATACTAATGTGGTCAGTACAAAGACAGGCAAGGCTCTCTCAGCATATCTGCCGGATGGCAGGACAATCGACAAGTGCATAAAGAAAGTCTTTGTCCCTTCCACTGATAATAGTGATGATGGACTTGTATACTATTATGTCAATCTGCCAACGAACAAGGCAGCTGAGTATTACAGTGACTATTTTGGTGCAGACAGTGACAAGCTCAAGAGATACACCAATTTCTATACGGACAGCATACAGGTAAATGAGTCTGCAAGCATATATACTGCCGGCAATTACAGCATCTACGATGGCAGCAATTTAAGTCTTTTGAAGGGTATAGCTGATGGTGTAGACATGGATGCACAGTCAGATGCCTTACAGCGCACATATACTGCACTAAACTCAAAGCTTTTGACGAATTATGCGGATTTACCGGTAAATGCAGCAAGTGTTTCGCTTTTTACAAATATAGTTAACAATACCAATTTGCTGAAAATAGTGCCAAATTCCGGTAACAAACATATATTTGAGACTGAGTATCAGGGGAAAAAATACCAGGCAATTGTCAAAAACGGTAACTACACCTATGATGCAAATGACAAATCACACAATGTGGATATAATTGTTGCTACAGGAAATGTGACACTTGATGCTGACTTTACAGGTACTATAATTGCAAAGGGCAGGATAATCGTAAACAAAGAGCAGTGCGAGATTGATAATGGTACACAGGAGGTATTTAAGGCATTGCTTCTTGAAAAGGTAAGTGATGCAGACGATGCACTGCACCTGTATGATGTGTTCATGGATGGTGCCAACTATCTGGGTAATGTTTCTGCTTTTTCAAACAAGAAAGAGGCGGATACAAAAATAGATTATGCTACACTCATTACATACCAGAACTGGACAAAGGAGTAGAAAATAAGCGGTTTCCAAGACACAAAACAGCTGCGAAATATTTATATTTGACATATTTTGACGATATATACAAGGGAGGAATCCAATATGTTTGTAAAAGTAAAAAAGAATAATGGTGGTTTCTCTCTGGTGGAGCTTATAGTAGTGATAGCGATATCTGTCGTACTGATAGGCGCGGCAACCATATCCATTCGCTCGGTCATGGGTGTTGAGGTGAAGCAATGTGCCAGAAATATTGAATCGATAATTAACAAAACAAGAGTTACCTCTATGGGAAAGGACAGCGCAGTTCTTAAGATATACAAGGCATCAGATGGTGCCTACTATTATAAGATGACTATAAATGGTACGGAATCTGATCCGAGTAAAATCGGAAAGGGCAGGATTGAAGTATACTATTCCCTGAATGATGATTATAGTGGCAAGACACAATTGAACGTCTCTGACAGTATAGAACTTCAGTTCGACAGAAGCTCAGGTGCACAAAAGCCGGATACTAACGGCAAGTACTGCAGCCGTATCTGGGTTCAAAAAAACAGCACCGAGAAGGTTATCACGATATACAAGGAGACTGGCAAGGTGGTATGTGAGTAATTTACATAGTTTAATGATGAATATTTTATTTTGACGCAAGGCTGTTATAAGGTTATATGATGAAATCGGAGAGGAAGATGAACCATGAAACTTTTAAGGCGCATGAACAAATCAAATAATAGGAAAAACAGTGGCTTTACACTTGTTGAGCTTGTCATTGTAATGGCGATAATGGGAATACTGGGTCTGGCTGTTGTGGGCTTTATCGGTACGAGCACGAAGCAGTATAAATACGCTTCAAAGGATGTAGATTTACAGTATGAGGCACAGCTGACCATGAATCAGATAGGAAATCTGATAATTGATGCGCAAAAGGGTGTTAAGTATGAGCCTGCTACGGTGGCAGCCCCGGTTGAAGTGGCATCAGTAAACCCTGAGGCAGGTTATATTGCAACTGCATCAGCGGAAGAAGCGTCATCCGAAGAAGCATCATCCGACAGCAAGCTGATTATCTACAACAAGGATTGTACATACAATATCATATACAGACCGTCAGAGCACAAAATCTATCTGCGAAAGGATACACTGGATCCTGCAACTGGTGCGGTGAAGGCTGATGGTCAGGGCAAGGAGTCACTTATGGCAGAAAATGTCATAGGCTTTACACCTGATTTAAGTGAGGCAGAAAGCAAGAACTCTGTCGGACTTGTTGTGGACTTTAAGGCAGGAGACAAGAAGTATACTTCAAAGCAGAACTTCACTATGCGCAATAAGGTACCGACCGGAGCAGACGTGGAGTATGTGGCACCGGTAGAGCCGATTTCTGTACATATATATTATGGTGGCAGAGATGTTTCTGGTCAGAGCATTTCATATGTCAGAAGAGATAATAGCAATGTCCTTGAATTTACATCTAAAATATTGGGTGGAAATAATCCAAGCCAAGAGGTTATATGGTCATACACCGGCAGGGCTGCTGATGGGAATGGAACAACGTTTAATTCTTCCGGAAATACAGCAAAATTATCTATCGCAGAGAATGAAACATCAAAGCAGTTTGTGGTTAAGGTGACTTCAAAAGAAGATACTTCCAAATATACATCTGTAACGATAAATGTGGTTGATACACGTAATTGGCTGACTACGGAGGGAATATATGGACTTAATGGAGGAAATACTGAAAAAACACATATAAATCCGTATGAGGTAAGAAATAGTGGTATAGCATATGATGTGAATAACTTTGAATGGCACATTGAGACTTATTCGTTGGAAAATGGAATAGAAAGTCCAAGTAATGATATAGAGGAGTTTGCAGGAGAGCAGGCTGATTATAAAGGTGGAAAAATATTTACATACCATATAGAAGACAGTTGGGTTTTTGGGCATGAACATGAAGCAACCAAGGAACTAAGCATGACATCAGAGGTCAGTATTCCAGGGAAACATTATAGAATATATGTTTGGGTAACCTTGAAATCAGATCCGAGTATTTCTTCTAATGTAGTTACTTTTAAATATGACAAATAACAAAAGGAGCAATCGCAATGAGCAAATTAAGAAAAAAAATAGTGGTTCCAATATCGCTCACACTTACAGGATGTCTCGTTGTGGCAGCTTTTGTGCTGAATGACAGCCTTACAAAGGTCGATGCAAATGTAGCGTTCAATGGAATATCTGATATAGTCAGCTCACATGGCAAGGACAAGCCCTTCAATATAGTGGAGGTGGTGCCTGACAAGAAAATGGCATCCATCGGTTATCTGATTGATGGTCAGGAGCCTGACGACTGGTTTGGAACACTGTCAAGGATGTCTGACAAAGATGGTGCAGGTGTACAAAAAAGGTCTGCCTATATGGAGGAACTGAAAACAAAGCTTGCGCCTATTACTACCGAGAAAAAGGATAACACAAAGCCTCTTTATTATGAGCCGTATGAGGAGAGCTATGTCAGTCAGGGCGATGACTGGACAGAGCTTGCCCTTGTAGATATGGACAGAATAAACAAGGGTACCACCGGTTATAAGATGACAGAGCAGGCGGAGGGAGATTATAAGTTCAATACCGATTACCAGCTTGCTGTAAATGAAGAGGGACTGCCTACAGGTCATTACAGACAAAATGTTGACCATTATGTTTTCATGCAGGGCGAGGATGAGACAGAAGATGGCTCTGAATCTGTGGATACAGGTAGTACTGGTAATACAGGCAGTACAGGAAGTACTGGAAGTACCGCGGATGGCTCTAATACAGAGACTGAAAATGGCAATCAAATTAAGGCACCCGGAAAAAGAGGCTACTACAGTGTTGCGTTTTCGGCTGTCAAGCTGCCGGATGGTATGACAAACACCCAGTATCTGGTAGAGACTGATAATTCACAGAAAGCTGATGGAGATACAGACAGCAGTACAGATAATACGACAGATACAGGCACAGGTGACGATACCGTTGAGAAGCATGTGGTTTATTCTATAAAGAGCGCATATGCCATTGGTTCTGCTGAGGGCATGCAAAACATAGCAAAATATGACCCAAAGGCATATATTTACAGGAAAGACAATTCAGATATCACATCACCATATGAATTTGTTGCAAGAGCTGACCGGATGGCAAGTCTGCCGGATGGCAGTAAGCCGGATTATGAGAAGTATACATACTGTACGGTTGAGATGGAGTATGTGTCTGCAGATAAAATCACTGATGACGAGACCTACTACGAGGTGAACACTGAGGTACCTATTGAGTTTAATTACGATGAGACCGGCGAGTATGGAGCAGTGCTTGATTCACAGAATCCATACGAGAAGATAGATGGCGTCACACCGGACAATCAGCCGGCAGGTAAGACCGGCGCAGATGATATTTCAGATGATGCTTCAAGAGCTGATTCTGCTACAGAGAATAATGATGGTAACACAGGCAGGGTAATCCTCACTGATACAGACGGATATTTTGATATAGTTAAGGACAGCCAGACATATACCTATGTGGGTAATGGAAAAGGTGACTATATAATGGAGGCTGATAAAAAAGGCTCGCTTGATTATCCTGTAAATACTACACACATATATTATAAGGGTGGTTTCAAGAACAATAACTGGTTCAGAACAGGTGTATTCAATCAGGAGGGTAAGACAGGCGATGATGATAAGACTGCCAATATGACCTTCAATGTAAAAACTGTCACACCCAAGGAGCTTGAGCAGATAGATGTGTCAACAATTGATTTACTCTATCTTTCCGGCTCAAAGTCTGTTCTTTCCAAGGATTTAGGAGACGATTCTGCAAAATACAATACCGGATACAATACCGGTAATGACATTTCATGGGACAAGGTAAAGCAGATAGTCCAACGTGTGCACCAGAGTGGTATCATGATGCCTGTTATAGTGGATAATGGTATTGTGTGGCCTGATTCGAATGCAGATTATTCCAGCAACATTAAAAAGCTTGCAGGTCTTTTGAGCTGTAACAATTTCAGCTCCTTGAATTTTACCAAGGACTCAGCTGATAATTTTATTAACTGGGGGAATGACATAAAATACTATAAGGTTGACAGTGGAACCCATAAATATGGTTTTGTAATTGGCAACGAATATGTTATTCCACGAAACTATAGTCCTAAAGATGATGTGCCATTTGTTTTAAGAGACGATTTTGCTTCTGCGTTTATTAAAAATGATGATGAAACAGCATTTGTCAATGATGCTAAAACAGAGAATTTTGACGAGATAGCAGAATACATCAACTCAGAGAATACAAGCAGGAAAAAAGAAAATAGTACTCTTGGAAAGGACGAGTATGCGTATTATGACAAGAAGATTTCAAAGGCGATAGTTTTAAGCTATATCATATCGTATGCTGATAAAAGAGACATTATAAATCCGACAGATAGTCTGAACATACTGGATATAGAGCCCGGAACTGTAAAAAATGAGTCTGACGCTTTAAATTATGATAAGCTAAAAAATTGGCTTGGATCAAGATGCCCGGAGAAAAAAAAGGTTACAATAACAAGGGTTACGAGTGCAGAATTTATTGGAAGAATAGAGGACCTTAATAACTATGACATGATATATATGGGACTCGTAGCCGATAATCTGAATTATAGAGATGGTCATACAGTATATAATGATTGGAACATGGATGGGCTTAAATACTCAAATGTTGGTGACATTGTTGTTATAAATCCGAAAGATGTGGTAAATTATTGGGGATATGATATGCTCAAGAATGGCCATGCGGGATTGCTGGATACTGATTATATAAATAATGGAGAGGCGCTTAATACTCAGCTTACATTAAGAGGAAATGGAAATAATGCTGATTATTTAACTGCTCCAAACACATACAGAGGTTCAGGCAATGATATTACTAAGCAGAAGGTTTCAGAATTGGAGGATTATATAAAGGCAGGCTTTCCTGTCGTCTTTTCAGATGGCTTTTTCTCTATTGATTATGGCAGAGGAATTAATGAGAAGTATATAGACAACTGTTCAAATGTTTTTACTCTTTTATGTTATGCAAAAGATAAAGACAATGTTCTTAAAGTGGACAGCAAGGGAAATTTAAAAAAACAGTCAAATGAGCCAGCGGAGCTTGTTACCTACCTGACTACTGAAAAACCTGAAATATTACTCAAGGAGCAGGAAAAAGTAAAAGATACAGATTATGTTGAGATTAGTAATAATCAGATTACATTGGAATTTTCAATAAACAATGCAGGTGGTGCTGATTCCAAAGCAAGTTTTAATGCACAGCTGTTTTTGGATTCAAATTCTGATGGTAAGTTTTCGACAACCAATGAAGGAATAGCTGCAAATAAAATAAAATTATATTGTGATGGTACTATTGTGAATCCGGTAATGGGTGATGATGGTAAATATATGTATAGTCTGAATGCAGGCAATTATAATTATAAACTGGTCTATGATTTGCCGAATGGCTATGTAGGAGTTATGCCTTGGCAGCTTCGTGTAAGTCAGGCTACAAATAGCTACAGATATGATCAGAAATCCGGATATGTGTATGTCAAAAATTCAAAAGGCAGTCCTACAAAAGTCAAGATTCTTCAGATTAATTCAAAGTTGGAGCATAATGAGGGCTTTAGGGGAAATTTTGATATGCAGGCACAGAAGAATGATAGCAATACAAAGTTTCATAAATTACTTAGTCAAGTGAAGGATTTTGACCTGGATATAGAAACAGTTCGTTATGACAACGTACCTAAAATGGATGAGGTATGTGATAAGCTGCAGACATACGATATGCTTGTGATTGGATTTGGTGATTGTTATGATATTGATAATACAAATAATCATCTCGATAAAATAAAAGCATATATCCAGTCAGGAAAACCGGTATTGTTTGCTCATGATACAACGTCATTTTGTAATAATAAAAATGATAATAAATATAATAATGTCTGGGGATATAAGTTTAACTCTATAATTCGTGATACTGTCGGACTGGATAGGTATGGAATCTTGTCAAATGCGTATTTAAAGAAGGGCAATACATTACAGAGTACTGATGAGGATTTTGATAAAGCTGTACAGACTGCTGAAAAGAATAACACTGATATTGCATATGAGCCAAAATCCGATAATTCAGTTATTGTCAGACAGAATCAGGGATTTACTTATGCGGATTTAAATCAGTATCAGTGGGCAGATAATGATCATGGTGAGTACAGACTGTATTCAGGGCTAGATGGTAATGATTTTGAAGCTAAGACGAATAAGGCAGTCAAGGTTAATTCAGGACAGATTACCACATATCCTTTTAAGATTGCTGACGAAATAAATATAGCTACCACTCATAAGCAGTACTACCAGCTGGATATGAATCAGGATGCTGATGGTGATGGTGAGAGTGATATTGTTGTATGGTATACCTTGTCAAACCATGGAATTTATGAGCAGTCTCCAAAGGATGTAAGAAATAATTATTATATTTACACAATGGGAAATGTAACATACTCAGGTGTAGGACATTCTGATTTCTCAAATAATGAGGATGAATTGAAGCTTTATATAAACACTATGATTGCTGCATATAGTGCATCAGTTCATGAGCCGTCAATTTATCTTAAGGAGAATGCTGATACCGATTCAAATGACATATCTACATTATATGCAACTATTGACGATGCCATTGAAGAAGATGCAGCTAATAAAGCGGATGCCAGACTAGATGGTGCAGACAGTACGCAGGATGTTTATTTTACGGTAAAGGATTCAAACCTTGTGCGAAATCAGATTGATGAAAAAACTGTTGTTTATTTGGATTTTTATATCGAGGATCCACAAAAAAATCCAAATGATGAAACGATTGGCACCGGAGATGATAAGATTTACTTAAAGAAGGTGGACTGGGATATCTATTCACTGAATAATGACGGAACAGAAAATGAACTGATAAATGACAGTAAAGAAAACGGTAAATTAAATAAAGATCCAAGGGACTTCTTTGAAAATAATAAAACATATAAGGTAAAGGTTCCATTGGACACTTTACCGGAGGGAAATAATTCTATAAAGATTTATGCCGTAGGATATAGTAAGATTTATCAGTCACTGGCGAGTGGTGGGGATAAAGAGACCGCAACAGCCAAGGCATACAAGACCTTCCAGATACAGCGTGTAGGTCTTGCAGACCTGGATTAGTGTATATAATATATTTTTCTATATAGCAAGGACCATATGAGCTGAGAATCAGCTCGTATGGTCCTTGTTTTTTTACCGTTTCTTTATACTTTCTTTATTGAATTATCCGCGCTAATTGATAAAATAGATAGTATGCGCACGATTGCGGATATTTTTGCATTCGTGTATGGGGGATAATTAACCGGAAAGAAAGGAAACGTTTATGAGTAAAATTTTCAAAAACCTGATTCCATACTGGCGATGGATCTTATTAATTTTTGTTTTCCTCATTGCACAGGCTTACTGTGACCTGGCTTTGCCTGCGTACACATCAGACATCATTGATGTGGGTATTCAGGATCACGGCATTGAGCATATCCTGCCAAAGGAGATTACATCGGAGGATTATCAGATGGCACAGACATTTATGCTGTCTGACGAGAAAGAAAAATTTACAGACTGTTATGAGGCGCAGGATGCTTCAAAATCTGATGACAGTGTGACAAAATACAAGCTGACAGCTGATTCTGACACACTTGATGAGCTGGATGAGGAGCTTTTGGTTCCTCTTGTCATGGCATATCAGGCTTTTCAGTCGGGGGAGCAGATGGATGTGGATGCATCAGCTATCCCGCAGTCAGCAGCGCTCGATGATAACATGATAAAGCAGATAAGAAGCAAGGTGCAGGACAAAATCGATGCGGTGGGTTCAGCTACTTTAAAGTCCATGGGTGTAACTTTTGCGACAAAGTGTGATGAGAATGCAGGAATCGACGTGGATGCCAATCAGGTTGCTTATCTGTGGAAGGCAGGCGCCAAGATGGCAGCCTTTGCAGCAATTATGCTTATAGCAGCATGTGTTGTAGGCTTTGCGGCTTCAAAGGTCGGTGCCGCTGTCGGCAGGGATTTGAGGGAGAAGACCTTTTCAAAGGTTGTAGGTTTTTCAAATGCCGAGATTAACAAATTCTCTACGGCATCACTTATTACGAGAAGCACGAACGATATACAGCAGATTCAGATGGTTACTACTATGATGCTTCGTATGGTGCTTTACGCGCCAATCGTTGGTATCGGTGGTATCATCAAGGTGGCACAGACCAAATCCGGCATGGAGTGGGTGATTGCCATTGCGGTTGCTGCTATCATGGTTTTTATTTTCACACTGGTCGGCATTGCTATGCCAAAGTTCAAGATTATGCAGACTCTTGTAGACAGGGTAAACCTTGTTTCGCGTGAGATTCTTACAGGTCTTTCCGTTATCAGGGCGTTCGGCCGTGAGAAGGAGGAGGAAAAGAGGTTTGATGAGGCTAACCGCGAGCTTACACGCACACAGCTTTTTACAAACCGCGTCATGACCTTTATGATGCCGGGTATGTCCATGATCATGTACTGCATCACACTCGGTATCGTGTGGATTGCAGCAGGCAGAATAGACAAGGGCTCTATGCAGGTAGGTACCATGACTGCGTTTATTACATATGCCATGATGATTGTTATGTCATTCCTCATGCTTTCAGCCATGTCCATCATGCTTCCGAGAGCAGGTGTTGCGGCAGAGCGTATCGATGAGGTTATAAGGACAAACAGCACCGTAAATGATCCAAAGGAGCCTGTTACTGAGGCTGATCATAGAGGTGTTATCCGTTTCAACCATGTGGATTTCAGATATCCGGGAGCAAAGGAGGATGTGCTTTCAGACATAGATTTTGTGGCGGAGCCGGGCAAAATCACAGCTATCATCGGAAGTACCGGCTGTGGAAAGTCTACACTTGTAAACCTGATTCCGCGTTTCTATGACGTGACGGGAGGCTCAATAGAGCTTGATGGACACGATATCAGAGACTACACACTAAGCGAGCTTCGCGAGTCAATAGGCTTTGTTCCGCAGAAAGGTATTCTTTTCTCAGGAACCATCGCCTCAAACCTGCGCTTTGGTAAAGCAGACGCGAGTGATGAGCAGATAAAAAAGGCAGCGGATATCGCACAGGCTTCTGAGTTTATAGAGACAAAGAATGACAGATATGACAGCTCAATCGCACAGGGCGGCTCAAATGTGTCCGGTGGTCAGAAACAGAGGCTTGCCATCGCAAGAGCTATTGCAAAGGATCCTCATATCTATGTGTTTGATGACAGCTTCTCAGCACTTGATATGAAGACAGATGCGCGTCTTCGTGCAGCCTTATCTGAGGTGACAGAGAATGCTTCCGTCATTATCGTGGCACAGCGTATCAGCACGATTATTCATGCTGACCAGATTCTCGTGCTCGATGACGGTAAAATCGTAGGAAAAGGCACCCATGAGGAGCTTCTTAAAAATTGCGATGTATATATGCAGATTGCACAGTCACAGCTTTCTGCAAAGGAGCTTGGACTTGATGATAAGGTGGCAGAAACTGCAACAGATAAAGCAGCAGATACTGCAACAAAAACAGCAACAGATACTTCGGCTGTATCAGGCTTAGATAATGAAAAGGAGGGCATGTAAAATGAGTGAGAACAATAACGAACAGTTCAAGATGCCTCCTAAGAGGCCAAGAGGGCCAATGGGCAGAGGCCCCGGAATGGTTACAGAGAAGGCCAGGGATTTCAAGGGCTCTACAAAGAAGCTTATAAAGTACCTTGGCAGATACTGGGCTGCTATAATTGCGGTTATGATATTTGCTGCAGTTTCGACTGTCTTCTCCGTTGCAGGACCTAAGGTCATGGGTAAAGCCACCACTGCGCTTGCCGAGGGACTTATGAACAAGATTGCAGGAACAGGCGGCATAGATTTTGATTATATTGCAAAGATTCTTTTGTTTACGCTGGCTTTATATGTGGTGAGTGCCATCTTTATGTTTGCCCAGGGGCTTATCATGACAGGCATCACGCAGAAGACCTGCTACAGGATGCGTAAGGACATCACGAGCAAAATCAACCGTATGCCGATGAAGTATTTCGAGTCAAGGACATATGGTGAGGTGCTTTCGCGTATCACAAACGATGTGGACACACTCGGACAGAGCTTGAACCAGAGTATCACACAGATTATTACATCTGTTGCCACTTTGGTCGGTACACTGGTCATGATGCTGTCTATTTCACCGCTCATGACGCTGATTTCACTCGTTATCCTGCCTGTTTCGATGATACTTATTTCGTTTGTCATAAAGCATTCACAGAAATACTTCAGACAGCAGCAGGAGTATCTGGGACACATAAACGGACAGGTCGAGGAGGTGTACGGAGGCCACCTCGTCATAAAGGCATATAATAAAGAGGCAGAGACTGTAAAGACCTTTAAGGAGGCCAACAATGTGCTCTACAAATCCGCTTGGAAATCACAGTTCCTCTCAGGACTTATGATGCCTATCATGCAGTTTGTAGGAAACTTAGGATATGCGGGAGTAGCCATCTCAGGTGGTATACTTGCCATAAAGAATGTCATCACAATCGGTGATATCCAGGCATTTATACAGTATGTGAAGAATTTCACACAGCCAATCCAGCAGATAGCACAGGTGGCAAACCAGCTTCAGTCGATGGCGGCTGCATCTGAGCGTGTATTTGAGTTCCTCGAGGAGGAGGAAGAGGATATAACAGTGGAAAATCCTGTTAAGCCAGACCATATCGAGGGAAGTGTAGAGTTTTCGCATGTACACTTTGGCTATAATCCTGACCAGATCATCATCAATGATTTTTCTGCAAAGGTAAAGCCGGGACAGCAGGTTGCTATCGTTGGACCGACGGGAGCGGGAAAGACTACCATGGTCAAGCTTCTTATGAGATTTTATGATGTAAGCTCAGGTGCCATTCTTGTAGACGGACATGATATCAGGGATTACAACAGAGCCGATCTGCGAGATGCATTCGGCATGGTATTGCAGGACACATGGCTCTTTAAGGGCACCATTATGGAAAATATCCGCTACGGCCGTCTGGATGCCACAGATGAGGAGGTCATCGCGGCAGCAAAGGCAGCACATGCGCATCACTTTATCCAGACATTGCCGGGTGGCTATGATATGGAGCTCAACGAGGATGCTTCTAATGTGTCACAGGGACAAAAGCAGCTTTTGACTATCGCAAGAGCTATCCTTGCAGACAATCCAATCCTTATCCTTGATGAGGCCACATCCTCTGTCGATACACGTACAGAAATCCGTATCCAGAAGGCACTCGACAATCTGATGAAGGGCAGAACAAGCTTTGTCATCGCCCACAGGCTGTCTACTATCAAGAATGCCGATATGATTCTTGTCATGAAGGACGGAGATATTATCGAGCAGGGTACACACGATGAGCTTCTTGCAAAGAACGGATTTTACGCAGAGCTGTATAACTCTCAGTTTGAAGAATAGAGAAAGCATGGGTATCGTGTGGTTTTGCAAATATGCGTTGGGCTGAATGGTTACATAAAATTTAAAAAAAAATACGCTCTCGACAAAATTCGACAAAATGTGTTATCATAAAAACATACAATTTGTTTTGACATGACAGTAATTGGCGGCATAGGAGATTTTAATGAGCACTTTAAATGTCGCAGCAGCAGACGAAAAGAAAAACATGCAGAGTTTATTAAAGGGCATGGAGTTTTTAGGAACAGCAAGAAGTAGTGATGAAGCATACAGCATGATAAACGGTAATGCCGGTTCTGATGTGGTACTTGTGTATGTAAAGAGAGCATCCGGTGACACTGAGCCACTTGATGATACATATATGGAGAAAAAATCCCTTGAGACACAGGTGACGGATATCATTCATGAGATAGGTGTTCCGGCTCATATAAAGGGATATCAGTATCTTAGGACTGCGATAGTGATGTGCGTTGAGGATATGGAAATGCTTAGCTCTATCACGAAGCTTTTGTATCCCACTATTGCAAAGAAGTACAAGACTACCTCAAGCAGGGTGGAGAGAGCCATAAGGCATGCTATCGAGGTGGCATGGAGCAGAGGCAGGATGGATACGATAGACTCCATGTTTGGATACACTGTAAACTATGGTAAGGGCAAGCCTACCAATTCGGAGTTTATTGCCCTGATTACAGACAAAATACGTCTAGGAATGTAAAAATCGTCATTATAGACAAATAAAACCACGTTTTGATAAATTTACTAGGCAAAATGTACTCCCGCGTGATATAATATAGTATACATTCTATTGGTTTCAGGATGTATACTATATTTTTTATCAGATTAATCGTTGTTTAAATAACTGTAATCTGGGGGAGGTTTCAGCATGGACAAAATGAAAATATTAATGGCCGCATCAGAGGCAATACCTTATATGAAGACAGGTGGACTAGCTGACGTAGTGGGATCTTTACCAAAATATTTTGACAAGGACAGATATGACGTGAGAGTCATACTTCCGAAGTACAAATGTATGGATGATAAATTACTGCCACAGCTTAAGTTCGTCTGTCATTTTTATGTCAATCTCAACTGGCGGAGGCAGTATGTGGGGATTTTTACATCGCAGTATGATGGTGTGACATATTATTTTGTGGACAATGAGTTTTACTTTGCAGGAGATAAGCCATACAACAATATATACGAGGATGTGGAGAAGTTTGCTTTCTTTTCAAAGGCGGTGCTTGAGGCTTTGCCGGTTATAGATTTTGCCCCGGATGTGATACATTGTAATGACTGGCAGACAGGACTCTTGCCGGTTTTTCTAAAGACTGTGTACGGCTCAGACAATTTCTATGCCGGCATAAAGACAGCCTTTACCATTCACAATATGAAGTTTCAAGGGCGTTGGAAGATTAAAGAGGTGGCTGATGTTACAGGACTTCCGGAGCATATTTTTAATTCAGGGGAGCTGGAGTTCTACGGTGAGGCTAATTATTTAAAGGGCGGCATAGTATATGCAGATGAGATTACGACTGTCAGTCCGACATATGCAGATGAAATCTGTACACCTGAGGGCGGAGAGGGTCTGGATGGCCTGATGCTTGAGCGGCGCAGGCATTTGAGAGGCATTGTAAACGGTATAGATTATGATGTCTTTAATCCTATGAAGGATACATATCTGGATAAGCATTTTTCTGTAAGGGAATTGAGTGGAAAGGTCGTTAATAAGCGTCAGCTGCAGGAGAAGTATGGTCTGGCTGTGGATAAGGATGTCATGCTGATTGGAATGGTTTCTCGTCTGACCAATCAGAAGGGCTTTGATCTGGTGGCGTATGTGATGGAGGAGATGCTTTCTACCATGAATGTGCAGTTTATAGTGCAGGGCACAGGCGAGCAGCAGTACGAGGAGATGTTTAATTATTTCCACGGCAGGTATCCGCAGAAGCTTGGAGTATATATCGGCTACTCAGAGGAAAATGCACATGAGATATATGCAGGCTGCGACGCATTTCTCATGCCGTCTCTTTTTGAGCCGTGCGGCTTGAGCCAGCTCATGTCTATGCGATATGGTACGCTGCCTATAGTCAGGGAGACAGGTGGTCTTAAGGATACTGTAGTGCCGTACAATGAGTACGAGAATACGGGCGATGGCTTTTCCTTTGCCAATTATAATGCGCATGATATGCTGCATGTCATCAAATATGCTCTTGATGTGTTTGAAAACCATAAGGACAGATGGCAGGAGATGATGCAGCGTGCCATGAGGCATGACTTCTCATGGAAGGCATCTGCGAAAGAGTATGAGAAGCTTTACGACATGCTGCTTGGCAACTAGTACATCGTTCTGCAAATAACAGGTCAATAATTTTCATGAATTTCCAACTATGTTCTTAGAAAGTAAAATGCCGGATACATATCTATGATATGATATCCGGTATTTTGTGTTATCGCGTATGATTATCAGGTTATATGATTATCAGTAGACAGTGTCTGTTTTACTATCGTATATGTAATACCTCTCACCGAGTACTTCCTCGTCGCGTACCTCTGTAGAGTTTACCTCACAGATGAATTCGCTTAGGTTGTAGACATCTATATCGCTATCCAGCGGCATTACCAGAAATTCATGGATACTGCTTGGTATGAGCAGCATATTGCCGCCGAGCTTTTTTGCCAGCGAGCTTAGCACACCCGGGTAGAGTATGGCGGATGCACCATTTGTCTGCCTGCTGTTTGTAAGGATATACATAGGCAGGCTGTCAAAATCACAGACTGCGCGCATCTGATTGGCATAGCCCGGACATTTTTTGGCAAGAAACTCTGCCATGTTGATTATTGAGCATGGAAGTATCCTTGGGGTATTTTGCATTGAGGCGCGGATTAGTGTTTCTGTATCTATGCCCCAGCGTGACAGAAGCGCATCTGTGACTGTAATGGTGCCAAATTCAGGCAGTTGCGCTCCTACATATACTTCAAATATGATGGCAAAATCCAGATATTTGATATAGGGCACGTCCTTTAGCTGCTTTTGGTTTTTGTCGTAGCTTATGAGCTGGAAAATTATTTTCTCCTTTACCTTGGAAAAATCATCACAGAAGCTTATGTCAAAATCTTCAGTTGGCTTGAAATCATTGTAGGTGGATAAAATTGCATCGAGAATAGAATCAATGGATACACCATCAAGATACCAATGGTAGTAAGGATTGAGATAAATAGTCGGTGCTATATTGAATTTGGGATTGATAATCACCAATCCGTCGTAGATCATCCCGTTGTTCTTTTTGACAGGATGGATGGTAAGCTTGAAATTATTGTCAAGTCTTGCGGTTATTTCTGTTTCTATAGTATGTAAAAACTCCGTGTATTTCATGAATCTCCTTGCGGAGCATAAAAATATCGGATCTCGTGGAAAAGTAAAACCCACGAAGCAGGGCGCTTCGTGGGTTTTACTCTATCATTGTTTGTTGAAGTTTGCAATATGTATTTTTGTACAATTTTTAGACTTCATTTTTGTGATATCATACAAAATACAGCTGCGCAATCCATTTTTAATCTGATTTGAGCCTCTGCCACAGTGTGTTGTAAAGTGTTGCGTCATCATCATTTAAAGCTCTGTATACTTCACAGTTTTTGAGCATATCGGAAGGAGGATTAATCGCCTCATTTTCCTTCGTTTCTGCATCCTGGTTTTCGATGACAGACTGGATAGGTGATGCATAGTATACATATTCAAAGTTGAGCTGTGCCGGCTCATCACTGCAGATATAGTTCAAAAATTCCTGTGCGCCCTCTTTATTCTTGCATGTCTTTGGAATAAACCACGAGTCAATCCAGAGGTTTGAGCCCTCCTTTGGCACGATATAGTCCAGGTTATCGTTTTCAGCCATGGCTGCAGCTGCCTCACCGGAGTAGCACACTGCGATTGCCGCATTTTCAGCAACCATCTCATCACAGGTTTCATCCATGTAGTAGGCGAGCACATCACTGCTTTGTTTGTTCAGTATATCAAATGCTTCATCGAGCTTTGCTGTGTCTGTTTCGTTTATTGAGTAGCCAAGTGTGCGAAGGGCGGGAGTAAAGGCATCACGGACAGAATTAATCATAATCATGTTGTCCTTGTATTTGCCGTTCCACAGGCAGTCCCAGGTATTTAGGTCTGATACATCAGCCAGCTTTTTATTGTATAGTATGCCGAGTGTGCCGTAGAAATAAGGCACAGTATATTCATGTGTCGGGTCGAAGGATGCGGACATGTCGATTATATCCTGATTTACATTTTGATAGTTTGGCATGGCGCTGTAGTCTATCTTGTTGACCTCACCCTCACTTATGAGCTTCTCGATGATGTAGTCAGAGGTGCAGATGACATCGTAATCGATGGCACCGGACTTGTACTTTGTGTACATCTCCTCAGGCTCCTCGTATTCCTCGTATTTAATGGTGATTCCGGTTTCCTGCTCGAAGCTGTCGATTACTGATTCATCGATGTATTTACCATAGTTTAGCACTGTTATGGCATTGTCATTGTTCGTGCCTCCGGCGCTTATGGTAAATACCGAAAAGCAGCCGATTACGAGTACTGCAACAATTGCGATGCTCACACTACGCTTTACAATGCGCAGCTTTTTAGCCCTTGCAGGCTTCTTTGAGGCGCTGACAGGTATCTGGTTTGAGTTGATGTTTACCACAACCAAAAGCAACAGCACTGTGAAGAAAAGTATGGTTGACAGAGCATACAGCTCCGGCTTTACACCCTTTTTCAGCTCTGTGTAGAGCATGGTTGAGAGTGTGTTTACTCCGGCACCCTTCGTAAAGTAGGTGATGGAGAAGTCATCGAGTGACATTGTGACCGCCATCATAAAGCCGGAGAACACTCCGGGGCTTATTTCAGGCCAGGTGACCTTGAAAAATGCATATAGAGGTGATGCGCCCAGGTCAAGTGCGGCCTCATAGGTGTATTTGTTGGTCTGCTTGAGCTTTGGAAGCACATTGAGTATCACATAAGGGATATTGAACGTGATGTGTGCGATAAGCACTGTCACAAAGCCCAGATTCATGAATTTTACAAACAAAAGCATCATTGAGATACCGGTCACGATATCTGCATTGAGCATCGGGATGTTTGTAGCGCCCAGATAGATTGTCTGGTTACGTTTCTTCATGGCGCTTATACCCATGGCTGCGAGAGTTCCTATTATTGTAGAAATCACAGCTGCAAGCAGCGTAATCTGCAGTGTTGTAGAAAATGCCGACATAATCCGCTCGCTCTGAAAGCACTTTATGTACCAGTCGAGTGTGAAGCCTCCCCATTTAACCTTGGATTTGGAGTTGTTGAAGGAGAGTACTATTAATACAACGATAGGTAGATACAGGAACAAAAAAATCAGTCCCATATATACCCTTGATGCTATTTTTTTTACCATAATGCGCTCTGGTCTCCTTCCTTATCAAACAGATTGACGAGTGCCATGCTGATTAATACGAATACCATGAGCACGAGTGAGAGACCGCTTCCTGCGCCCCACTGCGAGCCATGGACGAAATCCTGTTCTATGATATTTCCGATGAGCAGGACCTTGCCGCCACCGAGTATCTGTGAGATGGCAAAGGATGTGAGTGATGGCACGAAAACCATTACGATTCCGCTTATGACACCGGAAACTGTAAGTGGCAGTATAATCTTGAAAAATATTGTGACTTTGTTTGCACCGAGGTCAAGTGCCGCCTCAATCCAGTCGTTTTTGATTCTGGTCATGGAGTTGTATATAGGCAGCAGCATGAATGGCAGAAAGTCATAGACCATGCCAAGCACGACTGCTCCGGAGGTATTCATGATGTTGAAGCCCGGCAGTCCGAGAGTGGTGAGTATCGAGTTGATGACACCGTTTTTGGACAAAAGCTGTTTCCATGCGAGTATTCGAAGCATAAAGTTCATCCACATAGGAAGCATGAAAACAAATACAACAAAGCTTTGATTTTTAATCTTTAAGCCGTTTAAAATCATCGCAAGCGGATAGGACAGCACCAGGCATATTATGGTGCATATGATTCCAAGCCGTAGGGATAAAAGCAGTGCCTTGATATTGGTGTGCTGTGCTATTGCAGCCACATATTCAAATGTGAAGCCTCCGTCAGAGCCTTTAAATGCATAGTACACAATCATGAAAAGCGGAAGTATGATAAATCCGATAATCCATATGAGGTACGGCCCTGCGAGCAGCTGTTTTTTTATTTTAGACATCTATCTCCACCGCCTTTTCATCTGAGGACTCAGGCTTGTGCATTACCTGGATATTAAATGGAATCACCTTGATACCCACATGACTGCCGACCTCTACATATTTGGTGGTGTGTACCATCCAGTCGTAGCCGTTAGCCTTTACCTCAAGCTCATAGTGCACTCCCTTGAAGATATTTGACACGACATCGCCCTGCATGTAGCCGTCCTCCGCAGGCACCAGCTCCACATCCTCCGGGCGGATGACTATATCGACAGGCGTGTTCTCACCAAAGCCCTCGTCAACACAAGGCATTTTTACACCGAGTATCTCGACAAGCTTATCCTTTATCATAACACCGTCGATGATATTACTGTGCCCGATAAAGTCAGCAACAAAGGCGTTTTCAGGCTCATTGTAAATGTCCTCAGGTGTGCCAATCTGCTGGATATAGCCCTGATTCATAACAACGATGGTGTCAGACATGGTAAGAGCCTCCTCCTGGTCGTGTGTGACGTAGACGAAGGTGATACCGAGCTCGTTTTTGAGGCGGATGAGCTCATACTGCATGCTCTGGCGCAGCTTTAAGTCGAGAGCGCCAAGCGGCTCGTCTAACAGCAGTACCTTAGGCTCGTTTACAATAGCTCTTGCAATAGCGATACGCTGCTGCTGGCCTCCGCTAAGAGAATCCACAGAGCGGTTTTCAAAGCCGTCGAGATTGACGAGCTTTAATGCATACTTTATTTTGTCATCTATGTAAGCCTTGCTTTTTTTCTTTATTTTGAGACCAAATGCGATATTTTCAGCGATTGTCATATGAGGGAAGAGAGAGTATTTCTGGAAAACAGTGTTCAGATTTCTCTCGTTTGCAGGCACATTTGTGATGTCCTTTGAATCAAACATGATTTTTCCCTTGTCCGGGGTCTCAAAGCCGCCGAGCATGCGAAGCGTAGTGGTCTTTCCGCAGCCTGATGGTCCAAGCAGCGTCAGAAACTCATTCTCTCTGATGTATAGATTTAAATCGTCGAGTACAACATTGCCGTTGTATGACTTTGTGATATCGATAAAATCAATTAATTTCTTTCCCATGGTGTAAACCTTTCTCATGTAATTATAGTACTGGTAGGACCTGTATGTTTATAATTTGCTGCTGTACCCACTAAAAATGCGGCAGGCAGTAATTACAGCCCTATAAAAGAGCTTCTGCAGGGGAAACGTCAGAAGCTTGGAGGATTGCTGACCCATATGAGCACGGCATCCTTTGAAGACTTATTTTCAATAAAATGCTTCTTACCGGCTTTAAAATAAAAGGACTCACCGGCCTTTACGGTGTGCACTTTGCCACCATAGCAAAGCTTCACTATGCCCTTTATTACATATCCAAACTCCTCACACTCCTGAGGCAGATATATTTCAGAACTGCCACCCGGATGAAGAGTGAGCCTGACAGGCTCCATGGAGCGGGTCTGTGCGTTTGGAATGATCCATTCCACCTTGCTGTTTTTTTCCTCGTCAATTTTCTCGAAATAGTCGTTTGCCTTGTATACAATCTGCTCAGGTTCCGAATCTGTAAAAAACTCCGCCGGTGTCATACCCAGGCACTGGATGATATCAAGCAGGGTGCCGACTGACGGTGAATTCTGATTTCGCTCGAGCTGGGAGATAAATCCCTTCGTCAGCTCAGCCCTGTCAGCTAGCTCCTGCTGGGTAAGTCCGTACTGGATACGAAGCTCCTTCATACGATGTCCGATATCCATGTTTACTTCCTTTTCTAATACATTTTACGTTATATTTACTGTAGGTTTAATAATAGATTTTTTGTTTACTAAAAATAAACCAACGAGATAATTTTAATATATTTTTTATAAATGTCAAGGGGATTTTTGTAATAAAAAAACACCTCATTCAGTTTTGAATGAGGTGTTTTTTATGTATGAAGCCGATAACCGGGATCGAACCGGTGGCCTACGCATTACGAGTGCGTCGCTCTACCTACTGAGCCATATCGGCAAGCTATATTATATTATCAGATATAAGGGTGTATGTCAAATCAAAATTTTGAGTTGACATTTTTAGAGAGATAATTATAGAAAGGTATTGACATTAAAATGTATATAGTGTATATATAACGCATGAACAGTTAATAAATACAGTACGGAGGTAGCATATGAAGCTGATGCAAAATTCAGGAGTGCCCATCTATCAGCAGATAGCGGACAGCTTCAAGACAGATATTTTGGCCGGCAGGTATGAGCAGGGGGAGTTCCTTCCGTCGATAAGAGGACTGGCGAAGGACCTGAAAATCAGCGTGATAACCACGATGAAGGCTTATGAGCAGCTTGCAGATGAGGGACTTATCACAGCGGCGCAGGGCAAGGGCTTTTATGTCAATGCACAGGACAGCGAGATGATAAAGGAACAGCACCTGCGCAAGGTGGAGGAGTCGCTGACAGACGCGATAGCCGCGGCTGAGGTAGCAGGAATCTCAAACGACGAGCTTAAGGGAATGCTTGAGGCATTACTTGATGTAGAATGACAGGAGTAGATTGGTTATGAGTATAATAAATATAGTGATGACAGCATTAGGTCAGCTATTAATGGAGTTTGTAGCACAAATTATATCAAGATTTATTTAATATAATGATTATGGATAGCTATAAACAATGAAAAATTTAAGTAAGAATTAGTTCATATTTAAATAATGATATGAAAACGAGTCAGGAGGAATGAAAATGACAACAAAGAATGCAATTGAGGCAGCAAAAATCACAAAGAAGCTTAAAAACTTCACACTGGATGTGGAGAATTTCGCAATACCGCAGGGCTTTGCCACAGCCTTAATCGGAGAAAACGGAGCAGGAAAGACAACACTTTTAAATATATTAGCAGGAATCAGGCTTGACTATAAAGGTGAAATCACATACTTTGGACAGTATTCTGACAAACAGAAGGAAAACTCGGGAGATATTAAAAACCGCATAGGCTACACAGGACCGGGCAAATACTATCTGCCACAGTGGACGGTTAAGGATATCGAGGAAATCAGCAAGCTGATGTTTGAGGATTTTTCCGCAGATGATTTTCATAGATATTGTGAGGAGCTTGCAATATTTTCACATGGCAGCATTGATATGAAGAAGGCCAACAGTTCATTTTCGGATGGTATGAAGATGAAGCTCATGCTGGCAGGGGTCATGGCGCGAAAGACAGACCTTCTTTTGCTGGATGAGCCGGCATCGCCGCTTGATCCGCTGATGAGAGATAAGCTGTGTCAGATGATTGGCGAGTATATCCATGAGGGCAACGGTAAGCGTAGCGTATTTTTCTCTACACACAATATCTCTGATATGGAAAATATCACCGATTATGCCATTATTATGGAAAACGGACAGATTGTGGAGCAGGGCTTTGTAGAGGATTTGAAGGAAAAATATATCCTGATTAAAGGCGATGCAGCAGATACAGAGGCTGCCGGTAAGGTGCTTTATTCAATGACCAAAAATCCGTATGGCTTCGAGGGCATATGCTTAGCGGAAAATATAGATAAGCTCGCAGGAATTAATGTGACAAAGGAGATTCCGACACTTTACCAGATAAGCGTTGCGGTCATGAAAAATAACACAAAGATTGTGATGCGCTAGTGCGGGGTGAGGTGTTATGGAAAATAAGTCAGGAAGTATGAATGAAAAAAAGGTTTCACAAAAACATGTGGTTTTAACATACATCAGGGATTACCGTGTTATGACTAATTTCAAGTATCGTCTGATAACAAATATACTGATTCCGCTGTTGGCAATTCTGACATCAATGCTGATTGCCTGTTCAAAAGAGGTTTGGGTATGGATAGGAGTTGTAGTAATTATTTATGATTTTTATATGATGTGCGAGGTGGTGCAGGATTATTTCTGTTTCGGCTGTATGTGCAAGAAGAATGCATTTGGCATGCATTTTTTAAAGACAGGTTTTGATGGGGTAAAGCATTTTGAAAATGCAGTTCTTGTTGATATACTTGTCAGACCGATTCGTATCGGGATTACGGTACTCATCGCCACAATGCCGTTTATTGAATTCGGAATTAATATCTGGTCGGTGTTTGATGTCATCATGGTATCTTCAATTGTTTCGGTTGGCTCATTAAATATATTCAGATACATGGATATGGGAATGTATATTTATCTGCTGGCGCTTATATTTGTCTGCCCGGCAATTGTCGGTAGTATAGCTGTTTTGATTTATGGCGGTACACTGAAGTTTATTGCACCTTTACTTGCGGCAACGCTCGTTTGTGTGATTGCAGCGACATATTATCATATGGTGGTGCGTATCCGCAGATCATATGTTGATGAGTAGAGGTATTTTAAATTGAAAGTATATTTGAAAAGGAGAATATTATGCTTAAAGATATTAAATTAGGATTTAAATTATTGAAATATGGTTATAAACTGAAACTGAATGTGATTATGCTTGTATTCTTTGCAATATTCGGAATAGCATCAGAGATATTCAGCAAAGGAACCTCAATCATAGGCGGTGTATACTTTATGATGAGTGGTATGTTCACGTTTCAGCTTATTATGTCTATGGATGTATCTGAGCTTATCCAGTCCACATCGCTGAAAAAAAAGCTGCAGATATACATTCCGGTGCTTGCCAGCACAGTGATAAACCTGATTTTATTTACAATTTTTGTGGTGGAAAGAGTTGTTCTGATACAGATGGGAGTGGCAGATAAGACGCAGATTATCTATACGCTTTTTATGCTTGATGTTATTCTTCTTATAACTTATCTGTACACCAGCATATGCTATAAGTACTTTGTACTGGGCTTTATACTATTTATGGTTATGTTCATGGCGGCATTTATGGCACTTGATAATTCGGCATTTATGGGATTTGCCGATACTATTGCAGCGCTTGGTCTGCCGGTGATTGCTTTGTTTGGTTATATTGCTATTTTTGCAGGTGGAGCGCTTGAGATATTGATAGGAGAGCTGCTTTACAAGAAGCCTTTGTCTGAATTCGCATTCAGGGGATTTTTCCGTGATGCAAAGTAGTGATGTTACTGTTCTCACATAACAGTGTGACAAACAACATAGTGATTTCAAAAAATAAGAAATATTTGTGTAAAAATATTGAAAAAATGATCGCTTTGTAGTATGTTATCATTGTCGGTGCAAAAGCCGGCAATGAGACTAATTAACATATTATCAGGAGAAAAATATATTAAATGGATAGTGACAGTTATAGTAAACAACAGTTAGACGATTTGTTTATGGATATGATTGCCTACTATGATGGCGATCCAAAGAGAATCCAGCATTTCACCAAGGTGCACAGCTATGCAAGGCTTATCGGTATAGGAGAGGAGCTTGATGATGCCTCGCTTTTTATACTTGAGGCAGCGGCTTACACACACGATATCGGCATACGTGTGGCGGAGGAGAAGTATGGCAGGTGCGATGGAAAGCTTCAGGAGCAGGAGGGACCGATAATCGCCCAGAAGATGCTCTCACAGCTGGGCTTCGAGAATTACATAGTTGAAAGAATATGTTTTCTCATAGGTCACCATCACACATATGACAATATAGATGGTCTTGATTATCAGATACTTGTTGAGGCAGATTTCCTTGTAAATCTGTATGAGGATGATGCGGGAAACCGTGCAATCGACAAGGCATATAAGCGCATATTCAAGACTGAAACAGGAAAAAAGATTTTTAGACTAATGTTCGGATATGAAGAAGAAGAGGATTAGTATGAGCCGGGTCGGGAGGAAACTTCCGGCCCTTGTTCGTATTATGCAGCTTATATCAGAAATAGTAATTAATCAGAATAGTAAATATGCAGAAAAGAAAGAAATAATATAATATGGCAAACAAAATAAATTATCAAAAATTAATGGAAGATTTAATAAAAGAAAATTGCGTGGACAATAACTGCACTCCACGGCTTTTGCTTCATAGCTGCTGTGGACCGTGCAGCACATACTGCATACAGACGCTCTCGGAGTATTTTGAGGTGACGGTGTTTTATTACAATCCAAACATTTACCCGCCAGAGGAGTATCACATGAGAGCACAGGAGCAGAAGCGCTTTATAGATGAGTTTCCGGTGAAAAATCCGGTTCACTTTGTGGAGGGTGTGTACGACACCAAGCGCTTTTACGATATGGCACGCGGCATGGAGGCTGTGCCTGAGGGCGGGGAGAGGTGCTTTAAGTGCTACAGGCTGCGTCTTGAGGAGAGTGCACAGTATGCAAGGGAGAATGGCTTTGATTTTTTTACTACGACGCTTTCCATCAGCCCGTTAAAGAATGCCACAAAGCTCAATGAGATAGGAAAAGACTTAGAGAGCCAATATGGAGTGCGATATCTTTTCTCTGATTTTAAGAAGAAAGAGGGCTATAAAAAGTCCACGGAGATATCAAAGCAGTATGATATGTACAGGCAGTACTACTGCGGCTGTGTATTTTCCAAGGAGCAGCGTGACAGAGAGATTGCAGCACGTGGGTGAAATTGTGGTTGCGTGACAGCAAAAATTATTATATAATTTAGCACAGTAAAGCGGCTGTATAGGGCAGACGGCGGTATCACACTTTGGTTTTATTCAATGTTTTATGATACCGTGAAAATAAATCATCATTTAATAATCAAGGAGGAATCTCATGGCACAGTTATGGGGAGGACGTTTCACAAAGGAGACAGATCAGCTCGTTTACAATTTCAATGCGTCCATTTCATTTGATCAGAAGTTTTATAAAGAGGATATAGAGGGCAGCATCGCCCATGTCACGATGCTTGGAAAGCAGGGCATCATCTCACAGGCAGAGAGCAACGATATAGTGGCTTGCCTAAAGCAGATACTTAAGGAGGTGGAGTCGGGAGAGCTTGAAATCAGCTCAAAGTATGAGGATATCCACAGCTTCGTTGAGGCTACACTCATAGACAGGCTTGGTGACACAGGAAAGAAGCTTCACACAGGCCGAAGCAGAAACGACCAGGTAGCTCTTGATATGCGTCTTTTCACCAGAAAGACAGTGAAGGAGACTGATGATGAGCTTAAGGAGCTTTTAGCTGTTATCCTTAAGATTATGAAGGAAAACACACAGACTATCATGCCGGGCTTTACACATTTGCAGAAGGCCCAGCCAATCACTCTGGCTCACCATATGGGCGCATATTTTGAGATGTTTAAGAGAGACAGGTCAAGACTGTGCGATATATATAAGAGAATGAACTATTGTCCGCTTGGCTCAGGAGCACTCGCAGGCACTACATATCCGCTTGATAGGGACTATACAGCACAGCTTCTGGATTTTTACGGACCGACACTTAACAGTATGGATGGTGTATCAGACAGAGATTATCTGATTGAGTTTTTATCGGCTCTTTCAACTATCATGATGCATCTGTCACGTTTTTCTGAGGAAATTATCATATGGAATTCAAACGAGTACCAGTTTGTTGAGATTGACGATGCGTACAGCACAGGAAGCTCAATCATGCCACAGAAGAAAAATCCTGATATAGCAGAGCTTGTCAGAGGAAAGACAGGCCGTGTATACGGTGCGCTCATGTCGCTTCTCACCACCATGAAGGGTATTCCGCTTGCGTACAACAAGGATATGCAGGAGGATAAGGAGCTGGCATTTGATGCATTCGACACTGCAAAGGGATGTATCGCACTTTTTACAGGAATGATTGATACAATGAAGTTTAACAAGGACGTGATGAGAAAGAGTGCAAACAATGGCTTTACAAATGCCACAGATGCAGCTGATTATCTCGTTAAAAAGGGTGTACCGTTTAGGGATGCACATGGTATTGTAGGAAGAATAGTGCTTTACTGCATAGACAAGGGCATTGCAATCGACGATATGAGCATTGACGAGCTCAAGGCTATCTCTCCGGTATTTGAGGAGGATGTATTTGATGCCATTTCAATGGAGACCTGTGTCAGCACAAGGTGTACAGTTGGAGCACCATCAAAGACATCAATGGACAAGGTAATTGCCGTTTACGACGAGTATATGAAGTCAAATTGGCAGGATGAAGTGTAGTTTTTGTGCATATTTTATAAAAAACAGGAAGAAAAATTATTAATTTAATATAGTTTTTTCCTTGTTTTTCATTAGAGTTTCAAGTAATATATTTCCTATAAAGACAGTTGTACGCGACAGACGGACAAGAGATATTTGAAATAATAAACGTCTGACATAGTTATTTGATATTATTTTAATGTCAACGTATGACATGGTCGAAGAAAATCTAGAAGATAGGGAGATTAGAGTAATGAGTGAAAAGCTTAAAGTAGGTATCCTCGGTGGAACAGGAATGGTAGGACAGAGATTTATTTCTCTTTTAGAGAATCATCCATGGTTCGAGGTAACAACAATTGCAGCCAGCCCAAGAAGTGCAGGCAAGACATACGAGGACGCCGTTGGTGATAGATGGAAAATGGACACACCAATGCCTGAGGCAGTTAAGAAAATCATCGTAAAGAACGTCAATGAGGTGGAAGAGGTTGCTTCACAGGTTGACTTCGTATTCTCAGCCGTTGATATGTCAAAGGACGAGATCAAGAAGATCGAGGAGGACTACGCAAAGACAGAGACTCCTGTAGTTTCAAACAATAGTGCCCACAGATGGACACCTGATGTGCCAATGGTTGTACCTGAAATCAACCCACAGCACATGGAGGTTATCAAATATCAGAAGGAGCGTCTTGGTACAAAGAGAGGCTTCGTAGCAGTAAAGCCAAACTGCTCAATCCAGTCATATGCTCCGGTTCTTACAGCATGGAAAGAGTTTGAGCCATATGAGGTTGTTGCTACAACATATCAGGCAATCTCAGGTGCCGGAAAGACATTCAAGGACTGGCCTGAGATGGTTGGAAACATCATTCCATTCATCGGTGGAGAGGAAGAGAAATCTGAGAAAGAGCCACTTCGTCTCTGGGGATATGTGGATGATGAGAAGAAACAGATTGTTCCTGCAGAGTCACCGGTTATCACATGCCAGTGTATCCGTGTCCCTGTATTAAACGGTCATACAGCAGCTGTATTTGTCAAGTTCAAAAAGAATCCTACAAAGGAGCAGCTCATCGAGGCACTCGAGAAGTTCAGCGGAGTACCACAGGAGCTTGGGCTTCCAAGCGCACCAAAGCAGTTCATCAGATACTGTGAAGAGGATAATCGTCCTCAGGTCGCACTTGATGTGGATTATGAGCATGGTATGGGAATCAATGTCGGACGTCTCAGAGAGGATACAGTCTATGACTGGAAGTTCGTCGGACTCTCACACAACACAGTACGTGGTGCAGCAGGTGGAGCAGTGCTTTGTGCAGAGCTTCTTAAGGCACAGGGTTACATCACAAAGAAGTAGAGTTGGCAAAAAATTCAATTTTTATTAAGGAGGGCGGATTTTCCGTTTTTGGGCTGTGGGCACCGGTGTAGCACACAGTAGTATTCCTCAGAAAAAATATGAAGTTAGCCACGGGATTATTTACGGATAGGTTATGGCAGTTTGCAAGTCTAAACTGTCATTTGACATATTGTAAACCCGTGGCAGTTCATATTTTTTCTTTGGAACATACTGTGTACTCTCCGGTGAAGGTAGTGTATTGAACGGAAAATCCTCACTCTGTGAATTAATTATTATGCAAAAGTCGAGCCTCTTAAAAAGAGGCTCTCTTTTTTGGGCTTTTTTATTCTCAGTTGTTTTAAATAGTTACGCTTGAATTTATATTTTATCGTGGTAAAATAGATAATCTGAGTAGAATATATTTAAGAGGTAGATATAAGTGAAGAATAATAAGTATGAAATTGATATGGTGAACGGCACAATAATGGATAAGCTTATTTCATTTGCGTTGCCACTTATGATTTCGGGTATTTTACAGCTGGCATTCAATGCGGTGGATATTATTGTCGTGGGGCAGTTTAGCGGAAGTAAGGCACTGGCGGCTGTTGGTTCTACTACGGCACTTATCAATGTGTTTGTCAATCTGTTTATGGGTATATCGCTTGGTGCGAATGTGCTCGCTGCCCGATTTTATGCGGCAGGCAAGGATAAGGAGATGTCTAAGACGGTGCACACCGCTATTATGATTGCGCTCATAAGCGGTATTGTGATGGGCGTGGTCGGTGTTATTTTTGCAAGGGGTGCGCTGGAAATCATGGGTACACCGGATGATGTCATAGGTCTTTCTACTATTTATATGAGGATTTATTTTTGCGGTATGCCGTTTTTTATGCTTTATAACTATGGCGCGGCAATTTTGCGTGCTGTCGGCGATACAAAGAGACCTCTTATCTTTTTGATTATTTCAGGCTGTATCAATGCACTGCTCAATCTGTTTTTTGTAATAGTGTGCAAACTGGGTGTTGCAGGTGTTGCAATCGGTACAATTGTTTCGCAGTTTGTTTCCTGTGTACTTGTATTATATTGTTTGAGCAAAGCAGATACCAGCTATAAGCTCTGCTTTAATAAGCTTGCGATTGATAAGGCATATATGCTTCAGATATTTCAGGTAGGAATACCGGCCGGCATACAGAGCACAGTCATAAATGTCTCAAATGCCATGCTGCAGTCATCAGTCAATTCCTTTGGCTCAATAGCCATGGCAGGATATACGGCGGCAAACAATATACTTGGCTTTTTGTATGTATCGGTTAACTCAATCACACAGGCTTGCATGAGCTTCACAAGCCAGAACTATGCAGTAGGAAAACAAAAGCGAATGGACAGGGTACTGATAGACTGTCTGTTTCTCACGACAGCGGTAGCACTTGTGATGGGAAGTGCCTCATACATATTTGGAACACAGATACTTGGCATATATACAAGTAATAGTGAGGTAATTAAATCAGGACTTGAGATTATTTCGATTACTACAATCCCATATTTCCTATGTGGAATCATGGATCTTTTTCCGGGAGCACTAAGAGGAATGGGATACTCAACTGTACCTATGATACTTTCTATAATAGGAACAGTCGGAGTCAGAATTATCTGGATATATGGTCTGTTTCCAAGCCACAGGTCGTTGTTTTTCCTGTTTATATCATATCCCGGTTCATGGATAGCGACAATCATCATGCAGGCTATCTGCTATATGTTTGTCAGAAATAAAGTGAAAGCTACAATAGGAGCTCGGAAATTATAATTAAAATCTATTTGTATATGTGTTAAATTGTGATATAATATTTTCAGTTGATTATTTTGGAGGAATATTATGAAGGCAAAACACACAGATTTGGAGAAACTTGAGCAGCTCTATAAAGAGTCGGGCAACCAGCTCGTAGTGCTCTACGGAAGGAGAGGCTGTCAAAAGGAGGAGCTCATAAAGGAATTTTGTGACGGAAAGAAATTCTTTTACTACAGATGCAGACAGGCATCGCCAGAGCATCAGCTTGAGATGATGGGGGAGGAGATAAGCTGTCAGTACAAGGTGAGCCTGAGCAGACAGACATATGAGGAGTACTTCGCGAGAATCAAATCAGGAGGCCCTTCCAAGCTTGTCGTGATAATCGATGAGGCACAGTTTGTGGCAAAGAGGGATGCATCATTTATGGAAGCAGTTGCAAAGCTTAAAAAGCACAAGCTGTATCCGGGACCTGTACTTATAATACTTGCCACATCATCTACAGTCTGGGCTACACAAGAGGCAGCAGAGCAGTTTAAGGGAGTCGAAATGAAGCTTGAATCGCTCAATTTCCTTGAGGTTGTAAGACATTTTGAGAGTCTTCCGGTCGCGGAAATCGTGAGAATTTACGGAGCAATCGGTGGAGTTCCGGCATATCTGGATAAGTGGGATGTAGCTAAATCCTTTAAGGATAATATATGCAGGCTCGTATTGACACCATCGGGAGCACTGTATGGTGAGGCGGATGCTGTTATATCCTCAGAGCTTCGAGAGCTTTCTGCATATAGTACAATACTTGCAGCAATCGCAAGAGGTGAGAACAAGCTCAATGATATTTTCCACGCGACAGGATTTTCGCGTGCCAAAATCAGCGTATATTTAAAGAATCTTGCCGCCTTCAATATAGTGGAAAAAGTAGTTTCATTTGAGACCGGCGGATGGGAAAATGCCAAGAAGGGCGTATATCAGATAAAAGACACATTTGTTAATTTCTGGTTTAAGTTTGTTTATCCGAATATGTCTAATCTGTATCTGCTTTCACCGGAAGAGTTTTATGATACATATATAGAAAAAGAGCTTGATGCGTATCTTGAGAGATATTTCAGGGAGGTCTGCACAGAGTATCTGCTTATATTAAATCAGATGGGACAGCTTCCGTTTACCATAAAGCGTGTGGGTACATGGATTGGAAAGACAGGCCGCATAGACATCGTGGCTCAGAGCGAGGATAGAAGGAGTATCATCGGCTTCTGCAACTGGGACAAGCCAATGATGACCATGGATATGTGCGAGAATATGGCTATGGCTATGGAGCAGGCAAGGCTTACATCTGATGACTATTATCTGTTTTCGGCAACGGATTTTGAGCCTGCACTGCAAAGCTATGTGGTCAGAGACCCTAGATTCAAGCTCATCAATATGAATGAATTATAGAGGAGCTTATGGGAAAATCACTGATAATAACAGAGAAGCCATCCGTGGCACAGGAATTTGCGAAGGTGCTGCGGGTGAGCGGACGCAATGACGGTTATATAGAAAATGGAGAATATGTGATTTCATGGTGCGTGGGACATCTGGTCGGGTTGGTCTACCCTGAGTCCTACGACATGAAATACAAGAAATGGCGTCTTGAGGATCTGCCGTTTCTGCCAAAGGAATACAAATATGATGTGATAGACAGCGTGCGCAAGCAGTACAATATTGTGCACGCTCTTTTGCAGAGAGAGGACATTGACAGAGTTTACTGGGCAGGTGATGCCGGAAAAGAAGGACAGACCATCGAGGAGAATATCAGAAACTTTGGTGGTGTCAGGGAAGGCATGGAGGAGCTTCGAGTCTGGATAGATTCGCAGACCGAGGAGGAAATCCTAAGAGGCATAAAAGAGGCAAAGCCGATGAGTGCGTATGCAAACCTCGGAAAGAGCGGCATCATGCGTACCATCGAGGATTATGCGATGGGCATCAACTTTTCGCGTGTCATGTCGGTCAAATACGGCAATCTGCTAAACGATGCAGCAGGTACACGCTCGTACACGGCAATCGCGGTCGGACGAGTGATGACCTGTGTGCTTGGAATGGTAGTAATCCGTGAGCGCGAAATCAGAAACTTTAAGGAGACTCCGTTTTACAGGGTAATCGGCAGGTTTACGGATGCCGGTGTAGAGGCAGAGTGGAAGGCTGTAGAAGGCTCAAGGTACTTTGAATCACCGCTTTTATACAAGGAAAACGGCTTCAAAGAGGAAAAAGATGCACTCGCTTTAATTGAAGAACTAAACGGCAAACAGGCAAAAGTTAAATCTATAGTTAAGAATATTACTAAAAAAAGAGCACCGCTTCTTTTCAACCTGGCGGAGCTGCAGGCAGAGTGCTCAAAGAAGTTTAAAATCAGCCCTGATGAGACATTACAGGTGGCTCAGGATCTGTATGAAAAAAAGCTCACAACCTATCCTAGAACAGATGCCAGGGTGCTCTCAAGCGCTGTGGCAAAGGAGATTGGAAAAAATATAAGCAGGCTTAAAGGTTTTGAACCGACAGCAGACTTTGTGGAGCATATTATGCAAAAGAGGCTATATGCCAACATAGCTGATACGCAGTACACGGATGATAGCAAGGTAACAGACCACTATGCTATTATTCCGACAGGTCAGCTTACAGAGCTTTCGGGGCTTACATCGCTTCAAAGAGCAGTATTTGAGCTGATTGTCAGGCGTTTCCTTAGTATTTTTTATCCACCGGCAGAGTATGAGAATGTGAAGCTTGTCGTAGATGTGGATAAGGAAAGCTTTTTTGCATCATCAAAGGTACTAAAGAGCGAGGGCTATTTACAGGTGGCGAATCCGCCGAAAAAGAAGTCGTTTGAGGAATCAAACGCACGAATACTTGGTAAAAACAGTGAAACTGCAGATAGTACAGATGAAAACAGCACAGCAAACGGCAGCAATGATGAGATAGTCGTAAATCCCAAGGTGATGCTTGAGCTTGCCGATAAGCTAAAGGCGGGTGATGAGATAGCATGCCAAGGCTATAATATCAAGTTTGGTAAGACATCTCCGCCAAAGCGCTATACATCAGGCTCCATGGTGCTTGCCATGGAAAATGCAGGACAGCTTATCGAGGACGAGGAGCTTCGTGAGCAGATAAAGGGCTCAGGAATAGGCACATCAGCAACGAGAGCGGAGATAATCCAGAAGCTTGTCCGTATAGGATATCTGAATCTGAACAAAAAGACACAGATACTCACACCTGAAAGCCTTGGCGAGATGGTGTTTGAGGTCGTATACATGACAGTTCCGGCACTTCTTAATCCAAAGATGACAGCCAACTGGGAAAAGGGACTGGACGGAATTACAAGGGGCACGGTGGATTTCTGGGAATACAGGGGAAAGCTTGAGAGCTTTATCCGCAAAGAGACAGAAAAGATGATTGAGCAGAATCTGCGCCCTGAGATTGCGGACCGCATCAGCAGCTTTGCAGGCAAAAATGCAAGAGGTGTGGCGGCCAGACGAAAGATAGGTGTCAAGTGCCCGGTTTGCGGCGGTGAGATAGTGACCACACCGTTTGGCTACGGCTGTGCCAATTACAAAAATGATAAATCAGGATGTAATTTTAATATCGGACAGGTGGCAGGACTTGATATTCCGGAGGAACAGGTCAAAAAGCTGATTGAAGAAGGAATCACCGACACAATCCGTGGTTTTAAGTCGAAGAGTGGCAAACGCTTTGATGCATGCTTAAAGCTCAACAAGGATGAACAGACGAACAAGGTATCAGCCACCTTTGATTTTGAAAATGTAAAGCCGCAAAAGGTCGAAGGTATTGTATGTCCGGACTGTGGAGGCGATATATATGTGTCACCATACGGCTACCGATGTGCAAATTATAACAGACAGACAGAGGATGGCTGCCATTTCTTCGTTGGAAGGATAGCAGACAAGCAGCTGTCACAGGTACAGTTTTTAGAGCTCATGGCAAACGGCAGAACTGAGACGATAAAGGGCTTTAAATCAAAATCGGGAAAGCGCTTCAACGCATGCCTCGTCTTAAAGAAGGAGCCTGTCACAGAGGGCAGTGAGAAAATGCACACAGTCGTAGCATTTGACTTTGATAATGTGGAGGATGAAATCATAAAGGATGTCGTCTGTCCGCTTTGTGGTGGTCAGATAAAAAAGACATCGTTTGGCTATGGATGTGTGAACTACAAGGGTGACGAGCCGGGAAGCTGCCGCTTTTCGGTGGGACAGATTGCGGGAAAGACAATCACAGCCGCAAACCTAAAGCAGCTTCTTAATGATAAAAAGACCGAGACCATACGAGGCTTTAAATCCAAAAGCGGGAAACGCTTCGATGCGTGTCTGGTGCTTAAGGAGGATGAAAACAAGAAGCTCTCTGTCCAGTTTGATTTTGACCATGTAGAGCCAAAGACAGTGAAGGATGTAGTATGTCCGAAGTGCGGAGGCAAAATCCAGGTGGCGCCGTTTGGCTTTGTATGCGAGAACAACAGACGTGATGATCCTGAGAGTTGCCGCTTTATGGTGGGCAAGGTCGCAAGCGTCAAGATAAAGGAATCAGTCCTTAAGGAGCTTCTGACAAAGAAAAAGACAGAAGTTATATCAGGATTTGTCTCAAAGACAGGCATGAAGTTTGACGCACCGCTAAAGCTCACGCAGGACGGAGATATAGCCTTTGATTTCCCCGAAAAACCAAAGCCAATCGAGACCAATGTACTCTGTCCAAAGTGTGGCAGACCTCTCAAAAAGACACAGTGGAAATATGAGTGTGAGTGCGGTTTCAATGTTTGGCATACTGTGGCAAAGGTGGAGCTTTCAGAGGAAATTCTCACGGAGCTGTTTACCACAGGAAAGACCAAAAAGAAGGTCACAGGCTTCACCTCCAAGGCGGGAAATGTATTCGATACATGCCTTAAGTTTGAAAATGACCAGATATCATTTGATTTCGATAACCCCGGCGAGGAAGAAGTGCAGAGCACGGCTGAAGTACATAACAATGCTGATGCACAGAACAATGCCGATGCACAGAGCAAGGCTGATGCATATAACAATGCTGATACACAGAGCAATACTGATGCACATAACAATGCTGAAGTACAGAGCACGACAGATGATGTTCCGGATAATACAACCATGGATGAGATGGGAATCCCAGAGGAATTTCTGGCAGGATTTGATATGGCAGCTGATAGTGCACAGGCAGATGATGTGTCGGAGGCGGCACTTGCGGCGGCGCATGAGCTGTTCGGTGAGTAGTTCTGCCTATAATTAATTATTAAATCTATAATTAATATGAATTTTTATATTTATGTTTAATGCTTATATTTAAGTTTAAATATTAAAATGACAGTTAAAGTAATAGTTAATAATTTTTACATAAAAGAAAGGACATAGAAAAATGGAAAACGCAAAAATAACAAACCTCTATAATCTGGATGAAACAATCGCAAAGGAGTATTTATCACAGTTCACTTATCCATGGGAGGCACTTGCCGGAATAAGTGATTTCATCAAGGAGCTCGGACCAACACTCGACCCTGAAATCTATGAGAAAAGAGGCGAGGATATCTGGGTGGCAAAGAGCGCAACAGTATTTGACAGCGCATATCTGCACGGTCCGCTCATCATATGCGAGGACGCAGAAATCAGACAGTGTGCTTTTATCCGTGGCAGCGCAATCGTAGGAAAGGGCTCAGTAGTAGGAAACTCCACAGAGCTTAAAAATGTAATCATCTTTAATTCAGTACAGGTGCCACACTACAACTATGTAGGAGATTCAATCCTGGGCTACAAATCACATATGGGCGCAGGCTCTATTACATCAAATGTAAAGAGTGACAAGACTCTTGTAGTCGTAAAGGATGTTTACGATACAAAAGAGGAGATTGCAACAGGCCGCAAGAAATTCGGCGCTATGCTCGGTGATCATGTGGAGGTGGGCTGCAACTCAGTGCTCAATCCGGGAACAGTAATAGGAAGAAATTCAAACATATATCCGCTTTCAAGAGTACGCGGAGTCATCCCTGCAAACCACATTTTCAAAGACAAGGACAACGTAGTTCTTAAAAAATAGTAATGTTGTTTGAAAAAATATTGTATTTTTGTTGTTTTTTGTCGATGATACTCTAGACTTATGACAAAAAATATGAGAGAATAAATCGGGTATGTTAAAACCATAACGAAAGGAGTCTTAAGATGATTTACACTAAGGAAGTTGAAAACATGTGTCCTGTAGCTAAGGGCGCAAAACATGAGCCAGCTCCTATCCCAGAAGAAGGAAAATGGGTTCATTCTAAGAAAATTGAGGACATTTCAGGATTTACACACGGTGTAGGCTGGTGTGCACCACAGCAGGGTGCCTGCAAGCTCTCACTCAATGTAAAGAATGGAGTAATTGAAGAGGCATTAGTTGAGACTATCGGATGCTCAGGAATGACACACTCTGCAGCTATGGCAGCAGAAATCTTACAGGGTAAGACAATTCTTGAGGCATTAAACACAGACTTAGTTTGTGATGCCATCAATACAGCTATGAGAGAGTTATTCTTACAGATCGTTTACGGTCGTACACAGTCTGCATTCTCTGATGATGGACTTGCTGTTGGAGCAGGACTTGAGGATTTAGGGAAGGGACTTCGCTCACAGGTTGGTACAATGTACGCAACAAAGGCAAAGGGAGTTCGTTACCTTGAGATGGCTGAGGGCTATGTAACAGGAATCGCTCTTGACAAGAACGATGAAGTAATTGGATACCAGTTCGTTTCTCTTGGAAAAATGACAGATTTTATCAAAAAGGGTGATGACGCTAACACAGCTTGGGAGAAAGCTTCAGGATCATACGGTCGTGTAACTCCAGAGCAGGGTGCTGTTAAGATCATCGATCCAAGACAGGAATAAGAGGAAAGGAGAACGACAATGGCATTATTTGAATCATATGAAAGAAGAATAGACCAGATCAATGCTGTACTTAACAGCTATGGTATCAGCTCAATCGAAGAAGCTGAAAAGATTACAAAGGACGCTGGACTTGATGTTTACGATCAGGTAAAGAAAATCCAGCCAATCTGTTTCGAGAACGCTTGCTGGGCATACACAGTTGGTGCAGCAATCGCAATCAAAAAAGGATGTAGAAGAGCAGCAGACGCTGCAGCAGCAATCGGAGAGGGACTTCAGGCATTCTGTATTCCTGGATCAGTTGCTGATCACCGTAAGGTAGGTTTAGGACATGGTAACCTTGGAAAGATGCTCCTCGAGGAGGAGACAGAGTGCTTCTGTTTCTTAGCAGGTCACGAGTCATTCGCAGCCGCTGAGGGTGCTATCGGAATCGCTGAGAAGGCAAACAAGGTTCGTCAGAAACCACTGCGTGTTATCCTTAACGGACTTGGAAAAGACGCTGCACAGATTATCTCACGTATCAACGGATTCACATTCGTAGAGACACAGTATGACTACAAGGCAGCTAAGCTCAACATCGTATCTGAGCATGCATACTCAGATGGACTCCGTGCAACAGTTAAGTGTTACGGTGCAGATGATGTTCAGGAAGGTGTTGCAATCATGCATCACGAGAACGTTGGTGTTTCTATCACAGGAAACTCTACAAACCCAACTCGTTTCCAGCATCCTGTAGCAGGTACATACAAGAAAGAGTGTATCGAGCAGGGCAAGAAGTACTTCTCAGTAGCATCAGGCGGTGGTACAGGACGTACACTTCACCCAGATAACATGGCAGCAGGACCAGCTTCATACGGTATGACAGATACAATGGGACGTATGCATTCAGATGCACAGTTCGCAGGATCTTCATCAGTTCCGGCTCACGTTGAGATGATGGGACTTATCGGAATGGGTAATAACCCAATGGTTGGTGCTACAGTAGCAGTTGCCGTTTCTGTTCAGCAGGCTGCTGATGAGGGCAAATTCTAAATAGAAAGCTTGATTTTATAGGCTTTTTGGAGACTTCCGTTTAAATATAGACGGAAGTCTCTTTTTATATTCTCATATTAAAGGAGGTATCTAAATAGCTCCGCGTCAACATCGCGTCAACATTTTTTTAGTTTGTTGACGCGAAAAAATACTTTGTTAAATTTTTTAGCCTCGCAGGTCATAGATTTCAAAGAGTCGATTTATTAGTATTACTTATCCAAAGGATAAATGCCTTTATACAAACAAGAGATAAGGACTATGCGAATCTGTTAGAACTCTCGGAAAAAGATGCAAAGAAAGAAATCGAAGAGGATTTTAATGAGAGCATCCAACAGCAATTTGATGATTCCGATAACATTACGGATAAAGGAATTGCTGATTAT
>ERZ773192.541-NODE-541-length-45715-cov-4.816951_pt1 | contig 45715 bp, 40 predicted proteins | sample MGYA00581010_ERZ773192 | MGnify/ENA primary metagenome ERZ773192 (study PRJEB29015, sample SAMEA2737741) | human gut metagenome | biome: human gut; feature: human-associated habitat; material: faeces | place: China | collected 2012 ...
GATACCTCTACCGGTCCGATCGATTTCGCATAGGCAGTCACAGAAATATTTAACTGTTTTAAAAACTTTTCAGCGATCGCACCCGCCGCAACACGGCCGATCGTCTCACGGGCGGAGGAACGTCCGCCGCCGCGGTAATCGCGGAATCCGTATTTTTCCTCAAATGTGTAGTCGGCATGTCCCGGGCGGAAACAGGAAGCGATATTGGAGTAGTCTTTGGAACGCTGATCTGTGTTCCGCACGATCATGGAGATCGGGGTTCCGGTTGTCTTTCCCTCGAAAACGCCGGAGAGGATCTCGACCTCATCGCCCTCTTTTCTCTGGGTCGTAAAGCGGCTCTGTCCCGGTTTTCTGCGGTCTAAAAGTTTCTGGATATCGGATTCCTCTAAAGGAAGTCCCGCCGGACAGCCGTCAACGACAACTCCGATGGCCTTCCCGTGGGATTCTCCCCAGGTCGTTACTTTAAATATTGTGCCGATGGTAGAACCTGCTGCCATGTTATGTTAATCTCCAATCTTTACAATTTCACAGCAGTTCGGCTCATTGACCTTGATGCTGCGGTCGCTCATGACGAGAAGCCCTTTGTCATAGTCGATCTTAAAGAAGGAAATACTTCCCTCGTGGTTGATAGAAGCGAGATGTTCTCCGTCCGGGAAGATCGCGATGTCCTTCGGGTAATCACCGCTGATCGGGAGACAGAAGCGCATTGTCAGCATGCCGGTCTCATCATCGCGGTCGTACATGGATACCGTATTGTCTCCGGCGTTGCTGCAGAATAAGTGCTTCTCATCCGGGGAGAGGTGCATCGCGCAGGCTGCGGTCAGCTGGTTCGGCTTGCTTCCTGTGGAAGGAATCGTCTGGATCTTCTCCACGATCGGAACGCGCTCACCCTCCTTATAAGAATAAACCTCGATCATATTTTTCAGCTCATAGAGAACATAGAAGAAACGTCCGTCGGAGCTGAACATAAAGTATTTCGGAGCGGATTCCAGCTCGCAGCGGATCGTGTCCACGAGAGTGATCTTTCCGTCCTTGTGGTCGAAACGGTAGACCTTGATCTGGTCGATTCCAAGGTCCGCCACCATTAAGAAACGCTCGTCCGGAGTCAGGCGGCTGCAGCTCACATGCGGGCGGAAGCTGCGCTCCGCAACGGATCCGAGGCCCTTGTGGAAAACGCCGTCGGCGATCTGGCCCACGGCGCCGTCCTTATTCAGGTTGAGGACCGTGATCTTTCCGTCATGGAAACCGGATACGAATACATAACGGTCTTCTTTATCCATGGAAAGGTGGCAGGCTCTCATGCCTTTGGTCTTCGCGCTGTTTAAGCGGGAAAGACTTCCGTTTTCCAGAATACGGAATGCCACAACACCCTCATCCGCAACAGAATACAGGGTTTTATTATCATTGGATGCTGTTACATAGGAGGAATTGTCCACTTCCACCTCGCAGCGCTCTGTAAATGTTCCTTTTTCCACGTCTACATCGTAAACCGTGATTCCCTTGGCTTTGCCGTTGTACGAATAGGAACCGACATATGCCATATACTTTCCTTCAAAAGCCATTGCTCTTCCTCCTGTCACGCCTTCAAGTTTCTGCGTTTTTTAACCCGGTCTGCGCATAAAATGCGCAAACGTTCCAATCGTAAACAGCATACCACACATTCTCAAAAAAATCTATTCTGAATCTATTGACATACAGATATTTTCCAGTATAATTGAGCTTGCTTTGTGTTTACTAAAACTAAACTTTGAAGCACATTTTACATTCATTTAATATTTCTAAACTTTTCGGATAGTATTATCATGGAGGACTGTTATGGATATCGGATCAAAATTAAAGGAGATACGGACGCTAAAGGGTCTGACCCAGGAAGAACTGGCAGACCGGGCAGAGCTTTCCAAGGGCTTCATCTCCCAGCTGGAACGAAATTTAACCTCTCCTTCCATTGCGACACTCACCGACATCTTACAGTGCCTCGGCACGACGCTTGGTGAGTTTTTTAATGAAACTCCGGAGGAGCAGGTCGTATTCGGAAAAGCAGATTATTTTGAAAAATACGATGCGGAGCTGAAAAATGAGATCCGCTGGATCATCCCCAACGCACAGAAAAATATGATGGAGCCGATCCGTATTACACTGGAAAAAGGAGGCTCTACTTACCCGGACAACCCTCATGAGGGAGAAGAATTCGGTTACGTACTGTCCGGCAGCATCTGTCTGATCCTCGGAAACCGTATCATCCGTGTAAGAAAAGGAGAATCCTTTTACTTTACTGCTAATACCACACACTACATCAGAGCCAGTGAAAAAACCGGTGCAACACTGATCTGGGTCAGTACACCCCCCAGTTTTTAAACCATAAATCCAACAAGGAGAACCGTAATGAACAAGAAATTAATCGATCTGCAGCATATTACCAAATCCTTTGACGGCCAGATGATCCTGGACGATTTAAATCTCTATATCCGTGAAAATGAATTTCTGACTCTCCTTGGGCCAAGCGGATGCGGCAAGACCACTACCCTGCGTATCCTGGGCGGTTTTGAAACACCTGATCGGGGTCATGTGATCTTTGATGATCAGGATATCACAAAGCTTCCGCCAAACAAACGGCAGTTAAACACCGTATTCCAGAAGTATGCCCTTTTTACCCATATGACCATTGCTGAAAATATCGCCTTTGGTCTGAAAATCAAGAATAAATCAAAGTCCTATATTAACGACAAGATCGCCTATGCCCTGAAATTAGTGAATCTGGAAGGCTACGGCAACCGTATGCCTGATTCCTTAAGCGGCGGCCAGCAGCAGCGTATCGCTATCGCAAGAGCTATTGTCAACGAACCCAAGGTTCTTCTTCTGGATGAACCCCTTGGTGCCCTTGACTTAAAGCTCAGACAGGATATGCAGTATGAGCTGATCCGTCTGAAAAATGAGCTTGGCATTACCTTCATCTATGTCACACATGATCAGGAAGAAGCGCTCACCATGTCTGATACGATCGTGGTTATGAATCAGGGCTATATCCAGCAGATCGGTTCTCCTGAAAAGATCTATAACGAGCCAGAGAATGCTTTTGTTGCTGACTTTATCGGCGATAGTAATATCATCGGCGGCATCATGATCGAGGATAAGCTGGTAGAGATCCTTTCTGCAAGGTTTCCCTGTGTGGATACCGGCTTTGGGACAAACCGTCCCGTTGACGTTGTGATCCGCCCTGAGGATATCATCCTCTCTTCTCCTGCAGACGGAAGACTGGCCGGTATCGTAACCCATCTGATCTTCAAGGGTGTCCACTATGAAATGGAGGTCACCACCCCTGATGGCTATGAATGGCTTGTCCATTCTACCGGTATGTATCCTGTAGGCACACAGGTTGGTATTGATGTGGATCCTTTTAATATCCAGATCATGCACAAGCCTGCATCTGAAGATGAGGAGGCTGTAAAGATCGATGAATAACTTTCGCAAAAAACTGCCCGGTACCCCCTACTTTTTCTGGTCCGTGCTGTTCATCATCATTCCTTTATGCATGGTGTTTTATTACGGTCTGACAGATAAAAGTGGTGCCTTTACCTTGGAAAATATCATAGCAGTCACAACAAGGGAACACAGCAAGGCATTATGGCTCTCGCTCCTTCTGTCCCTGATCGCAACTGTGATCTGTCTGCTGCTCTCTTACCCGCTTGCCATGATCCTGTGCAGCAGGAAAGGCGGCCAGCACAGCGTGATCGTATTTATCTTCATCCTTCCCATGTGGATGAATTTCCTGCTGCGTACCCTTGCCTGGCAGACACTGCTCGAAAAGACCGGCGTGATCAACAGTATCCTTTCTTTCCTGCATCTGCCGGCTTTAAATATCATCAATACGCCGCAGGCCATCATCCTTGGCATGGTATATAATTTCCTGCCTTTTATGGTACTGCCGATTTATAATGCCCTTGCCAAGATTGATGAAAACGTGATCAATGCCGCCAGGGATCTTGGTGCCAGTCCGGTCCAGGTATTTTTCAAGGTAATGCTTCCCCTGACACTCCCTGGCATCATCAGTGGTATTACCATGGTATTTATCCCTGCACTGACAACCTTCGTGATCAGTAATCTCCTTGGGGGAAGTAAGGTTCTTCTGATCGGCAATGTCGTAGAACAGGAATTTACACAGGCCAGCAACTGGCATCTTGGAAGTGGACTTTCCATCGTCCTGATGCTGTTTATCCTGCTGAACATGATCGTTTCTGCAATCTTCGATAAAGAGGGGGAGGGCTCTGTATTATGATCAAAACGGCTGCTAAAAAGTTTTATGTGTTTCTGATCTTTCTCTTTTTATATGCGCCCATTGTCACACTGATCGTTCTGTCCTTTAACGCCAGCAGGACAAGGGCAAAATGGGGCGGCTTTACTACCAGATGGTATGTTTCCCTGTTCCGGAATGATGCCATTATGAATGCCCTGCTCAATACACTTACCATTGCTCTCATTGCTTCCCTGACAGCTACCGTCATCGGAACCATTGCCTGCATTGCCATTATCAATATGAAAAAGAAATCCAGAGCCATCTGGATGGGGATCACTAATATCCCCATGCTGAATGCAGATATCGTAACCGGTATTTCCCTGATGCTGCTCTTTTTAAGTCTAGGACTTAAGTTTGGCTATGGAACGATCCTGTTAAGCCATATTACCTTCTGCATCCCGTATGTAATCCTAAGTGTCATGCCGAGGATGAAGCAGTTTAATACCAGTACCTTCGAGGCTGCCCTGGATCTTGGTGCAGGGCCTGTATACAGCTTTTTCAAAGTGGTACTGCCGGATATCCTGCCCGGTGTCCTATCCGGCTTCCTGATGGCATTTACCATGTCACTGGATGATTTTATCATCACCCACTTTACCAAGGGTGCCGGTGTGGATACCCTTTCCACCAAGATCTATACCGAAGTCAAAAAAGGGATCAAGCCGGAAATGTATGCCCTTTCCACACTGATCTTTATAACGGTACTGATCCTGCTCTTACTGATCAATAAAGCGCCTGCTGACAAAAAGCAGAAAGCCTAAGATATATTTTATTTATGATGAAGGAGATACTACAACAATGAAAAAGAAATTACTTGCTGCCATTTGCCTTTCCTTTACCTTTTCCCTGCTGCTGACAGGCTGCGGCGCTGCAAAAAGTGAAAACGGTGAAGTTGTTGTCTACAACTGGGGAGAATATATCGATCCTGATACTCTGACCATGTTTGAGGAAGAAACCGGAATCCATGTGGTTTATGATGAATTTGAGACCAATGAGATCATGTATCCCAAGGTTGAGGCCGGTGCCACTGCCTACGATGTGATCTGCCCATCCGATTATATGATCCAGAAGATGATCCAGAATGATCTTCTTGCCGAGATCAATTTTGACAATATCCCAAATGTGAAAAATATCGGTGACCAGTACTTTGAACAGTCCAGGGAATTTGACCCGGAAAATAAATATTCCGTTCCATACTGCTTTGGAACTGTTGGCATCCTGTATAACAAGACCATGGTGGATGAGCCGGTAGACAGTTGGTCCATTCTCTTTGATGAAAAATACGCAGACAGCATTCTGATGCAGGATTCTGTCAGAGATGCCTTCATGGTAGCCCTGAAGCTGAACGGCTATTCCATGAATACCCTGGATGAAAGCCAGCTTGCTGCTGCCAGAGATTCTCTGATCACCCAGAAGCCCCTTGTGCAGGCCTATGTCATCGACCAGGTCAGAGATAAAATGATCGGCAATGAAGCTGCCATCGGTGTGATCTATTCCGGGGAAGCTATCTATACGCAGAGAGAAAATCCTGATCTTGAATATGTGATCCCGAAGGAAGGCACCAATGTCTGGATCGACAGCTGGGTAATCCCGAAGAACGCATCCAATAAGGAAAACGCAGAGGCCTTTATCAACTTCATGTGCCGGGAGGATATTGCCCTGATGAATTTTGAATACATCACCTATTCTACCCCCAACATGGCTGCCCGTGAGCTGATCGAGGATGAGGATATCAAAAACTCCTCCATCGCATTCCCGGATTTCTCTGATTACCAGAATCTGGAAACCTTCCAGTATCTTGGTGAAGAGGGTGATGCTCTTTATAACGATTACTGGAAAGAAGTAAAGGCACAATAGAATACAGGGACGCAGAAGGTCTGACCTGTCTGCGTCCCTGTTCTATTACGGTCTGATCTGACCGTTACCGGTAATTCTGTATTTATAGCTGGTCAGCTCTCTAAGTCCCATTGGGCCTCTTGCATGGAGCTTCTGGGTACTGATCCCGATCTCAGCACCAAAGCCAAATTCAAATCCATCAGTAAACCTGGTAGAGGCATTTACATAAACACAGGCTGCATCCACTTCATTCAGGAATTTCTCTGCATGCTCCCTGTTTTCTGTAATGATCGCCTCAGAATGCTTCGTATTATATTTATTGATATGAGCAATAGCCTCGTCTACATTCTTTACCGTCTTCATAGAGATAATCGCATCCAGATATTCTGTTCCGTAGTCCTCTTCTGTGGCCGGTACACAATTGATCACTTCACCGATTTTCTCATCTCCCCGGATCTCCACACTCTTTTCAGAAAGTGCTTTTGCCAGATCTGGAAGCAGCTTTTCCCTGATCTTTTCATGGACTACCAGAGATTCACAGGCATTGCATACGCCAAGGCGCTGGGTCTTGGCATTGATGATAATGGGAATAGCCTTTGCAAGGTCTGCATCCTCATCAATATAAATATGACAGTTTCCAGTACCTGTTTCGATAACCGGTATGGTACTGTTTTCCACCACACTGCGGATCAGTCCGGCTCCACCTCTCGGGATCAGGACATCCACATATTCCTTCATTTTCATAAATTCCATGGTCACCGCCCGGTCTGTGGCATCAATAAAGGAAATTGCATCCTCTGTCACACCGCTTTTCTCAAGTCCTTCACGGATCACGGAAACAATCGCCTTATTGGAATAAAGAGCATCACTGCCACCCTTTAATATTACGGCATTGCCGCTTTTAAAGCAAAGCGAAAAAGCATCTGCCGTCACATTTGGTCTGGATTCATAGATGATCCCGACAACTCCCAGCGGCACTCTTCTCTTTTCGATTACAAGACCATTGGGTCTGTGAATGGTTTCCAGCAGCTCTCCTACAGGATCCGGCAGCTGTGTTACCTTTTCGATCCCTTCTGCCATTCCTTTTATTCTCTCTTCTGTCAGTCTGAGACGATCGATCAGTCCTGCCTTCATTCCCTTTTCTTCTGCCCTTGCAAGATCCTTTTCATTAGCCGCAAGGATCCTGTCTGTCTCTGTCACAAGGGCTTCTGCTATCGTAAGCAGTGCTCGATTCTTCTCCTTTTCAGAAAGCTTCTGTACCTCATATTTTGCCTGCACGGCTTTCTGCCCTGTTTCCTGTAAAGCTGTCATATACTTCCCCTTTCTCTCAGATATGTCTGATCACTTCAGATTCCGTGATCACCATATCCACCCTTCTGTCCTGTTCCTCACAGGGTATTGTAACCGGTGCAATCTGTACATCAAAGGCGAGTCCCACACTTTTTACAGAGGGAAAAGCCTTAAGGAATCTGTCATAGAATCCCTTTCCATAACCCATCCTGTTTCCGGATCTGTCAAATACAGAGCCAGGTACCAGCACAAGTGTCTTCTGCCCTGCTATTTCCTCTGTGAACAGTTTTTCCTTATCCTCCTGTGGTTCCCGGATATCCTGATAGCCTGCATGAAGGTCAGACAGGGATCTGATTTCATAAAAAGAAATTGTCATTCCCTCTACCACAGGTGCGAAAACATGCTTTGGCGCTTCCGACAGAAACATCTCCTCAACCAGTCCGGTCGTCATCACCTCACTGCGGTAATCCATATAGACAAGTACATTCTCAGCCTCCTGAAACTCCGGCTGTTTTCTGATGTTCTCCCAGATCTGCATACTCTTCTGGAGCCGTACCTCTGCCCCCAGAGCATCCCGATATCCAAGATACTTACTTCTGATACCCTGTTTGTGCATCCTGCTTTTGTTCTCCATAGGCAATCCTCCCTGCAATTTCTTCAGCAACCTTTATTCCATCCATAGCGGCAGAAGTAATACCCCCGGCATAACCGGCACCCTCTCCACACGGGAATAATCCTCTGATATCAGATTCCAAACGTTCATCCCGAAGGATCCTGACCGGGGATGAGGTTCTGCTTTCCACCCCTTCGATCAGGACACTGCTGTCTGAAAATCCCGGAATCACTCTTGAAAAATCCTCCATGCCACGGACAAAATCCCTGGAAAGCTCCTTGGGAAGTATATCATGTACCTTTCCAAATGCCCACGCTCCTTTGATACATGGAGAAAAATCTGGTGGAACATGCTCTGCGCATTTTCCCTTTCTGTCAAAGGGCTGTGATGCATCTGTCCCTGACACATCAGTTTTTTCGTCAGCTTCTCCCGGCAGGACGGCTTCCCTGAACGTGCCAAGACGCTCTACCGGCACCCTGCCGTCCCCGGCAAGATATGCCCTTCTTTCCAGTTCCCGCTGAAAAGCCACACCTGACAACGGGTCTGTCCCATCTCCATAATCAGAAGGATCAATAGTAATAATCACAGCACTGTTGGCATTTTTACTGTCCCGTTTATAATAGCTCATCCCATTCACAGCCAGATGTCCCTCTTCCGAAGAAGCATTTACCACATAGCCTCCAGGACACATACAAAAGGAATATACCCCTCTTCCACCCACGGATGCTGTCAGCTTATAGGGTGCACTGCCAAGGATCTCATTTTCATCCATTCCATACTGGGCATGGTTGATCAGCTTCTGTGGATGCTCTACCCGGAATCCTACTGCAAAGGGCTTGGGCTCCATGGGCACCTTCTTTTTCTGCAGTGCTGCAAAGGTATCCCTTGCACTGTGTCCGGGCGCCAGTACCACATAAGAAGCTTTCAGTGTCTCATGGTTATTGATCTCAACACCGGTGATCCTCCCATTCTCTATCATCAGATCCGTCACTTTGGACTGAAAGCGGATCTCACCCCCTTTTTCAAGGATGGTTTTCCGCATATTCTGAATAACATGATATAATACATCCGTTCCGATATGGGGTTTATAATCATATAATATTTCTTCCGGTGCCCCTTCCCTGACAAAGATGGAAAGTACCTTACGATTCCGTCCTGATTTATCCTTTACCAGGGTATTCAGCTTGCCATCTGAAAAGGTCCCTGCACCGCCTTCTCCAAACTGTACATTGGACTCCGTATCAAGAACTCCCGTCTCCCAGAACTTCCGGACATCACAGGTACGTTCCTCTACTAATTTTCCCCGTTCTAACAGAACAGGCTTAAAACCGGCTTCCGCCAGCATATAACAGCAGAACAGTCCTGCAGGTCCTGCACCAATGATAACCGGTCTCTCTTTTCCCTGATAACCCTGTACTGGGAAATGATATTCTGATCTTTCCATCTGCATGACCTGTTTCCTGTCACAACGTTTATAAACCTGATCTTCCTTTTCTGCTTCTACATCTATACTGTACTGAAAAAACAGCTCCGGCTTTTTCCTGGCATCTACAGACCTGCGTAAGATTGTATAGGACGGTGTTTTTGAAAGCCGCAGCACCTTCCGGATCTTCTGTTCCAGTTCTTCTTTTGTATGGGTGATCGGCAGTTTTAATTGACTGATTCTGAGCATTTCTAGTTCCTTATTGTATTTCCTAACTAAAGTTTTCGTATCCACATTCCCTGTAACGGTATTTTCAGATCATTGCCTTCTGGCTGCACTTCTTCCAGCTATGACACCGCTTGTCCAGGCGAACTGCAGATTATAGCCTCCGCACTTCCCATCCACATCCAAAAGCTCTCCGGCAAGATACAGCCCCTTCTGTTTCAGGGACTCCAGATGCTCCGACACTTCCTCCAGCGGAATACCACCTGCACAGACCTGTGCATGTTCTGTACCATTTGACTGTTCAATATGTACGGTAAGCTTCCTGTAGCAGGACATCAGCTTTCTAGTTCCGGAGAGCCCGATCTCCTTTATTTCCAGCTCCTTTTTTAATCCCTGCAGATGCAGTATGGCTCCATTCAGCTTACTGTTTGTAAGTCCAAGCACAAAATCAGAAATTTTATATCCATTCAGCTTTTCATAACGGTCAATGACCATTTCTTCAAAGGCTTCCTCTGTAAATTCCGGCAGAAGATTTATCTCCGCTGTCACTTTTCTTTTTTCAAGAAGAGCATATCCTGCTACCCTGCTGAACTGGAACACCGGAATCCCGGAAATCCCATAATCAGTAAGCTGCAATTCTCCTTCTTCTTCTGCCAGCCTCCTGCCATCTGCCAGTAATGTGATGCGTGCTTTTGTCCGGACCCCTGCTGCTTCCTTCAGAAAAGGATCGCTGCACCGAAGCTGTACAAGTGCCGGGACTACTGGATTTAGATGGTGCCCGAAGCCTTTAGCCAGACGATAGCCATAAAAATCCATTCCCTTTTTCAAGGATGCAGGACTTCCGCAGGCAAGGATCAGTCTGTCAAAAGCCTCTTCCTTCTTTTCATATCTGACAAGAAACTGCTGTTTTTTCTGATGAAAACAGGCCTCTGTTATCTCTGTCTCACACAGAACTCTTACATGATATTTTTCAAGGTTTCTCTCAAGCACATCCCTGATCGTTGCTGCCTGTTCTGTATAAGGATAAAGATAACCATTCCTTTCTCTGATCAGGATTCCGTTCTCCTCAAGGAATCTGATCATATCCTGACAGGAAAATTCATGAAAGAAGTTTTCCAGTTTTGATTTATCCTTACAGTAATACATTCCCATATGAAAATCAAGATTACTGAAGTTACATTTTCCATTACCGGTCGCTAAAATCTTCTTACCAGCTTTATTATTCTTTTCAAAGACAGTCACACTTGCTTTCTGCTCTGCCGCAGCTATCGCTGCCATCATTCCGCACGCTCCGCCGCCTATAATTGCAATTTTCATCTTTTCTCCATTCCCATCAGCTCGAATAAGATTCCAGGAAGTGATACAATTCACTCTCTGTCCTGATCAACTTCATATGAATGATCTCATTCTGAAGCTCCCATGGCAGATTTTCAAGAAGGATCCCTGTATTGAGATACATATGCGTCAGACTTCTGTCGTACACAACCACCTTGTGGTCTTCACAAACAAGATAATATCCTTCTTCAGATTTTTCATAATTCTTCCGTACAACGACTCGGTCTCCGGAAAAGGATAACAGTTCAACACCGGACAGACCTTCTTCCTGATCCGTCAGAGAAGGACTCTTTTCATAAAGCTCAAGTTCCTGCTGCAGCTCTTCCCTGGTCAGTCCTACATATTTCTGCGGCGCATTTTCTTCCTTTTCTGACATTTCCCCAGTAAAAGCATCATAGGTCATAACGATATAGTCTGTATCAGCTGTCAGAACCGGTGTCTTCTGATATCCTGTTTCTATCACAGTATCTTCTGATTCTTCTTCTGTTTCTTTCTGCTTTTCCTTTACAGTTGTTCCTTCTCCAGGATAAAAAAAACGCTCTGCCATCCCCCCGGAAAAGGCACCTATCGTAAACATGACAGCCGGATAGATAAAAAACAGGCTGATACGTTTTACAAATTTCATAGCAATTCACCTTTTACTATTCCTTTTTATAAACAGTATCAGCCAAAATATCCGATTCTATACTACAGGAGCCTTGTCAGTTTTCCAATAAACAGAATCATTCCCGCAAGAGGAAGCTTTTGAATCTCATCCTCACTTATTGCTTTTAATATAAGAAGTAATATAATATAGATCACAATCCCTACAGGAATGCAAATGATCATGGATACCGTACTTCCTGCAAAAGAACTAAGCAGCTTGTTGAATGCCAGACATACCAGCCCGGCTGCTGCAGCCGTTGCTGCCGGAAAAGCCAGTCTTCTCATATAATCTATCCTGTACTGGATACCCCTGAGCACCAGTATAAAAGACAGCACAGTAAAAACTGCAAGTGGTACAATCTGTGCGATCAGAATACCAAACAGGGAATCTCCCATACTCTGCAGCAAAACAATCATCAGGATACCGTGAGTGATCGCTGCAATCCCCTCCAGACTGAGTACATATCGCATTTTTCTCATTCTGACCAGTAATTCCGCACATGCATAGCTTATAGCAAATAACGGGATCAGGATACTTCCTGTCGCTACCGCCTGTGCAAGTGATGCATTGTTTCCCTTAAAGAACAGATTCAGCAGATTTTCAGAAAACACCGCTGTAAATACAGCCACCGGAAATGAAATCAAGATGATGTGCTGCATAAACTCTGCCATTCTTTCCCTGGCCATACGGAATTCTTCTCTGTCCATAAAATAGATAATCCTTCTGATATACCCTTCATGAAAAAGAATACAGAAAAGAATCATGATCCCCAGCACCGGCAGACACTTTCCATAATAATTTCCCCATAAAAGAACAGTATCAGCCGTACCCTCTTTCTGTCTGATAAAAAGGATACCATCCAGCAAAAGAATCCCTCTTCCCAGAAGGGCATATATCATAAATGGCAGTGCTGTGCCCATCAGCATACGAAAAATATGCTGCCCTCTGTCCTGATTTTTCAGCTGCTCCTTCCTGCCACTGCTCTTACGGTAAATCAGAAATACGAATAATATGTGCAGGAAACCTACAACGGAAGAGATCAGAATACCGATGCTGATACCAATCGCACCATATGCAGCTGCATAAATGCTGTCCTGCAGAAGTGCAGATACCTTCTGCCCATATCTGTAAAGGATCCCTGTACTGATCAGGGACGCAGTGATCATAACTACTGATTTTATGACGATGGAATGAGAAGAAGGAATATGCGATCCATTTCCTTCAAAATACCCCTTCCATACTCCTGTCATGATCTCAAACACAATCGCCGGTGCCATGATACTGATGCACATACCTGCAACCGGCTGGTGCAGTACATTTTTTGCAAATTCCGGTCCGGATAAGGTCAGAAGCGCACTGCACAGAATACCTGCAAAAGTCCCGGCAATCAATGCATTCTTCAGGACTCTGGCGGCGTTTCCATACTGTTCTCGTCTGACACGGTACCTGACAAGTGAAGCTGTTGCTGATGAAAATCCATACGTAAAGAAGCAGCCCGCTGCTACATATAATTCTATGGCAAAGCTGCCAAACGCAACTCCTTTTTCCCCTGTCATATAAATCAGGGGAATCCGGAGGACCAGACTGGCAATGCAGGTAAAGATCAGAACTGTCCAGTAGCTTTCCTTTCTTCTCCCCTTTGCCTCTTTTCCCTTTCTGCTCATAAGTACTCCTTATTTATCAAATATCTCTTGTTATTCCCAGTTTTTCAAGCACAGCTTCCTGCTTCTTTTCCATAACTGCCGCCTCTTCCGGCACCATATGATCATACCCGCACAGGTGAAGCAGGCTGTGAGCTGTAAGAAAAGCAAATTCTCTTTTGAGTGAGTGGCCAAAGCTCTCTGCCTGCTGAAATACCCGTTCTGCAGAAATAATGATATCTCCAAGGATAAGCTCCCCACTGTCAGGATCAAAATAATCTGCCTCTGCCTCTTCTGCAACAGAAAAATCAGCCTCCGTCCTGAAGGGGATCATGGGAAACGACAGAACATCCGTCGGCATATCCTTGTCCCTGAACTGTCTGTTATATTCCTGTATTCCATCATTATCTGTGATCAGCAGATTGACCTGTGCTTCATAGGGGCAGTTCTCACTTGTAAGAACCTCCTCCATAACACTTTCCAGAATTTCCCTGCAGTCAAAAGGAAATGTCATCTCAGTTTCATTTTCAACGTAAGAAGTCATAGTATAGCTGTTCTCCTGCTAATATTTTTTTCATCTGTTCCAGATCTCCAATAGAGATCTCACTCTGGTTCAGGATACCACTGCTTAACTTTTTCTGAAAAACTGCCTCAACCAGCTTGTCATAATCAAGTACTGCCTCTTTGTTTTTTTTGAAGAGATAGCTGATTGACGATATCATGGTATCTGCAAACAGAAGTACTACTGTTTCCCTGGAACGTATTGGTATATCTGGCTGCAGATATTCCTTCAGTATCTGCAGTGCCTGTCCAGGCATATGATATTCCGCCAGAATACCTTCCACGGCTTCATAGGAATTATCATTCTGCAATACCCCTATCTTGTGATAATATCCCCCTGCTTTGGCTGCGGCTGCATTCATGTAGAGTTTTGATGCGATCCGTTCACACAGATATGCCGTATGGATCGCATGAAAATATTCCTCTTTGGACTGCTCCTTCAGTCTAACAAGGAGCGGGCATTCCGGGTCATTCACATCCATATAAGCATCTCTGGTGCGATATATGATTGAAAAACTAAACAGCTTCAGCAGAATTACCATAAGAATCAGGCTGACCAGCGTATTAAATGCCGGTACGATCAACATTTCCATGGAAAAGCCATCATTTGCCAGCAGGATCTCCCATACACTCAGACATACAAACTGCAGCAGTAATGAACAAAGCAGCGGCCTTCCCACCTGAAAGCTTTCATCCAGTCCGTAGAAAATATAAACTCCCACCATGCCGATCACAAAATACATGATAAACAGTACCGCATCTCCGTCACTGCAAAGCAGAACACTGATAAGCAGCAGTGTGCTTCCAGCGCTCATGGCAGTCATCCGATCCGAAAAAAGCATCAGTCCAGTGAAAACGGCCAGATAAGGATATCCCCCTTCAGGGATCAGTGGAAAAAACACACTTAATATCAGAAAGAGCAGATATAACAAAAAAAACCGTCCGGTATTTTCCGTATGTTCCTTCTCTGCCATCTGAAACAGCATTCCGCCTGCTGCAATTGACGTGAAAACAACTGTTTCTGCAATTTCATATACTGTTTTCTGATAAAGATAAGCTGCAAATGCTGCAGAAAGCACAGTGAGGAAAAACAACAGCAGCTTCCTGATACTGTCAATTATCTTTTCTTTTGCCATAACCTGATTTTCTGCTTCTGTTTCCCGCTCTGCTTTTTGCACTGTCTTTTTCCTTTGCTTCATATACTTCGTAAGCTTTAACGATCTTTTGTACAAGTGGATGTCTTACCACATCCTTGCTTGTCATATTACAGAATGCAATATCATCAATTCCTTTTAGTACACGTACCGCAATATCCAGTCCGGAAACAGAAGACGGTGCAAGATCCTTCTGTGATGCATCTCCTGTGATAATCACCTTGGAACCGAAACCGATTCTCGTCAGGAACATCTTCATCTGTGCTGGTGTTGTATTCTGGGCTTCGTCAAGGATGATATAGGCATTATCCAGTGTTCTTCCTCTCATATAGGCAAGGGGCGCCACCTCGATCAAACCCTTTTCCATATTTTTCATAAAGGACTCTGCTCCCATGATCTGATACAGGGCATCGTACAGAGGCCGAAGATAGGGATCTACCTTACTCTGCAGGTCTCCCGGCAGAAATCCAAGCTTTTCTCCTGCCTCGATTGCCGGCCTTGTCAGGATGATCCTCTCTACCTCCTGATTCTTGAAGGCTGTGATTGCCATAGCCATGGCAAGATAGGTTTTACCGGTTCCTGCAGGTCCAAGTCCGAACACAAGCATATTCTTACGTATGCTGTCCACATACTGCTTCTGCCCAAGCGTTTTCGGTTTTACAGGTTTACCGGAAACCGTATGGCAGATACAGTCTTTATCTATTTCAAGTAATACATCGCTTTTATTTTCTTCCATACACATGGCAATCGCATAATCAACATTCTGGTCTTCGATGTTGTTTCCTCTCTCTGACAGAGCATTCAGCTCTTCCAGTACATTCTTCGCCATTTCAGCATCCCGGTCTGCTCCGCTTATGATGATCTTCCCATTTCTGTCGGTAATCGAAACGTCAAACTGTCTCTCCAGTTTCTTTACATTTCTATCAAACTGTCCGAACAGATTCTGGATATGTCCGGCCGACACCTGTACTTCTCTCACGCCTGTTTCCATTTATTCTCCCTGCACCTCTCCGGTCATGCGGATCTCTGTCTCCTGCAGCCCGGAGCATGGTGCCGTTACTTCAAATTCCACTATAAGGGCATAAATCCCCTTATATTTCTTTATTGTAACATCTTTTTTTATATTTTGTACCCCTTTTTCCTCTAAAGTTTCTACAAATTTCTGAATTTTATGCTCCATTTGCTTCCGGATCTCTGCCTGTTCATAAATTCTTTCCTCTGTAACATACTCCCTGTTTTTTTCAGAAATCAGGTAAAAGGGAATCAGAAAATTTCCAAACAGCCGCATCTGCTCTGTCTCCATGATACAATCCCCTTCCCGGTATGCTTTCCCCGGGAGACCCAGATGAAAATCCCTTTTTCCTACAAGCATCCACAGTCCTTTTTTCTCTCTTCCTGTATATGTCCTGTACTCATATTTTTCCGGGAACTTCCATTCCCTTTTAAAAGAAAAAGACAGCCTAACGTCTGCATCAGCCCTGCAGTATTCATATCTCTTTACTTCTCCGTTCTCATTCATGATCGGAACACATCCTTCTACCAGAATATCTCCCTTCTGTACCATATCCCCTTCCTTAACAACAGGGCAGCCACTTCTTGTGATCATGCCCACGATCGTACCATCCCTGTCAGCCACCAGATCATAGCCCTCATCGGGTGTGCCTTCCTCCCCTTCTTTTATTTCCGGGAGTTTTTCATTTTCTCTGATCTGGATCACAAGACTGGTTCCGTCCATTCTTGCAGACGTCCATGTGACAACCGGAAACTCATTCCTGATCTTCTTTTCCACATCTTCCATGGCAAGCTGCTTTTTTTTCATTCCGGTTTTAATATTGTTTTCAGACAGGAAATCCATAAGAACCTCTTCTGTTACATAATGATTTCCTGTGATCCGGATATTCCATACATAGCCTGACATAAGGATCCAGAAAAGCAGACTTAAGACAATGCCAGCCAGAAAAATTTTTCGTTTCTGAACCTTTACCATAAGAAAGGGCAGTCCACAACGTTTAGTTATGACTACCCTTGTTCCTGTCTTTCTTGTGATCTTTTTCAGCTGCCAGAATGCCTTCAGGCTGACTGACATCGTATAAAAGCTTCCGTGGTTCTGTATATCCCACAGCAGAATGTTATGATTCCCACATAAATTGATAAACCGCTCCGGAGAATACCCACTAAGACGGATCCTCACATATCCCTTCAGGAAACGAATCAACTGCAGCATTCCATACCTCACAACTTAAATTTGGCTCTCTTACAGGAAACTGATGGTTTCGATCATTCCCCTGATCTTCATATCCTCATTAGTATAGTAGGAAATCGTAAGCTTCTTTCCTTTCAGTTCTATCTTTCTGTTTTTTCCCTGCAGCAGGATCAGATCATCAGAATACTGCAGTATCCCTTTATAATTTTCCACGAAAATATCATTTTCTCCGGTCACTGTTATGATGGATGCCCCAAGGAGAGAATCCTTTGGAAGCTTTAAAGACTCCACCACCAGCTCCCTTTTTTCCCGGATCTGCATTCTGTGATTCTTTTTTTCTTTTTTCATCATGCTATACTATATGACAGAAAAAGAGCTGGCAGAACTACTTCAGGATCTGATGTATGATCGCATCTTCTTTTTTCACTTTGTCTCCAATATGAAATGCCTTCCGCAGCCGTTCCTCACAGGCAAGACGTTTTGCTTCCTCATTGGAATGAATATAGGCCAGTGGTTCTCCTGCCTTTACATGACTTCCCACCTTCTTTGTAAGGACAATTCCTACAGAAAGATCGATCGCACTCTCTTTGGTCTCCCTGCCGCCACCAAGGATCAGAGAGCAGATCCCTACCTCATCACACTGAATCTTTTCCACATATCCGTCCTTCTCAGAAAGAAGTGGTGTAATACTGGATGCCTTTGGCAAAAGATCAGTTTCATACACCATCCTCTTATCGCCTCCCTGTGCCTCCACAAGCTCTGCCAGCTTATCAAGTGCCTTTCCACTGTCGACTGCCTCCTTCAGCATCTCTCTTGCCTGCTGCTCATTCTCTGCGATCTCTGCCACCATAAGCATACAGCTTCCAAGTGTCATGCAAAGCTCTGTGAAATCCGCAGGTCCATGTCCCTTCAGTGTTTCGATTGCTTCCTTTACCTCAAGGGCATTTCCTACAGCATTTCCAAGTGGCTGATCCATATCAGAGATCACAGCCATCATTTTTCTTCCGGCATTTTTCCCAATCGTCATCATCTCACCGGCAAGCAGCATGGCATCTGCTTCTTCCTTCATAAAAGCACCGCTTCCCGTCTTCACATCAAGGACAATGGCATCTGCTCCGGCTGCCAGCTTTTTACTCATAATAGAGGATGCGATCAGTGACATATTATCTACTGTTGCCGTTACATCCCGCAGGGCATACAGCTTCTTGTCGGCCGGTGCCAGATTCTTTGTCTGTCCGATAATGGAAATTCCGATCCTGTTCACCTGGTCGATAAATGCTTCTTCACTTAAGGAAGTAGAAAATCCCCGGAAGCTCTCCAGCTTGTCAATGGTGCCGCCGGTATGTCCAAGTCCTCTTCCGCTCATCTTGGCAATCTTAACACCACAGGCACTGACCATAGGCGTCAGGGCAAGGGACGTCTTATCTCCCACGCCACCTGTACTGTGTTTATCTACCTTGATTCCCTGAATGCCTGACAGATCAAGCTGATCCCCGCTCTCTGCCATAGCCATGGTAAGTGCGGCTGTCTCCTTTTCATTCATGCCGTTAAAATAGATTGCCATCATCATGGCTGACATCTGATAATCCGGGATATTCCCTTTTGTGTAACCCTCAATCATAAAAAAAATCTCGTCCCGTGAAAGTGTGCCTCCGTTTCTTTTTTTCATGATCAGATCATACATGCGCATAATCACATTCTCCCTTCTCCTTTATTTATGATAAGGCTCCCCTGACAGGATACGGAAGCTCCGGTAAATCTGCTCCAGCAGTATGACCCGCATAAGCTGATGAGGAAAGGTCATTCTGGAAAAAGAAATTGCCTCATCTGCCCTCTTTGTCACACTCTCATGCAGTCCCAGCGAACCCCCGATCACAAACTGGATATGGCTTTTCCCCATCGTCATCAGCCTTTCCAGTCTCTCAGAAAGTTCTACGGAATCATATTGCTTCCCCTGGATTTCAAGTGTAAAAAGAAAAGCATCCTCTTTGATATATTTTAATATCCTGGATGCCTCTTTCTTTTTGATCTGTTCCTCCAGCGCTTCTCCTGCACTGTCCGGTGTCTTTTCATCTGCAACCTCGATGATCTCCAGCCTGCAGTAGCCGGAAAGCCGCTTACTGAATTCCGTAATGGCTTCCCGGTAAAATTTTTCTTTTACTTTTCCTACACAGATAACTGTTATTTTCATAAATCCGTTTCTTTTTCCTGCCCATTCTTTTCAAAAATGGATGCATAGATCTCATCAGCCAGCCGTTCCAGATAATCCTGATCCAGATTCATAAACTTTCCTGAAATCAGTTCCTTTACCCTTTCTGTTCTGGCAAAATACTTTGCTTCTTCCTCTTCCTGATCAAAGTGCAGTGGTTCGTCAATGGCCTTTGCTGAAAGATTGGTCATACACCACTTTTTGATCTCACTTGTCAGATTGTTCTCACTGCCGGCCTTCTTTTCAAATATTCTGGCACTTCTCAAGGAAACACAGCCCATAATGATGAAAAGCAGAAAAAGTGCCCCCATAACGCCGCTGATCATATACTTGTTCAGCCCTCTGACCGGTATCACATCCAGAAAATAAAGGACAACCAGAATAAATCCAGCTATACCCACGATCAGCAGAGTATAGGCAGAAGATCTGTTATTCTCTGCTTTCTCTGAATTGTTTACATACGAAGCCATAAAAACACCTCCCCAGGACGCAGATTATTCTGCTATTTTATACTTCGAGATCAGACACGGTACACCGATATTTTTGTTTGCGGACGGCTGCATCCATATAAAGTTCTCTTCATTCCCGATCATCACAAGAATAGTGCGGTTTCCCTTTTTATCCTTATTGGCATTCTGGTAAACCCAGGTTCCATGGTCGGCTGTGCCTTCCCATTCCTCCATCTTGTCATTCAGGTCTGTTGTTGTCACATAGAAGTCCCCGTTCAGAAGTCCACCACTGTAACCGCCGATCCGGTTGCCCACATAACGTTCACCCTTCTTGAAATTCGCCGTATTAAAATCAAAATGCTCGGATCCTTCTCCATCCGGCAGATCATTTGCAAATCCGCCCGTGTACTGATGATACGTATACAGATCTGTATTCTTGCTGTCATTATGCACATGATAATGGATAAAGGTTCCCTTGCCATCCCGTTTTCCGTCTTTCCAGGTTCCGTAATAATACTGGTTGTCTGCATAAACGGCAATTCCCGTTCCGGAAGGAAGTCCATTGCTGTCCTTATCTCCATAATAGTAGAAATCTGTGGTACCCCGCAGACTGTAGCTCATGGCCCGGAAGCGGTCAAGGGATGCCAGATCATCCAGAGCCTTCTGATTGCTGTCAGCCCAGTACCCCATCATTTCCTTAAGCTGACTATCTTTGTCATAGGTAATCTTGCTGTAGTCCACAGTACCATTCTGCATAATTTCCTGATAGGGGGTCTGTTCCGGAATCGGGGAGGCATCTGCCTTCCCGTCCGTTTTCTCCTCCGCCCCGGTCTGTGCGGGAGTTGCAGCTGCTATTTCCTGCTTCTCACCTGCATTCTGCTCCGGCATATTCTCATCGGCATAATCCATAATGCTTTCCTGCAGATCTTCATCCCGGCTTTCACTGTTATTTTTATTTTTGACAGCAGATACCACAAAAGTGATAAACAAAACCAGTACGATCAGCACAAAAGGAAGGATTGTTACAATAATTTTTGCTTTTTCCTGATCAAATTCTTTTTTCATTTATTTATTTCTCAAATACTCATCAATGCCTTTTGCTCCTGCTTTTCCGGCACCCATTGCCAGAATAACAGTCGCTGCTCCTGTTACCGCATCGCCACCGGCATAAACACCTTCCTTGGATGTCTGTCCGTTCTCTTCTGCTGCAACAATACATTTTCTCTTGTTGATCTCAAGACCTTTGGTCGTGGAAGAGATCAGCGGATTCGGAGAAGTTCCAAGGGACATGATAACGGTATCCACATCAATCACAAACTCAGATCCAGGAACCTCCACAGGACGTCTTCTGCCGGATTCATCAGGCTCTCCAAGCTCCATCTTAATGCAGCGGATGCCTTTTACCCAGCCCTTTTCATCTTCAAGAATCTCTACCGGGTTAGTCAGCAGATTAAAGATAATGCCCTCTTCTTTTGCATGATGTACTTCTTCTACTCTGGCAGGCAGCTCTTCCTCGCTTCTTCTGTATACGATATGAACCTCACTGCCAAGACGGAGTGCTGTTCTTGCTGCATCCATGGCTACGTTACCACCGCCTACAACAGCAACCTTCTTACCTCTCATGATAGGAGTATTGGAATCTTCATTAAATGCCTTCATCAGATTGCTTCTTGTCAGGTACTCATTGGCAGAGAATACCCCGTTTGCCTGCTCACCGGGAATACCCATGAACTTCGGAAGTCCTGCGCCGGATCCGATAAATACGGCATCAAAGCCCTCTTCATTCAGCAGCTCATCAATGGTAACGGATTTTCCGACAACCACGTTGGTTTCAATCTTTACACCAAGTGACTTAACGTTCTCGATTTCCTTCGCTACGACTCTGGTCTTCGGAAGTCTGAATTCAGGGATACCATAAACCAGTACACCGCCTGCTTCGTGAAGTGCTTCAAAGATCGTAACATCATAGCCCATCTTGGCAAGATCGCCGGCACAGGTAAGTCCTGCAGGACCGGATCCGATCACAGCAACCTTCTTACCGTTCTTCTCTACAGCTCCCTGGGGTTTGATTCCGTTTTCGGAAGCCCAGTCTGCTACGAAACGCTCCAGCTTTCCGATGGAGATAGGCTCTCCCTTGATACCTCTGATACATTTGCCTTCACACTGACTCTCCTGAGGACATACACGTCCGCAGACTGCCGGAAGTGCAGAGGATTCGGAAATGATCTGATAAGCACCTTCGATATCGTCATTCTTTACCTTCTCAATGAACCCCGGAATGTTAATGGATACCGGGCATCCCTTCATACACTGGGCATTCTTGCAGTTGATACATCTGCTTGCTTCTTCTTTTGCTTCTTCTCCATTATAGCCAAGGCAGACCTCTTCAAAATTGGTTGCTCTTACCTTCGCATCCTGCTCTCTGACAGGTGTCTTCTTTAATACGTCCATTAGTCATTACCTCCGCAGTTTCCGCAGCCGCCGTGATGGGTTGCTCCTTCTTTTGCTGCAAGATAGGCTCTTCCTTCTGCAGTCTTATAAATCTGTTGACGCTGCATAGCTTCATCAAAATTAACCTGCAGTCCATCAAATTCCGGTCCGTCAACGCAGGCAAACTTCACTTCTCCTCCTACAGTGACACGGCAGGCGCCGCACATACCGGTTCCGTCTACCATAATAGGGTTTAAGCTGACTACAGTAGGGATATTTAGTTCCTTTGTCAGCTTGCAGACAAATTTCATCATGATCATGGGTCCAATGGCGATACATACATCATAATGATTACCTTCATTTACAAGATCGGTAATGGTCTGCGTTACCATACCGCTTCTTCCATAGGAGCCATCATCTGTGGTAACAAAAAGACGGCCTGCAACTGCTTCCATTTCCTTTTCAAGGATCAGGATACTCTTTGTCTTTGCACCAACGATGACATCTGCATCAATGCCGTTCTCATGGAGCCATTTTACCTGCGGATAAACAGGTGCAGTTCCCACTCCACCCGCAACAAAAAGGATTTTCTTTTTCTTCAGTTCTTCCTTATCCTCGTGAACCAGCTCAGAAGGCTGTCCAAGAGGACCTACAAAATCGTGGAAGGCATCACCTGTCTTTAAATGAGACATAAATTCTGTTCCGGCTCCGACTACCTGGAATACGATAGTAACGGTTCCCTTTTCCCTGTCATAATCACAGATGGTAAGTGGGATTCTTTCTGCCCTTTCATCTGTTCTTACGATCACAAACTGTCCCGGCTGGCAGGACCTTGCCACTCTTTTTGCTTCCACCACCATGTAATAAATATTGGGTGTCAGTTCTTTTGCTTCTAAAATCTTGTACATCTCTATATCCTTTCCTGTTTTATATTAACGGGATCAGTCCCATCTGACCGTTTTCATCATAAATCAGTCTGTTTGGGGTTCCCGTATAAACTTCCACGGCATACATTCTTTCTTCTTTTTTCCTATTGCCATTGCCGTCGGTGACATACTCACCAAATATATAATAATAGCTATTTCCAATTTGCACAACAGTTTCATACACAAAGGAATGAATTCCCGTCTCACCAAAGGCATGTCCCTTTTCATCTGTCAGGATATGCTGTGCCATCAGCGCCCTGATAACAGCTGAGGAAGCTGTATTTAAGGAAACACTGCCATCCATGGTAAATTCATAGCTTCTGCTTGTCACTTCGCTCTTTACACCTTCAGCTGAAATCACAACAAACTTGTAATTACTTCTTCCAAGAGGCATGGAAATAGGTTCTGTATAGAGAATACTGCTGCTGTCAGGCTCTGATTTATCTGTTGTATAGTAAATGCTGCAGCCCACCGGAATATCCATCTCAATCAGGGTCGGCACCTGATATTTCCCACTCTCCGGTAATACCGCCGGTGCCTCCGGTACTGTCAGATTAATGGAATACCAGTTTCTTACTACGTCACTTTCTATACCATATTCATTGATAAAAACGGCGTTAACCTGATATCTGCCAGCTTCCAGAAAAATTGGGGATGCGTATATCTCTGAGGAAGCTGTAGGCGTTGTTCCATCCAGTGTGTAGTAAATATGCCCGGTCGTATTGGCCTGCAGCCGCAGGTAAAGAACCTCATCATAATTTCCACTTTCATAATTATACACCGGAGGAAGCGCCATATAATGCTGAAAGGCAGTGGTAATGCTTTCATCTCTGCAGTCTGAAAGCAGATCATTGATCGCATCAAACCGCCCCTGCTTTTCATAAAGCCGGATCACCCTTTCATAAAGCTTTTCCATTTCTTCAGACGGAAATTGTCCTTTATCAATTTCTTCTGTCAGTACCTGGATTGCTTTTTCTGTATCATCAAGCTGTTCATAGCACGATGCCAGAAGCAATGTATTTCTGACTATATCTCCCTCCTGCCTTCCCGCTTTTTCAAGCAGTGCCGCAGCTTCCCGGTATTTTCCCTGATCAGCCAGCTTTTCAGCCTTCTGTGTCTGGTAGGAAGCAGAATAATGAATATACAGAAGAGGAACAGATATCACTATGGCAAGCAGTGCCGCAGCAAGACTGATCACCCTTGACCGGATACGGCTTCTGTTCATTTCTTCCAGAAAGAATCCTTCATGCTCCTTGCCGTTTTTTTCAGCCTCCTGTCCGTTTCCCTCTGTTTCTCTTTCCTTAATCTCTTCTCCAACCGTTGACAGAGTTTCTGTTATGCTGTTTTCTATTTCTGGCTCAAAATCCGGTACAATCCTGATTTCAAGTCCACATGATTCGCAATAGAGATGTCCAGGTTCGATCTCTTTCCCGCACGACGGACATTTCATATAAAACACTCCCTGCTCTGTTTCCTGTGCCTTTTATTTCTGCAGTTCTACAGACTGGATGCAGTTATTCAAAAGCATTGCGATCGTCATCGGTCCGACACCGCCCGGAACTGGTGTAATGGCGCTGCAGATCTCTGCAACATCATCAAAATCCACATCTCCACACAGCTTATTATCTGCATCCCTGTTGATACCCACATCGATCACAACTGCACCTTCTTTTACATATTCCCTTGTGATCATCTTCGGTTTTCCAATGGCTGCGATCAGAATATCTGCTCTTTTTGCTACTTCCTTCAGGTTTGCTGTCCTGGAATGAGCCACGGTAACTGTAGCATTCTCACGAAGCATCAGAAGTGCCATCGGCTTGCCTACGATATTGCTTCTCCCAAGGATCACACATTCCTTTCCTTCTATGGAAATACCGGAACGCTTTAAGAGCTCGATCACACCTGCCGGTGTACAGGACACAAAGCCAGGCTGTCCAATACAGAGTGCACCTACACTCTCCGGATGGAATCCGTCTACATCCTTCTTTGGATCGATCGTGCGGATCACCTTGTTTTCATCGATATGTGCAGGCAGCGGAAGCTGGACAAGAATACCATTTACATCCTTTCGGCCATTCAGTTCACGGATCAGCGAAAGGAGCTCTTCTTCTGTAGTTTCCTCCGGCAGCTCATAAGAAAGGGATCCGATCCCGATATATTCACAGCCCTTCTTTTTATTTCTTACATACACTGTCGAAGCCGGATTGTTGCCAACCTGAATCACAGCCAGGGTAACTTCCGTTCCCTCCGCCTTCAGCTTCGCCGCTTTTTCTTTCAGTTCATCCTTAATGGCAAGAGAAATTGCCTTTCCGTCGATAATCTGTGCCATACTGTCCTCCTTAAAATAAACCGGTGATCACACCCTCTTCATTAACATCAATATTAAAGGCTGCCGGTGCCTTCGGAAGTCCCGGCATGGTCATGACAGCGCCTGTCAGTACCACCACAAATCCAGCTCCTGCGGATACATAGGCCTCTCTGACACTGATGGAAAAGCCCTCCGGTCTTCCAAGAAGCGTCGGATCATCTGACAGGGAATACTGGGTCTTTGCCATACATACAGGAAGCTTTCCAAATCCGAGCTCCTCCAGCTTCTTAAGCTGCTTTGAAGCGGCTGAAGTATAATTGACTCCATCAGCACCGTAAATCTCCCTGGCAACTGTCTCAATCTTTTCCTTTAAGGAAAGCTCATTCTCATACAGAACATGGAAATCACTTTCTTTGTTCTCCAGTGTGTCAAGTACCTTTTCAGCCAGAGGAATACCGCCTTCACCGCCTTTTTCCCATACTTCAGAAAGTGCAAATTCACAGTTTCTCTCTTCGCAGAATTTCCGGATATAGGAAATTTCTGCCTCTGTATCTGTTACAAAGCTGTTCAGCGTCACCACGATCGGTACGCCGAACTTATGCAGGTTTTCTATATGCTTCTCCAGATTGACGATTCCCTTATGGAGTGCATCCATATTTTCTGCAGACAGTTCGTTTTTGGGAACACCTCCATTATATTTCAATGCCCGCACAGTCGCAACCAGAACAACCGCATTCGGTTTTAATCCTGCCATACGGCATTTGATATCCATAAACTTTTCTGCACCAAGGTCTGCACCGAATCCAGCCTCTGTGATCACATAATCAGCCATTTTAAGTGCCATCTTGGTTGCTCTGACAGAATTACAGCCATGGGCAATATTGGCAAAAGGCCCACCATGTACAATCGCAGGAGTATGCTCCAGCGTCTGGATCAGATTGGGCTTTAACGCATCCTTCAAAAGAGCTGCCATGGCGCCCACTGCCTTTAAGTCCGCTGCAGTGACAGGCTCTCCTTCATAATTGTAGGCAACCACCATTCTTCCAAGACGCTGTTTTAAATCCTTCATATCATCGGCAAGGCACAGAACCGCCATAATCTCAGATGCAACAGTGATCACGAAATGATCCTCTCTGACAAAACCGTCTGTCTTTGCCCCAAGACCAACCACAACATTACGAAGAACACGGTCATTCATATCAAGGCAGCGTTTCCATACAACACTTCTTGTATCAATCCCAAGCTCGTTTCCCTGCTGGATATGATTGTCCAGCATAGCTGCAAGCAGATTATTGGCAGAAGTAATAGCATGAAAATCACCGGTGAAGTGAAGATTCAGATCCTCCATAGGCACCACCTGTGACAGGCCGCCTCCGGCCGCACCGCCTTTGATCCCAAAGCACGGTCCAAGGGAAGGCTCTCTTAACGCGATCACCGCTTTCTTCCCCAGTCTGCCAAAGGCCTGTCCAAGACCTACACTTGTCGTTGTCTTGCCTTCTCCTGCCGGAGTCGGATTGATCGCTGTCACAAGAATCAGCTTTCCATCCGGGTTTTTACTGATCCTTTCCATGTATTCATCAGAAAGCTTGGCCTTATACTTTCCGTATAGCTCCAGCTCATCCTCTGTAATATCAAGTTTTTCCGCTACCTCTCTGATCGGTAAAAGTTCTGCCTCCTGCGCAATCTGAATATCTGTTTTCATGCCCTGCTTCCTTTCTCTCCCCTATGATTTATAGCTGTTCCTCTATGTACTGCTCAAACTGTTCCATGCTCATCAGTACCTTTCTTGGCTTGGTACCTTCCTCTTCGCCTACCACGCCGGCTTCACTGAGCTGATCCATGATCCTTGCTGCCCGGTTAAAACCGATCTTGAACATTCTCTGCAGCATACCAATGGATGCTTTGTCCTTTTCAATGATGAACTTTCCGGCCTCCACGAAATATTCGTCCTTATCAGACGTCGTATCTGCACTGCCTCCTGCAGAGGCTGCTCCCATATCTGCGATCTTTTCTTCGATATCACTGCTGTAAACATTGCCAAGTCTCTGATTCTTCAGATATTCAACCACATCTGATACTTCCTTGTCTGATACAAAGGCGCCCTGTACTCTGGCCGGCTTGGTATAGCCCTGTGGATAAAAGAGCATGTCGCCCTTTCCAAGAAGCTTTTCTGCCCCGTTCATATCAAGGATAGTTCTGGAATCCACACCGCTGGATACACTGAAGGCGATACGGCTTGGCATATTGGCCTTGATCAGACCGGTAATAACATCGACGGAAGGACGCTGCGTAGCAATGATCAGATGGATACCGGCCGCTCTTGCAAGCTGCGCCAGACGGCAGATGGATTCTTCTACCTCCCCAGGAGCTACCATCATCAGATCAGCAAGCTCATCTACGATGATCACGATCTGCGGCATCTTTGCAGGTATTTCCGTTTCTCCCCTGGCTTGCATTTCTTCCAGCTTTTTATTATACCCCTTCAGGTCACGGACATTGAAATCAGCAAATCTCTGATATCTGTCTGTCATTTCCGCAACACCCCAGTGAAGGGCTGCCGCAGCCTTCTTGGGATCTGTCACAACCGGAATCAGAAGATGCGGGATTCCATTATAGACGCTTAACTCTACAACCTTCGGATCCACCATGATCATCTTTACATCTTCCGGATCAGACTTATAGATCAAACTCATGATCAGGGTATTGATACAGACGGATTTACCTGATCCCGTAGCGCCTGCAATCAGCAGATGCGGCATCTTAGCCACATCGGTCACTACCACCTGGCCCCCGATATCTTTTCCTACGGCAAAAGCCAGCTTAGAGGAATGATGCCGGAACTCCTCAGATTCCAGGATGTCCCTTAAATAAACTACTGTATTCTCTTTATTCGGTACTTCGATTCCCACGGCAGATTTCCCTGGAATCGGAGCCTCAATACGAATATCTGCCGCTGCCAGGCTTAACTTAATATCATCTGCCAGTCCAACAATCTTACTAACCTTCACACCCTGCTCCGGATGAAGCTCATAGCGGGTCACGGACGGCCCACAGCTGATATTGGTCACGGTTACGCCAACGCCAAAGTTCCTGAGTGTCTGCTGCAGCTTAATGGCAGTTTCTTTATACTCCTGCTCCGAGAAACTGCCCACAGGCCTGCTTCCTCTCTTTAACAGATCGACCGGAGGAAAACGATACTCTTTCTTAACGATCTCGATCTCCTTTTCCTTAATCTGCTGGGAAACGCTTAAATCTCCGGACTCCTTTGCTTCTTCCCGGTGACGCTCGATTTTCTTTTTCAAAGCTTCCGTATCTGTCTCGATGATCTTCCCAGATGCTGTTACCACTCGTTTTGACTCTTCCGGAATGGTAAATTCATCCCGGCTATATCCAGAAGCTGCCACTGGCACCTGGTCAGCCTCCGGCTTCGGATCATAGACAGAACCACGTTCCGGTTCCGGTTCATACTCCGGTTCTGCTTCATACTCCGGTTCTGGATCGTATACCTGTTCTGTCTCATAATCGTCCATCGGCTCATACCGGGGTTCTGTCTCGTAAACTGGTTCTTTCCAATGGGATGGTTCTGGTTCTCTTTGATCCCCCTGCCCTGACTGGCAGGACGCCATCTTCTGAACTGCACCGTTTCCCTGTACTGTACTGGTCCCAGGCGCATCGATCTCCTCAAATGGATCTTCATCCGGAATTATGGTTCCAGGAATCTCATCTTCCGGATCCTCTTCTAAAAATCTCCGGTCAAGATCTGTCTCCACATAATCCTCATCCAGAAAGCTCATGGATGCCTCACCATCCGCTCTCTCTGCGTTTTCTCCCGTTCCCTGCCAACGTTCCACTGTCTCCTGAGATTTTGCAGCCTTACCGGGACGCAATACCTCCACAGGCTCTGACTCTTCAAATGGGACCGTATCATCCTGGGATTCTTTCCCCTCTGGTTCTTCTATGTACTGCGGAGGAAGATTGATACTTCCAGTAAATACATCCGCATTCTTCATGGCATCGCCACTGACAGCAGTCCCAGATGTTTCCGATGTTGCTGGTGTTCCAGTTATCTCGCCCGTCGCATCCTTCTCTGCCCCGGAACCAGACTTTCCACCAACCTGTAAATTTTCCGTATCCACATAAACCGCATGCTCCGGTGATGCAGGAATCGATCCTCCTGCTCTGTTTTCTACCGGATCCGGCTCTCTGGCCGTCAGTTTTGTGGAATCCAGGTTCACACCGCGTACCCGCCGTTCTTCCCTTAGCCGCTGACGTTCTTCCTTCCGTTCCTGATGCTCCACTCTTCTCCGGTCCACATCTTCCTTCGCGTACTGATAAGCTCTTCCGCTTCCTTTTTTTACAAAAGACACCAGAGATTTTTCCGTAATGCATACTGCACAGATGGCCAGCAGTACGATCAGTACCAGATATGCGCCGATCGTTCCAAACATAGAGCCAAGCGCCATCACAATGACCCCTCCGATCCATCCGCCACCTGCATTCCCCGCCGCACCTCTTGCGTAGGCATCCGCCAAAGTCCGCCCCTGCTGGTAACCTCCTGTAAAAAACATCTCCATCAGCGCACACATGACCAGAATTCCCACGATCACAGAAGCCAGCTTAAAAACAGCGATCGGATTTCCCTTGTTAGACAATGCAAAACAGGTTCCCACAAACAGTAAAACCGGAGCAATAAAGCCAATCGTTCCAAAAATGCCAAGCTGAAAACTTCTTAAATAGTCCCCAATGAATCCACACAGCTTAAAATTACTTAAAAAAAGAAGGACTGCCACAGCAAAGGAAGCGATCACAAATACTTCTGATCGCAAAAACTCCTCCTGCTCTGAAGGCTGGGCATATCCATTTTTCTTTGTTGTTTTTCTGGACGCTGTCCTGGAAGACGACGTCTTTCCTTGTGTTGTCTTTCTGCTGCCTGCACTCTTACCAGCCACTTGTCTTTCAGCCTCCTCTTCTTACCAATGAACCTAGTATACAAAAAATGGGGAAAAAAAGCAAGCAGTTTGACCAGAACAAATGTTCTTTTTCCTGTGGTCAGCCACTATTTTTCCATCATGGAATGCAGCTTACAGATCGCCTGGCGGATTCCACCCACTTCATTGATCAGACCTTTGTTTACTGCCTCCTGTCCAACCAGAACTGTTCCCAGATCTCTGGTCAGCATCTCTGTATTCAGCATTAGGCGCTTTAACTGATCATACGCAATATCCGCATGAGAGGCCACAAAATTCAGAATCCGGTCCTGAATCATCTCAAAATACTCATACGTCTGGGCCGCTCCGATAATCATACCGCTCATACGCACTGGATGGATCATCATCGTTCCAGTCGGAACAATAAACGAGTAATCCGCAGACACTGCCAACGGCACTCCGATCGAATGGCTGCCACCCAATACCAGAGATACGGTAGGGATCGATAAAGATGCGATCATCTCCGCAATTGCCAGTCCCGCATCCACATCTCCGCCAGATGTGTTGAGAAGCACCAGCATTCCTTCCACACGCTTATCCTCCTCCAATGCCGCAAGCATGGGAAGCACATGGTCATATTTGGTTGTTTTGCTGGTCCCAGGTGCATTCTCGTGACCCTCCACCTCTCCAATGATCGACAGCAGATGGATCATACGCCTGCCATTTTCATTTTCCAGGGTCATCTGTCCATATTCTTCGATGGAATTGTCCTTTTTTTCGTCCTGATTCATTGTTTTGTCCATCCTTTCTTTTAAACTGATTCTGTCATGTTACCATTCATAGACAGCATGGATGGTAACTCCGTCAGTTCTAGTCTGGACATTTTTCAAAAATCCATTCCAGATCAGCTTCGCTGATGGAATTTTTGCCTTCAGGTTCTAATAATCACCTTTTTTCAACAATACCCGGATTTCAGCAAACAGTGCTTCCTCTCCCTGCTCACTGAGCACGGTCAGCAGATGCACCAAAAGCGCCCTGGTTTCTGGATGGATCACAATAAAATCCTTCTCCCGATTGTAATACTCCATGGGACTGCTGTTGGTATAATCTTTCCCTTTATATACACTGCTGGCCGCAATACGGTCCATCATCATTTCTGCCACATAGTTGACCGGCATTTTATTTCCCACCAGTCCTTTCGATTTATCCATAGAAAAATCGATCCAGTATTCAAAATGGTGTTTATTGCGGCCTTTATGGTGCAGCCATGCTTTGGAAAAACCATATACCTCTCGTTCTGCCGCATTGGGGCTTCTGGTTCCCTGGTAGAATCTCACTCCTGTCCAGAACTCTTCCGGCGAATATTTTGACATATCGTGAAACAATCCCTGGCGGTATAACCCCACCCGGAAACAGTTTTTCATCACCAGTATTTTATGTTCCGTAATGGTTCTAAAATGCCTCCATATATTGATCCATTTCATCGTCCTGCTCCTTCTATTGGTTCCTGATATTTTATGAAAAATATTTGACACAATTTTACAATTATGCTATTCTAAGTTCAGTCGCAGACAGGCTGCGGCAAAAGACATCTTTTATGTTTTTGGAGGTAACATCATGAGCAAAGGTACTGTTAAGTGGTTCAACAACCAGAAAGGTTACGGCTTCATCTGTGACGAAGCTGGCAAGGATGTATTCGTACATTACACCGGTCTTAACATGGACGGCTACAAAACACTCGAAGAGGGTGCCGAGGTAGAGTTCGATGTTGTTGACGGTGCAAAGGGACCACAGGCAACCAACGTAACCAAACTTTAATCATCTAGTTAGCAGTGTACCTTTTTCGTTCTTATATAGATTTGAAGTTCTTTATTTATATAAAAAAGTGCTACACAGTATGATTACGAAAATGATTGCGAAAAGAACCACCCGTTTTCGGGATGGTTCTTTTCGCGTTTCAGGGATCTTTTATCTCTGTGCTTTCTTTAACAATTCTTCCAGCTCCGGAACCTGGAACACATAATGCTTATTGCAGAAATGGCAGTTCACTTCTACCTCTTTTCCATCATCGATCATGTTCTGAAGTTCCTTCTTTCCAATGCTGATTAACGCTTTCTCCACGCGTTCTTTACTGCAGTTGCAGTAAAATCTGGTATCCATGCGGTCTGTGATCTCCAGTCCCATATCCCCTAGAATCAAAGTCAGGATATCTTCTGGCGTCATCCCCTGATTTAACATGGTTGTCACAGAAGAAATCTCGCCCAGTTTTTTCTCCAGGCTGGAAATAATCTCTTCCGATGCTCCTGGCATCAACTGAATGATAAATCCACCTGCCTGGCATACGGTATTGTCTTTATTCATCAGCACTCCCAAAGCCACAGATGATGGAGTCTGCTCAGAAGTTGCATAATAATACGTAAGATCTTCTGCAATCTCTCCGGTTACCAGGATGGTCTGGCCTACATACGGCTCCTTTAAGCCGATATCCTGGATCACGCTTAACACACCGACACCCAAAGCTCCACCCACATCTAATTTTCCTTTGGCATTCGGAGGCAGCATGACGTCCGGGTTATACACATACCCTTTCACATCTCCTTTGGAATCTGCAGTGATGGTCAGTCCTTCCATAGGGCCATCTCCCTGGATCTTGATGGTCAAAAGATCATCTTCTCCTTTCATCATGGAACCCATCATGCCTCCTGCTGTCAGAAGACGTCCCAGTGCCGCAGTTGCCACCGGGCTGGTATTATGGGCTTTTCTTGCCTCTTCTACCAGGTCTCTTGTTGTAGATGCAAACGCACGGATCTGTCCATCCGCCGCAGTCGCGCGAATAATATAATCTGCCATAAATTCTCCTTCAAATTCTATAATCACCAGTGTTTTCCCTGTTCTCTTGCTATAAAATACACTCTCTCACTGTTCTCGTCCGGTGCTTTGCGGGTAAATGCGTCATAAACTGTCACAAACTCCATCCCTGCTTCCGCAATGGCTCTTTTTACCTCTTCCAGTTCATAAGCTTTCTGGTAATGGGTTTCCACAAATCTCCGGTACAGATCATCCTCTTCCTGGATAAACAGTGTCAGGTCATATTCATTGATCTTTGTCTCCGGATCGTAATCATTATCCCAGATAAAACTGCATTCGGCTCTGGCCTCCGCAATAGTCCTGTCGCCGATCAGATCCCGGTATTTGTGAACCGTATTCATATCGAAAATAAAAACACCCTGCGGATCCAGGTAATTATTGACCAGTTTCAATGTCTGCACCAGATCCTCATAGTCTGTCAGGTAATTCATGGAATCACAGATGCTGACTACAGCAGCCACTGTACCGTAAAGTTCAAATTCCCGCATATCCTGAAGCAGATACAGGATGTCCAATCCGGAATCTGCCCGCTTTTCCATGGCAATCTGAAGCATATCCTCGGAATTATCGATTCCGATCATGTCATACCCTTTCTTCGCCAAGATCTCCGTCAGACTTCCGGTCCCGCAGCCAAGATCCAGGACCAGTCCATCATGAACCTGGTATTCTCCCAAAAGTCCTGTAAGATATTCTGCCCACTCCTCATAAGGGACATTATCCATGAACTGATCATAAACAGAAGCAAAACTGCTGTATGCGTCCATCTTTCTCTCCTCTCCTCCAGACCCTTCATCTGGCACCAGAGGCGAAATCCGCCCTGCGCATTCCGCCTTGCAACACAAAAGCAGAGGACATCTCAACGATGGCTCTGCTTCCGGTTCAGTCTTAGATATTCTTACCGCAGCACTTTTTGTACTTCTTACCGCTGCCGCATGGACATGGATCGTTTCTTCCGATCTTTGGCCCCTTCACGATAGTTCCAGAAGCCTTCTGTGTCTTGTACAGTTCTTTTCTCTTCTCCTCTGTCAGGATCTGATCCCACATAGGAAGATTGTATAACCAGTCAGCCTTTGCCTCTACCATATTATAGTAAAGCTTCTCTGGGTCGATCTCGATCTTCACAACCGTATCTTCTTCCATCGTATCGATCGGATTCTCGTATCCCTTTAAGCTCTCGTTGATTCCGTCTAAGAATCCGGTCATAATCAGGATCTCGGTGTCAAATCTCTCAGCCAGTTCTTTCACGGTTCCCTCAATCACCTGAGTTGGGTTAGAAAGGATCTTTTCATAGATGCCTTTCTCAATCTGAAAATAACCAGACCACAGTTCTTCTCTCTTCTGCTCGTCCAGTCCCTCACCGTAAGCTAAGTTACGCCAGGTCTCTAATAATGCCATATCTATCCATCCTTTTCTTTCAATAATAATATTTCTGACTACAGATTACAAATCTTTATTAGTATATAACAAGTCCATTCATTTTGCAATGAAATTTTTACAAGCTTTTTATTGAGATTTTTGCAAGCTTTTCATTGAGTTTCCCATAGACACGCTTCTGGAACCAGGGTTCTGTAGAGGCTTCCACTGCTTCTTTTAACCCAAACCATGCTACGCCGCTGTTCTCGTCTTCTTTTTTCTGCAATGAATCTGTCTCGTCTGCCTCTAACAGATAGGTTACATTCAGATGCAGATGGGAAGAAACATAAGCGCCCCGTTTTTCATGTCCATCCACCGTTAAAACCTCGATGGAAAATGGGTTGTCCAGAAGGGGCCGCACATGGACCACGCCGCTTTCCTCTTTCACTTCTTTTACAGCCACCTTTAAAAGATCCCGTTCTCCATCCGCATGTCCCCCCAGCCATGCCCAGGAATCATAAATCTTATGATACGCCATCAACACCTTTGTTTTTTCCCGATTCACCACCCAGGCAGATGCAGTCATATGGGCAAACAGGCAGGAACGTTCAAAAATATCCGGTTCCTGTGCCAGAAGCTTCTGGATCACCATCAGATCCTTTTCTTCCTGTTCATTGTATGGCTGGTATTTCTCCAGCTGTTTCTCCAGCAAAATCATTTTCCACTCCTTATGTATAATCCAGGTCAGAAAGACCCATACTATCAATGTACACCAGAGAAGATCAAATACTTATCCTCCCCTTTTTTACACAGACCGCCGCATGAAGCCATCATCCGGCGGTCTGTTTGTTACTGTCCGCCCAATGTACGAACCATGACGTTTTCGTTTCCTTTTTATATCAGTCTTGCCATCTTCCCCAAAATCCGCTACAATGATAAACAGAATATAAACTACCTTGCAAAGGAGAACATTGCAATATGAAGAACATCATTGTCGGCCAGTCCGGCGGCCCTACCGCAGTTATCAACGCCAGCCTTTACGGTGTGATCACCGAAGGCAAACGCTATCCAGATCTGGTCGGTTGTGTATACGGTATGCACAATGGCATCGAAGGATTCTTAAAAGACGATTATGAGAATCTGTCCGAAACCTTAAGCGATTCCGACCTGGAATTACTGAAGCATACCCCTGCCGCTTATCTGGGTTCCTGTCGTTATAAGCTTCCAGAAGACTTATCTTCTCCATTTTATCCAACTCTCTTTGAAAAATTAGAGGCCTTAAATATCGGATATTTTCTCTATATCGGTGGAAATGACTCCATGGATACCGTAAGCAAGTTATCCAGGTATGCCGATAAACATAACAGCTCCATCCGTTTTATCGGTATCCCAAAAACCATCGACAACGATCTGGTTCTGACTGACCATACACCAGGTTATGGAAGTGCTGCCAAATATGTTGCCTCCACTGTCCGTGAGATCTGCCTGGATGCCTCTGTCTATCAGACACCGGCTGTAACCATCGTTGAGATCATGGGACGACACGCCGGATGGCTGACTGCAGCCAGCGTCCTGGCCCGCAAGCATGAACTGGACAACCCGCTTTTAATCTATCTTCCAGAATCAGATTTTGACTTACAGGAATTCTCCAGAGATTTGACAAATGCCCTTCACAAGCAACCAAACGTAGTTGTCTGTGTATCGGAAGGTATTTCTGATGCCGGTGGACGTTTTATCTGCGAATATAACACCGATGCCACTGCATTAGATACCTTTGGACACAAAATGTTAGCCGGCTGCGGTAAGGTGCTGGAAAATTATGTCCGGAGTACCTTCGGTGTGAAAGCCCGCTCTGTGGAATTAAATGTCTCCCAGCGCTGTTCCGGCATGATCGCGTCACTCACTGATATTGAGGAAGCCGCTCATGCAGGTGCTATTGGTGTATCCAACGCTTTAAACGGTGCTACCGGCATGATGGTTTCTATGAAACGCAGTTCCGGATCTCCTTACAGACTGGAATATGTTTTAGAAGATGTCAACGAAATCTGCAACAAGGAAAAGAAATTCCCACTATCCTGGATCACAAACCATGGAACCGACATCGGCCCGGAATTCCAGGCTTATGCCATTCCGTTGATTCAGGGAGAACCGGCCCGCGTTATGGATCACGGACTTCCGGTTTACCTGCATCGTTAATCTGCAGCCAGCGACTGAATCTCGATTCCAGTAAAAAAGAACTGTAAAATCTGCTCATAGGTTTTTCCTTTTTTTGCCATGGCCTGGGCTCCATTCTGACTCATGCCCACGCCATGGCCATATCCGCCGCCGTAGATAGCAAAAGTCACCATGCCATTTTCATCCGTCTTCTTTTTTTCTACTGTCAAAAACGCACTTGGAAGAGATGACCATCCTGTCAAAGTCTGGCCATCCTGTTTTTTTATCACCAATTCTGGATTCCCCAGTATCGAACGAATCTGGCTTTCTGTACTGACCATCTTTACTCCTTCGGTCCCTGTCACCTGCAATTCCACCGCAATTCCTCCTGTCGATCGTCTGGTCACCTCCAGATTTGTGATAGAGCCGATCCCACTGATCTTCTGCTCCAGCTGACTGCTGGTACAGGTTGTCGTCCAACGGTACATGGCATAATCAGACTCATACCCAGAAGCCGCTGATTTAATAAAGGAGGAAAAGGTGTCTTCATCTGTCAGATCCAGCTGGCCGCCGCCAGGCCGCACTGCCACGCCTTTCAGATACGGAACACTGGACAGGGACGCTCCCCAGATGGTTCCATCCGTGGTATGACCACAGGATGTGGAGAAATAGAACGCCTCTGCAGGACTGTTCTGATACATCAGGATTTTTCCATACGTCTCTGTAACCGCCGCATCCGACGCCTGGCTGGTCTCTAAGTTATTGTACACCTGGAACCGGGTACTGTCATCCACATGTGCGCCATATTCCTTATAAGAATTCCCCTGGATCTGCCGGTATGCGTAAGTTCTGGCACAGACAGCCTGGGCCTTCAATGCCTCTTTCTCATAGCTGACCGGCATCTCACTTGGCACCACATGTTTCAAATAATCTTCCAGATAAAGTTCATTCACCAGCACCAGTCCACCCTCTTCCCGGCTGATCTCCAACCGTCCGGAATATACTGGATTTCCATAACTACGATTCATGGAAATCACCCGGATCCCTTTTTCCTGGTCTTCCGGCTCAAAGATCACTCTGCCATTCTGGAACAGACTGCTATCCATGGTGATGTTTAAGGTCTCTCCCTCTGCAAACTCATAAGATTTTTCCCCCGTCCGATAAGTTCCATTGCTCAAAAATTCCAACTGGATCTGGTCATGAAATACCGTCTGAAACCCATCATCCATGATCAGCACACGGATGGAATCTGCGTCAAACGGATGTTTTAACAGTGCTGCACATAATTTTCCATCTGCCACTGCAAACTCCAAAGCGTCATAACCCACTAATAGATCATTGATCGTTCTTCTGGCAAAATCCCCATACAGGCGATACACCTGAAATCCCTCATCCATAGGAACAGCTCCGTACCCTTCTACTTCAATAGAATCCTCCTTCACTGCAAGGATTTTTCCGTTGATCCGTTCCTCTTTCAGCACAATTTTCTCTACTTTTCCACTCCTGAGATGAAGATCAGCCACCTGATCTTCAAACCCAGTCCCAGCTCCCAGCTTCTTTTTCGTATCAAATTCCCGTTTCACGTCTCCTACATATCCAGTAAAGGTCTTGTCACTTTCATCAACAGACGCGATCCAGGTGTTTTTGTATACAACTTCCGAAGATATTTCCTCCACGACCCGTATAATCTCATTGCCCCTTTTGCATACCTGAATCTCCCGGTCGATATAAATATCCATCACCAGACCCTCAAATCCAAATTCTCCCTGATCTGTGTAAGCTGTCCATGACCTGCCGCCGCGGATATTCTCCGGTGTTCCATAGATCAGTAGTGGAGCAAACTCAACCTCACTTTTCTCCGCTCCGGCAATCAGAGTCTCATAGGTCTCCCACCAGGTCTTTTCTGGAACCGTTTTTTCCTGTTTTTTTGCCGATGGCCGGAAATGGAGCTGTGAAAAGATATCGTCAATCTCTAATTCTTTTGCCATAGCCTCCAGAAGCAGTTCTGCCTCCCCGTAAGTCAATTGTCCCTCTGCCGTTTTCTGATTCGGAGAAACTGATTCCTGGTCCAGAAGTCCGTGCCGATAAAGATAATCCGCATATTTTATGTACCATCTGCCCTGCTCCCCGGCAGAAAAAAAGGACGGCTCCTGGTCAGCTTCTTTCACACAATCTGAATAAGAAGTCACCGCCAGAGCCGCTGCCTTATAGGCAGCCGCCCTGGTGATCCCATCCGGTTCCGATTCGTGGAACAGGATAAAAAGCACCAGCACGGCTACCAGCAGAATCATTCCAGCCATCCAGCCCAGCATCACGTTTTGATGTTTCGTTTCCATGTTTCTGTTTCCCATCATCTTTATCTCATCACCCCGCTGAAATCTGTCTGTCTATTCCATCTGCACAGTCTATCGTGATCCATCGTCCTTGTAAATATTTTTTGTATTCTCTATATGATCCAGTCCATGATAATCGGCAGTCTTCTCTGAAAGCTTCTTCCTTTTTAAATTACGCTCAATGAAATCAGCCGCCAGCCGATAGATCACCGCAAATAGCGGAACGCCAATGATCATACCCAGAGGCCCCAAAAGACCGCCAAAGAACAAAATCGAAAACAGTACCCAGAAGCTGGAAAGTCCGGTGGTATTTCCCAGGATCTTGGGTCCTAAAATATTGCCGTCAAACTGCTGGATCACCAGGATCATCACCAAAAACCAGATACACTGTTTCGGACTGACTAAAAGCAGAAGCAAGGCACTCGGAATCGCTCCAATAAATGGACCAAAAAACGGGATCACATTGGTTACGCCAATGATCACACTGATCAATAATGTATATGGCATCTGTAAAAAGCTCATGACCATAAATGTTAAAATTCCAATGATCAGGGAATCAATCAGTTTGCCAATGATAAAACCGCCAAAAACCTGATGGATAAAGCGGAACCGCTCGATCACGTTGTTGGCCACTGTCACCGGGAAAACGCCATACACAATTTTCTTCGCCTGTGCACACAACAATTCCTTCATATTTAAAAGATACAGCATGACGATCACACCGATCAGCACATTCTTTAACCATGCGATCACGTTGATCACACCTGTATAGAGCCCGGTCACTACCCGCTCAATATTTGGGATCAGATCTGCCGTAGAGTTGGTCCAGGAGATCAGTTTCTCCATGGCCTGGTTATAGATGTCCATGACCGTACTTTCCACCTCCGGGTTATTGGCAAAAGTTTCCTCGATCCATTGGGAAACCGTCTGGGCAAAAGCCGGAATGGAATTGATGATTCCGGAAATGCTGACCCACAGCTGAGGAATGATCATAGAAATCAATCCAATGACCACGATTCCAAGAAAGCATAGACTTCCAACCGTTGCCAGCGTTCTGGTATATTTATTCCGCTCCTTTTGATCTTTTATCACTCTTTTTAACAGCCCCTCGGTTGCTTTCCAGATCGCATTATAAACCGGCGTCAGAAGATAGGCCAGCATTGCACCGTAAGTGATCGGCGCCAGAATCACGTTCAGCGTATGAGCCGCCGCGCAGACCGTGTTCCACCGTAAAAATACCATAGCAACCAAAATACAGCAAACGATCACTGCGACTGCCGTCACTCCCCAATAAATATATTCCCGAAATTTGTGTTCATTCATCCGTTGTCCAATCCTTTTCTTATTGAATGTTAACCATAAATAACCTTATCTCTGATTTCTTTTTCTGATTTCTTTTTATAAAAGATAAAGCAGCGATCTCTCGCTGCTTTTATCTTTTGTAATCCCAAAATGCCGTTTCTTACTGTTTGACGCCTAGCCGTTGCTAGGTGGGTAACCGCACTCTGACTTCTGCCTTCCACTCAAAGGAGGCCTGACATCCACCAGAAAATATAGGAATCCCTTATGTCAAAATGTAGGTTCAAAGTGAGTAAGAGTGTCGAACACCCCAGGAATTACAACTCCTGCCAAGCAGGCTTCTTTTGTTAAAGTTATTATACCGCACCATACATTCTTTTTCAATCTTATTTTTATGTTAATTTCGTAACTGTCTTTCGCTTGCTGTTGTACATGAGCAGGTCTGTTCTGAACAGAAGATCTCTACTCCTCATCCAGCTCTCTTAGCTGGTACACCTGGTATTCCCGATCATACACATAGCCAAGCTTTTCCGCCAGTCCCACCGACTGGAGATTGACTGCATCCCAATTTGGAATGATCCCTTTTTCCAGGCATTCCAGCAGAAATGCCGCACTGCATGCCAAAGCCAGCCCCTGTCTGCGGAAATCCTTTCTCGTATCAACCTCGATCTCCATCATGCCTTCACTGGCTCCATAAGCGGAACAGCCTGCCACCAGTTCCCGGCCCTTTAAGGCTACATAACCAAACCCTTTTTCCTGAAAATGTTTCTCGTCTTCGAAGTTTGCACACAGATCCCGGCTCCACTCTTCCTTTAATGCCTGGTGGTATAACCGGTCATCGATCCGCTTGATCCGGATTCCCTTTGGGACAGACTCAATATACTGCTTCAATAGCCCGGAATCAAAGTGATGCTCGTCTTTGCGCAGGGCATAGCGGCTGACCAGACGGGTCTGACCCATAAATTCTTCTTCCAGCCAATCCTCCCAACGTCCGTTTTGCGGGTAAATATACGCCCTCGGCGCAGACTGATAAATCTGGGTCTTAAGATCCAGCGCCCGCTCTCCTTTAGGCGGAAGTCCCATGAGATACGCAAAGTCTCCAACAACAATCAGGCAATATGAGGAATTCCCCAGCTGCGGTACCCATACACGGCCAATTATACCGTCCACTGCACCGCGCACCAATACCTCATTATTCTCTTTGCAGAGTTCTTCTATGGTCTGACGTTTCATTCTTCCAAGCTCTACCATCATGATCGCATCACCCTCCTGGTGCTTTTGTGCGTATTATAACACAGTTTCCCATAAAATCCAACAGTTTGCACAAAAACAACCTTTTTCGACCAGTTACCGTATGACAGGAACCATCGTATCGTATTCTAATTGGCTTTCCGGTTAATAAACTCTGTACGGATCTTTGAATAAATAAATTTCTGACTCTTATACAGTCCATAATATCCGGACAGGGTAAAGCTGACCGCCACGGCCAGTGCAAAATAAGGCATTGCTTCAAATCCACACATTTCAAATGCGATCAGAATGCTGGATACCGGGCAGTTCGTAACACCTGCAAACAGCGCGATCATACCGCAGGCTGCACAAAGAGATGGAGAAAATCCCAATAACATTCCCACTGCACAGCCAAAAGTAGCTCCCACACACAGAGTCGGAACAATCTCTCCTCCTTTATAGCCTGCCCCAAGAGTTACTGCTGTAAACACAGCTTTTAAGAAAAATGCTTCATATGGTACATGTCCTTCGATGGCCTGCTCGATCAGTCCCATACTGCTTCCATTGTAAGCCCTCGTACCTGTAACCAGCGTCAACCCGATCAGGATCAGGCTGGCTGCCAGTATCCGGATATAAGGATTCTTAAAAAATCTGCGATACCAGTGTTCCGCCTCATGAAGAAATACACAAAACGTCATGCTGATAAGCGCGCATAAAATCCCAAGAACGATGATGAGAACCGCCGGTTTTAATCCAAATTCCGGAATCTCTACAATGGTGAAATGTTCTGCAGACAATCCGAGTTTTCCTGAAATTCCCGCACCGATCAGGGAAGAAAACAGGCATGGAACTAATGCTGCATAATACATGACGCCAATGCTGATCACTTCCATACAGAACACAGCCGCTGCTAAAGGTGTTCCAAACAAGGCGCCAAAGCAGCCACTCATTCCGCACATAACTGCAATTTTTAAATCTCTCTGATCCAGATGCAGTGCTTTACCGATCAGACTTCCGATGCTGCCTCCAAGCTGAAGTGCTGCACCCTCCCGTCCGGCAGAGCCTCCGGTTAGATGGGTCAACACCGTGCTGATAAAGATCAATGGTCCTGTCGCCGGAGTAATGCTGGCATCTGAGGAGATGGAATCCAGAACCATATTGGTCCCCCGGTTTCCCTCCTCATGAAACGTCCGGTACAGCCACACGATCAGGCATCCGGACACCGGCAGCAGATATAAAAGCCAATGACAGCTTCCAAAAAATTCCGCTGCCTTCTTGATCGCCAGACCAAATACGCCGCCGATCAGCCCTCCTGCACAGCCGATCAGAATCGACAAGAAAGCCCATTTCAGGAAATATTTCAGGTTGTTTTCTACAGCGTTTTTTATCTCCGCATACTTCATCCCCTAAGCCCCCATTCTGCTAGATGGTTCCTGTGGTCTGAACCAGCTTTGGGCGATATCCGGCATCCTTTAACGCTTTCACGATCATATTCTTGTGATCCGTTCCATATGCCTCGAGGGTGATACGCAGCTCCACAGCAGCGCTCCGGTTGATGCTGACAAACTGGTTGTGCTCCAGCTTGATGACGTTGCCCTTCTGCTCTGCAAGCAGGGAGGATACCTTTGCCAGCTCACCTGGTTTATCAGGAAGTAAAACAGATACGGTAAATACACGATCTCTCTGGATCAGTCCGTGCTGGACGATAGAAGCCATGGTGATCACATCCATATTGCCGCCGCTTAATACGGAAACGATCTTTTTCTTCTTTACATCCAGATGCTTCAGGGCTGCTACCGTCAGAAGTCCGGAATTCTCCACGATCATCTTGTGGTTTTCTACCATATCCAGGAACGCTACGATCAGCTCGCTGTCCTCTACAGTGATGATCTCATCTACATTTTCCTGGATATATGGGAAAATCTTATCGCCAGGGCATTTAACCGCAGTACCATCCGCAATGGTGTTCACAGTTGGAAGAGCCACTACATGTCCTGCTTTTAAGGATTCCTGCATACAGTTGGCGCCTGCTGGCTCCACACCGATCACCTTGATCTTTGGATTTAACAGCTTGGCCAGAGTAGAAACACCGGCACATAAACCGCCGCCGCCGATTGGAACCAGGATATAGTCTACCGTTGGCAGTTCCTTGATGATCTCCATAGCGATGGTTCCCTGGCCCGTAGCAACTGCCAGATCATTAAATGGATGAACAAACGTCAATCCTCTCTCCTCAGCCAGCTTATAAGCGTACTCGCATGCCTCGTCAAACACATCACCTGCCAGAACTACTTCTGCTCCGTAGCCCTTAGTACGGTTGATCTTGATCAGCGGGGTTGGTGTCGGCATCACGATGGTTGCCGGGATTCCTGCTAATTTTGCCGCATATGCCACGCCCTGTGCATGATTTCCTGCGGAAGCCGTGATCAGACCGCGCTGTTTTTCTTCCTCCGATAAGGTGCTGATCTTATAGTAAGCGCCTCTTACTTTATAAGCACCTGTATACTGCATATTTTCCGGTTTAAAATAAACCTTGTTGCCGGTCTGGGAAGAATAATACTCGCTGTATACCAGTTTTGTCTCCTGAGTTACCTTGCTGACTGCCTCTGATGCCTCTTCAAAGCTCTCTAATGTCATCATAATTTTTTCTCCTTTGCGGGTCCTCTTTGTGTACTTATTCTTGGTGTTCTACGTTGAATAACGCATGAATAAACGCTTCTGCATCAAATTTCTGAAGATCATCAATCTTCTCACCGATTCCAATGTATTTTACCGGAATACCAAGTTCTGACTGGATCGCTACTGCGATTCCACCCTTCGCTGTTCCATCCAGCTTTGTCAGGATAATACCGGTTACATCTGCTACTTCCATAAACTGCTTTGCCTGGGACAACGCGTTCTGGCCCGTGGTACCGTCTAATACCACCAGAGTCTCCCGGTATGCGTCCGGATACTCCTTCTCAATGATCCGGTTGATCTTCTTTAACTCTTCCATCAGATTCTTCTTATTGTGAAGACGTCCTGCAGTATCACAGATCAGCACATCGGCATTTCTGGATTTTGCCGCAGCAACCGCGTCATAGATCACTGCCGCCGGGTCGGAGCCCTCTTTCTGGGCAATAATCTCCACACCAGCACGATGAGACCACTCAGTCAGCTGCTCGATCGCTGCCGCACGGAAAGTATCTGCTGCCGCCAGGATCACTTTCTTTCCCTGATCCTTTAACTGCCCAGCCAGTTTTCCGACAGATGTTGTTTTTCCAACACCATTAACGCCGATCACCAGCACCACAGATCTGCGGTTCTCAAACTCATACGCATTTTCCCCTAAATCCATCTGCTGCTTCATGCTCTCCATAAGAAGAGCCTTGCACTCAGACGGGTCCTTGATATGCTGTTCTTTTACCTTCTTTCTCAGATCCTCTACAATGGACATGGTAGTCTGGATTCCCAGATCTCCCATGATCAGTGTCTCTTCAATTTCCTCATAGAAATCATCATCGATCGCGGAAAAACCGCTGAATACGGAATCAATTCCGCCTACAATGGAATCTCTCGTCTTCGTCAGCCCTTCTACCAGACGGCTGAAAAAACCCTTTTTCTTCTCTCCCATGGCTGCGCCTCCTTTTCTATTTCTGAGCTCTTTTTTGCAATTATAATTCTGCTTTTTCCTCTTCCCGCTCCATCTGCGCCTCGATCAGGCTGACCGATACCAGCGTGGACACACCTTTTTCCTGCATCGTGATACCGTACAGGCGGTCTGCCGACACCATCGTACCTCTTCGGTGGGTGATGACGATAAACTGCGTGTAGCGCGTCAGCTTATGCAGGTACCCGGCAAACCGGTCCACGTTCCGGTCGTCCAGGGCTGCGTCGATCTCGTCCAACAGACAGAAGGGCGTAGGCCGCACCTTCAAAATGGCGAAGTACAGCGCAGTGGCCACAAAGGCCTTTTCGCCGCCGGAGAGCAGCGTAATGGTCTTGACCTGCTTTCCGGGGGGCTGCACCCGAATC
>ERZ773192.544-NODE-544-length-45640-cov-55.345333_pt1 | contig 45640 bp, 29 predicted proteins | sample MGYA00581010_ERZ773192 | MGnify/ENA primary metagenome ERZ773192 (study PRJEB29015, sample SAMEA2737741) | human gut metagenome | biome: human gut; feature: human-associated habitat; material: faeces | place: China | collected 2012 ...
ACCTGTTCATCATCGGCGACGAGGCCTACCGCGAGTTCGTCTACGCCGGCGAGCCTCTGCAATCCATGGGCCAGTTCGAGGACGCGGCCGAGAACGTCATCGTCATCGACACCGTCTCCAAGCGGTTCTCCGCCTGCGGCGCCCGCATCGGCTGCATGATCTCCCGCAACAAGGAGCTGATGGCGCAGGCCATGAAGTACGCCCAGTGCCGTCTGTCCGTGCCCACACTGGACCAGGTGGCCGCTGCCGCGCTGTACACCGTCGGCCCCGACTACTTTGCCGCCGTCCGCGAGGAGTACAAGCGCCGCCGCGATACGGTGGTCAATAAGCTGCACGAGATACCCGGCGTGGTCTGCGAGTGCCCCCGCGGCGCCTTCTACATCATGGCCGCCCTGCCTGTGGACGATGCCGACGCCTTCCAGAAGTGGCTGCTGGAGGAGTTCGAGGACAACGGCGACACCGTGATGTTCGCCCCCGGCGAGCCCTTCTACGGTACCCCCGGCAAGGGCAAGAACGAGATCCGCATCGCCTATGTGCTGAAGCAGGCGGACCTGGAGCGCGCCATGGACCTGCTGGCCAAGGGTATCGCCGCCTACAACGCCCGGTAAACGGATACACGCAAAAAAAGAAAGCCCTTTTGGGCTTTCTTTTTTTGCGTAGCTTATCCCTTCAGCGCCATATCGCAGCGTGCGGGCAGGTCAAAGGCGGCGAAATAGGCCTCCTCCAGCGGGATCCAGCGATCCCGGAACATCCGGAGCTTCTCCGGGCCGCTGCGGGCTTCAATGCGGCGGAGCTGCTCGGCAGCGTCCACGGTAAGGAATACCCGCAGATCATAGCTGTCCCACAGGGCCGGATGGCAGGCGTAGGCACCCTCCACGATGGTCAGGCGCGCTGCAGGGACCGTCACCGGCTCGCCCAGCGCCTGCCGCGCACAGCGGAAGGGGTGGTAGGTGACCGCCTCACCGCGCAGTGCCGGCTGCAGCACTTCCGATAGAAAGCGCTCGTGGTCCACGTTTTCGCCCGGCTGTGCCAGCCGTGCAGCGGTGCGCTGCTCCGGGCGCAGAAAGAAGTCGTCCATGTGGAACACCCGGCAGGACAGCTGCGCCTGCAGCTGTGCCGCCAGCGTGCTTTTCCCGGCGCCGCAGCGGCCGTCGATGGCCGCGATGACCCGCGTCTGCCGGTCCAGCAGCGCCCGGATAACCGTCAGCAGGCGGTCGTAGTCAGCAGGGGTCATTTCGCCCTCCGGGCGGCGCGGCGCTGGATGAGCTTCACCAGTTCCACAACGGGTATGACCAGGAAGGCCAGGGCCAGGGCCACGCCGTACTCCGTCCAGCTGACGGGGGTGAAGCCGAAGGCGTTGGCGATGACGGGCACCTCCAGCACCAGTGTTGTCAGAGCCAGCGAGCCGATCATCGCGCCCCACAGTACCTTGTTGTGGCTGGGCAGCGAGAATACGCTCTTGCGCTGGGAGCGCATATTGAAGCTGTGGAAGATCTCGCACATACTCATGGTCAGGAAGGCCATGGTCATACCGTCGTCGGACACGCCCTTGGGCATCTCGAAGTACCCGACCTCCATGCAGTGTCCGATGATGTAGGAGGTCATAGTGATGATCGTGATCAGCACGCCCTGATACAGGATGTCAAAGCCCAGGCCGCCGGCAAAAATGCCGTCCTTGCTGTCCCGGGGCGGGCGGGTCATGGTATCCGGCTCACCCTTCTCCAGACCAAGGGCCAGGGCGGGGAAGCAGTCGGTGATCAGGTTGATGAACAGCAGGTGCACCGGGTTCAGCAGTGTGAAGCCCAGCAGCGTGGCGAAGAACACGCCCAGCACCTCGCTCATGTTGCTGGCCAGCAGGAACTGGATGGCCTTGCGGATGTTGTCATAGATCCGGCGGCCCTCCTCCACGGCGGTGACGATGGTGGCGAAGTTGTCGTCGCTGAGCACCATGTCCGCCACGTTTTTCGTCACGTCCGTGCCGGTGATGCCCATGCCCACGCCGATGTCCGCGGACTTGATGGAGGGCGCGTCGTTGACGCCGTCGCCGGTCATGGCGGTGATGGCGCCCTTGCGCCGCCAGGCGTTGACAATGCGGACCTTATGCTCCGGCTGCACCCGGGCATAGACACTGTACTTCTCCACCGCCTTGTCCAGCTCCTCATCGGTGAGGCTGTCCAGCGCGCTGCCGGTAACGGCCTGGCTGGCGTCGGTGATGATGCCCAGCTCCTTGCCGATGGCCACGGCGGTGTCCTTGTGGTCGCCGGTGATCATCACAGGGCGGATGCCCGCGGCGCGGCACTCGGCCACGGCGGCCTTGACCTCCGGGCGGATGGGGTCGATCATGCCCGCCAGACCGATGAAGCAGAGGTCCTGCTCCAGGTCCTCCGGCTCCTGTCGGTCGGGCAGTGCGTCGTACAGGCGCTCCGCCGCCGCAAGGACCCGCAGGGCCTTGTCGGCCATGGCCTTGTTCTCCGCCAGAATGGCGGTGCGCTTTTCCTCAGTCAGGGGCAGGATCTGCCCGCTTTCCGTATAGCTGGTGCACCGGCGCAGCACCTCGTCCGGCGCGCCCTTGGTGTACTGGATAAAGCCGTTGTCTGTGCGGTGGATGGTGGACATCATCTTCCGGCCGGAGTCAAAGGGGGCCTCGCCGCAGCGGGGCTGGCGGCTCTCCAGCACAGGCTTCTTCAGCCCATTGGCGGCGGCAAAGTTCACCAGCGCCGCCTCCGTGGGCTCGCCGATGGCGCCGTTCTCCTCCAGCGCGGCGTCGTTGCACAGCGCCATGGCTGTGGCCAGCAGCTCCGTGGGGCCGGTGTGCTCTACCACGGTCATCTTGTTCTGTGTCAGGGTGCCGGTCTTGTCGGAGCAGATGACCTGGGTACAGCCCAGCGTCTCCACCGCCGTCAGCCGCCGGATCACGGCGTGCTGCTTGCTCATGTTGGTCACGCCGATGCTCAGCACCACCGTCACCACCGTGGCCAGCCCCTCCGGGATGGCGGCCACCGCCAAAGACACCGCCACCATAAACGTGCTCAGCACGGTGTCCAGCGTGAACTCGCCGGCCACCACCAGGTCAAAGATAAAGATGAACACGCAGATGCCCAGCACCAGCTTGCTCATGGTCTTGCCCAGCTCATTCAGCTTGCGCTGCAGGGGCGTCTGCTCCTGCTCCGTCTGGGCCAGCACACCGGCGATCTTGCCCATCTCCGTGTCCATGCCGGTGGCGGTGATGACCGCCTTGCCGCGGCCGTAGACCACCGTGCTGCCCATATAGCACATATTTTTCCGGTCGCCCAGGGGAACATTGTCTCCGGTCAGCAGCCCCACCGCCTTGGTGACGGGGACGCTCTCGCCGGTCAGCGCCGCCTCCTCGATCTTCATGGAGGCGCTCTCCAGCAGCCGTCCGTCGGCGGGTACGGCGTCGCCGGCCTCCAGCAGCACCACGTCGCCGGGCACCAGCTGGCTGCTCTCAATGACCACCTGGTGGCCGTCCCGCAGCACCTTGCACTTGGCGGCGGTCATGGTCTGCAGGGCCTCGATGGCCGCCTCGGCCTTGCTCTCCTGCACCACGCCCAGCACCGCGTTCAGCAGCACCACCACCAGGATGATGAACACCTCGGTGAAGCTCTCGCCGCTGAGTGCGTTGGTCACGGCGGACACCGCCGCCGCTGCCATCAGGATCAGCAGCATGGGGTCCTTCAGCTGTGCCAGGAACCGCTGCAGCAGGGAGGGCTTCTCCGCCTCCTTCAGCTTATTGGGGCCGTGCTTGGCCAGACGTTCAGCCGCCTCCGCCTCTGTCAGACCGGTGGGACAGGAGCCCAGCTCCTCCAGCACCTCCTGCGGACTGCGGTTGTATTCCTTTTCCATCGTCTATTACTCCTTTATATCATGGTTTTATAATTTGAAGCAAAAAAGCAGAACAAAAAGCGAAACAGAAAATGAACCAAAGGACAACAAAAAACTCATGCACGGACAGGCTGTGTCTGTGCATGAGTCTCATTCTTTCAGGACACATCGGGCGCTGCCGCGCCGGGATGACGGTGTGCCACGCCGCGCCGAAACCGGCGCTGCGGAATTACTCCCTCATTCATTATGGGGTATTTTACCCGCTTTTTTCTCCGCTGTCAACCCCAAAAAGGGCGGTTTTTTACACCATTTCCGCGGCGCACAGACCATCGAAATACTTGTACAGCGGCATCAGTGTCCGGAAGCCCTCAATGATATCCTGTGCCAGTTCCGGCGAGAACATACGCTCGTCCGGCGCGGCGTCATGCTGTAAATTGATAGACTTCTTGTTGTACCACGCCGCCAGCAGGGGAGAGGGGGCAGTCTTTTTCCTGGCATATTCCGGGCCAGAAAGCGTAAATTGCGCCTGTTTATTGAACCTTTTGACCAGCTTTTCCAGCACCTCGGGATGCTCGTCGACGGCCTTGCGGTACGCCTCCATCAGCGCCGCCTTCGGCGCCCAGAAGCCCATGCCGTAGCTGTAATAGTCTGGCCCGATCTCAAAGTAAAACGTGGGCCGCCCCGTCCAGTCCTCGCCGCCGGCGCGGACGCAGAACCACAGGTGGTCCTTGTACGGTCCATTCCCGTGCAGCCGTCGGGCATCCCGATAGATGCGGGAGAGCTTCAGCAGAAACGGCTCCTTGGGGAATGCCGCGTGCAGGGCTTCATACACCTGCTCGCCCAGCGCACGGGTGGGGGCCAGGAGATGTGCCTCATAGTCCTGCTTATGCGCCAGAAACCAGGAGCGTTCGTTGTTGAACCGAATGCCCCACAGAAAGTCCAGTGTCTCCTGTGTATAGCCTTCAAAAACCATGCTATGTACTCCTTTTAATTAAAGCGCTCACATGAATTTGCACAGCAGAACGGGCAGCAGCAGCGCCGGCGTCATGTTCAGGATACGCAGCTTGGTGACGCCCAGCACGTTCAGGGTGATGCCGATGATCATCAGTGACCCGGTGACGGAGATCTCGGTGATGACCGCGTCGGTCAGCACCCCTGTCAGCAGGGAGGCCAGCAGCGTCATCACACCTTCCACCGCCAGCACCGACAATCCGGAAAAGACGATCCCGATGCCCATGGAGCTGGCAAAGGCCACGGATCCGGCAAAGTCGATGACAGACTTGGCCAGCAGGATGCCGTGGTCGTTCTTCAGACCACTGTCCAGCGAACCCATCACCGCCATAGCGCCCACGGCGAACACCAGCGAGCCGCTGACGAAGCCGTCGGTGATGGGACCCATTTTCCCGAATTTCTTTTGCAGCCAGTCGCCCGCCCGGGTGACGCCGTCCTCAATGTGCAGCAGCTCGCCGATGACGGCGCCGATGACCAGCGACAGTATGGGGATGAGCTGGTTGCTGCTGCCGATGGCGCCGGAGATGCCGATGCCCATGGACACCAGCGCCGTAGCGCCAAGCACCGTCTGCCGCATTTTTTCCGGCATGAGCTTGCCGCCGAAGGTGCCCAGCAGGCCGCCGACAACAATGGCTCCACCGTTGACCAGCGCGCCTGTTAATATCATGGTACAAGACCTCCGTCTTCGATAATATCCCGCACCACCGTGCCGCCCATCATCAGGCCGGCCACAGAGGGTACCCACGCCACGCTGGCGGGGACGCTGCGCCGTCCGGGTGACGGTGCTTCCAGCTGCTGTGTCTCGTGGGGCAGCTCCGGGCTGAACACCACCTTCAGGTGGTGGATCCCCAGGGCGCGCAGCTCCTTCCGCATGACCCGGGCCAGCGGGCAGCCGCTGGTCTTGGAGATATCCGTGACCCGCAGCAGCTCGGGCTCCAGCTTGTTGCCGGTGCCCAGGGCCGACAGGATGGGGATGCCCCGCAGGCGGGCCTGTTGGATCAGGTCAAGCTTGCAGCTGACCAGGTCGATGCAGTCCACGATGTAATCGAATTTCCGGGAGAAAAATTCCTCCCGATGGGCGGCGTCATAGGTGGCGCAGATCGGGTATACCACCGTGTCCGGGTCGATGTCCCGCACGCGCGCCGCCGCGACCTCCGCCTTGTACTGCCCCACGGTGGAGGTCAGCGCGCACAGCTGGCGGTTGATGTTGGATACGGATACCGTGTCCTGGTCCACCAGTGTCAACGTGCCAACGCCGCTGCGTGCCAGGCACTCAGCGGCGTAGCTGCCCACACCGCCCAGACCAAACACCGCCACATGGCTGCGGCGGAGTTTGTCCAAAGCGGGTGCGCCCAATATCATTTCTGTTCTGAGAAAACGCTCGTTCATAGACTCGAAGAAGGGGCGGTCATCAGCCCACGTGCTTCATGCCGTTCTCCTGCACCACATCGGCGCTGTCCAGCAGACCGTCCAGCCAGGCCTCGGTGTCGGTGTTGCGCAGAGCGTTCTCGGCCTGTACCTGCCAGTAGGGCACATCGTCGCCCACAAAGTACATCACATGATAGCCCTTGTAGTTGGAGCTCTCGCCGTATACGATGCCGGTGTCGCCGGACTGACGGCTCGCATCGAAGCACCAGTCGTTGAACTCGGTGACCATCTGGTTTTTGTAGATCTTGGTGTACAGACCGCCGTTGGTGTTGCTGCCGTCATCCGCACTGAGCTCGTTGGCCAGGGCCGCGAAGCTGTCCTCGGTGGCCTCGCCGGCCTTCCACTGGGCCAGCGCGTCCTCGGCTGCGGTCTTGGCCGCATCCTTAGCCGCCTGCAGGTCGGCCTCATAGGTCTCGGCCTCGCTGTCCAGTGCGCTCTCGTCTACCTTGAACAGGATGTGGCGCACGTCCTTGGTGGCGTATTCCTGACGGCCCACGCTGCGGAACACGACCACATAGCAGTTGGGATCACTGGCCACAACGGCGCTGTCGCCGGCCTTGCGCGCACTGTCAAATACCCAGTTGGCCACGTCGCTGCCGTTGTTGCTGCCGGCATCGGTGCTGGTGTAACTGGCGGACTCATAATCCTTGGCCACATCCTCCAGCGCCTCGCCGCCCTGCACGCGCGCCAGCGCAGCGGCGGCATCGCTCTCGGCCTTGGCCTTGGCGGCGGCGTTCTCCTCATCGGTGGGCTCCACGGTGTTGCCGTCATCGTCCTTGGTGCTGTCGGCGGTACCCTTGAAGTACAGGGACTCATAGCTGGCCACGTCAAAGCTGCTCTTGTTGCCCTGATAGTAGGTCTCCAGGTCGCTGACGGTGTAGGTCAGCTCCTCGGCGTAGTGGCTCTGGTAATGGGTGGCCACGTCCACCAGCTGCACCATCTCCTTGAAGGTATCCACGGTCATGTTCTTGCCGTAGATCAGCTTCAGATACGTCTTCGTGGAGTAGCCGTTCTGCTTGGCGGCGGCGTTGAGCTCCTCCATAGTGGCATCCAGCTCCTCCTGAGTGTGCTCATCGGCGCCCATGCCGTTGGCCTCAGCCTCCTGGGCGGTCAGCACGTACATGGCCAGCTGCTTCACCGCGGTGTCGCGGACATACTGCTCCCATGTGACATCACCCTCGTCCTCGATACCCAGCGCGGTCTTCATGGTGTCGCTCACCACCTGCTGGTCCAGGGATTTGGACGTATCGATGCCGTAAAAGCTGGCATAGCCGCTCTTCAACAGACTGCTCTTCACGTTGGCGTAGAAATACTCCACCTGCCCGGCGGTATATTTCTCACCGTTGATGGTCACGGCGGTGGCGCTGCGCTGCAGCACGCCGGAGTTATACACCAGCAGTACCGCGGCCACGATCACGAACACGCCGGCGATCACGCCGTACAGGATATTGTTCTTGCGTGCCTTGGCCTTCTCCTCCGCCTCGCGGATCTTCTTGGGGTCGGTGACGCCCTGGGCCGCCAGATCCTGCCGGATCTTCTTTTCTCTTGATGCGCTCATTGAAATTCATTCCTCTCGATTTTGGGCGCAATACGCCCTTGTTTGGTAACATACTCGGTCATTATATCGTATACCGCACCTTTTCGCAAGAGGGAAACGCCTGGAATTTGTGAACATTTTACCGCGCTCGCTGAGCACAAGACCCCCATTCCATTTCGGAATGGGGGTCTTGTGCTCAGCGACAGGCAGCGGCCATGTTATAACCTGCACAACTCGCAGGTGGGTCGTCTCCGGCTGACTTTACTGCTTCCAGCATCCGCCCGCATACGGCAGGCGGGAGGCCTGCAAACCATCTGCCGATCCGACGTCCCGTATAACTAATGTCAGGATAAATAGAACCGCTGCCCATCGCTCAATTTTCCGCCCTGCCTTCGTCAAATCGGCTCGACGTACAGAAAGTACGCCATCGCCGCTTTGCCATCGGCAGGACGAAAAATCCTGCCGAAGGAGTGGCGTGTATCTTTTTCGCTGCACCGCCGCGCCTCGTCTTGGCGAAAAATCCAGCCATTTTCCGGCGCAGCCGGCGGCGTCTCGCCATCGGCAGGACGAAAAATCCCGTCGAAAGATTACTCGTCCTCGTCGGACAGGATCTGCTCCATGAACAGGTCGTAGACTTTATCCAGCTCCTCGTCGCTGTCCAGGGTGCTCAGCAGCTCCTCACCGTTTTCCATAACGGACTTCAGGATCACCAGGCCGTACTCCTCGGCGGCTTCCTCGTCGGCATCATCCTCCACCACGGGGAAGAACGCCATGTAGGTCTGGCCGTCCACTTCCAGCGCGTCCACGTATTCCAGTTCAATGTCGTTGCCGTCCTCGTCGGTCAGGGTGATGAAGTTGGGGCCGAATTCCTCGCTCATGGGAGAGTCCTCCTTTGTCTTTATATCCATAGTATACCCGAAAGCTGGAGAAAACGCAAGTGGAAGCATTCGGCAGTTTCTGCCATCTGTCGGACTGAAAATCGGTGGAATGGGGGAAAATAACGGGAATTGAGCAGCCAAACGGGCGGATTTCTGCAAAAAATCCTCTTTTTTGCATTTGACAAGTATGGTAGAATGTTCCTTATAGTGGATTGGTATGTGAATTTTGACCCCGGAACGAAAAGAATACACAGGAACATCAATAAAGAAAGGAAGGTGCCCTGTCTTGAGTGAGAACAAGCGCAGACGGTCGTCGTCCACCGGCTTTTGGGGACGCATCCGGCAGAGCGCCCGGCACATAGAAAACGAGGCAAAGGAGGGTGCGCGCCGGGTAGAGCACAGTGCCGCCGAGGGTGCGCGGCGCGTGCAGCATGACGCGCAGGAGCGTGTGCGGAACATGACCCCTAAGCAGAAGAACGGCTGGAAGAAGGCCGGACGCATCATCGGCACGCTGCTGCTGGTGTTCGTGCTTACGGCGTCCATCTTCGCCGGTATCTTCATGGCGTACATCAACAGCGCCATGCGCGGCAAGGTGGAGGTCTATCTGGACGAATTCGAGACCCAGGTCTCCACCGAGCTGTATTACCAGGACCCCGACACCCAGGAGTGGGTCATGTACCAAACGCTGTACATGGACGAGAACCGCATCTGGGTGGACCTGGAGAACATTCCCAAGTATTTGCAGGAGGCCGCCATCGCCATCGAGGACAAGCGGTTTGAGAAGCACCACGGCGTGGACTGGAAGGGTACCACCCGCGCCATTCTGTACACCCTGTTCGGCAAGAACGTGCAGGGCGGCTCCACCATCACCCAGCAGTTGGTGAAGAACGTCACCGGCGACAATCAGGTGACGGTCAAGCGCAAGATCACGGAGATATACCGCGCTCTGGAGCTGGAAAAGCGCTACGAGAAGGACGAGATCCTTGAAGCCTACCTGAACGAGGTCTACTTCGGCCAGCGCTGCTCCGGCGTGATGACGGCGGCGCGGGTGTATTTTGGCAAGGATGTGTCCGAGCTGACGCTGGCCGAGTGCGCCAGCATGATGGGCATCACCAACAACCCCTCCATGTACGATCCCTTCATCAGCTCCTGGACCCGCGAGAACAACCGGGAGCGCCAGCTGACCATCCTCAGCGAGATGCTCTCTCAGGGCAAGATCGACCAGGAAGAGTATGACGCCGCCGTGGCCGAGGATATCCAGTTCGCCAACGGCTTCACCATCTCCGGCAAGTATGTGGGCAGCGACGGTACCGTCACCGAGCTGGACACGGAGGATACCACCGATACCAGCGACGATACCGACTCCCCGGCGGATGACAGCACCCCCACCATCAAGGGCAGCAACTCCTGGTTCACCGATGCCATGATCACCGATGTGGCCGAGGCACTGGTGGAGAAGCTGGGCATCACCGAAAAGGTCAACAGCGAGGGCAAGAAGGTCTCCGCCTACGACCAGGCCATCAACATGGTCTACAGCAAGGGCTACAAGATCTACACCACCCAGAATCCCAAGTATCAGAAGATCGCGGAGGATGTGTGCTATAATCTGGAGAATATCCCCTATACCAGCAGCTATACCAACGCCGCCGGTGAGCAGGTGGAGGATCAGCTGCAGATCGCCCTGACCATCGTGGATCCCACCAACGGCTATGTGGTGGCTATGATCGGCGGTGCCGGCGAGAAGGTAGTGGACCGCGGCTGGAACTGGGCTGTGAACGCCCGGCAGTGCGGTTCTGCCATCAAGCCTGTGTCCACCTACGCCCCGGCACTGGATGACGGCACCATCAACGGCGCGTCGGTCATCGACGACTATCCCATGCTGCTCAACGGCGAGGTCTGGCCCCGCAACGCCAACTGGCGCTATCAGGGCCTGACGGCGCTGCACACCGCCATCGCCCAGTCCCTGAATACCTGTGCCGTGCGGACGAACCTGGCCTACGGCGTCAGCAATTCCTACGACTTCCTGGTGGACAAGCTAGGCTTCGAGAACCTGACCTATACCGACTCTCAGCAGGTGGGCAACATGGCCCTGGGCGGCTTTGAGAAGGGCGTCACCACCGAGGAGATGTCCGCGGCCTTCGCGACCTTCGTCAACGAGGGCGTGTACACCAAGCCCCGTACCTTCATCCGTGTGGAGGACGCCAACGGCAACGTGGTGCTGGAGAACGAGGCCCAGTCCACCGTGGCCATGAAGAACACCACGGCGGCTATCATCAACCATCTGCTGCAGGAGGCCGCCCTGAACGGTACCGGCTACGAGGCACAGTTCAGCGGTATGCACATCGCCGGCAAGACCGGTTCTACCAACAGCAACAAGGACCGTTACTTCGTGGGCTACACGCCCTATTACAGCTGCGCCGTCTGGGCGGGCTACGAGCACAACCAGCGCATCGTGGCCAGCGGCAACCCCTGCTCCGCTGTGTTCCGCAAGGTCATGAGCGCCATCCACGAGGACCTGCCCGACAAGGACTTCTTCTCCTGCTCCGGCCTGACCAGCGTATCGGTCTGTGCTGACAGCGGAATGCTGGCATCGGAGAACTGTGCCCTGGATGTCCGCGGCAGCCGCGTCTACACGGCCCTGGTGGCGGCGGATAACGCCCCCACCGCCGTCTGCACCATGCACACCGCCCCCACCTACACCGTCAACATGGCAGACAGCGACGGCAATGTGACCACCGTTACCGGCTCCGTGCTGAACTACCAGCGCGAGCTGATCGAGGGCCACGACGAGATCGTGGTGGAGGACGCCTTTATGATGCTGGGCGGCTGGAACGGCTTTTTTGGCGACGAGGCGGACGACGACTTCAATATGCCGGACGGCGACCACGACACTACGGTGGCGGGGCCGCCGGACACCCCAGACCAGCCGAGCAACGTGGATGATTTTATCCGCGCAGGATGATAAAAAAGGAGACGCGAAAGCGTCTCCTTTTTTGCTCAGGAGTAGGTGCCATGTCAAGGGCCGCCGCTGGCGGCCTTGGTTTTCGCGCAGCAAAATCGCCGCACCAAAAGAAAAGAGACATCCTTTCGGATGTCTCTTTTCTTTTGTGATTTTCCACAGGTTTTGTTGTCTAGGGATCAGTTCTTTCTGCCTTGCTTTCTTGCTGACATATCCGTTAAACCTTGTGTCACGGGTACCCTTTTTCTCCTAAACACATCGAATTCGACACGGTTGAAATTTGGACTGCACTGTACGTTCCTCACAAGCCGAGAAATGTGATGATACTCCTGCTATGAAGCGAGTTTGACATAGTAAACTTTTGAGGCCTTTCATTCCTATGGGATATATTCTGGTTCATAGCATTACTCTTTCACGCCCTTAATCCGCTTTTGAATATCCTCCACAGATGGCAATTGGCGTTCCAGCTCTTCCGGCAGGCTGCTGGTGATCTGGTAGGCGCTGACGCCGATGGGCTTGCTCATGTCCTTGAGGGAGTATTCCGCCACAAGATCGTTCTTGCTCTTGCAAAGCAACAAGCCAATAGAAGGATTGTCCTGTTCTTTCTTCAGAATGCCATCCACCGCTGAGAGGTAAAAGTTCAGTTGTCCGGCGTACTCCGGTTTGAACTCACCGGTTTTCAGTTCAATCACCACATAGCAGCGGAGATTGAGATTGTAAAATAGCAGGTCAATATAGAAATCATCGCCGCCTACATTCAGGTGATATTGATTGCCGAGAAAGGCAAAGCCTGTCCCCAACTCCAGTAGAAGCTTCGTCACGTCTTTGACCAACGCCTGTTCAATGTCGCGCTCCACCATATCCGCTTTGAATGGGATGAAGTCAAAGATGTACGGGTCTTTCATCGTCTGCGCTGCAAGCTCGCTCTGCGGGGAGGGCAATCGCTTTTCAAAATTGGATACTTTTTCCACCAGCACCTGCCGCTGATACAGGCCGCTTTCGATTTGGTGAACCAGCACGTTGCGCGACCAACCGTTCTCAGCACTCCTTTCTGCATACCATAGGCGTTCCTCGGTGCTGGAAAGCTTGTCCAGCAGCGCAACATTGTGTCCCCACGGAATTTGTGCAACAGGCTGTTGCACAAATTCATCGTCAGGATACGCCTCCGCGAATTTTGCCATATACTTCAAGTTTCTCGCTGAGTAGCCTGTGACGTCCGGAAAGGACAGCTTGATGTCGGCAGCAAGATTCTCCACGAACTTGCTGCCCCACGTCTTGTGGGCATTGATGACCTCACCGATGGAGTGATAAAGGATCAACATCTCTCGATTGACGCTGACCACCGCACGGTACTGCGCCGTGCGGATATCCTGCTTGATCGACTCAACGATATGTAGATATTCATTGGAATTCATCAGCATGGTATTTTCCTCCCGCCACATATGATCTCCGCCAAGTGGTTTATTTCAGTATATCAGATATTTTTTCTTCCGTCGAGAGAAGAGATCCGCCATTCCACAACTATATGCGCCTTGCAATCAAACACCGCTATCAGCTCAATTTCGTCCTATTCAGTGACAACTTCAGCAATAGCATCTTGAATTTTGGCGCAATCCATGAAGCAAACTCACAGGCGATCATCGGGTGAGCAAATGTGCCTCCGGATTTGCCCTGCTTAGAAACGATCCCGATCGCCTTTGTCTGCTCGATCCATAATTTTGGCGTTAATGTAAAAGAGGCGGTTTTCTTCTTTTCTAACAATTCTATATAGCCAGAGTCCCTATAATTCGGATTGTTCTCTTTCTCCCACAGGTTCAAGAAAGCCAATGTGTTCTTGCTTCGCAGCCACCGCTGTATCACATACCCCGGAGCATCCTCGCTGTGCGCACAGGCGATCTCAGTCAGAGAAATGTAGCTGTCATCCGGTATTTTGTCCTGCGGCGCCGCTGATTTCCTTCGCTCCACGCGTTCCAATACCTCTCGCTTACTCATGCCCTAGCCAGCAATATGGGGAGATTTATATTCATGCTCAGCGATACCGTTTTCCTTTGCTATCTTTGCTATAATTTGATCCCGTTCCTCGCATGTGATGACATCTTCCGTTACAAGGCTCTCCAATAAGTTGCCAATTCCTATTAAATCTACCAGTTTATCTGTCACACACCTCACCTCTTGAGGCTATTGTAGCATAACTTGCGCAAATGCAAAAGATAAATCAAATTAGGGTCATATCCGGCGAAACATAGCGTGTATCTTTCCTCGGTGAACCTTCCTGATCGTAGTCAATATTGCAGCGGGCGGACTTCTCAAATTGGGCATCCAGAAACTTCTCCCATCCGATGATGGCCACATATTTTCCATTAGAAAGAAGATGGTCAACCGATGCACGAGTCCATTTTGGTTTTCCAGTCGGAGAAGGTATTTGTTTTTCGTAGAGCATATCCACGATTTTTCCCAGACTTGCTCCCGCTATATAGAAATCAAAAATCGTGGCGATAACATCAGCTTCATCCTTGTTGATTCTGAGCGCCCTGTTTCCGGTCAAAATAAAACCATATGGAATTCTCATGTTTTGTTCCTCCTAAAACCAAGGATTCCCATGTTACTATCTCATTCAGGAGACAAAACATGGGAGTATAGCATCTTTTCTATGTCTGTTCTGCACAATTTGCAGGTTCATTTTACGGCACACTTATGTCAAAAAAACAAAAGTTGCGTATAACATAAGATATACGCAACTTTTGTCTAATTTGTGACTGTCCACAGGTTTTGTGGTCAGTAAATCAGTGCCTTTTGTCTTGCTTTTCCGGTGACGTAGTCGCTCCTTCCAGCAAATCTGTCACAACCTGATTGAGCTGTGCAGCGTTCTTGGCGGTAATAACAGGGACACCCGTGCGCTCCTCGACTGCCTTCCGTGCAATCCCAGCAGCTTCACCGCCCTCACGGGCGACAGCCAAATTCTCCGAAAATGTCCCCGGAGATTTCTGCTTGGATATTTCTGTGGTGGTCGCCTCCGCCAGCATATTCAGCACCAGTTCCAACGTAGTCATGTTGTCACGGAGATTCTCTTTCTTCAAGCCCTTGAGATTTTTATATTGCCGCGTAGACATTCCTGACCATGCACGGGAGATCTCGTCGGTAAGTATTGCGTACTCCACGCCCTTCTGCACACCACGGGCATCCCACTCATCCGTCAGTTCCTTTCGGACTTGGATGGCTTGTAGCCGCTGGTTGATCCACTCGCGGGTGTATCCTTTTTTGAGATAGGTCTCCAGCGCCCGTTCAATGGTCAACTCCGGATCAATAGTTTCCTCGATACGTTCACGGCCTACCTGTGCCAACCACAGCTTAAACGGTTCCGCTTTGGGTGATGGAATGGACTGGATGATGCGGAGAAGCTGCTCAGTGTCGGCTACGTCGGTCAGGCGCTTTTTGCCATCTGAGGCGGTCATTTTCAACTGGTTACAAGATGTAACCGTTTCATTACCTTCGTCTTTAAGCCGCTTCTTGGTAACTTTCCAGTAGTTGCGTGCCGCTTGATAATCAGGCTGCTCAGTCAGCACGGCAACAACATCGACAACGGAGAAGTACCATTCTTCCTTTGCCTCATCCCACGCGGTACGAATACGCTTGTTCTCAAATAGTTGGATCTTATCATTTTGTGCCATCCTGTTCACCTCGTTTCTGTGATAACTCTTTCAGCAATCCCTGACATCCTGCCAGCACATCCTGCCATGTTTCCTCGAAATCTCCGGTGTACCACGGGTCGGCTACATCGCGGGGATGACGGGTGTAGTCCAGCAACAGATGTATCTTGCCATCCGAATCACCGCCGCAGATGCGCTGCATATTCCGCAGATTAGCGTTGTCCATGCCGATGAGCAGGTCGAATTCCCTGTAGTCGCTTTTGGTGAGCTGCCGCGCAGCGTGGCCGCCGCAGGCGATCCCATGCTCCGCCAACTTGCGCCGCACCGGAGGGTAGACGGGATTGCCGAGTTCCTCGCGGCTGGTTGCGGCAGACTCTATATGGAACTGTGCTGCCAAACCGGCTTTTTCTACTAAGTCCTTCATGACATACTCCGCCATCGGGCTGCGGCAGATATTTCCATGGCAAACGAATAGAATTTTCTTCATATCGTGGTGTCTCCCAACTATTATCTTTGCTTTAAGTATAGCAAATGAACCCCCTGTCCGTCGAGAGAAAATATGTAAGAATGGCTCCGTTTCTCGATAAAGTGTTCGAGAAGCGGAGTTCTTTTGTATTCAATCTACTTCTGCAACTTTTCAATTTTCTCGATCCCGCTTTTCAGCCGCACCAGTATTTCATCTTTAGACAATATCCTGACCGACTCGACCAACGCACGAATTTGGTATTCGTCCCACTTCATAATGGCAGTATCGGCCTGTTTCAGAGTGTCTGCGGCCAGTTTCATGTGGCTGGTCAGCTCTGCATCTTCCGCCTGCTGTTGCTTCAACTCGGCGCGTTTGGCTTTCAGTTCTGCCTGCTGGGTAAGGATCGTCTTGAAATGTTCACTGTAGTCGGCGCTATTGCCGGAGGCCGCAGTTGCGAAGGTGGCGTCAAACTCCTGTGCCAGAGTTTCCAGTTGGTGGTCGATATCAGCGATGGTAAGTTCTCCACTTCGGCTGGGGCGTATCACCACCTGTAGATTTCCCGTGACCCGCCGCACCAGTGCGGGTTTCTCAGACATTACGCCGTTGATAACCCGCAGGATGGCCTGCTGGAGCTGCTGCTCATCCACGGCGGGCGAATCATGGCAGTATTTCTTGCCGTAGTCAAAGCGACTGATGCAGCGCCAGACGATGTGTTTCTTTCCCCTGTTGACCCATGTGCAGCGGCGGTACAGTGTGCCGCATTCACCGCAGATGACCCGATCTGACAGGGCATATTTCGGCGTATAGCAGCTTCTGCCGCTGGGAGTGCTTTTCTGTGTATTGCCCTTCAGTGCGTTGCGCCGCGCCAACTCTGTCTGCACTGCGTCGTATGTCTTGCGGTCTATGATCGCTTCATGATTATTTTGCACAAGATACATGGCACGTTGCCCTGTATTGCGGATGGTCTTACGGCTGATGCAGTCCTGTCGGAAGGTTTTCTGCATCAGGACGTCACCGGCGTATTTCTCGTTGGATAGGATACCTCGTACCGCTGTATGCGTCCATGCTGCACCGCCGCGGGCATTTGGAATGTGGCGCTCCTCCAAGTCTTTGCGGATCATGTTTAGGCTGTCGCCGCGGAGGTACTTCTGGTAGATCTCTCGGACGATCTCCGCTTGCTCCGGAATGATCTGCGGCTTACCGTCCGGTCCTTTCTCATAGGCGTACAGATTGTGGTAGTTAATGGTAGCCTCACCGCGCTGCATGGCGTAACGCTTGCCTGCCTGAATATTGCCGGAGATGGACTCGCTCTCCGCCTGGGCGAAGGCCCCCATCATGGTCAGCATCAGCTCTGTGGACTCGTCCATGGAGTTGATGTTTTCTTTTTCAAAGTAGACCGCGATGCCCTGCGCCTTCAGCATTCGGACGTAGTTCAGGCAGTCCACCGTATTGCGGGCGAAGCGGGAGACGGACTTTGTGAGAATCAGGTCGATTTTGCCCTGTTTACACCATTTCATCATCCGCATGAAGTCAGCCCGCTTCTTGGCCGAAGTACCGGTGATACCCTCATCCGCAAAGATGTCGGCCATCGTCCACGACTTGTTCTCCATGATCTTATCGGTGTAGTAGTTCTTCTGCGCCTCGTAGCTGTTGAGCTGATCCTCCTCTTTGGTGGATACCCGACAGTAAGCCGCCACCCTGAGCTGCCGCCGCTCGGCAGGCCCTGTATTTTTTGGCGCGGCGGGTATCACGATCACCTTTGGCTTGTTCTCTCCCACGGTTATGCTCTCCCCTCGATAATCTGGCCGTTTTTCAGTAACAGGCTGGCCTGCCCCTTTTTGACATAGACCTGTGATACGGTGCGTTTCAGCAATTCGGCGTCGATCTCCGCCATTGGTACGGCAGAGGTGAATAGATACCGCAGGCGCTGGCTTTCGTACTCATTGCTTCCGATGGCACTATATTGCATCCCGGCCAGCCGCAGGGCGATCTCTTTGGCACCGTCCTCATCCATCGGGCTGGTGGTGAGTACTGCTGAGAATCGTCGCTCCATTTCGGTCAGCTCACCACGGTTGACTGTCTGCGGCTGTGGCTGGATCTGTTCCGGCGCTGCCGCAAGACAATTCAGCAGGGACAGTACCTGCGATTCCACCGCTGCACTGGGTCTGCCGTTGCACAGACGGCGCAGTGCCTTTTGCGCTTCGGTTATCTGCACCGCGGGCTTGCGCTCTGACCGGTGCTGGGCTGCTTCCTGTAGCTGCTCCGCAGAAAGGATCGCCGGAAATCGTTCTGTACCGGCGTAGCGGTTGTCCTCCAAAATACGGGCCACCATATTCTTGTTCCATGGCTTATCCGCGTCGTAGGGCGGGCCTTTTTCTTTCAGATGGTCGGTGATGTCGTTGAAGGATGCCCCGGCCAGATAGCGGGCATAGATGCCCTGCACCGCCTGTGCTTCCTGCTGTTGAATGACTATCTCTCCCATGACCATCTTATAGCCGAAGGGCAGCTTCCTGTTGCCCATTACCGCACCGTCCTTTCTATACCCTCCCGCAGCTCCAGCCCATTTTTCAGACGGAACCGCAGGCTGGTGTTGCTCTCGATGATGACCTTGTCAATAAGCTGACCGAACAGCTCCCCGTCAAAATCGTGCAGCATTTCAGGCCCCCTTGCGAGGATAGTGATGAGCTCCTGGGTGCAGGGGATGGTATCATCACCGTCTTGGTTGAGGATCCTGCTTTTGGCTTGCTTGGCGGCGCGGAGCTGTTCGGTCAGCGCATTGCTCTTGGATATAAAAATGTCAGGATCAACGCAGCCGCTTTCTCTCAGAGTGGTCAGCAGTTGATTCTGACTGGTAAGTTCCGCTATTTGTTTGTTCAGCTCAATGACATCCACGCTCCAGAGGAATTTCCGTTCACGGATAGACTGGAGGTTGGTAATGAGGTCGGGCAGAATGTGGCTGCCCTGATGCTTGAGGTTGTAGTACAGCCGGAGGAAGGCTTGTTGTATTTGGACTTCGGGGATCTGGGTAATGGGACAGGCTGATGCATTGTGGCTGTGCCGAATACATACCCAATACACAGACCGCCCTGACATACGCATTCGTAGCGGACTTTCACAGCAACAGTATAGTGTTCCACGCAATACCGTATTGGTTATTCCTGTGCTGCGTCTATGTCCTGCTCGAATCTTCTGTACAGTTTCAAAGTCCACGTCTGATACGATCGCTGCATGGGAATCTTCCATGTAATACGCATTCCTTTCTCCGTGGTTATTTTTGCGTTTCCGTGGAAAAGATTCCGTTGTGTAGGATTTCTGTAGTATGGCATCACCCTTGTACTTTTCGTTTTTCAATATATATTCTATTCGCTGCCTTCTCCAGCTGATTGATAGCGTATCCTGTGCATTCATTTTATGAGCAATTTCTTCAGAGTTCATGCCGTTCAAGTACATATCAAATATTTCCCGCACGACGTTGGCTTCTTTTTCATTGATAACAAGCTTACCACCTACAAGGTCATAGCCCAGCGGGGCACTGTAGGTGCTGAACTCCTCACGCTCTATCCGTTTCTGGTAGCTCCAGCGTATATTGCCGGAGATGGACTCGCTCTCTGCCTGTGCAAAGGCTGCGTACAGGGCGGTCATCAGTTCGGAGGATACCCGTGCGGTGTCGATGTTTTCTTTCTCGAAGAAGATAGTCGTGCCATTGGCTCGGAACTGTCGAATGGCTTCCAGACACTCCGACGTGTTGCGGGCGAAGCGAGAGATGGATTTGACCAGAATGCGGTCGATAAGTCCGCGTTCGCTGTCAGCCAGCATCCGCTTGAAATCCTCACGTTTTTCCACTGAAGTGCCGGTGATGCCCTCGTCGGCGTAGATGTCCACCAGCCGCCAGTCCTCATGTTCCATGATGTACTGTGTATAGTGGATGTTCTGCGCTGCGAAGGAATTAAGTTGATCCTCCGAGGAGGAGCTGACACGGCAGTAAGCTGCCACCCGCAGTTTCTGGGCATCCCGCTCGTGGTTGGCTTCGATCCTGATGACCCGTCGCTCCTTGCCATTCAGAGCAAGGTTTCCGTTGATATTTTTTTCTTCCGTGACCGTTCACCTCCTCCTTGTAGCAACACAACATACCATAGTCACCTTGTTAAAGCTACTGCTTTTTGCGAAGAAATTCAGAAAGAAATAGGGATCGTCGCGCCGGTCTGCACGGCGATACGCACAGCGACTTGCTCCAGTTCCGTCTTGGGAAAACCGGCTCGTTTCAGCGCGGCCAAAAGATTCAAAATGCCGCAAAAATCAACGTTCTTATCCTGCATAGTTTTCTCCTTATATCCGTTTTCTGATGGCACAAACACGGGTGCTGCGGAAAGGGGTAATAGGGGTGTAGGTAGTAGGTATGTGAGGGAGAGAGAAAATGCAGCACCCGCGTTTCTGCCATCAGGCAAAGGTCATGGTGGGGCCGCCCCGGTTTCCCGGAACGACCCACGCCGTTTCTGTCGTTTGTCCAGTCCTATTCGACACTACTTCCCGGACTGATGGGCGGTCAACTGGTCTGCGGTGGGCGCCGCACATGGGAATCTCACCCCTCCGAGGATCTCTCCGAGCTGCACCGATTGCTTGTATCTGTCGCTATGCAGAAGTACCATTGTAGGCAGATAAGGTCATGGCGAGACAGCCTGCCGCGGCTGCTTTTGGATGAACGGGTATCGCTGGGCACCTTCCGATTTGGGACCTGCATTGACACGGGAAACTCCCGTGCAGGTGGTCATGGCGCGTTCTCCGTATCGCTGTCCTCCTTCTTACGGAGGCTCATCTGCTGATGTGATCCAGTTGCCGGATATAGCCGTATGGCGTTTTTCAAGATACAGCAGCCGCTACCTGCGGCTTTGATGTAATTGTACCTTGATGAAAAGCCCTGTAACAGAAACAGTTTGGGACATTGCATACCCAAAATGGAACATTTTACAGCTCCGCTTCCAATTCAGAGAGGATATCGATTGCCATTCTCAAACACCGCTTTCTGTCCACACGATAGTTTTCTTTTCCAAGCAAGAGAAAATCCATGGAGACATCGAAGACCATTGCCAGCTCAATGGCAATTTCAATCGGACCTATCTGTACTCCGTTCTCAATTTTAACTATGTAGGTTCTACTAACATTTATCTTTTCAGCAAGCTGTTCTTGGGTGAGATCTCTGCCGGTACGCAGCCGCTTGATCCGCTCCCCGTATGCTTTATGGTCGAAGTGCATTTTGTTACCTCCATTTCGTCATTTGTGAAGAACTCACAGCGACGAAATGGAGGCCCACGGCAGCAGGGTCGGTATGCGCGCAATAAACAGCGGAGAAAAAGCCATGGATGGCCGCAAAGGGCCATCCATGGCTTTTTCTCCGCTATACTATTTTGTCTGACCGCATGGTCAGGTGGCCTCCCGAATATCTCCAGAGGCCAATGCGGTCTGGGAACTCCGCTTCCTATATCAGCGTTCTCTATATCATGGTGCCTCCATTATCCACCCATACCGCTGCCGAGATCTTCTCCCAGATCGCAGGTATAGCACCACTCCACCACATCGCCGTTCTTCAGTTGGTAGCGGGAGCAGCCGTAGTTAGGAAACCATCCGTTGACGGCATACATCCAGCCGGAGAACTTCCCTACATCGAACTCGTACAGATTGTGAATACCCTCGATATAGGCACTGTTATACACCGGCGTAAAGCTGGACTCCATGTGTATTTTGTTATCTTTGCAGACGCGCTGGAGAACATCGAAAACGCTCTCGCCCTCGCTGAACGTTACTTCGGCGGCAGGAAAGATGATACCGTCCTCCGGCACAAGGGCTTTCTTGCTCTCAGCGCACTTATCCATATTGTCCAAAATCGTCTCGCAGGAGATGGATATAGTGCAGGTATACTTTGTGTCCGCATCCACGTTGCTGTCCTGCGGCTCTACAGGTGCCGGTTTACCCTCCGGCACCGGGTCGGTCATGTACTGATCCTTGTCGCCGGTATCCTCCGGCTGTGCCTGTTGCCCACAGGCGGCACAGAGCAGCAGGAGCAGTGCCAGAAGCAATGTGCACAGGGGTTTGGATCGCCGCATATCACTTTACCTCAATATCCGTCATGTCGAACAGGCGTGTCTGGCCCTGCCGGAAGCGGTCGTAGGCGGCCAGTGCGTAGAAGCCCTGCTCGGTAGCCATACCGTCCGATTCCATCTGCTCATTGCTGTGACGGAAGCCGCCGCCCTCGCAGGCAAAGGCGCACAGGCCGTCCAGCGGGGACGCGCCGTTTTTTACGAAGCGGCTGTCCGCTGCGGGATCAATGCCCAGCGCCGCCAGAGCCACGATGACCTGTGCGCAGGACTCGCTGTTGGCCGCGCCCCAGCTCATGAAGCCGCCATCGGCCTGCTGGGCATCGGACAGATAGGTCAGCGCCGCGTCAACTGCCGCCTTGACGTCTGTCTCCTCCTGATAAGGGGCCAGAGATGTCAGGGCCATGGCGGTCATGTCCACATCGGATTCGTCGCCCATCAACGCCCAGCCGCCGTCGCTGCACTGATAGGAGAGAATCTCCGCCACCAGTCCCTCGCGGGTGGTCTGCTCCTCGCCATCGGCGCACTGGGGAATATCGTAGCCATGGCAGTCCAGCGCGATCAGCGCCCAGATGGGGCCATTGGTACCCTGTGCCCGCAGATAGGCCATGTCGGTTAGGCCCGCCGTCAGATCAACGCCCGCCACGTTGGCGGCATTATATCCAGCAGCCGTCAGGCCCAAGATGGTGCGGGAGTTCTCGGTGGATTTCGCGTGGTGCAGCCGCACGGAACCTGCCTGCTTGACATAGTCCTCTACCGTCTGCTCATAGCTCTGCGCAGTCTCATCACTGAGAAGCCCCGCACGGCTCAGGCCGATCACCGCCCATTCGCCGCCGATGGAGCCCACCGTTGGTGCGGCCTGTGCCTGCAAATAGGCTCCGGTTTCCTCATATGCCTCGCGCCAAGTTTCTGTACCGTCCGGCTGGTCGGGCTGGGACGGCGTGCCGCAGGCGGTCAGCAGCATGACCAGCGTCAGCAGCCATACCGGCAGCGATCTTTTCCATACTTTCATATCGGTTTCTCCCTTCTCTTACAGGAACTCCACATATTTCAGGCGCAGCCGCTCCTTCAGACTGGCGCTGTGCCAGGTGCGTTCCCATATCTCGTCCTTCAGGCGCAGCACCTGCCGGCGCTGCAGCTCCTCCATGGGCTTACCGCTGAACCGAGCCTCCTGCCACAGCCTGGCCGCCGTCAGGTATTCCTCCCGCAGATCCTCATCCATATAGGACACATAGTCCGCAGGCGGGCAGTTCTTCGCTGCCATGCCGCGGGCGCGCAGCACGTCCATCATGTATCGGAAGATGGCGTCGATGGACGCCGCCGCGTCCGCGCCGAAAAAGCCTTCCTTCCGCTTTTTCGTCCTGCGCCGCTCGAAGATGAGCCAGCCCACCAGCAAACCCACCATGCCCGCCGCCAGCAGGACCGCCAGCGTCAGCAGAATGGTCAGCCGGTGCTTGAGCCAGAACTCGCGCAGCGCCTCCGTCACCGGGTTTTCCAGCTCTGCGTCATCCAGATTGTCCGCTGTATAGTCCAACGGCGCCTGTCCCACGAGACCGGAGATATTCTGATACTGCTCCGCCTTTTCCATGGCGGAGAAATAGGTGGGCGTGGCCTCGAAGGGCAGCCAGCCAAGGCCGTCCTGATAGTACTCCACCCATGCGTGAGCGCGGTTCCCGCCCACATTCAGCGTCTGGCCGGATTTCATCTGGGCCGCGTCATCCTTGGTCACCAGATAGCCCTCCACATAGCGGGCGGGGATGCCATAGTAGCGGAACATCAGCGCCGCGGCAGTGGCGTAGTGGACGTCATAGCCGCTCTGGGTGCCGTCCAAGAAAGTCAGGGCGAAGTCGCCGCCCGTAATGGGCAGGACATTCTCCTCATAGGTGATGTAGGTGGTCAGATAGAACAGGATGTTCTGCTTGGCCCGCTGGTAATCGAAGTGTACCTGCCCCTCGTCTTTCTGATAGCCGCCCAGCTTCTCCTCCAGAAAACCACGAACATCATCAGGGATGTCCGTATAGTGGTCATAGGCAAAGCGGTTATAGGCCGCCTCTGTATTGAGAAAGGCGTTGGTCTGCTCCGTCTCCTCCAGCAGTGCCGCGGCAAGCCGCTGGTACTGGGTGATGATATTGTCGCTGGCGTGGAAGCTGTACGTCCGCTGTCCCCGCAGGCCGCTTGCCAGCAGGGTGCGGTCGCCGATCTGCGCCGCATCCAGTACGTCGCTGTCCGCCAGCAGCTCATAGGGCGCATAGAGATACTTCCCCGATGCGCCGACGTTCTGCACCGTCACGGTGTTGTCATAGCCCAGCGCGTCCGGCACACCGGCCTGCGCCGCCGTGGTCAGCTGGCTCTGGGCGTAAAATCCGTCCTGATGCAGCCAGTAGAAGGTATCCGCGGCCTCGCTGAGGGTCTTGCTGTCCAGTGTGCTCCAGCGGCTGTTGGCATACGTCTCGCCCACGAAACCCCGGAGATAGTAAGAGGTAGGCTGGGTCATGGTGACCTCCAGCATGGTGTCCTCGGAGATCTGCCGGGGGCCGACTTTGGTCATATCGCCCTCCGGAAGTCCCGCGTTGCTGCCGTAGCGCAGTGTATCCACCTGTTCCGCCGCCCAATTCGTGGCAGTGTCCACCACGGCAGGGCGGGCGGCATCCTGATTCCAGCCGCCCAGCACCGTCACACATACCAGCAGCACCGCCGCCAGCCGTCCCCATGTCCGCAGCGTGGCGGACGAATACTGCTTTCCGCCGCCGAAATGCGCCGCGTACAAAAGGAGTACTGTTAATGCCGCCAGCAGGAGCCACCATACGGAGACCATAGGTGCGAACAGCACCGCCGCCGCGGCCAGAATCACCGCCAGCGGCCAGAACCGCAGACCGCTGGGCTGCCGCACATAGTGGATGCTCCACAGGCCGCAGAGCACGCCCAGCATGCACAGCACCACCGTCAGGCCCGTATTGCCATCCTCCTGCGCCAGAAAGCTGGTATAGTTTCGGGCATGGAGCTGCTGCCACGCTTTCAGCACATCGTCCAGCAGCTGGGCAAGACCGTTGGTCACAGTCCCCAGCAGCACCAGCACCGTCAGCAGGCATGCCGTCATCCACGCGGCGGCAGGCAGCCATGAGAGCCGTGTGCCGTCCATCAGGCACACGGTGGCCGCCGCCAGAACACCCAGCAGCACCGGCCAAAGAAAGAATACCGGCAGGGAGAACAGGGAGATCATCAGTCCCATCAGGGCCGCCGTCAGGAGGGACGCGGCCAGAAGTCCGCGAAAACGGGCATTAAAGCGCAAGATAGATCCCCTCCTTACTCTTCAGCATGCGCTCCGATACGGTCAGATGCGCCACCGGCGCACCGGAGGCGGTATACAGCTCCTCTTCCTCCGGACGCAGAGACAGCGCCACCACATGGGCATAGTCCAGTCCCTGCTCCTCTGCCAGACGCTGCGTGACCGTCTGTTCCTCCGGCTCCGTCTCCGCCGAGAGCAGGCCGGACAGCGCCTGGGTCAGCTCCTCCATGCTGCCGATGGCGCACAGCTGTGGCTCCATGGTCTCGCGATCCAGCCACGCCGCCTGATGGGGCAGTCCCGCCTCGCACAGCGCGGCGGACACGGAGACCACTGCTTCGCCCAGCGCCTCCCGCTCAGCGGCGGAGGGCGCGGTGCCGGCGCTGTTGTCCAGCACCAGCAGAATGGAATTGTTCACCGGCAGGCCCAGCTGCCGCACCATCAGGTGATCCGTCTTTTCCGACAGCTTCCAGTGGATGCTCTTGATCCGGTCGCCGGACAGATACTCCCGCAGGGCAAATGTCTCGCTGGGATCGTCGCCGGGATGGTACATGGAGTATTCGTCGCTGTCCATGTCGGAACTCTGCCGCTCCGATACCGACAGCTCCACCGGATAGATATCCGGCAGCACCAGAGACGGCGCCGACAGAGCCACCGTCTTTTTTGCGCCCACAAGGCCGAACAGGTCAAAGACCCGCAGCTCGGAGAGCGTCAGCGCCAGCTTGCCGCAGCGCGGAGGGCGGAAGTCGCAGACCGCCTGCGCCTCACTTTTCCCGCTGACGGGAAAGCGGGCCGTGGAGCGTGTCTCCTCGCCGGTCAGCAGATTGCGGCAGCGGACCACCGCCTGCACCCGCAGGCAGCTGAATACGCCGCTGTTGCGTACCGTGACTGTCACCGGCAGTTCCTCACCTTTGCGGCAGGAGATACCGGCTGACAGCTCCGCCGTCAGCTTTTTGCGCAGCATAAATGCGATGATGATCTCCATCACGGCGCAGGCCACTGTGCCGATGAGGATGCACGCCGCCATGTTGCCCTTGCCCTGTGCCCATGTCGCCAGCCACAGCAGCAGCCACAGCGCAAAGATGATCCGATTCTTTGCCATCGCTCAGATATGGTCAGGCCGCGCGACCTGCTGCAGCACCTCTGCCAACACGTCCTTGGCCGTGGTCTCGGTGATCTTCGCCTTGGGCGACAGGATCAGACGGTGGGCGCATACATCCGCGAAGATATAGGCCACATCGTCAGGCAGCACATAGTCGCGGCCCTCCATGAAGGCCCGGCTCTTGCACATGCGGCACACCGCCAGCGCACCGCGGGGGCTGACGCCCAGCACCACCAGCGGGTGGCTGCGGCTGGCCTCCGCCAGGCTGGTGACGTATTCCAGCATGGCGTCCGCCATATGTACCTGCCGGGCCTGCGCCTGCATGGTCAGCAGGTCGAGGCCGGAGGATACGGTGGCCACCGCCTCCAGCGGATCGCCGGTCTGGCGGTCCCGGAGGATGTTCACTTGACTTGCAAAATCGGGATAGCCCATCTCCAGCCGCACCATAAAGCGGTCCAGCTGCGCCTGAGGCAGCAGCTGCGTACCGGCAGAGCCTACCGGGTTCTGGGTGGCAATGACCACGAAGGGGTCGGGCAGCTTGTGAGTCTGGCCGTCCACGGTGACCTGGCGCTCCTCCATCACCTCCAGCAGCGCCGACTGGGTCTTGCTGGAGGTGCGGTTGATCTCGTCGGCCAGCAGCAGGTTGGTCATGACTGCGCCGGGCTGATAGACAAAGCTGCCGCTCTCCTTATGGTACATAGAGAAACCCACGATATCCGAGGGCAGCACGTCCGGCGTGAACTGGATACGCCCGTACTGCAAACCCAGCGCACGGCTGAAGGCCAGTGCGGTGGTGGTCTTTCCGGTGCCGGGCACGTCGTCCAGCAGCACATGGCCGCGGGAGAGCACCGTCATCATGATCTTTTCCAGCACATCGTCCTTACCGGCGATGACCTTTTTCACTTCATGCAGGATCTTTTCTACGCTGGTATTCATCTGCTTTTCTCCTCTTACCATTCTTTATAATAGTTGCCGCTGGAAACGCCGTAGCTGCCGCTGGCGCTGGTAAAGCCGCCGATGTCCTTGCCCAGAGCCAGCGTGTAGCGGACGCGGATCACGCTGCCGTCCTGGGGTTTGCAGACGTTCATGCCGTAGCCGGGATAGCTGCCGTTATAGGAATACATCCAGCCCGACCAGCGGTAGAAGTCAAATTCACCCAGACTGTCCATGGAGAAGGGTTGGGGATCCAGTCCCGCACCGTTCTCGTCCATGCCGTCGGCCATGATCAGCTCCATCAGTTCGGAATCGATGAAAAAGCCGCTGCAAATGCCGCTGCGCTGGATGGCGGACAGATAGCTGCCGCTGCCACTGATCCCGTAGCCGTTCTCCGTCAGCACCTTTTCCACGATGGACCAGGCGTCCGTGCCGCCCGGCACCGTTACCTCCGTGGGAGGCACCAGATACCCCAAGCCCACGGTGGTGGCCTCTACGCTGACGGTGACGGTGATGTCGCCGTTTTCATAGTAGACCGTCCAGCTGCGGGTGGCGGAATAGCCGTCCGCGTCCGTGGCGGTGATGGTGATAGTATTGGCACCCTCGTTGGAGAGATAGGTGGAATAGCCGAACTTACTCCCAGACTGGCTCACCGGCGCAGGCACCACCATACCGTTCACTGACACGGTGTAGTTGCTGGAGTAGAGCTGCTTACCGGTATAGCTGTGGCCATCCACCAGCAGGATGACATCCGGGTTCTTCAGTGTCAGGCCATCCATCAGGCCGATGATGGTACCGTCCATTTCGATTTCGGGCGAGATCGTAGGCTGACGGTTCTCCGGGGTATCCTCCGCGTTGCGTTGGAAATGCAGCTGATACTTATAAGTTTTAAGCTGCCCCAGGGAATCCTTGTAGTCGATGTACAGCTTCCGGTCCTCGCGGCCCATCTGCACGGTATACCAGCCGTCGCTGTCTTGGGTCAGGGAGAGGGTGTCGGTGCCGACGCGGACGCGGACGTTCGTGATGGCCTCCCTGCCGGTGCTCGGGATCAGCTGGAGTTCAAACCGGTGCTGCTCACTATCCACTGTCACCTGCTCAAATTTAGAGCTGGACTGCACCGTGTTATCATCAATAACCGGTACTCTTGAGGATAGATTATAGGTTATGATCTGGAAGGCTTTGGCGTTGTATGTGATGGTATAGGTCTCCTCGGCGGAGGAAGATTGATAGCTTCCCTTGATCCGGATCGTGTTCGCTCCGGAGTTCAGACTGGCCGTATAGGTATCGCCGATACCCGTCAGCGTCCTTCCGTTCAGCGTTACGGACTGCACGGGGTACTCATTGCCGTCCTGCACCATACTGGCGGTAAAGGTCAGTTCACCATCTGTAACAGTTGCCAGCTCGTTCAGGGGTTTATTGTCTGACACCCGCTTGGCAACGATGATCAGTTCTCCTGCCTGTGCGTAATAAACCGTGTAGCTCTTGGACGCGCAAACAGTGCTGCCATCCGCCTCGCGGTAGTTCACGCTGACCGTAATGGTATTGGCCCCTGTTGCCAGACGTACATTCATATAGCGGCTGTTGGCCGGGAATAGATATTCCTTCCCATTCACCGCCGCAGACATCCCGGTGACCTCAAGAGTGGTCAGGTGCTGGATCGAGAAACCATAGGTTTCGCTCTCCACCGTCGAACCGTCGATGATACTGGTGGTGAAGTAGGCCGCGGGATCTTTGACCTCCGGGACAGTGATGGCGTCAGTGGGGGTGCGGTCAGGGATCTGCCCACCGGAGCCGCCGCCGTTATCCACAATGTCCAGGATGTCATCAATATTGCCCCGGCCCTCTGACGTTGTACCGTCGCCGGAGGAGGGATTATCCTCATCAGGCGTTTGGGGATCCTGCCGGTCGTCCTCCGGCGTCTGAGCCGGCTCGGTCTGCTGATCCTCTGGCGTGTCCGCCTCATCCGGTGTATCCGGTTCGTCTGGCGTATCATTTTCCTGATCCTCGCCGTCATTGGCGCTGTCCATGCCCGCGATGCGGTCGCCGTCATACAGCACCTCACCCTGCGAGAGCAGCATACGGGACGCCGCGTGGGCCTCCTCCTGGGGTGCGCGGCCGATTTGCAGCTGCGTCACACACAGTGCCGTGGCCAGACAAAGAAGCAGGGCAACAGCGGTCTGTATGACGCTTCCCAGCCTTTTTTTCATGTTTCACGCTCCTCCTGTAAACGCCACAGGAAGGGGGCGGTGTTTCACCTCCCCCTTCTTGCGGGTATTACGTTTCTTTCTTCTGTTTGGCACGCCGCATGGCGATAAACCAGCGGATCACAAAGGTAATAACGCCTGCCGCCGCCAGAATACCCAGGCTGATCCAGACGATGCTCCAATCGAAGGGCGTGTCCTCCGTCTGTACCTCATCCGGTACCAACAGTTGGTCGGTCGGTACCTTCTCGCCGTTTGCATCGGTGGTCTGCTCCAGCAGCTCCTTATAGCGGGCAGAGGCATCCTGCAGCTGCTGCACCAGCTTGGCGTCCACCAACTTCTTCTGCGTGGCCGTCAGCTTGTTATAGGCCTCGGTGGCCTTCTGGATGGCGTCATAGCTGTCCTTTGTCACCGTGCCGATTGCACGGATCAGATCCTCTGTCGCCTTGGCTGCCGCGTAATTCGTCTCGTAGGTCTGATAGGCAGCCGCCGCAGCCTGCAAGTCGGCGTAATTGGTCACCATCTGCTTCTGATCCGCCGTCAGCTTATTGTAGGCGTCCTGCGCGGTCTGGATCTTCTTTTTGACCGCATCGGCCTCCGTTCTGGTCATGACCTCATTCACCTTGCCGATGCTCTTGATCAGCTCCATGACATTCTTGGCCGCCGCATAGTTCTGCTCATAAGCCTTATAGGCGGTATCCGCAGCCTGCAAGGCTGCATAGTTGGTCACCAGTTTTTTCTGATCAGCCGACAGGTTGCCGTAGGCAGTCTGAGCGCGCTGGATCTTCGACTTTACCTGGGCCGCTTCCTGCTCGGTCATAACGGTCTTGACTGTGCCGACAGACTTGATCAGCTCCATCACGACCCCGGCGCAGTAGCCGTTCAGCGCCTTGGCCGCGCCGTCCTTGTCCACGCTGGTCTCCAGCTCCTTGCGGGCAGTCGCGGCCAGACTGTTCAGCGCTGTATTCAGGTCTGTATACTTACTCTGATCCTCGCCGCTCCACTTGTTCAAGCTCTCCGCGGCCTTTGTGTAAACGGCCAGCAGTTCCTTGGCTGCGGCGCAGTTTGCCACCTGAGCCTTCTCCAGCAGGGCTTTCTGTTCCTCGGTCAGACCGTTGATGGCAGCAGATGCCTGCTCGATCACCTGAGAGAGCTTGTTCAGCTCACCCAGCGTGGTCTTGCCTGCGGTGAAGTTGAGCTTCTCCAGCAGGAGACGTGCCACACCGGCAGAATAGTCGTTCAGCACCCTGGTCATGCCGGCGGCACTTGTGCAGCCTTCCAGCTTTGTGCGGGTCTCCGCTGCCAGCTTACCGATCTCGGTTTTCACTGCGGAATACTTGGTCTTATCGCTAGTTTCCCACTGCTTCAGCGATTCAAGATCACGCTCATAGGTGGCCAGCAGGTTCTGCGCATCCGTCAGCTTTTTGCCGTTGACCAGCATCTCCTTCTGCGCCGCGGTCAGCTCCTTGTAGGCCGCCGTTACCTCCGGCAGCGTGGCGGAAAGCTCCTTCATGGTCACGCCGGTCTTGAACCGTGCCGTGATCAGCAGATCCACCACACCGGCAGAAAACCGATCCAGCTCCGTGTCCGTATCCGCGGACTTGGTACAGGCCTCGATGGCGGCCTTTTGTGTTTCATACAGCTTGTTCAGCTGTTCTGCAATATCCTTATAATTCTTCTTTGCGCTGCCATACAGCTTATCCAGCTGCTTCTGCGCGGCTTCCTTTGCTGCCGCCAGCAGGTCGTCTGCGCTCATGCGCGCCAGCACCTTTTCATAGGCGGCGGTCATTTCCACCGTGGTCTTGGCGGTGCGGATGGTCTCCGCCGTCTCTGTCAGCAGCTTTTCGATCTCCTGGCATTGGGCCGCGGTGGCGATAGGCTTGATCTCCCGCTCATAGCGGTCGTTCAGGCAGCTGATCACCTCCTCGCGGCTCTGCTGCTCCAGAAGCTGCCAGTCAAACAGGGGATAGCCGCTGTTGACGCCGCCAATGCTGTCCACCAGTCCCTCAAACAGCGTATCCGCCATCAGCACCGCGCTTTCCTTCACGCTGTCGCCCTGACTGCACTTCCAGCCCATCACGAACCGGCAAGCGCCCTTGCGCACCGTCAGGCCCGTATAATACTGACCGTCTATGGGATAGCCTGCCAGAGAGCCTACCAGCGTAGCAGCCGTGCCCACCTGCAAGTCACCTGCGTTATAGCAGTTCTCCAGCGTCAGGTTCTGGTTGCCGTACTGACTGGAGGTATGCTCGCCCTTTTCGCCGCCCAGGATACCACCAACGATGGCGCTGCCCGCCACGGCGCCGGTATTATAGCAGCTGCTTACCGTGACACTGCCCGTCGGCGCAAGACCGATGATACCGCCTGTGCCGCCCTTTCTCAGCAGCACTCCCCCGGTATCATTGGACACCGCGCCCTGATTGGCGCACTGATTCAGCGTGATGGTAACGCCGCTGTCACCGGCGTTACCGACGATGCCGCCCACACCGGCCGCCCGGCCTGCATAGACCATGCTGGTATTGACGCAGCATTCCAGCTGCGCACTGGCACCGATAAAGCCCACGATGCCGCCCTGGCCGCCGTTACCGCCGGAACCACCCAGATAGTAGGCGCCCGGCTCGAAGGCGGTATAGATCCGGCCCTCATTCCGGCAATTCGTGATCTCATGGACACCGCTGCCGGAGAAACGGCCTACCAGACCGCCCACCGAGGCGCGCTGCGCCCTCTGATCGTTGACGAAGGAGACGGAGATATCTACCTGCGACACGCAGCTGCGGATGGTCACGCCGCCGCCCTCGCCGCTGCCCAGCACTCCACCGATGATATAGCCTGTCGTCGTATCGTAGGATCTGACACCGGTCAGATCGATATTGCCTCGTACTGTCAGATTCTCAATGACCGCATCCTGTGCTACGCCGAACAGGCCCAGCTTCTGGCGGCCACCCAAAGATGTGATATTCAGGCCGGACACCGTGTGGCCCTGTCCGTCAAAGGTGCCGGTATAGGCACGCTGACCGTTGCTGCTGAGGACGCCGATAACCGGCCACTGGCAATAGCCAAGGTCGATATCTGCTGTCAGCACTGCGCAGTAGCCCTCGCTCTCCATCTGGTTATTCACCGCATAGGCCAGCCACGCCATCTCCTGTGCCGTGCCGATCTGGTAGGGTTCGTCCTCTGTACCCTTGCCATGGGGCTGACTGGTGGTAATGCCATTCCAGCCGTCCTCGGCACGGGCGGAATCCAGCAGTTTCTTCAGCTTGCCGCTGGCGGAGGTATATGCCTGTTCGATGGCGGCAAGGCCCTCCTGCCGCGCCTGCTCGATAGCGGCATAGTCGCTCAGATCGTCCAACTCCACTGCTGCCGCCGTTTCAATGGCGGTTTTGCCGCGCTCCAACGCATCGGTCAGCAGCTTCTGGCGTTCTCCATCGAAGCTGCTGATGTCGCCCAGCTGGGCTGTCAGCTCCGCAATGTGCTGCTGCGCCAACGTATCCAGCTCCTGCTGCGCCGTATCGCGGGCTTTTTGCAGAGCCGCCGCTGCCGCCGCGTCCATATCCGGTGCCGTCTCGCCCTCCGTGAAGGTGGCTGTCAGGTCGGTCAGTGCCTTTCCGGCGTCGGCCTTGATGATCTCGATTTCCTCTGCGGAGGCAGCCTGATCCAGTTTTAGCTTCCAGCTCTCATAGGCGGCCAGCAGCGTGGTCATGTCCTCCTGAGAATACTTCTTATTGGTGATAAATCTGTTATATAGATCCAACTGAACTTTCGTCGGGTAGGTGATGACCCCACTCAGACTCAGTTCATTACCCTCACCCAGATACTTCAGCCGGATATTATCAATGTCCGCAATGGTTTTGGCGGCCTTGATCTCTTCCTCTGCCGCCGCCAGCAGCTCGTTGACCTTCGCCTGTTCCTCCACCGCGTACACGCGGCTGTCCACATAGGCGTGGAGATCGGCCAGCAACTGCTCACCACCGGCATCCGTACCGCTCAGCACCGTGGCAAGCTGCTCCTCACATTCCTGCACCAGCGCGTCCGCGTCGCCGTCGGCCAGTTCGATGCGCTCTATGTACGACAGCACAATGCCGTTATAGCGGATGCTCTGCTCCGTACCATAGATATTGTAATTCTTGTCGCCGGGACGGATCAGCTTTACCAACAGCCGCGCCGTGGCGGCGACCTTATCCCAACTATCGCCATTCATGGTAAAAGCGGGCATCACGCAGGACACACGGGCCGCGTCGTGGCTGTTGGTATTCGCCACGTCCGCCACGCCCCACAGCTTATTGGCAGACGCACTCTGCACATGCCGGATCTCGCCGCCGTGCCAATCGCCCACGATACCGCCGACACCCTGTGCCGTGGTACTACCGTTATCTGTTACGCTGCCGGTATTATAGGCATAGGAAAGGGTGCATGGGCCGGTGAGACCGGTGTTGCTGCCGGTATCGATACAACCCACAATGCCGCCTGTGCCATAGTTCATGGCGGGGGAGCCGCTGCTGCCGCTGACAGGGGCCTTGTTCAGCACGTTCATGATGATAACGTCCAGCACGCTGCCGGAGATATATTTATCCAGGCAGGCCCAGCCGACAATACCGCCCACGCGGCTCTCGCCCTGTACAGCGCTGCTGTTCTCGCACAGGCGTACCTGCGCGTAGTCTGTCAGCAGACCTACAATGCCGCCCACGCCCTGAACGCCATTGACTGCGCCTTCGTTGCCGTTGGTGCAGTAGCGGATCACTGCGTTTTCACATGCTACACCTACGATGCCACCCGCGTAATTGATATTCTTCTGGCTGCCCACCGTGCCGTAGTTGTTGCAGCTGTCCACGATGGCGCCCTCTGCTGCTCTTCCCACGATGCCGCCGGCTACAGCGCTGTAGTTCATACCGGTGTTGCTGATATACACTGAAGAGGAACACTGGAAGATCGTGCCTTTGCAGTAGCCTGCGATACCGCCCGCCCCTACATTGTCGATGCCATTACCGGAAACACTTGTTATGGAGATCGTACCGGCCACGATCAGGCGCTCTACAACACCGGACGCTCCGATCACACCGAACAGGCCCGCATAACTTTTATCGGATACTTGCAATCCATTGACTGTGCTGTTGCATCCGTCAAAGGTGCCCTGATAATTCTTGCTGCTACCGAAACTGCCGATGGGTGTCCAAGGGTGCCCATTCAGGTCGATATCAGCCGTCAGCTTGGCGCACAGCGTTACCTTGCCGTTCTTGACCTGATCCGCAAACCACGCCAACTCTGCACCGGTGCCGATAAGATACGGATCATTCTTCGTACCGCTGCCGGAGGCAGGCTGGGTCATAGTCATACCGTCCCACTTATTCTCCTCCGGGACGCCGTTGGCCTGTACGGCCACCTGTAAGTTCTCCACGATCTGCTGCATGGCAGCCTCACAGTTTTCGGCCAGCGCGTCTACTTCCGCTGTGGTCTTGCAGTCGTTCAGCGCCGTCAGGGCCGTGGCCTGCTGCTGTTCCAGCGCCTCGCGGGCCGCCTCCAGCTGCTCACGACCCGTCATGGTCAGGGACAGCCAGACGCCCCGGCTGCTCTCATCAAAAGCAGCTTCTTTTTCCTCCAGCTGTTTCAGATACTTCTCATATAGCGCCTGGATGCGCCGGATGGCGGCCTGTTTTTCCTCCGCTGTCAGTTCCGTATATGTTTTACCTGGGATGGCCGCCATATTCGCCATCAGCTCCGACAGCAGCGGCAGCTCCTCTACCGTCCGTGCGGCGGCAATGGCCGCCAGCGCATCGTTATAGAGCTTCGTCAGCGCCGCCCAATCCTCCGGTTCATAGGAGGCTTCGTGGTATTGGCTCCATACCTCCGCAAGCTGAGACTTCAACGCCTCTTTCTTGCTGTCCCGCTCCGTATCTGGTGTCTGAGGCTGAGTCAGCTCCCAGCGCAGCAGCGGCCAGCCGCCGTTCTCCGCCGTCAGTAAGAAGCCGTTGGGATCATCCGCCGCCGTGCCGTCGTTCAAGGCTGCCAGCACGGTATTTGTATCCATCTCCTCGAACTGGCCACCGGCAGGGACGGCGTCCGTCCCGAACGCCTTGCCGGACCAGAACAGCGCTTTGCTCTCTGCGCTGAACGTACCTTCGCCGCACAGTGCACCGGCCTTTTCGCCGCTGACGGTCTTTACCTCACCCCAGCCCGTCAGGGAGAAAATTTCCGTATTTTCCACAGCTGACGTTACGGCGGCATAGCTGTACGATGCCGTACATTCCGCCTGCTCCGCCAGCTGGCCCACTAAGCCGCCAACGCACACGCCGCCCAGCACGTCGCCGTACTGATAGCTCCGCTGGATCGTGACACTGCCGGACAGAACGCTGCCCACCAGACCGCCCGCGGCGGCGCTGTTCAGTGCCTTTACCGTACTCGCGTTCGCGCAGCCCGTCAGGGACAGCGTACCGCCAGCGACGCTGCCCACAAGGCCGCCTACATGGCTGTCAGAAGTGGAGACGCTGATCTGCACCTCACTGCGGCAACCACTCACTATGGTATCACCGAATACCGTGCCAGCCAGTGCGCCCACGCTCTGCGCGGGGCTGTCCTCTGCGGCGGCCAGCTCGCCGGCAAGCCGCAGGTCCCGGATCGCCGCGCCGTTCAGGGCGCGGAACAGTCCCCACGACGCAGCTGTATCGTCCGCCGTTACATGGAGCGCCAGCGTCACCGAGTGGTATGCGCCGTCAAGACTACCAGTAAACGTCTTGTCATAGGGCACGTCCACCGCGATGTCCGCGCCGAGACGGTACGCGCCGTCCGGCTTCATGGCGGCAAATTCCTCCGCTGTCGTAATGACCGTTGCCTCCTGCGCCGCCGCGGTGTCGGACGGTTCCACTGCTAGTGCCGAGACCGGCAGCAGGCTCACCGTCATGACACAAGCCAGCAGCAGGGCTATGATCCTGTTTCTCATCGTGTATCCCTCGTTATGCGACACTTACAGCCACTTGGCGTACAGCGTCATGCTCTTCTCTACCTTGTCGTTGTCAAAGTCCCAGGGCTTTGTGCAGGCGGTATCTTGATACCAGCCGCCAAAGCCGCAGCCTTCCTTTTCCGGGACGGGAGGCCGGGTCAGCTTCTCGCCGCGCTTGGCCTTGCGGCTGCCGATGGCCGTGCCGCCGAAGGTCTCAAACTTCACCGTCTTCCGGCGCAGCAGCAGGAGCAGCAGCACCGCCAGCAGCACCGCCCCCAGCGCGAGCCAGCCCCACAGCGGCATATGGAAGCCCTGAGCGGGCAGCTGGGAGGCGTCCACCCACTTGGCGTACAGCGTCATACTGCCCTGCACCGCGTCCTTATCAAAATCCCACTCCTGGATCATATCGAAGTCACTGTACCAGCCGGCCAGCGCGAAGCCCTCCTTGGTGGGGTCCTCCGGGCGGGTCACCTTCTGGCCCAGCTTCACCTTCTGGTCCGGGACGGAGGTGCCGCCGTTGCTCTCGAACCGCACAGTGCATTCGTCCGTCACCACCACGGTCACGTCACGGCCGGTGGCGGCGTAGCTGTCCATGCCGCCCTCGACGGCCACCTGCATTTCCGTGTTGCGGATCACAGAGGAGCCGGAGGTGCCGATGACCTTCAGCTGGAACGTGCCGATCATGGTGGAGGCCTCCCAGTTCTCGCCGCCGCCCATGGACACGAAGTTCATGTAGAACGACCGCAGGCCGCCCCGCAGGGCGATGTCCGTCGTCTCGATGGAAGCCGCCGTCATGGCGCTGTTCTCCACCAGCTCGAAAAATTCAGGGTCGTAGCACAGCTCGTCCTGCATGGCGTACATGGTGTAGCCCTCGTCCGCGTCGGTACGCTTCAGGGCCAGTGCCACCGTGACGATATCGCCGGTGGCGGCCTGCTTCGTGTCGCTGCCGTCAATGGACAGCTCAAAGAGGTACGACTGGCTCTCGTCCACCGCCATGGCCGGGACGACTGCCGCCAGCAGCGTCAGGGCCGCCAGCAGCGCGCATAACAGTTTCTTCATCTTGTGGTTCTCCTTCTGCTTCTTTTTATTCAGAAATTCGTTTCTATTCCTCTTTTTCCGCGTCTCAAGAGACACATAAACAAACCTCCGAAAAACGGGGTATTTCCCCTGCCCCTTTCGGGGCAGGGGAAATCATGTGCGATATGAACAGTATTCGCCCTATAAGAGGGGGTTACTGGATCTTCGCCACAACGGCGGCAGCATCCTCCACAGTGACTGTTCTGCTGTCGTTCATATCGGCAGCCAGGAACATTGCCATGGTGGTCGCATCGAAGTTGTCGTACTTGGCTTTGTAGATGTTGTACACCAGCTGGGCATCGTTGATATCCACCAGTTCGGTGTAGTTCACATCGCCGTTGACATTGAGGGTCTGAGCAGTACCGTCCACCTCGGTGATCTGACCGGCCTTCTCGGCTTCGGCCGTTACCTCTTCCAAGGACTTATCGGAAATGACCAGATAGGCATAGGCGCCGTCATAACGATCCGCGTTCTGGAACATGGCGTTATTGCCATAGGCCAGCACCTTGCCGTCGGCCAGCTTTGCATCACCATTCAGCTTAGCGGTGATCAGGAACACGGACTGTGCCTTGCCCTCCGCGTTCGCATCGAGCTTTACAAACTCATTGACTTCAATCGTGTACTTGGTCTCGATGAGCTTCTTTTCCACGGTAACGGTGATCACATCACCCGCGGCGATATCCGCACCCGCAATGGTGTAGGTACTGTCGCCATTATCCGTGACGGTGACTGTGGTGCCGTTCGCCTTGGCAGCCGTTACGGTGTACGCATAGCCGTCTTCCTTATGAATGGAGAACTTGAATTCCTGACCGGGTTCAACTATCTGGGATGCACTGCCATTCACAACATCGGCCACGCCACTGCCAGCGAAGTTGATCTGAGCCTTGTTCGCTTCCTTGGTCACGGTAATGACCACGTTGCCTGTGATATCCTTGCCGTTGATGGTGTAGATCTTGCCATCTGCATCCAGCGTGGGTGTGACCGTCTTACCGTCCGCGGTAACCATCACGGTATAGGCATAGTTCGCTTCCGGAGTCAGCGTAAAGGTGTAATTCGTGCCATAAGTGGCGGTATTACCATTCAGGGTAATGTCGACCGCGCCAGTGCCAGCCTTGGTGACAGTGTAGGTCTTGCCAACTGCGGTGATGGTGATGTCACCGGTGATCTCATCGGTGGGGATGGTGTACTTACCGTCCACCGGCGTCAGATTCTTGAACTCGCCATCGCCGATCTTGTAGCTTACATCCATGTAAGTGCCGTCCAGACCGTTTACCAGCTTGAAGGTGTAATCCTTGCCGGCCTCGGCTTTGGGATTACCATCCACAACATTTGCATCTCTGTTCACGGTGTAGGTCTGGCCCACGGTGATGGTGGCAGAGCCGGTCACAGTGGCAGCAGGGGCATTCTTCAGTGCGTTTTCGGACTTATCGATCTTGGCCTCGGTGACCTTTACCTCACCCGTGCCACCGGCTTTGCCGGCGAAGGAGAGGGTCAGGTTTTGACCAAGGGTCAGATCCTTGCCGTAACGGTAGATGGTCAGGTTGCCGTTTCCATCATCTGTGACGGTAGCATCTGCGTCGCTGAAGCTCTTGTAGGTCAGGACATCCTTGTTATAACTGACCTTCATGGAATAGGCAGCATAGCTGGTCTCGTTAGCGTCGCTGTGGGTGATGTTCAGCTTGACCTCTGCCTCCCCGTCGGTCTGGATCGTGGTATTGCCGGACACCGCTACCGTGTAACCATCAGCCGCAGGGGTGTTGTTGGTCACGGTAACAGCAGCTGTGAAGGTGCCGACATCTGCTCCGTCAAAGCTACCATCTGCAATAGACGGAACTTTAAGGGAAAATGTGTACGTTCCGCTGGGCGTATCTTTCGCTACCGTATAGGTTGCCTTCCAGATCGTTCCGCCAGCCGCAACCACAATGGGCGCGTCGAAAGTGTTCTCTACCCAATATGTATGGCCAGTATTCGGATCATCTTCCATGGGGCTTGCCGTACCGCCGGGCGTCAAGGCAGTGAGGGTAAAATAAGAAGTATCTTCCAGTTCCTTCTTGGACCAATCCGCCTGAAATGCGTAATACTCATCACCCTTGACCGAAATGAAGTTTACGTCAACAGTCTTATCTTCCGTTCCGTCCACGGTGACAGAGCCGCCCTCAAATTTATAATCTGCTGCAACAGGGGCCGCAAACGCCGTCTGCACAGCAAGTGTGCAGAGCAGCGAAAGAGCCAGCAGAAATGCCGTAATTCTACGAATTTTTACACTCATACCGTTCTCCTTTTTTACCAGGACATTGCCTTATATGCCTTGTGTGCCGCAGACAGGCAGGCACGGTTGATCATCACTGCAACTGCAGCATTCGGTGTTCCGATAGCGCAAGTAGCTTGATCATTCAATGCTTTATATGCTTTGTGGCTCTCGGAGAGACAAGCGCGGGAAACCAATGTCGCATCCGATGCATTTACCACGCCATCACCATTCATATCACCGTTCAGCATGACGATGATGCTGTCGTCTGCTGCCAGCGTCGCGGTGAAGCTGTGGGTGCCGTCTGCGGTAGTGGCCGTCAGCTTCTGGTAAGTGCCGTCGGCCTTCTTCACCAGCACCACGCAGGCCACATCATTGTCGCTTGCCACGGTGAAGGTGTTCTCAGCGTCCAGCTTCCAGCCGGCCGCGGGAGCGGTGACGGTAATGGTGGGTGCATCCGCGGAAGTACCGGCCTTGAAGGTGGTCACACCGTTCTCACTAGTACCCTCATTAGTGCCATTGCCGATCTTAATGTCAGACTTGGGCTGAGGCAGAGACACTGTCTTGGTGGACAGCGTGTAGTTGCCCACATTGGTACCATAGGTATAAACGGCCTCAACCTCGCCCTCGTCGTTGGTACGATACGTCACCACATTGGTCACGTCGCGCTCCATGCCGTTGGCCAGCTTTGCCACGATCTTGCCGCCGGTGACCTGAACTTTGCTTCCGTCCGCATCTACGCTTTCGGGAGCTTCTTTCACCACCAGCTCCTTGACCGCGCTGGTCAGGGCGATCAGGTTGCCGCTGTCGTTCTTGAAGTACAGCGTGCCGTACTCATCCACCACGGGGCTGCTGATGCAGTACTGTGCCAGGGGGCCCTCCGGCTTGAATACCACGGGCGCGCAGTTGGCATGGTCGTTCTCGGTGATGCCGTTCTTCAGCTCGGTCTGACCCGCTCTGTCGTTGATCACGCGCATAACGCCGGGGGTGTAGTTATCCATGAAGTAGACGTTCACGCTGCCGTCCTCAGTGTTGGTGGACAGCAGGCCGCTGGTCTGGGGATAACCCTGGGTGATGGCGGTGTATGCCACGCTCCAGCTGTTCAGATCCAGCACCGCAATGTGGTGGCCGCTGTAGGCGGTGAACTGACCGGCACCGGACACGCCCACATAGGCTCGGCCATTGTACACCACGGGGGTGGAGGTGCTCATGCCGCCCAGATTGATGGCCTGAGAGCCGGAGAGCTTACCATCCGCGCCAAGGACTTCGCTGTAGAAATAGCCGCCCTTGGAGGTGAAGTACACGCGGCCGTCCGCATAAGCGATGTTGGAGCGGATATCGCCGGTGTAGCTTTCCTTGGAATCCACGATCTCGCCGGTGCGCTTGTCGAACACCACCAGCTTGGCGGTCTGGGAGGTATAGCCGCTCTGGCCATCGTCGGTGCCGACGACCACATACTTCTCGTTGGCGTAAGCACCGGCCCAGTAGAAGCCGCCCTGACTGGTATAGCGCCACAGGGCCTCCTTGGCGGAGGTGCCCTCATAGTCCGCCGTCAGGCACACGAAGTTGGCGGCACCGCTCTCGCCGTTCCAGAAGCCCACATACACATACCCATCAGAGTAGGTGATGGGGGAGTTGGACTGGCCCTTCAGCGGATCCTGATAGACCCACAGGGACGTCAGATCATCGGCGCGGAACGCCTGCACGCGGCCCTCCTTCAGTGCCACGAAGATCATACCGTCGGCATAGGTGGGCGGGATGATGGCGAAGTCGGAGTTGCTGGCCATGTTGGCGGAGGCCACGGTCTCGCCGGTGGCGGGATCCAGCTTCAGCAGTCTGCTGCCCGCGTAGGCGTACATGTAGCCGCCCACGAAGATGGGGGAGCCCACCGCGTCGCTGCCATAGCCGCTGCCGCTGGCGCTGGCCCACAGCAGCTCCACATCGGAGGACTCGGTCTCCGCGTCGATCTGGCCGGTGGGGGTCTTGACGCTGGTGATGGCCATGTTCTGGTCATTGCCGCGGAAGTTGGGCCAGAAAGCATCATACTTCGGCAGGGTGAGCGTCGGTGCGGCGGTCAGCGTCACGTCCAGCACGCCCTCATTCAGCGCGGGCTGGCTGATGGTGCCGGTCTTGGTGACATAGCCCTTGGCCACCACAACGTAGCGGTAGCTCTTGTCGGTGCGCAGGCTGTATACGCCGTTCTTGTCGGGGGTGACCAGCGTGTCGCCCTGATAGACGCGCACCTGCGCGCCGACGGCGTTGGTGGTGATCTTCGCGTCGTAGGTGCCGATGCTCTCCACCGTGTAGGTGTACACGGTCTTGACCGCGCCGGTCTCCGCATCGGAGACGGTGATGGTGAACTTGCCGTTATCCAGCTTGTCCAGCGGGATCTTGCCGTTCTCCAGCGCGGGGCTGTAGGTCACGGTGACGCCGTCGCTCAGGGTAGCGGTCACGTTGGGGGTCAGGGACTTGATGTTGGCGGGCACCTTGAGGTTGTAGTTCAGCGTCTCAGGCGCGAAAGCCACATTCTGCTCTAGACCCTCCTCGGCAAAGGTGACGGTTTTCAGCGTGGGCAGGACGGTCAGCTTGAAGGTGTACACCGTCTCCTTGCCGTTGCCGTTCTCCGGCGGGGTCACGGTCAGGGTCAGGGTGTTCTCGCCCAGCTTCATCAGATCGGCATAACTGATCTGGTGATCCAGTTCATTCGTGTCAGCGCTCGCCGTCATATCGTCGACGGCGGTAATCGTTCCCTTGGTGTCACCGATAGCGGCGGTCATAGTCGCACCGGTCTCGGCAGGAATGGCCCAGAACCAGTATCTGTGATACGGAGACGTACCCAGAGTACCAGCAGTCACCTGTCCATCAAATCGAGTAAAGCTATACTCCGTCTTATCCTGCTGGAAATCATTGACGTCCAACAGGATCGTGCCGCTTGTTGTTGCGGTCACATCACCGCTGTTGCAGGCACTCAGCCGCAGCATGCGCAAACCGCCGGGCTGCGCCGCCTTCACGGTGACAGGATAGGTCTTGCTGTGGGTGCCGTCCTCCGCCGTAACAACGAAGTTCACGGGGCCGTTGGCGAAGTTCATCACGCCGTCGGCAGGGGTAACGGTGGCGCGGGGGCTGACGGTGGTGGCAACGGTCACCTTGGTCAGATCCGTGCCATAGGGCAGCACAAAGTAATAGTTGCCGTCCTTATCCCGCAGGGCCGCGCTGCCGTTGATGGTCAGGCCCGTCAGGTCGCAGGCGTAGTCCTTCAGCGCCTCGAAGCTGCCGCACACCGGCAGATTTTGACTTTCGCTGTCGCCCTGCTTCCACGTCACGCCGTACAGGGAGATATTGGTGTATTTGTTCAGCTCATCCACGAACTCCTGAGCCTGCATGGCGGTCAGGGGCATGGCGGCGGCATGGTCGCCCGCGTCATAGTTACCGATGGCGGGCAGGATGCCCACCTGCTGATAGTACAGGCTGCCCAGCGCCTTTTCGTTGTCGCCCCTGCCCCGCATCATGCCGATCAGGTGGCCCGCCACAGGCTCGGCTTCCTCCGCGCCGTACTGGACGGAACCGGCATGGTAGCTGTTGAACACGCCGACCTTGTCCGTATAGCGGCTGATATTATCAGCAACGCCCACAAGGCCGCCCACGGTGGTCTTGCTGACCTTGACGGTAGCCAGGTTATAGCAGTCCTCCATGATGCCTTCCAGCACGCCCACCAGACCACCGGCCCGCTCACGGGCGCTGACGGTGCCGTAGTTGGCGCAGCCGACAATAATACCCAGCGGGGTTTCAGGGGTACTGCCATAAGAACTTATCTCCCCCACAACACCGCCGATCGTTTCACCGCCGGTAATGGTGCCATAGTTGCGGCAGCCGACTACCACATAGCCGGTCGCGGCTATGCCGCCTGCCGTATTACCGCCCTCAGCTTTAAAACCGGAAGAGTTGGGATTTGCGGTAACGTCGCCGTAGTTGACGCAGTTGATCAGGTATTTGCCGCTGCTGACAATACCGCCTACCACCAGGTTGGAGATTTGTCCGGCTTCACCGACGGCATACACCTTGCCATAGTTGGTGCAGTTTTCCACCCGACCGCCGCTGTTATAGGCGATGCTGCCCACATAGGAGCGGGCCGTAATGGAGCAGCTCTTGTCCATGGTCAGATTTTTCACCACGGAATCCGCGCCCAGATAGCCAAACAAGCCAAATCTGTTTGTGGATGTGTTGTTATAGACGAAATTCTTGATGCAATGGCCGTCGCCGTCATAGGTGCCGTTGAAATTGTTGATAGGCGTCCAGTCCGTCACGCCGGTCATGTCCACATCGACGGTCTGCTTGAAGAATTTGCCCTCCATGTTTTCGCCCTTATTGACTCGTACAGCCAGAGCAGCCAAGGCATCCAATCCATCGATCTTATAGGGGTCAGCCTCTGTACCAGACCCCTGATAGGTATACTCTTTCTGCGTAATATTGAAGAATACATCCAAGGGGATCGAATCGCCATTCACACCGTCAGCAGGTACCAGTGTCAACTGCTGCTTTGCCATATATTGACCGGAAACATTTTGGACTGTCAACGCGTTAGGCGCTGTTACTGTGCCGTTACCGTCCATTTCAACCGTTACATCGGCAAGGGTAAATTCCGAAGGCGTATACATGGCCCGGTCGAATGTTACACGATACTTGGCCAAATCCAGCGTTCCTGTAAATGTTTCATTGCCGGAGCGTAATGTAATGACCGAATCACTTGCCCATCCGGTATTAAGTCTGGGGTCATAGGTAACAGTTGTCGAGGAGCCCTTCCAGTTTGTACCGAAGGTCACATTTTGCATCGCCTGTCCCATGGTCATTTTCAGTTTCACCGAAGAGGCACTAGACAACGCGGATTCTTCGATCGTTGTTATCGTGGACGGCAAAATAAAGTTCTTTCCGCCAAACTGAAATGCCTGCTTTTTCAGTGTAGTGACACCTTCCGGAAGCGTCACATCCGTTAAGCCTGCGCATTGGGAAAGTGCGAGCTCTCCAACGACTTTAAGTGTTGAGGGGAACTGAACCGATGTCATCTGTCGGAAACTTTTCAGTGCAGATGTCGAAAGACTCTCAATCCCCTCAGAAATAACAACTGCGGTTATATCACCCGCCCATAAATGCCACCCATAAATTGCTGTGGAGAGCACGCCAGTCTCAGCAGGTTCGGCCATTTTACCCTTGCCGCTGATAATCAACGTCGTGGTATTAACGTCATAGGACCAGCTTATATTATCGCCATATGTACCGGCGGTCGGAGCCGATTCGAATTTACCGTTATAGTCAATGTTGGCTAGATAGCTCCAGTTTGTTCCCAGTGCTACATCCCGGAGGACTGTGTTTTTGTCCCGATTAAACTTTATAGTTTTCGTCGCATCCCACTGATAAAATGCAACTGCTGCAATTTCTGTTACGCTGTTCGGTATTTCTATCGAAGTAAGGCCAGTGCAACTTCTGAAGGCTCTGTAGCCTATTGTCTTCAATGTATCAGACAGAGTAACCGATGTAAGCTTTGTGAGGCCGGAAAATGCGTACGCTCCAACACTGGTCACGCCGCTTTCGACTACGATTTTCGTAGCAGTTTTCCGGTAGCTATACCACGGTGTCTTTGATGCAGATGCGTAATCCGCCATCGCGCCCGTACCGCTGATGGTCAGGGTCGTGGTGTCCGCGTCATATTTCCAAGTGACGCTGCCGTCACCGGCGGCGCTGCAATCGTTATCCGCGGCCCATGTCACCGTCGGCAGCAGGCTGAACGTCATCACAAACGCCAGCAGCAGCGCCAACAGCCGATGGGCCTTGTTGCTTCTCATGTTGTTTTCCTCCTTGTGTGTATTCTCTATCTCCAAACGCCGCAGCGTGATAAAGGAATCAGGGCGGATCACGCCGCCGGTATCGAGCCGATGGGTATGCGATAAGAGAGGAGGCGGGAGGGGCGGCTTTTCCCCTCCCACCCTTATGGAAAGCTGACAGTCTCCGTTCA